>Ga0056115_1000029_pt1 | contig 94248 bp, 79 predicted proteins | sample WorMetOlspDAHAB1_FD_77007 | JGI IMG/M metagenome (GOLD analysis project Ga0056115, IMG submission 77007) | Marine gutless worms symbiont microbial communities from Max Planck institute for Marine Microbiology, Germany - Olavius sp. DAHAB.1 ...
GCGATGAACGTCGTCAAACTGACCAACTGACGCGGCCCGGCGCGGACAGTCCTGCCGGGCCGTCCGCGCCGCCCGTCCGGTTCCTGCTGGATCTCGGGCCATGACGGTTTACCTGATCAGGCGCCTTTTTCAGGCGGCAATAGTCGTTTTGGTGATTTCGCTTCTGGTGTTCTGCGGGGTCTTCATGATCGGCGACCCGATCGAGATTCTGATCTCGCCCGATGCCACGCCCGAGGATTTCGAAATCGCCAGGCGGTCGCTGGGCCTGGACAAGTCGCTGGTCGAACAGTATCTGACCTTCCTCGGCAATCTGACATCGGGCGAGTTCGGCAAGTCTTTCGTCACTGGCATTCCCGCCGCCGACCTGATTTTCCAGCGGATGCCAGCGACGGTCGAGCTCGCCGTCTTTTCCGTCGTCCTTGCGATCAGCGGCGGCGTCGGTTTCGGCGTGTGGGCCGGTCTCAAGCCGGATTCGCTTGCCGGGCGATCGATCATGGCCGGTTCGATCCTGGGGTTCAGCCTGCCGAACTTCTGGCAGGGGTTGCTTCTGATCATGCTCTTCGCGGTGTTTCTGGGCTGGTTTCCGGCCGGCGGGCGCGGCGATACGGTGCCGCTGTTTGGAATCCCGGTCAGCTTCTTGACCCTGGACGGTCTTTGGCACCTGATCCTGCCGGCGATCAATCTGGCTTTGTTCAAGATGAGCCTGATCATTCGCCTGACCCGCGCCGGCGTGCGCGAGGTGTTGTTGCAGGACTATGTGAAGTTTGCCCGCGCGAAGGGCCTGAGCACACGTCGGGTGATCGGCGTGCATGTAATGAAGAACATCATGATCCCCGTGGTGACCGTGTCGGGACTTGAACTGGGCAACGTCATCGCCTTTGCGGTGGTCACCGAAACCGTGTTCGCCTGGCCCGGCATGGGCAAGTTGCTGATCGATTCGATCGAACTGTTGGACCGGCCCGTGATCGTCGCCTACCTGATGATCATCGTCTTTATCTTCATCTTCATCAATCTGGTCGTCGACGTACTGTATTCGATCATCGATCCGCGCGTGCGCCTTCAGGATGTCCAGGCATGACCTCGATCGCCGACCAGGGACACGCGGAAACCGTGCAGCCCGCGGTCACGGCACAGTCACCGTGGCGCCGGTTCGTGGCGGATTTCGCGGAAAGCAAGCTGGCGCTGATCGGGCTTGCGGGTTTCATCGGGGTCGTCTTCATCGCTTTGTTCGCCCCATGGATCTCGCCCCAAAACCCCTATGATCTGGCGCAGCTGGACATCCTGGACGGGCGACTGCCGCCCGGCGAGGCCAGCGGTTTCGGCTTCACTTTTCTGCTCGGGTCCGACGATCTCGGTCGGGACATGCTGTCATCGATCTTCTACGGCCTGCGGATCAGCCTGGGCATCGGCGTCGCCAGCACGCTCGTCGCGCTGACCTTCGGCGCCTCGGTCGGCCTGATCGCGGCCTATATGGGCGGGCGAGCGGAATCGGTGATCATGCGGATCGTCGACATGCAGCTCAGCTTTCCGGCGATTCTTATCGCGCTGATCCTGGTTGCCGTCATGGGGCGCGGGGTGGACAAGACGCTGATCGCGCTGATCATCGCCCAATGGGCCTATTACGCGCGCACGGCGCGGGGCGCGGCGCTGGTTGAAAGCTCCAAGGAATATGTCGAAGCGGCGAAGTGCCTGGGGCTCAGCCATCTGCGGATCATGTTCCGACATGTGTTGCCCAACAGCATGCCCCCGTTGATCGTGGTTGCCACCGTGCAGGTGGCGAACGCGGTCTCGCTGGAAGCGACGTTGAGTTTCCTCGGGGTCGGCGTCCCGCAGACCGAACCGAGCCTGGGCATGCTGATCCGCAACGGGTTCGAGTTCCTGTTGTCGGGTAAGTACTGGATCAGTTTCTTTCCGGGTCTGGCCCTGCTGGGCACGATCGTCGCCATCAATCTGGTCGGCGATCAGCTGCGCGACATCCTGAACCCCCGGCTCAGGCGATGACCGCTACCACACCGACCTTGCGGGTCGAGAATTTGAAGACCCACTTTTTCACCAAGGCCGGCGTGGCATGCGCGGTCGACGGCGTGAGTTTCGACGTGGGACCCGGCGAGATCCTGGGATTGGTGGGCGAATCGGGATCGGGCAAGACGGTGACGGGGTTCTCCATCATCGGTCTGGTCGACGAACCCGGAAGGATCGTCGAAGGCCGCATCCTTCTGCACGGCCAGGACCTGGTGTCTCTGCCTGAACAGGAGATGCGCGACATTCGCGGCCGCCGGGTCGCCATGATTTTCCAGGACCCGATGATGACGCTGAACCCGGTCCTGCGGATCGACACCCAGATGATCGAGACCATCCTGGCGCACGAAAAAACCGATCGCGAAACGGCGCGCCAACGTGCACGCGACGCCCTGGGCATGGTCGGCATCGCCTCGCCGGACGAACGGCTGCTCGCCTACCCGCACCAGTTCTCGGGCGGCATGCGCCAACGGGTCGCGATTGCCATCGCGCTGCTGCACCGGCCCGAGCTGATCATTGCCGACGAGCCGACGACGGCGCTGGACGTGACCATCCAGGCGCAAATCCTGCACGAAATCCAGGAGCTGTGCCGGCGCAACGCCACCAGCCTGGTCTGGATCACACACGACTTGTCCGTGATCGCCGGTCTCGCTGACCGGGTCTGCGTCATGTATGCCGGCCGCATCGTGGAAGAAGGCTCGGTGGACGATGTTCTGGACCGTCCGATTCACCCCTATACGTCCGGCCTGATCGGGTCCGTTCCCAGCAATAACACGCGCGGCCACAGGTTGAGCCAGATATCCGGTATGACGCCGTCATTGCTGGCGTTGCCTGCCGGATGCGCCTTCCGGGAACGGTGCGGACACGCCACGGACGCCTGTGCGCGGGCGCCCGAAACCTCGGCGCCAATTGCCGACCGCCTGGTGCGGTGTCACCACCCGCTGATTGCGAAGGCGGTGGCATGAACGCGTCGTCGCCCCTGATTGAGCTTCGTGGCGTCTCGAAGCGATTCGTCAAGTCGTTGGACCTGGCCGCAAAGGCCGCCGTCCGCCTGGGCGCGTCGCTGCGCGAGGAAGTGGTGCACGCCGTCGATGCCGTCGACATGGCGGTCGCCCAGGGCGAAGTGGTTGGACTGGTCGGCGAGTCGGGCTGCGGAAAGTCGACGTTGGGCCGCATCGTCGCGGGGATCCACGCGGCCAGCGACGGAGAGCTGCTGTACCGCGGGCGCGCGGTTGCCGACATGTCCCGGTCCGAGCTGCGGGATTTCACCCTCAAGGTGCAGATGATCTTCCAGGATCCCTACGCGTCGTTGAACCCGCGCATGCGTGTAGGGGACATCATCGGCGAGGCGCCGCGGGTGCACGGCATCTGGTCGGGCCGCGAGACCGAGGAGAGGCTGGACGAGGTGTTGCTGAGGGTCGGGCTGGACCCGTCTTACAAGCGCCGCTACCCGCACCAGTTTTCGGGAGGCCAGCGCCAGCGGATCGGCATCGCCCGTGCGCTTGCCGTCGATCCCGAATTCATTGTCTGCGACGAGGCGGTGGCGGCCTTGGATGTCTCGATCCAGGCGCAAATCCTGAACCTGTTCATGGACCTGCGGGACCAGCTGGGTCTGACCTACCTGTTCATCAGCCACGACCTTGGCGTGGTGGAGCATCTCTCCAACCGCGTCTTCATCATGTATCTCGGTCGCGTGGTGGAGGCGGCGGCGACGGAACGGACCTTTGCCGATCCCAATCACCCCTATACACGCGCCCTGTTGGACGAGGTGCCGCGGCTGGACAGCCGTCACCGCAGCTTCGAGCCGGTGAAAGGAGAAATCCCATCTCCTCTGGCGCCGCCGCCGGGCTGTCATTTTCATCCGCGCTGCGCGCAGGCGTTCGACCGCTGCGCGGTCGAGCAGCCGGTGTTGAAGCCGATCGCGGCCAGCCACCTGTCGGCGTGCCATCTCAATGATTCGGTTCCCACGTGAGGCCCTTTCGAGGCGCGCCGGTTGATTACATCCCTGCAAGTCTATTCAATCAGCGACGCGCCGCCGGCGCGGCAGGTGCCGGTGGTCTTCGACAGTCCGCACAGCGGAACGGACATCCCTGTCGATTTCGATTACAGCGCGCCCCAATCCGCGATGAGCAGCGCCGTGGACTGGTATGTCGACGCGCTGTACGGGTCGGCGCCGGCTTTCGGAGCGGCGTTGCTGGCGGCGCGGTTCCCTCGAACCTACGTGGATCCGAACCGAAACGTGGCCGACATCGACATCGCGCTGATAGACGGGGATTGGCCGGGTCCGGTCCGGCCAGGCCCGAAAACGGAAAGCGGCATGGGCCTGTTGCGGCGTCTCGCGCTGCCCGGCGTGCCGGTTCACGACCGCCTGCTGTCCGTCGCGGAGGCGGTGTGCCGAATCGAAAACTACTACGAGCCATACAGGGCCGCACTTCAGCGTCTTCTTGACGCACGGCATGCCCGTTTCGATGAGGTCTGGTTCGTGGACTGCCACTCGATGAAATCAGTCGGAAATGCCATGAACACCGATGCGGGCGCCCCACGCCCCGACGTGGTGCTGGGCGACGGGGACGGCACCAGCTGCGCGCCGGAATTCACGGCGCTGGTTGCCGAGGCGTTTCGGGAGCTTGGATATTCGGCGGCGATCAACGACCCTTATCGCGGCGCCGACCTGGTGCAGACCCATGGCGACCCGAACGCCGGCCGCCATTCCCTGCAGATCGAGCTGAACCGCAGCCTCTATCTGGACGAGACGACATTCAACCGAACGACCGGGTTTGACCGGCTGCAGCAGAACCTGACCCGGGTCGTCGCTGCGGTCTGCGAATTCGCCAAGGCGCGCGCACAAAGCCAGCGCGCGGCGCCGTGAGCGTCGGCGCCGTCGCGGCCGGTGCGCCCGACGCCGTTGTTGCGGGGGCGGAAATCCTGCGGACCGGAGGAAACGCGGTCGATGCGGCGGTTGCGGCCTGCCTTGCCGTTTGCGTCGCCGATCCGGCGAACGCCAGTATCGGGGGACGTTGCCAGATCCTGGTCCGGCTGCGCGATGGCCGACTGGCGGCAATCGACGGCGCGACCCGGGCGCCGGTCCCGTTGCCGGCACGGCCGGAGCCCGTGCCGTTGCCCGGGCTGTTGCCCGCGCTGGCACAGGTACATGCCCGGTTTGCGACACGTCCGCTGACCTCGCTTGCCGCACCCGCCGTCGCGCTCGCCAGGGAGGGGGCGGTCGTCACGCCCGCGCTGGCACGGATCTGGAAGCGTCAGGCGGACCGGCTGCGTTCAGACCGGGCGGCGTCCACATTCTACCTGCGGAGAGATGGCAGCGCGCCGCAGGCCGGCGACCGGATGCCGAACCCCCCGGCGGCGTCCTGTCTCCTGCAGTGGAGTTCCGGAGGCAGCCCGCCCTTCGCTTGCGCGGAGGCCCGGGCCGGTGAAATCGTCGCCGCGCAGGCGGGCGGCTGGCAACTCGCGTCGGCGGGGCGGCAGGGCTGGGGACACACGTTGCTGGAGATCCTGGACCTGGTCACCCGTCTTGAACCGAAGGCGGACACCGCGCCGCGGCGCTGGGAGGCATGGGCGCTGGCAATGCTGTCGGCGCTGGAGGACCGGCCGCAGTTCGCAGGCACGCTGGCGCCCAAACCGGATCCTGTTGACTGGTCTCGGCTGCTCGACCCCGATCGGCTGGATGCGCGCAGCCGGGACATCGCCGCACGTCTCGATACCGACGCGCCGGTCGCCGATGTCGACTTCGCCGGCGTTTGGCCCGGACCTTCAGGCACAGACCGGGACACCACGCACCTGTCCGTGGTGGATGCAACGGGAAACGCGGTGGCTTTGACCATGTCCATCGGCCCCCATTTCGGCAGCGCAACGGCGGATCCCGTCCACGGTTTCCTGCGACCGCACAGCTACCGTATGGCCAGTGCACCCCGTGCCGGCGCGGTCGATCATACGGAAATGACGCCGACCATTGCATGGCATCCGGACGGCAGGGTCGTTTCATTGGGCGCCGCCGGCAGCGAGCGGATCCCCGGGGCGGTGGCGAAGGTCTTCTGGCGCATCGCGTCCGGTGACGCCGATCTCGAGACGGCGGTCGCCGCCCCCCGCTTAGCCTGGCACGGCGGACGGCTGCGCCTGCGAAAGGACCTGGGCGCCGCGGTCATCGAGTGGTTTCGGAGCCGCGGCTACGACCCGGAGATCACGGGCGCTGCGATCGAAAACCATGTGGGCATCGTCCACGGCGCGCTGTGGCATCCGCAAGGGCCGCACCGGGCGGCGGCGGATCCCGCCTATGACGGTGCGGCATGGGTGGGCTGAGGGATATGGAAAACTGCCGGCGGCGCCCGTAAGCTTGGCTGCATCGAACCAGAGCGGAAACCGCCGGAAGTAGGAAGGCATGACAGGGGCGCAGCTGAGCAGCGAGCAGTGGCTGGAACGCCTGGTGGCGTTCGACACCACCAGCCGGAACTCCAACCTGGACCTGATCGAAGATGTGCGCGGCTATCTGGCCGACCACGGCATCGAAGCGCGCCTGGTGCACGACGAGACCGGCACCAAGGCCAACCTGTTCGCCACGCTTGGTCCGGCGGACAAGCCCGGTGTGGTCCTGTCGGGACACACCGACGTGGTCCCCGTGGACGGACAGGACTGGCAGACCGACCCGTTCGCGCTGACGGCAAAGGACGGCCGCCTTTACGGACGAGGCACGGCCGACATGAAAGGCTTCCTTGCCGTTGCACTTGCAAATGTGCCGCGATTTCTCGAAGCCCGGTTGGACGTGCCTGTCCATCTGGCGATGTCCTACGACGAGGAGGTTGGCTGCATCGGCGTGCACCGGTTGATCGACATGCTGAACCGGGCGCCGGTGCGCCCCAGGATGTGCATCGTGGGCGAACCGACCGACATGGCCGTGGTGATCGCGCACAAAGGAAAACACAGCATGCGCGCACGTGTCCGCGGGCTGGAATGCCATTCCTCGCTGGCGCCTCGAGGCGTCAATGCAGTAGAATTTGCGGCGTTGGCGATCGCTCACATTCGCGCCATGGGCGAGCGTTTCCGTTCGCAAGGCCCGTTCGATCCGGAGTTCGACGTCCCCTACACCACCGCGCATACCGGTGTTATTGCCGGCGGGACGGCGCTCAACATCGTGCCGCGGGACTGTGCCTTCGAGTTCGAGTTCCGCACCCTGCCCGAACAGGATGGCGAGGCCTTGGTTGAAGAGGTCAAAGCTTATGTGCGCGACACGCTGGAACCGCAGATGCAGGCGATCGATCCCCAGGCCGGATTCTCCTGGGAGACGGTCTCGAAGATCATTGCGCTGGATTCACGCGACGACGATGAGGCGGTGCGGTTTGTCAAAGCGATTGCGGGGCGCAACGACCATACCAAGGTCGCCTTCGGAACCGAGGCTGGCGCGTTTCAGCGGCGCGCGCAAATCCCTGCGGTGGTCTGCGGGCCCGGCTCGATCGATCAGGCTCACAAGCCGAACGAGTTCGTCACGGTAGAGCAGATCCGAAGGTGCGAGGTTTTCGTGGACCGTTTGATCGACCGGCTGGCCGCCGCCTGACCGGAGGACATCCATGCCCCAGGACCCGCGCGACAAATACCCCATCGACATGATGCCGCCGGATATCGAGCCCTTCCGGACGGGCAATACGGGCGTCGACTTCATCACCCGGTTCCAGGCGAAAGACCCGGGGCCGCATGTGATGATCACGGCCGTGGTGCATGGCAACGAATTGTGCGGAGCGATTGCGCTGGAAACCCTGTTCAGGACCGAGATCAGGCCGCGCCGCGGAGCTTTGTCCCTGGGTTTCATGAACGTGGAGGCCTATCTGCGTTTCGATCCCGAGCACCCCAACGACTCCCGTTTTGTGGACGAGGATTTCAACCGGCTGTGGACCGACGCCGTCCTGGACGACCCGGACCGGGACAGCGCCGAACTGCGCCGCGCCCGCGCCGTCCGCCCCTATCTGGACACGGTCGATCTCTTGTTGGACATCCACTCCATGCAGCATGCAACCGCGCCGCTGATGATGGCCGGACCGCTGGAGAAAGGCCGTGCGCTGGCGCGGGCCGTCGGGGTGCCGGCAACGGTGGTTTCCGATGCGGGCCATGCCGCCGGCCGGCGCATGCGCGACTACGCAGAGTTCGCGGCGCCGGACAGCGAACGCAACGCCCTGTTGGTGGAATGCGGCCAGCACTGGGAGGCGGGCGCCGGTCCGCTCGCGCTCCAGACCGCGCTTCGGTTTCTGTTGGCGACCGGGGCCGTTGCCCCGGATTCCGTCGATCACCTACTGGAGGACACGGCGCCGCCGGCGCAGCGCTTCATCGAGGTGACCGGACCGGTCACCATCGAGACGGACGATTTTCGCTTCGCCGACGACTATCGCGGTCTGGAGCTGATCGCAGAGGCCGGCACGGTGATTGCGCATGACGGCGACCGGCAGGTCGAGACGCCCTATGACGATTGCGTGCTGATCATGCCGTCGCGGCGGTTGACGAGGGGGAACTCCGCCGTGCGGCTGGGGCGGTTTGTTGCCGGATAGAGGGTGCGCCCCACAGCGATCCCTTCCGATTCGAAAGATCCGGCGCAGAATCAGCGTCAGTTTTCAAGAAATGCGGTGCACATGTGACACCCGTCACTTCAAACGCATCAGTAAGCCACAACATAGAAGGGCGGCAGGAAACGCATACAAATAAGGGGGGGGCACAAATGCGTAGCAACTCCGCAGGGTGGATCGCTTTGATAGGTCCGATCGCCATCGTCGCAGCAGCGATGCTGCTGCTGGCGGTCTGAAGGATCAACGGGCAAGGCAACGCGCCCGTGGGCGGCGCAAGGAAGATTGTGCACAGTCCTTGAGCGCATCGTCGAAACAGTTGTCGACTTGGCCAGAAGGCTCCTTGCTAATGATCCTCAGCCTGTCGCCGTTCTCCAGGCAATAACGACCAAGCGCTTGCCGCAGAAGACGGAGACGTGCCAGCGATCAGCCGCTATCTCTTGTTCTGAGAACAGCATTGTGGTGGTGATGGGTCACCGGTCGCGGCATAATCGGACCGGGGTAAGGTCCGACCCGGTCATTTGAGGGGGATATGCAATGCGCAAAGCCTTTCCGGTTGCCCTGGCGGTTGCCATCTGCGCCGTCGGCGCCTGTTCGTCTCCGACGCCCGAGGAACGGGCGGCGCGGGCAAAGGAAAGCTCGTTCAAGGCCCAGGAAAGCATCGCGCGCGAACGGCTGAAGCTGGTGGATCAGTACCGGGACTGCGTCATTGCCGCGGACGAGGATCTCATGAAAATCGAGGCGTGCGACACGTACCTCAAAGCCGCCGAGGCGCTGAAATAGGGCGCGCTACGGCCTAAATGATCACGGTCAGGGTTTCGCGCCGATGATGTATCAACCAAGGCCCGGCTGAGGAATGCGGCGCACCCACGCCGTCATCATCGCCCTGTTCGTGGTCGCCTTCACCGGCCTTGCCTGCATGCCCTTGACCCGCGACGTGATGCGGTCGGGAACGGACATCCTGTTCTGGCTGCGCGGTGCCGCCAGCATGGCCCCCCTTCATCGAGACGGCGAGGTGGCGGTGATCGCGGTCGACGAGCGCACCTACCGCACGCCGCCGTTCGCCGGCCTGCCGCGGGTGTTGTGGGCGCCGCAGATCGCCCAGGTGATGCAGGCGGTGCTGGGCGCCGATCCGACCGTGGTCGGATGGGACATCGTGTTTCCGACGTCCGCCGCAAGTTTCCTCGGCGACCAGCGTTTCGATCTGCCACTGCTGCAAATTTTCGCGCGCGAACGCGGCCGGGGCCGCATCGTATTGGGCGCGACCCAACTGGGCGACGAGCCGATCCTGCCCAACGAACGCATGCGCTGGGCGATCGGGCATTCGGTCAATATCCGGTCCTTGAACCTGCACACCGACCCGGACGGCATCGTTCGCGCGGTGCCCCTGTTCGTTCAGCGCGAGGCCGAAGGCGGCGTGGTCAGCGAACCGGCCTTTGCGCTGGAGCTGGCGAACCGCCACCGGGGTACGGGTGACGTGGGCCCAAATCTGCAGGCGGCAGGGGACAATATCCTGTTGCTGAACTACGGCGACCCGCCGGGCGGCGTACCCACCTATTCCTTTGCGGACCTCTGGCACTGCGCCGAGCAAGGCAGGACGGACTTCTTCGAAACGGCCTTTGCCGGGAAAGCGGTCGTTTTCGGCACGGTCCTGGACGTGGAGGACCGCGTGCCGTCGTCGGCCAGGCTGGTCACCCGGCCCGACGGCGAGGGCTGGCCCGCGCCGTGCACGCAAGCCCTGCCGGCCCGCAGCGCAGAGCGGTTGATCGCGCGCGGCACCGTGCCGGGCGTTTATTTGCAGGCGACCGCCATCTCCAACCTGTTGAACGGCGATTACCTGAACGAGGTGCCCGGCTGGGCGGTCTATCTCATCGTTCTCGTCGTCGCGGGCGTCTGCGGTCTCGCGGTCATGCGCTTTCATCCACTGGGCGCCGGGATCGTCTGGCTGACGGTCAGTCTTGTCTGGTCGGGCGTCGCGCTTGCGCTGTTTGCGCGCGGCTTCGACCCGCCGCTGTTCGAGCCGGTGCTGGCCAGCGCCCTGACCTTCGCCTTTGCAAGCGCCTTCCGGGTCTCGGTCGTCGATCGCAACGAACGGCACATCCGCAAGGCCTTCGGTTACTACATGGCGCCGGCCTTGCTGGAGCGTCTGGTCGAAAGCCGTGAGATGCCCGCTCTGGGCGGCGAGGAACGCGACATTACGGTCCTGTTTTCGGATCTGGCGGGGTTCACTTCTTTGTCCGAAGAAACGGCGCCCCAGGACACGGTGTCCCTGTTGAATGACTACTTCACCGAGCTGACCGATGTGGTCGAAGCCCATGGCGGCTATGTGGAGCGGTATTACGGCGACGGCATGCTGGCACTGTTCGGCGCGCCCCTGGCGGACGGCGACGACCGGCGTCACGCCGTCGAGGCGGCGCTGGCCTGTCAGGCCCGCCTTGCGGAAGTGGGGGACCGGCTTGCCTTCCCTGCTGGCGCAGTGCTGCATACCCGGATCGGCATCAATTCGGGCCGGATGGTGGTCGGCAATATCGGATCGGTGCGGCGGTTGAACTACACCGTCATCGGCGATGCGGTGAACCTGGCGGCCCGGTTGGAGGGGGCCAACAAGATCTACGGCACGCGCATCCTGATCAGCGACACGACGGCCGCTTCCTGCGGCGCCGGCGTCGTGCTGCGCGAGATCGATACCGTCCGCGTCGTGGGACGCGCCGCACCCGTCCCTCTGTTCGACCCGGTCGGCCTCGACGGCGCCGTGCCGACCGCAACACTGGTCAAGGTTGCGCGCTATGGCGCGGCGCTGCGCGCCTATCGGGCCGGGCGCTTTGAAGAGGCAGCGGCACTGTTCGATGCGCTGGCCCCGTCCGATCCGCCCGCGGCGGCCATGGCCCGGCGCGCGCGGGCGCTCCAGACCGCCCCGCCCGATGCGGTTTGGGACGGCGTGGTGGACCTGGACACTAAGTAGCGGGGGCCTGCCTTTCCAGGTCGGCCACCGCGGTCATTTCATGGCTGAGATCGGGCTCGCCGCAATGGCGCAGGATTTCCGCCCGGGCGGCGTCCCGCAGCTTCAACGCCAGGGCCCAGGCGTCGGCGTCCGACACATCGAATGCCCCGGGGTCGATCGCCGGGCCGATCAGGACCGAGATCGCGCCTTTGCGCGGAAACCAGCCGTCCGGACGCAGGACCGACCGGGTGCCGCGGATGGTCAGCGGAACCACGGGAACGCCGGCCTCGGCCGCGGCGACGAAGGCACCCATGTGGAATGGCAGCAGGCCGGGTTCGCGGCGGATCGTCCCTTCGGCGAAGAACAGGGGAGGCTTATCCCCGGTTGCCGTCTTGGCGACCTGCTTCGCATCCTCCACGCCCTTGCGGCTGTCGAACCGTTCGATGAACGCCGCGCCGATCCGGCTGAGCGGGATCCGGGCCGGCCATTTCTGCACCAGTTCCGCCTTAGCGACGAACTCGACCGCGCGCGGCAGCATGGCGGCAAGCACAAAGCCGTCCAGATAGCTGGCATGGTTTGAAACGAGAACGCAGGGATGTTTGACGGATGGCAGGTTCTGCGAACCGTGCAGCGTCACCCGGACGCCCGACAGCCACGCCCACAGCCTGAGGCTTCGACCCAATACGGTCCAACGCAAGGTCGGCGGCGCCAGCACGACACCAAACCAGATCAGCGGCGCAACCAGGCAGAACAGGGACCAGGCATAGGCCGCATAGGCGAGTGCGCCAAGCGCGCGCAGCGTCCTGCGGCTTTGGGGCAGAACGCCGGCAAGACCCAGCCGGACCACCTGCCACCAAAGGGCGTGGTGCGTGCGTCCGACCATGCCGGCCTCGTAGAGGTCGCGGCAGCTTGCGCGCCTGATCTTTCCGCTGGAGGTCTTGGGCACCGTGCGGGGCGGGGCCAGCACGATGTCGTTCGGCGGCGTGCCCACCAGATCGACCGCAAGGTCGGTGATGCGGGTCCGGATTGCGGCCTGGTCCTGGGGCGCGCGCTTGCGCGTTTCGGCCAGCACGACCAGGCGTTCGGTTCCGGTATCCGGATCGTTGCTGCCGAACACCGCCACGTTGCCCTTCTGCACGCCGGCAAGATCGCCGACGGCTTCCTCCAGCTCTTCGGGATAAATGTTGCGTCCTGCCAGGATGACGACGTCCTTGATCCGCCCGGTGATATAGACATCGCCCCCGGCGAGGTAGGCCAGGTCGCCGGTTTCCAGCCAGTCGCCGTCGAACAGTTCGCGGGTCTTGTCCGGGTTTCTGAGATAGCCGCCGGTGGCCGACGGTCCTTTGAACTGAAGCCGTCCCTCTGCACGGTCGGGCAGCTCGTGGCCGGTGGCGTCGACGACCCGGATCTGATGGCCGGGAAGCGGATGTCCGCAGGCAACGAACCGCAGCGCCGTGGCGTCCGTTTCGGCGGCGGGGATCGCCTTGCCCCCCGACGTCAGGGCCTTGCGGTCGATCCGGTCGATGGGGGGCGCGCGATCCAACGGCGGAAACGCCAGTCCGACCGAGGATTCGGCAAGACCGTAGACCGGCATCATTGTCTCGCGTCTGAAGCCGGCCGCGGCGAACCGGGCGCAAAACCGCTCGATCGTCTGCGGGCTCACCGCCTCCGCGCCGTTGCAGGCGACGCGCCACGAACTCAGATCCAGATCCTTCAGCGCCTCGTCGGGGATGCGCTTCAGGCAAAGCTCGTAGGCGAAATTCGGCGCAGCCGACAGGGTGCCGCGATAGCGGTGGATTGCGGTCAGCCAGCGCTGCGGGCGGGCCAGGAACGCCAGCGGCGGCATGATCACCAGATGCACCGCGTTGACCAGGCTGCCCAGCCAGGCGCCGATCAGACCCATGTCGTGGTACAGCGGCAGCCAGCTGACGAAGACGTCTTCGGATCCCACCTTCATGGCCGCGGACATGGCCCGGATGTTGGCAAGCAGGTTTGCGTGGGTCAGCACAACGCCCTTGGGCGTGCCGGTGCTGCCGGATGTGTATTGCAGCAATGCGGTGTCGCCGGCCCTGCGCACGGGCAGATCGATTTCGGACTGGCGTTCCGTCGCCGCGAGTTCCCCGGGTGTGGACACGTATTGAAGGCTGTCGACCTGGGACTGCAACAGCCGCGCGACCAGCTTGGCCTGGTCTTCCACCACCATGTGGCGCGCCCCGCAATTCTCGACAATGCGCGCGTGCCGCCGCAGATGGTCCTCGATCTGGCTGGGCCGCAGGGGCGGATAGATCGGCGCCGGAACGCCGCCGGCAAGCAGGATGCCGAAGAACGTCGTGAAATAGGCGCGCGCCGTGGGCAGCATCACCACGACGGCTTCGCCTGGCTGCAGGCCGTTTTGCCGCAGACCTTTGGCCACCGCGGTCGCTTCGTCCTTCAGCGCGCCGTAGGTGAGGATCTCTCCCTCGCCCTCGTCGCTGTAGAGCCTGAGATGCGCCCTGTCGGGGTGGCGGGCGGCGTGCCAGTCCAAGACGGCGACCAGGGTATCGGCTTGCGCCGGCGCCACTGCCGCCGCGCCCAACGCGGCCGACTCGACGACGGGCGCGGCGGTTGCGGCCTTGGCGCCTTTTGCCCCGACGACCGCGCGCAGCAGATCGCGGGGCGTTTCCATGGCCGCGAAAGTCTGTTCGGGAACGGTGACGTCGAACGCGCGTTCGACCCGCAGCACCAGCTCGACCCGGCCCAGGCTGTCGAAACCCAGGTCCTGGTCCAGCATGCTGTCCAGCGTCACGGGTCGGCCGGTCATCTGGCCGGGATGCAGTTCCTCAGCCAGCGCTGCGACCAGCTTCAACAGCGTTTCGGCCTTATCCGCGGCAGCGTCCATGGCGCAACCGATACCGGTCTAAGGCTTTGTCGGAATTGACATGGGTTGTATTCCCTGGATTCCGCTGTGGTGGCGTTCGCCTAGTCCGTGAAGGATAATGGACCGGACGGTGCCAAGGGAATAAGTCTGCCGCCAGATTGTCTATCCCTGGACCGAACGGCGGCGCCTGACGCTGTTCCAACGACGCGGTGCATTTCGATGCCCGACTTTGCGCTGTTGCTGGTGCAGGAGATCCCCGCGCTGAGGCGCTATGCGCGCGCCTTGGCCCGCGATCCCGTGCGGGCGGACGACCTGGTTCAGGATTGCCTGGAACGCGCGGTCAGCCGCCAGGCGCTGTGGCGGCAGGAAGGCAGTTTGCGGTCCTGGCTGTTTGCCATTCTGCACAACCAGTTCGCAAACCAGGCCCGCCGGGAAACCCGGCGGCCCGACAAGGCGTCGCTGGACGCGGTGGTGGAATTCGGAAAACCGGCGTCGCAGCCGGTCCAGATCGAAATGGCCCAGGTGGCGCGCGCGATGGAAGCGCTGGCCGAGCAGCACCGCGACGTCCTGTTTCTGGTCGCGGTCGAGGGGCTGACCTATCTGGAGACTGCGGCCGTGCTGGACGTGCCGATCGGCACCGTGATGTCCCGCCTGGCGCGGGCGCGCGAGAGACTGCGGGTCCTGATGCAGGAAGGCGCCGGAGGATTGCGGAGAATCAAATGACGGCACGGTCGGACATTGTGAACGAGGACGAGCTGCAGGCCTATGTCGACGGGGCTCTGGATCCGGAACGGCGCGCAACCGTGGAAGCCTATCTTGCCGAGCGACCCGAGGAGGCCGAGCGCGTCGCCGCCTATCGTTCCCAGAACCGTCTGCTACGGGCCGTCTATGGCGAAACAGCCAGTGCGGACATCCCCGAACGGCTGCTGAACGCCGCGGCCGGACGTCCGTCTTCGCCTTTTCGGTGGTGGCAGCAAATCGCCGCCGCGGTGGCGTTTGTGGCGGTCGGCGGCGCGGGCGGCTGGATAGCCCACGACGCGCTGGTGCCGCCGCCCGCGGTCATGGATCTAACGGCAAGGGCGACCTCCGCCCACCAGGTCTTTGTGGTCGAGGTGAAACACCCGGTAGAGGTGGGCGCGGACGAGGAGGCGCACCTTGTCGGCTGGCTGTCCAAACGCATCGGCCAGTCAATTCACGCGCCGGATCTGTCGCAGTTCGGATTCCGCCTGGTCGGCGGCCGGCTGCTGCCGGCGGCCGGGCAGCCCGCGGCGCAGTTCATGTACGAACGCGACGACGGGCAGCGCATCACCTGCTACATGGCCGTCAACGAGGACGGCCGCGAAACGGCCTTTCGGGTCAATGAACAGGACGGCGTGACCGCGCTGTATTGGCTGGAAGGCTCGCTGGGTTACGTGATGGTCGGCAGCGCCGGGCGCGAGGAGATGATCCGCATAGCCCGTGCGGTCTATGACGAATTCGAGGCCGGCCACTACGACGGCTGAGCGAGATCGGCCAGGGTATAGAGTTCCACCTGTGCTTCTTTGCCGCGGACGGGCGCGGTTCCCACGCGTCTGAGCGGGATGCCGTTCCCCGCCGCCTCGGCGGTGGATTGGGACAGCAGGACCTGCGTGCCGTGTTGCTTGTTCATGCCTTCCAGGCGCGCGGCCAGGTTCACCGCGTCGCCATAGACCGTGTAGGACTGGCGCTGGCCGCCGCCGACGCTGCCCGCGGCGACTTCGCCCGTGTTCAACCCCACCCGAACATGCAATCGGACCCCCTCGAACGCCTCCGATTCCACCAGGTTCTTGATTTCGGCCGCGCTGCGCACCGCGTTGGCGGCGTGCCGCTCGTCTTCCAGCGGCACGTTGTAGGTTGCCATCAGGGCGTCGCCGATGAACTGGATGATCACGCCGTTGTTGCGGGCGATCACCTGGGCCATGGAATCGAAAAACGCGTTCAGCATCGCCAAAACATGTTCGGGCGGCTGCGATTCAGACAGCCGCGTGAAGCCTTCGATGTCCAGGAACAGCACGGTCGCCTGCCGCCTGGTCGGCGCCAGGACGCCGCGGTCCGCGATCAGGGCGGTCGCGACTGCCTCGGGCACGTACTGGCCGAAGGTCTGGGTCACCTGGTCCCGGGCGTGTTCCGCCTCCGCGCGGGCCCGGACGGTGCTGCGCGCCCGGTGAACCGCGAAGGCCAGGATCAGGGAAACCGTGACCAGCGCAAAGATCTCCTGCACGCGGCTGCCGGTGCCGACGAAGTTGGGATTCAGAACGATGGTGCGGTATCCCTCCATTGTCGGTGGCTGCGGGAGGTCGCTCCAATCGAGGATGGCGGCGGGGTCCATGCCGGAAAGCGCCCAGGCGAAGGCTGCCCACCAGGCGGCGGCGCCGACGAGACCGGCCCAGATCACCAGCCCCGGCGAGAAACTCAAGGCAGCAACGGCAGGCACCAGATAGACGAAATTGAAGACGTCGATCCGGAATGCGAAGATCGCCGGCACATCCCTGCCTTGGGCGGGAAGGCCGAAGATGATGGCCCCGACGATCATGACCACGTCAATGGTGATGAACAGATAACGGGTCCACCAGCGGTCCGACGGGCTGCCGATCAGGCGGTACTGGAAGACGGCGATCGCCGCCACAACGCCGGCCAGCAGGCCGACATACATCGTCGTGGGATAGTCGCGTGTTACCAGATACCACGTGGCGACGAACGCTGCGGCAATCAGCTTGCCGCGCAACAGGACCCGCAACCCGGCCTGCTCGGCGCGCTCGAGCGTCGATGCAAGATCGACGTCCTTGCTGTCCGGGTCTGTTGCGACATGCGCCATGCACTGCGCCCCGTGGCCTGTCAGATGGTCAACACCAGCGGCTCCGTAACCCGATCTACGGGCCATCCGTTCAGTCGGATCGGTCGTCTTTCGTATGTAGGCAGGACGACTTTGAATTCCGAGTAGCCGGGTTCGAAAACGCCCTCCCGGTGGGCGAATAAATGTACTGCGTCGGGTGTGGTTTCCATGACGATGTCGATTTCGCAGAAATGGCCGCGCTCATAGGCTGTGGTCTCGCCATCGTCCTCGTACAGGCGGAACTGGCTTTTGCCTTCGCGGCGGTGCGGAAAGACCCACAGCATGCGGTCGGTGTCCTCAACCGGCGCCACCGGGCGCGGGTTCGCGTTCATTGGCAGGATGGCGCCGTCCCGGGCCAGCACCGGTACGACGTCCAGGGGAGCCGGCAGGACCACCGACTTGCCGCTGCCGTGCCAGGTTCCGCGATGGATGTCGACCCAGCCGTCCGGCCCCTTGGGCAGATAGACCGTCCGTTCCGCCACGCCGGGCTCGACCACCGAAGCGATCAGCATCTGGTCGCCCAGCATGAAATCGTCGCATTCGTCGAACGTCCTGGGATCGGTTTCGAAGTCGTAGAAGGTCGGGCGGACGATCGGTTCGCAGTCCCGGTGGGCGCGGTGGTACAGGGTGTAGAGATAGGGCATAAGGTGGTACCGGAACTGGATCGCGTCGCGCACGATGCCGGCGACCTCTTCGTGCATCCATGGCAGCGTATCCGAACCGTCGTCGTTCCGAGAGTTGATGGCGAAACGCGGCTGAAAGATCCCGTTCTGAACCCAGCGCACCAACAGCTCCGGATCCGGCGGCGGACCCGCAACGCCGCCGATCTCGTGACCCAGATTGAACTGGCCGGAGAGGCTGAGCCCCAGGCCCATTCGCACACTGTATTTGAGTGTCCGCCAGGAGGTGCCGTTGTCGCCGGTCCAGGTCCGGGCGTAACGCTGAAGGCCCGGACAGGCGGACCGCGACGCCACGTGCGGTCTGGCGTCGGGCGCGTGTTCGACCTGGGCGTCCCGAGAGGCGCGCGACATCAGCATGCCCTGCACCGGGCGGATCGGCGCCGCGGGCACCGGGGTCCCGAACCCGGCGCACGACGCGTCGCGATCCCAGACCTCGAACTCGTTCATGTCATTGCAGAGTGCGGCTACCCCGTTGTCCAGGAGCGCGGTTGCGATCTGTTCCTTCCACCAGGCAATCGTTGCGGGGTTTGTGAAATCGAGATGACCGCCGGCGCCTGCGGGAAAAGGCACGTTGACCGGCGCGTCACCATCGTTGCTGCGGACGAAAAGGCCCCGCGCGGCGGCGTCGGCATAGTTGGGATGATCGGTCAGGAGATAGGGCTGGACGCCGGCGGCAAGCCTGAGGCCGCGTTGCCGCAGCGCGTCGCCCAAACGCCGCGGATCGGGAAACCGGCCGCGGTTCCACCCGAAGACGTGGCGCCGGTCGGCCGCGGCGCTGTAGCCGGAGCCCAGGTTAAAGCTCTCGCACGGGATCCCGCGCGCGCCGCACGCCTCGGCAAAATCCAGAATTGCGTCTTCGGCGCCATCGTTTTCGCTGAGGGTCGCCGCCGCACCGCAGAACCCGAGACTCCATTTCGGGCCGAAAGCCATCGCACCGGTCAGGGCCGCAAACTTGCCGACCACGTCGCGCACCTGCGGGCCGAAGATCAGGTAGTAGTCGAGATCGCCGCCTTCGGCCTGGTAATAGCGGTAAGGGCCGTGCCGGCTGTCGATCTCGCAACCGAGATCGAACACCGCCGTGGACAGATTGTCGTAGAACAGTCCGTATGCCAGGCCGGAGCGCGCCTCCTTGGTGATGGTGAAGGGGATGTGCTTGTACAATGGGTCCGTCGTCGCTGCGTCGTAATTGAAGGCGTCCAGCCCCAGCATCCGATAGCGGCGACCGGCGCGGTTGAGCGCGCCCGCCTTTTCGCCCAGGCCATAGATCCTGTCGCCGGGCGCACGGGCAAGGGCGTGAAAGACCGCGCCATCCGGGTCCAGCCGATAGGGTTCGGTCGGGCGGTCCGCCGCGAACGTCCGCGGCGCGTCGACGCCTGCGGCGGGACCGGTCCAGACGATGCGGAACGGGCTGAAGTGGACGTCGAGGCGCAACGAATCCGTCTGAATACACAGGCGGTCCTCTGCGTCCGCGGTCGTAAAGGCGGGTTCCGCCAATTCAAACGCGTCCGCGCGCGGCAGGCCCTCCCACGGAATATCCCCGCCGTTCGGGGCCAGCGACCAGGTCCGCGCCACGCGGGGCGCGCCGTCGGGCAGAAACAAGACCCGAACGATGTCCGGTCGCACAACGTCAAGGCAGACGCGCCCGCCCTGCCTCAGCGCAAAGTCGAGCCGGCACCCGGTTCTTCCCTGAAATGCGGTCACCTCGGGGATCGCCATCGCGCGCCAGTCTAGATCAGATTTGGCGGGCGTGGACTCCTTTCGCGGATCCCGGATTGCGCGGCGGTCGGTCGAGTCAGCCGCTTGCGGCTTTTTTGCGGACCGCAACGCGATAGCTGGGCAGGTGCACCGTGACCACGGTGCCCTGTTCGACGACGCTCTCGATGTCGATCCGGCCGCCATGCAGCTCGACCAGCGATTTGACGATGGGCAGGCCCAGGCCGGTACCCTCGTAGCGGCGCGCGATGGTGTTCTCGACCTGCCGGAAAGGCTCGACGATGCCTGGCAGGTCGTTCTCCGCGATGCCGATCCCGGTGTCGGCAACCGAGATCTTGAGATCGCCTGACGGGGCGATCATCGCGTTGACTGCGACGACCCCGCCTTCGGGCGTGAATTTGACCGCGTTCGACAACAGGTTGATCAGGATCTGCTTCAGTGCCCGTTCGTCGGCGCGGATTGGCGGAATGTCGGCTGGGACCCCGACGTCCAGGTGCAGACCGCCCGCTTCCACGCGTTCCCGAATGACCTGCACCGACGCATCGACCACGTCGGCAAGATCGATGCTGGTCTCGTTCAGATCGAACTTCCCGGCTTCGATCTTGGACAGGTCCAGGATCTCGTTGATGAGGCTTAGCAGGTGACGGCCGCTTTCGTGGATGCCCTGGGCGTAATCGCGATAGCTGGGCGGTGACAGGGCGCCGTATATTTCTTTCAGCATGACCTCGGAAAAACCGAGAATGGCGTTCAGCGGGGTGCGCAATTCGTGGCTCATCGTGGCCAGGAACTCGGACTTCGACCGATTGGCCAGTTCCGCCTGTTCGCGCGCGCGATGTTCCGACAATGCCGATTCGACGACGGCGGTTATATCCGTTCCGGTCCCGCGGTACCCTCTGAAATTCCCATGCTCGTCGATGACCGGCGTGCCGCTGATCGACCAGTGCAAGGGGCGGCCGTCGGCAGTAAGAAACGTGTACTGAAAATCACGGAACGGCCGCCTTTCGGCGAGTTCCGCGAAGTGCTGCTGCCATTTCTCGTCGTCCGGATCGGCCCAGCCAAGCTCGCGCCGGGTTTTGCCCAGAATGCAACCTGGTTCCAGCCCGGTGATCTCGGACCAGCGGTCGGAGAGATAGCTGAAGCGGAGGTCTTCGTCGGTCTCCCAGATCCAATCGGACGCAACGTCGGCAATGTCGCGGAACCGCTGTTCGCTGACCCGGATGGCGGTTTCGGCACGCTTGCGGTCGGAGATGTCCAGGCTGATGCCGTCCCAGACGATGTCGCCGGACGTCACGCGACGGGGGTGTGCGCTGTTGCGCAGCCACTTGACCTCGCCCGTCGTCGTGCGGGCGCGGAACTCGATCTCGAACCGCTCCATGGTTTCGGCCGACCGCTGCACGGCATCCTGCCAGGCTTGGCGGTCTTCGGTCAGGATCAGGTCGAACAGAGCGTCGGGATCCTGCATGACTTCCGCCGGCGTCAGGCCCAGCAGCTTGCGAAGTCCCTCGCTGTAATAGGCAAGTCGAAAGCGGCCGTCCGTATGCTGCACCAGCCGGAAAACGGCGCCGGGCAGATTGGCCGTGATGCGTTGCAGCAGGGCCGCGTTGTCTTCGACCCGCTGGTCCTGTTTCTTTCGGTCCGTGATGTCGGTGTAGGTCGTGACGAAGCCGCCTTCGGGCAACGGACGTCCGACGATTTCCACCACCGTGCCGTCGGGCCTCTCCCGTTCCAGCCGGTGCGCCTTGGATTCCCGGGCAAGGTCGAGACGTTCGGAAACCTGCTGTTCGACATCGCCGGGTCCGTACTCGCCGCGCTGTGCGTTGAAGCGCACGAATTTCTCGAACGGGTCGCCGGGCGAGAAGTCCGCGGCCGGAAAGTCCAAGATCTCCAGGAAGCGCCGGTTGTAGGAAATCGCGTTGAGGTCCCGGTCGATGTAGGAGATCCCCTGGCTCATGTTGTCCAGGCACGTCTCCAACGAGTCCTTCTGTGCCTGGACGGCCTCAAGCCGTCGCATCTCGTCCGTGACGTCGGTGTGGGTGATCAGGGCGCCGTGCCAATCCCCGTCGACCAGGGCGGTAACACAGCACTTGTACCAGGCCTTGCTGTTCGGTCCGGCGCACTCGTAGACGGTGGCGTAGGTTTCCGACTTGCCGGCCAACACGGCGCCGATGCCGTTTGCAATGTCGGAGGAAACCGCATCGTCGGGTCCGGCTGCGTTGCAGACGTGCAAGTAGTTCTGGCCGACACCGTAGGTGTCGCCGCCATAGCCATTGGTATCGGCAAAGGCCCGCCATGCGGCGTTCACGGCGACAATCTGGCCGCTCGTGTCCAGAACGGCTACATGCGCCGGGACAGCGTCAAGGACCGAGAAATCCTTCTTGATGGTGATGACGTCCCCCCCCCCCGTTTACCGCAATGCTTCGGCGTGCGTGCCACAGCGCGCCTGAAGGGGCTATTTTCTCGGATGCGGTTTAACCGACTGTTAATCGCAACGCCGCGTTAACCAAACTCTTGAGCGGTCGGCCCCGATTCCGCCGGCTCGACATACCCAGATACCAATAGCGAACGGCGTTTCGGTGCCGGGCCATCACCGTGCGCCGCCCAGCAGGTCGGCCAGGTTGTCCAGATGGTGGCGCCAGCCGGCGTCGTGCGCTTGGCGCAAGGCCGCGCCGTCTTTCGGGAATCGGCCCCAGCCTTCGTGAATCAGCGTCAGCGCAACGCCGTCGCCGTCCCGGTCAATCCGAAACGTCACCTGGGTCTCCACCGGCCAGTCCGCGTCCTTCCAGCGCAACGAAAGCCGGCGGGGCGGGTCGACGGCGTCGACCGTGCCGGCCGTGATAACCTCGCGGCCTGTTTCGTCGCGCCAGGTCTCGCGAAATGCGCCGCCGGGGCGGGCCTCCAATGAGACGTAGTCGCCCCACCAGGCCGCGATGCGCTGGGCCTCGGTGATGGCGGCCCACACGTCTTCGGCCGGACAGGCAAGGCGCCGGGTTATCGTGATCGCCGACAGGCTTTCGTCTTCGGCGTCTTCCGTGTGCTGCATGGCGACCTCCGTCCATAACCGTACCGGATGCGGCGCGGCCGGTTTCGGGCTAGGCTTTCACAACAGACAGACCAACAGGGAAGACGATGACGGATGTGAAGCTGGCCTTCAAGGCAGCCAATATGCTGGGCGAAGGGCCCACATGGTCGGAAGAGGAACAGGCCCTCTACTGGGTTGGCATCATCGACAAGAAGGTGCATCGGCTGGAACCGCAGAGCGGATCCTTTCGCGCCTGGGACATGCCCGACTTCACCGGGGCGATGGCGCTGAGGGCAGGCGGCGGCGCCATTGTCGCGCTTGCAAGCAGCATCGGTTTTCTGGATTTCGAGACCGGCGGTTACCGGGAGCTGTGCCGGCCGGAGGCGGACCGTCCGGGCAACCGATTCAATGACGGCAAGTGCGACCGCCAGGGGCGGTTCTGGGTAGGGTCGATGCAGACCAACCTGAACCCGGACGGCTCGCCGCGCCCGATGACGGAGACGTCCGGCGCGCTGTGGCGGATCGACCCGGACGGAACTGCCACGGACATGACCGGCCCCACAATCAGGCTCTCCAACACCCTGGCCTGGAGCGCCGACAACCGGATCATGTATTTCGCCGATTCCCTGGAGCGCACGATTTATGCCTACGATTTCGATCCGGCGGCCGGGAACATCTCTAACCGGCGGGTTTTCGCATGCACCGACGGCCATGGCGTGCCCGACGGATCGGCGATTGACGAAGAGGGCTATCTCTGGAACGCGCGCTTTGGCGGCGGCTGCGTCATTCGCTATGCGCCCGACGGGTCGATCGACCGGATCGTCGAGGTGCCGGCCACCAACCCCACAAGCTGCACCTTCGGCGGACCCGACCGGCGGACCCTGTTCGTCACCTCGGCGCGCGAGGGCCTCAGCGACGCCGACATCGCCAACAACCCGCGCGAGGGCGATCTGTTCGCCCTCGACGCGGGAGTGACCGGGCCCCCCGACGTCCGGTTCGCCGGGTAAGGGAGGTTGGCCCGATTTAACCCTTGACGCTGCCCGCGGTCAGACCGCCGACAAGGTATCGTTCGCACCACAGGAAGATCACCAGGATCGGCACGGTGACGATCACCGATCCCGCCATCAGAAACTGCCGCGGCACTTCCGAACTGTTCATCGAGACGAGACCGCGCGACAGGGTGAAGATGTTCGGATCGTCCAGGAACATGAAGGCGAACAGGAACTCGTTCCAGGCGATCATGAAGACGTAGAGCGCCACCGATGCCAGCGCCGGCAGGCTGAGCGGCAAGGTGATCCGCCAGATCACGCCGGCGCGGGTGCAGCCGTCGATGATGCCTGCCTCCTCCAGTTCCGGCGGAATGCCGCGGAAGTAGCCCTGCAGCATGTAGAGCGCCACCGGAATGGTGGTTGCCGGATAGACGATCAGCAGGCCGAACAGGGTGTCGCGCAACGCAAGCTGGCTGAACACGCTGTAAAGCGGGATCACCAGCACGATGGCCGGGAACATGTAGATCAGCAGGATCGAGCGGGACAGGATGGCGCGACCGGGAAACCGCAGCCGCGAGACCGCGTAGGCGCCGGGGATCGCGAAGGCCAGAGTCAGAATCACCGTGGAGACCGACACGAAGGTCGAGACCAGGATGTAGCGTCCGAACTTGAACTCGACCAGCGCCTCTATGTAGCCGCTGAACAGCCTGTCGAAATCTTGGGTCAGGTCGGCGCTAAAATCCGTGGGGTTTGCGATCAGCGAGGCCTGCGGCTTCAGGCTGCTGACGACCATCGCGTAGAACGGAAGGATCACCAGCACGACGAAGAAGGTCATGCCCACGCCACGACAGGCCCTGAGGAAAACGACCTCGGTCATGTAGCGACCCATCACGTCCAGGGTCTGATCGTGCAGGCAGGCGCGGATCGCCCAGGCGACCACCAGGAACAGGACCAGCGCCCCGCCCGGTCCCAGAACCGGGTGCGCCGCGGGATCCAGGCCAAAGGGCGTGCCGAACGTGAGCGCCAGAAACACGATGTAGCCGACCAGCGCGGGCGAGAAGAACCACTCCCAAGGCCGGCTGCGCTGGTGCGCCCACAGGCCGTAGACCAAACCGGCGATGACGCCCGCGACGAAGGCCTCGCCCACCGGAATCGTGGTGGCGACGCCGCCGAACAGCGTTGCCGCGACGCCCCAGATGGCGGCCCCCAACGAGGCCCACAAGGCGCCGAGGACAACGGAGATGATCAGTCCGAGATGCCGTCCCATCACATCTCTCCTTCCGGGCCGAACTTGAAGTAAATGACCATGAAGATGGCCAGCACCACGAAGATCACCACCGACACGGCCGCGCCGGCGCCCAGATTGGCCAGCGCGAAGCCCTGTTCGTAGACATCGACGGTCAGCGTCCGCGTGCCGGCGGCGCCGCCCGTCAGAAGAAAGATGTCGTCGAACTTGTTGAAGGTCCAAATGAAGCGCAGCAGGAACAGGATCGACAGGATGCTGATCAGCTGTGGCAACGTGATGTAGCGGAACATCTGCAGCGGCGTCGCACCGTCGATCTGCGCGGCCTCGTAGAGATCAGAGGGCAGCGATTGCATGCGTGCCAGGATGAACAGGAAGGACAACGGAAAATAGCGCCACGCTTCGAATGCGATCACCATGGCCAGGGCCACGGGGAAGCCGAACGTCATGCCGAAGAGTTCGAAATCGACGGAGCGGGTGCCCAGGAAGTTGATCGGTTTTTCGGCCGCGCCGAACTGGACCAGCAGCGCGTTGATCGTTCCGCTGAACGGGTCCAGCAGGAACGCCCAAGTGAAGGCGACCGCGATCACGGGCGAGACGTAAGGAAACAGAAACAGCCCGCGCAGAAAGGCGCGGCCGCGGAACGGGGTGTTGAGAAGCTGCGCGGCGAACAGGCCCAGGATCAGCGCGCCCAGGGTCCCGAAGATCGTGTAATAGATCGTGACCTTCATGATCGTCCAGAATTCGCGCTGCTCGAACACCCTGCGGAAGTTGTCCAGATCGAATTCGAGGCTGGTCAGCACGTTCTCCGATCTGCCGGTCATCACCGGCTTGCTGTCCCGCGGATTGGCGCCGCTCTCCAGGAATGCGCTGTCGACTTCGAACTTCAGGCTCAGCCGGTCGCGGAAGCGGGGCTCCCAGTCGCCGAACTGACATGTCAGGGTCTGGCCGTCGATGGCGCACCGCTCGTCGCCTTCGATCAGGGTCAGGCCCTTGGGCAACGTGTCGGTCAGCACGACACCGGTGATGGGACGTTTCTCGGAACTGTTGCGCAGCCGGTACTGGATGGTGATCGCATCGCCGGGCGCGGCGGGTTTGCCGCGGACGCGCTCGTTTGCGATCGGCGTCGGCGCTCGGAGGTCCGCCAATTCGACGGGTTTGAAGCTGATCCAGATGCTGGCGAGCGCGGGAAACAGCACGACGGCTGCAACAATGAGGAAGGTCGGCCCTAACATGATGGAGGCGAGCCGGGCCTCCTCCTTGGCCAGGGTGCCTACCTTACGTTTCGACCGCCCCCCGGGTGTCTCTGCTGCAAGTGTCGCCATGACAATCCCCCGTCCACGACAGTTCAACCGCGCTCAGGTGAAAGAACTCCGGCGGGCGTCCGGGTTGGACGCCCGCCGGATAACGGCGTTACCGAATCTCCGCCAGTTCTTCGTTCAACAGCTTGACCGTGTCCTCGGCCGACCGCTCGCCGTCGATATACTCGCGCACCCGGCGGTTCAGGATCTGCGAGTTGATGATCTTGGAGGCCAGCGAAAGCTGCCCTTCCTTCACACCCCAACGGTTTGCGGTTTCCAGGCCGGCCGCGATTTCGTTGACGGTCTCCTGGGGATAGAGATCCGACAGCGGCGCCTTGCGGTCGACGCCGACCGGCAGCTTGGCCCAGCCGTCAAGGAACTTGGTCGGTTCGTCCATTGTGCCGCGGCGCACCGGGAACTTGCCTTCCGGTGCGATCGACAGGGTGCTCATGTAGCCTTCGTCCACGGAGAACTTGACGAAGTCGATCGCAGGGTCGGTATCGGCGTCGTTGGTGATGCCGAAATAGCGGATGTCCGCCCAGGCGGCGCCGTTCGGATTGCTGGGGCCGGCGAAGGTGGTGACGACGTCCGTCTTGCCAGCAAGATCGCGGGCCGTCGGATCGTCGGTGATGGTCACCGGCACGGCATCGCGCAAACCGGCCAACTCGTCCAGGATGAACGGCGACCAGATCACCATCGCGGTCTTGCCCGCGAAGTAGAGCTCGCGCGACTGCTGCCAGTATAGCTCGCCTTCCGGGCTGGCATCCGCGAGCGCCTTGTAGAACTCCAGGACCTCCACGGTCGCTTTCTCATCCAGCGGCTTGAAGCCATTGGAGTCGACCGGCGACACGCCGTTTGCCAGGAACACATGCTCCAACACCTGGCTCATGAAGTTCTCGTCGACCTTGGTGGCGGCAACGAAGCCGTACATCTCCGGCGGGTTGTGCAACGCGTTAACCGCCTTGACGATGTTCTCATAGGACGTGGGCGCGGCCAGTCCCTTCGCGTCGAACAGGTCCTTGCGGTAGACGATCAGCTGCGTCCAGCCGTCCACCGGCACGCCGGCAAGGTCGCCTTCGTACTGGGCCATTTCCAGGGCGCCCGGGGCGAAGGTGTCCTTACCCAGGTCGTTGATGACCTCGGTCGACGCCTCGGTGTCCAGGATGCCCGCCTCGCTCCAGGGACCCACATACTGCTGCGTGTAATAGATGACATCCGGCAGGTCGTTTGCCGCAAAGGCCGCAGTCACGCGGGTGTTCAGGTCACTCTCCTCGACCGGGATCACGTTGACCTTGATGCCCGTCTTCGCTTCGAATTCGGCGGCCATTTCCTGTTGCTTGGCCATCCGGGCGGGCTGGTGTTCGGTCGTCCAGAACCGCAGTTCCTGCGCCGAAGCCGGCAAAGCGATCGCCGCGGTCATCGCCGCGCCGGCCGCGGTGGCCAGAAGCCAAGTTGAAAGAGCACTTCTCATGTTTGGTCCTCCCTTAGGTGCCAGTGCTTACGTGGTTCGTCTTCGGTTTAGGCATCGGCAATTTGGCGATGCCGATTTCATGCCCATGGTCTCCTTGCGTTGCGCAATGCGCCTTATCCCCGGTTTATGCCACCATGCTTGCAGGCGGTTGGGTGTCAGATTGCCTTAACAGCAGCTTCGGTTTCCAGATGCGGCGCAGCTCGGCCGGATCCGCTCCGGCGATGCGCGCCAGCAGAAGATCGACCAGGGTCTTCCCGGCATCGTGGATCGGGTGGGTGACCGTGGAAATCCCCAGGTCCCCGTAACGGCCCACCGGCGTATCGTCGTATCCGATGATCGAGACGTCGGCGCCCGGCCTCAGTCCATGCTCGCGCAGGATCTGAACCAGGCTGTGCGCGATCCCGTCGCTGGCGCAAATCACCGCCGTCGGCGCATCGTCGCGGTCCAGCAGATCCAGGACCGCTGCTTCGTCCAGGTCGGGCCGCATCGGCGTGCGCATCATCAGTCTTTCATCAATGGGTACCGACGCCTCCTCCAGCGCCTCCCTGTAGCCCAACTCGCGATAGGCGGCGAAGGAGAAGGATTCCTCCACGCCAATATAGCCGATCCTGCGATGACCCAGGCCGATAAGCCGCTTGCAGGCGATCTTGATGCCGTAGGTGCCATCCATGTCCAGAAACGGGTAGGGGCGGGTTTCTTCCGTGCGTCCGTGCGCCACGAACGGGAATCCCCGATCCAGAAGATAGGAGATCCGGTCATCCCTGCGGCGCGTGCGGGCGACAATAACGCCGTCCACACGTCGGCCTTCCACCAGCCGCTTGTATGCCTCCAGCTCGTCGGCCCCTTCCCGGGCGGTCACCAGAGTCAGATCCAGGCGTTCCGCGGTCAGGCGTTCTCCGATGCCTGCGATCATTTCAAGAAAGAACGGATAGGCGTGCCCGTCTGGATCGACCGGCATGACCAGACCGATCGCCTCCGCCCGGCCGGACTTCAGCCGACGCGCGTTGAGGCTTGGGGCATAGCCCAGCTCGCGGGCCGCCGCGACGACCCTTTCCCGGGTCGCCTCGCTGACGTCGCCATACCCGGCCAACGCCCGGGACACGGTCGTCTGCGAAAGATCCAGGTGTTTGGCGAGGTCCTTGAGCTTCATCGCCCGCGATCGCCCCCCATTTGCGCCGACGGTCCCGTTCCAGTAACAGCCGCCAGCTTCTTTTCCCATCCAAATCGATTTGGATTTGCCGGCATTAAAACCCGAACGCAGGCTGAGTGCAATCAAATTCTGCCAGCTGCCGTTTCGCGGAGTAATCGGACGGCTTGGATGGAATTGATGTTTCAAGATAAGCGGTTGAGCTAGTGCCGGGGATCGCGGCGCTTGCGGCGTCTTTGTTCGTTCTTTCGCGCATATGGTAAGTGGCGAAATATCGTTTCATCCAAATCGGTTTTGAAATTTGCGATTGAACCTTGTAATAAGAACGTCACCGCGACACGAACGATTGCGGACAGGGCGACACAGGCCAAGCGCCGGCCGTTCGGGCGGGCGTGGCACGGAGAAGGGGAAACGGCCGATGAGCACGGACGGCATTGGGCCTGCCCTGCGGGACCGGGCGATCGAGATTCTGCGGGCCAACGATCAGGGCGGCTATACGGTCCCGACCAAGGGTCTTTATCCGTTTCAATGGAACTGGGATTCCGCCTTCGCAGCCCTTGGCTTCGCCGAGTTCGACGAGCCGCGCGCTTGGCAGGAGCTGGAGTTTCTGTGCAAGGGGCAGTGGGAGGACGGAATGGTCCCCCATATTGTGTTTCACCGACCGCAAGACAGCTATTTCCCAGGCCCGGACGTGTGGGGCACGTCGCACGAGCCACCGACCAGCGGCATCACCCAGCCGCCCGTTCTGGCCACAGTCAGCCGGTTCATGGTGGAACACGCGCGGGACCCGGATCTGGCTTCGCAACGTGCCGCCGCCCTTTATCCGAAGATCCTGGCCTGGCATCGCTGGTGGTGGACAAAGCGGGACAGCGACGGGACTGGACTGGTTTCGATCTACCATCCCTGGGAAACGGGGCGCGACAACAGCCCGGTCTGGGACGAGGTGCTGGCGCGGGTGGACCCCACCACGATGCCCTATCAGCGCCGGGACACGACGCTGGTCGACGTGTCCCACCGACCGCACAACCACGAATATGACCGTTATCTGGCCCTGGTGGAGCTGTTCCGCGCGCATGGCTACGATCCTGACGCCATGGCAGCGGAAAGCCCGCTTAAGGTCGCGGACGTGGGCATCAATGCCATCCTGCAGGGCGGGAATCGCGACCTGCTTGTCCTTGCCGAGAGGTTCGGGACGGAGGCGGAGCAGGAGGAAATTGCAGCGCGGATCGCGCTCAGCGACGCGGCGTTGGAGCGGCTTTGGTCGCCGGAGCGATCCTTGTATCTGAGCCTCGACCTGATTTCCGGCCGGCTGATCGACGTGCCGACGTCGGCTTCGTTCCTGCCCTTCTTCGCCAGGATCCCGGATTCGCCCCACACGAGGACGCTGGCCGATCAGTTGCGCGCCTGGGGAGAACGGAGCCGATGGCTGGTGCCGTCCCTGCATCCGGACGATCCGCGGTTCGAAGCGCTTCGGTACTGGCGCGGGCCTGTCTGGTTGGTGGTCAACTGGCTGATCGGACAGGGTCTGAAGGCGCATGGTCTTTACGACCTGGAGCGGCGGGTAAAAGGAGACGCCCTGGACTTGGCGGACCGCTTCGGTCTGTACGAACACTACAGTCCGGTGGACGGACAAGGCGGCGGCGGCGACACCTTCACCTGGACCGCCGCGGTTGCGTTGTCCTGGGGAGCGGTGCGCGCGCCTGCCTGATTACCGGCGGCGCCCGATGGTTTCGCTGCCGCGGGCCATTATAATGTCGCGGTAATGGCAAGCTCACGGGACGGAAGGCGGCGGGCACATGAATGACATCAATCTGAAAGGGCGGCATGCCGTTGTGACAGGCGCGGCGCAGGGCATCGGACGCGCAATCGCCGAACGGCTGCTGGCGTCCGGCGCGTCGGTTGCGCTGTGGGACAGGGACGAAGCCCTGCTGGCGGAGACGGCGGGCGCGCTGGGCGGTGCGGCGACGGCCGTCCCCGTCGATGTGACCGACCCGGCCGCCGTCGACGCGGCGGTCGCTGCTTCGGTTTCCGGGCGCGAGAACATCGATATCTTGTGCGCGAACGCCGGGATCGCCGGGCCGTCGCAAAAGCTGTGGGACTATTCGCCCGAAGACTGGCGCGCTGTGATCGATCTGGACCTGAACGGGGTTTTCTATTGCTGCCGCGCCGTGGTGCCGCTGATGATGGCGGCGGGCTATGGCCGCATCGTCAATACGGCTTCGATCGCCGGCAAGGAAGGCAACCCGAACGCATCGGCCTACAGCGCCGCCAAGGCCGGCGTTATCGCGCTGACCAAGTCGCTCGCCAAGGAACTGGCGGAGCACGACATTGCCGTGAACTGCATCACCCCGGCAGCCGCCAAGACCCGGATCTTCGACCAGATAAGCCAGGAACATATCGATTACATGCTGGCGAAGATTCCCCGCGGCCGGTTTCTGAAGGTCGAGGAGCTTGCCGCCATGGTGGCGTGGATGGTGTCGGAAGAGAACAGCTTCACGACCGGCGCGGTGTTCGACCTGTCGGGCGGCCGCGCGACCTACTAAAGGAGCAGCCTTTCCCGCGTTAGCGAGGTCCGTCTAAAGGGTCCTTGGTTTGCCGGTCTCGAATGTCAAAGTAATATCGCCCCGTTGATACCCGCCATCCACTGACGTGCCGACTGCGACAGGTGCCGCGACAAGGATGACGCTCGTGGTCGAACTGAACCGTCGCTGCAGGCGCAAACGCATCAGGACCACCAGGGCGTTAGTGAGACGGTAACACTGTCGCACATCTTTCCGCGAGAACAGGTCCGAGAGATGTTTTCGCGCCTCGTCTCAGTGGGCAAAACATTGCTGAAGTCTTTACGCCTTGCGAACGACGCGTGTCGTTCTGCAGACAGATAATGTGGAGACGCAAATTTTTTTGTGCGGCGTTTTTCGAGTTTCGAATCGCGACCGCGGCGATCCGAAGAGACAGATGTTCAGACACGGCGAATCGTTTGCCCGGTCGTCTCGTGTGGTGCCGGCGTTCCACTGGGCGCAGCGGCCTGGTTTGGCCTGCTATCCGTGCATTCCTTTGGCGTCGGCGAACATCTGAAGACGAAACCCGTATAACCGACTGAAATAGAATGAATATTAGAGTCTCTCTCTTCAAATTCGGTCGGAACGGACGGTTGTGAAAGGCAAGCTCGCAGTAGTCCACACAATAAAACAGGCGCGGTCCGCATTGCACAAAGAACAGTGCTGCTGTTGTGCCGTCCGCGATGAAGCAGCCGCTGAAGTGAAGCTGTGACGACTTCGAACGCGCGTCGACGGTACTGCAAAGCGGCCAAGTCGAGCCTGTATCGTTAAGATTGAATTAGCTCTTTTCCTTCAAAAGCCATCGTGGAACTGGCACGACCAGTTTCAACCCCGAGTTCTAGAACCAATCGGAGTTTGAAGAATGGCTGTACGTAAAATGGTGAAGCGCGCTAAGCCGAAAACGGCGCGCAAGCCGGCGGCGAAGCGCACCACCGCGCGACGCAAGCCGTCTACCCGGACGTCGCGCACGACCGCGCGTCGTTCGACCGCCCGCCGGACCACGGTCAAGCGGAAGACCACGGCGCGCAAGTCGCCCGTGAAGCGGAAGACGACCGCTCGCAAGACGACGGCTCGTAAGTCGCCGGTGCGTCGGAAGACGACCGCTCGCAAGACGACCGTCAAGCGGAAGACCACGGCGCGTAAGTCGCCCGTGCGTCGGAAGACGACCGCCAAGCGGAAGACCACGGCGCGTAAGTCGCCGGTGCGTCGGAAGACGACCGCCAAGCGGAAGACCACGGCGCGTAAGTCGCCGGTGCGTCGGAAGACGACTGCCAAGCGGAAGACCACGGCCCGTAAGTCGCCGATGAAGCGGAAGACGACTGCCAAGCGGAAGACGACCGCCCGTCGCAAGACGACGGCGCGTAAGTCGCCGGTGCGGCGGAAGACGACCGCCAAGCGGAAGACCACGGCCCGTAAGTCGCCGATGAAGCGGAAGACGACCGCCCGTCGCAAGACGACGGCGCGCAAGTCGCCGGTGCGGCGGAAGACGACTGCTCGCAAGACGACTGCCAAGCGGAAGACGACGGCGCGTCGTTCGACCGCGCGTCGTTCGACGGCCCGCAAGGTGCCGGCGCGTCGCAAGATGGCTTCGGCACGTCGGCCGGCCGTCAGGCGGGCAAGAAAAAAGTAGTGTCTGCTAAGCCGGCCGGTGGCGGTTTCTTAAAGAAAATAGAAATCGTCCCGTCCGGTGGCCGGACGGCGATCGTCACTGCGGCGAATCGTCTGATGGCCAGCCGCGCCAAACATCTGGTCATGCAGGTGCAAACCAAGGACATGACTATGGCGCGGACGGTGATGCAGAAGATGGGCATCACCGGCACGGTCAAGAACATGACCGGCACGAAGTCGTCGATCGTTAAGGCGGCTTGATATTCATCGCTGGCGGGGCCGTTGTTCTGACGGTCCCGTCACGCGTTGAGGGGACGCGTCGAACCGGCGTAAACCTGAACACTGATGCGGAGCTACCAGACCCCTGCGACGCGGAAAGACCCCTTACGCAAAGGGTCAATCGCCCGGCGACCTCACTTTGCAGCCTGCGCGTTAAGCTGGTCGTGCCGGCGCCTGATCGCTTCGGGCCACCGGCTCTTGATATAGGACAGCACCGCGACAATCTCGCCGTCGTCCAGCGTATCCCTGTAGGCGGGCATATCGCTTTCGTAGCCTCCGCCGATCAGGGCCGCCGGGCCGTACTTGGTCAGCGCAATGAGCTGGGCATCCGGATGGTGCCATGTGTGGCCGGTTTCGTCGTGCGGCGGCGCCGGCAGTCGACCGCTGGCCAGGCGTTGGCGCCAATTCGGCTGTCCCTCCAGGTTGGCGCCGTGGCAGGCGGCGCATTCGCGGCGATAGATCTCGGCGCCCAGCGCGACGGAACGGGGGTCGTCGGGCCGCAGCGACGTGGCGCCGAAGCCCTGCAGGATACGGTCCTGAAACAGGACCCCGGCCACGGCCACTGCGGCAAGAACGGCGATCCCGATGAAGACGCGGCGCGGTGGTTTCACGCGCCTTCTGCGCCCGCGCCCGCGAGGTCATCCAGGATCGGACAGTCGGGCCTTGTGTCGCCGTGGCAGGCTTCGACCAGGTGGGCGAGCGTGCGGCGCAGGCTTTCCAGTTCCGTGATCTTGTTCTCGATGCGCGCCAGGTGATCCTGTGCAATGCGTTTGACGTCGCTGCTGGCACGATGGCGGTCCTGGTAGAGCGACAACAGGGCGCGGCACTCCTCCACCGAGAAGCCCAACCCGCGGGCCCGGTGCAGGAAGGCCAGCTTGTGCACGTCGGTTTCGTCGTAGTCCCGATATCCGTTTGCCTGCCGCGCCGGGACGACCAGGCCGATTTCCTCGTAGTACCGGATGGTCTTGGCCGGCAAGCTGGAGCGGTCTTCGGCTTCACCGATATTCATGTCCCTACTCCTCCAGCGCCGCACGTTTCAGACGCAGCGCATTGGCGATGACCGATACCGAGCTTAGGCTCATTGCGGCGGCGGCAATCATCGGGTTCAACAGAATGCCGAATACCGGAAACAGAACGCCGGCGGCGATTGGTACGCCCAACGCGTTGTAAAAGAACGCAAAAAACAGGTTTTGCCTAATGTTGCGCATGGTCGTCCTGCTGAGCCGGCGGGCGCGGAGGATCCCGCGCAGGTCGCCCTTGACCAGCGTGATGCCGGCGCTTTCGATCGCCACGTCGGTGCCGCTTCCCATGGCGATGCCGATATCGGCCTGGGCCAGCGCCGGCGCGTCGTTGACCCCGTCGCCCGCCATCGCGACGACGCGACCCGCTTCCTGCAGCCGGCGCACGATTTCCTGTTTGCGTTCGGGCAGAACGTCGGCCTGGATCTCGTCAATGCCGATCCGGCGCGCGACGGCCTGGGCCGTGGTTCGCGTGTCGCCGGTCACCATGAAGATGCTGAGGCCCTCTGCCTTCAAAGCGCGGATGGCGGTCGGTGCGGTTTCCTTCAGCGGGTCGGTCACCACTGCCAGGCCTGCCGCTTCGCCGTTCACGGCAACGAACATCGCCGTGGCGCCGTCCTGTCGGCGCCGTTCCGCGGCATCCTGCAGATCGCCCGTGTCGATCCCCTCTTCCATCATCAGGGCCTCGGTCCCCAGAAGAATGCGCTGGCCGTCTACCGTTCCGGCGACGCCTTTTCCGGTGATCGAAAGAAAATCTGCGACCCGGGACAAAGCGATGCCGCGTTCGCTGGCGGCGCTGACCATGGCCTCCGCCAGCGGGTGTTCGCTGGCCTGTTCCAGACTGGCCGCCAGATGCATCAGCCTGTCTTCGTCGTATCCCTGCGCCGGAACCAGGTCAGACAGGACGGGTCTGCCCTGGGTTATCGTGCCGGTCTTGTCGATCACCAGCGTATCGACCGCTTCCATCCGCTCCAGCGCGGCGGCGTCCTTGATCAGCACGCCGGCGCGGGCGCCCCGGCCGGTGCCGACCATGATCGACATCGGCGTGGCCAGACCCAGCGCGCAGGGACAGGCGATGATCAAGACTGACACCGCCGCGATCAGCGCATAGGCCAGGGTCGGGCTGGGGCCGAAAACGGACCAGACGGCAAAAGCGACCGCCGCGGCGGCGACGACCGCGGGGACGAACCAGCCGGCCACCACATCGGCGACCCGCTGGATCGGCGCGCGGCTGCGCTGGGCTTCCGCCACCATCTGGACGATCCGGGCCAGCATGGTGTCCGCGCCGACCTTCTCCGCTGTCATGACCAGGGTGCCGCGGCCGTTGATGGTGCCGCCGATCAGGGCGTGCCCGGCCGCCTTTTCCACCGGCACCGGTTCGCCGGTCACCATGGATTCGTCCACCGCACTGTTGCCCTCCAGGGCGACGCCGTCCACCGGCACGCTTTCGCCGGGCCGGATGCGCAGGCGGTCGCCGGCCTGGACCCGCTCCAGCGGGACCTCGGTTTCCGTGCGGTCGGCATCGATCCTGCGCGCCGTCTTGGGCGCAAGGTCCAAGAGCGCGCGCAGAGCGTCCCCGGTGCGTTCTCGCGCCCGCAGTTCCAGGACCTGGCCCAGCAGAACCAGTGTGACGATCACGGCTGCGGCCTCGAAATAGATCCCGACCCGGCCGTCCGCCCCGCGGAAACCGTCCGGAAAAACACCCGGCGCGGTCACGGCTGTCAGGCTGAACAGGAAAGCCGCGCCCGTCCCGATCGCAATCAGCGTGAACATATTGAGGTTACGGGTGACGATGGACCGCCAGCCGCGCTGGAAGAGCGGCCAGCCCGCCCACAGCACGACAGGGCTTGCCAGCGCAAGCTGCGCCCAAGGATTCCAGGCACCGCCCAGGAGATCCGCCAGCGGCGGCGCCATTTCGCCCATGGCGATGACCAGCAGCGGCACGGTCAGGACCGCTGCGATCCGGAACCGGCGGGTCATGTCGATGAGTTCCGGGTTGGGCTCTGCGGTCGCGGTGACCGTCACAGGTTCCAGGGCCATGCCGCAGGACGGGCAGTCGCCGGGTTCGTCGGCGATGACCTCGGGATGCATCGGGCAGGTGTATTGCGTTTTGGTCAGGACCGGCGCTGCGGGCTCCAGCGCCATGCCGCAGCTCGGGCAGGCGGCCGGCGTTTCGCTCCAGACATCCGGGCACATGGGGCAGACATAGCCGCCGCGCGCGTCGCTGCGCGGCGCGGTCTCGGCCGACTGGTGATGGCAGCAGGCCGTTGCGGCCTCAGCCTGTGCCTTGGCGGGAGCGTTCATGGGTCCTCGTCGATCATGCAATCGGTAGCGGGGCCAAAGGAATAAACCTTCCAGCAACTAGAAGGTCAACAGGCAGTCGCGATGAAAAAGGGCTGCCGGCCGGCGGCGCGGGTTTATATGCTTCACTGTCCGCGGCGCGGGCTGTCGCACAACGACGAGGGCGAAGGTGGACACCAGCGTTACGGCGGATCGTCTCGTGCAGGCCGAACGGCGAGGGTTGCGGCTGGCGATATTCTGCCGGACGGTCGCCGTCGCCGCTGCGCTTGTCTGGTTCATGACCGGCAGCGCCTGGGCCGGCTATTCGCTCAACCCGCTGGGTGTGGCGGCGCTGCTGGCATTTACGGTGCTTGGCGTGGCGCACCTTGCGATCATCGGTACCCGGTTCGACCGCTGGTGGCTCAAGTTCGCGGTCTATGCGGTGGACATTCTCGGCATCTGCGCCCTTTTCGCCCTGGTGCCGCCCAGCCGCAACGCCGAAGTGCCGCAGATCATCGTCTTCCGGGCCTACGGGATCTATTACCTCTTTCCGCTGATTGCGCTGGCCTGTCTTTCGCTCTCCTGGCGGCTGGTCGCCTGGTCCGGCTTCGTGGCGGTCGTCGGCTGGTGGACCACGTTCGCGGTCGTGGTCGGCGGGATGGAGCGTCGCCTGTCCTGGGGCGACATGCCGGACGTGGCAGGACGCGAAGACTACGAAGCGATCTTTCTGTCGATCGATTTTATCGGAACGGGAAACCGTGTTGAGGAAACGGGTCTCCTGCTCATCGCCGCCCTGGTGCTGGCTCTTGCGGTTTTCCGGGCGAGGCGGGTTTTCTTTGCACAGATTGCCGCGGAGGCCGAACGGGAAACGGAGCGAACCGAACGGGAGCGCATAGCGCTGACGCTGGGCCGATACGTTCCCGAGGCCGTTGCGGCGCACCTGATCAAGGACGATGCGGCCCTGGCGCCGCATGTCCGCCACGGCGCGGTTCTGGTTCTGGACATTCGCGACTTCACGACTTTCGCGTCCGCCCGCGACCCTGCGGAGGTGATCGCCGCGCTCAACGGGTTTCTGTCGCGGTGTGCGGAGATCGTCAGCGCCCATGACGGCGTCGTCATCAGTTTCACGGGCGACGGGCTGCTGGCCGCCTTCAACGCGCCGCTCGACATTGCCGATCCGGAAGGCGCGGCCGTCAAAGCCGCGCAGGCTCTGACGGCGCATGCCGGCGACACCGATTTTCGGGTTCGGATCGGTGTCGCCGCCGGGCCGCTTGCTGCGGGCAGCGTGGGGTCTTCGAAACGGCAGGCTTTCACGGTCTATGGCGACACGGTCAACCGGGCCGCACGTCTGGAAAGCCTGGCCAAGGACCTGGACACGGACATCCTGGTCGACGAGACCGTCGCGGCATCGCCGGAGGTGCGCGCCAAAACGCAGCCTCTCGGCAGCCACTCCTTGAAGGGCATGTCTTCGCCGGTTCCCGTCTGGACCGTATCGGACGCTTAGGGCATGTCAGATCTATCCCTGCGGCTGGCTTCCGTCGCCAAACCGCAAGTCCGAACAGGCCCGAAGGCCCGGCGCAGCCTCACATCACCGCGCCGATCTGCCAGGGGATGAATTCGTTGTCGCCGAACCCCTGGGCCTCGCTCTTGGACTTCTCGCCCGATGCGACGCGCAGGATCAGCTCGAAGATTTCGCGGCCCTTGTCTTGGATCGTCGCCGCACCGTCGGCGATGGCGCCACAGTTCACGTCCATATCCTCGGCCATATGCTCGAACATGGTGGTGTTGGTCGCGATCTTGATACAGGGCGCGGGCTTGAAGCCGGAGACCGAGCCGCGGCCCGTGGTGAAGCAGACCACATTGCAGCCGCCCGCCACCTCGCCGGTGATCGAGCAGGGGTCGTAGCCGGGCGAGTCCATGAACACGAAGCCCTTGGCCTCGATCGGCTCGGCATAGCGGTAGACGTCGACCAGATTGGTCGTGCCCCCTTTCGCCGCCGCGCCCAGGGACTTTTCCAGGATCGTGGTCAGCCCGCCGGCCTTGTTGCCGGGCGAGGGGTTGTTGTTCATCTCGCCGCCGTTCCGCGCGGTGTAGTCCTCCCACCAGCGAATCCGGGCCAGCAGCTTCTCGCCCACGTCGGCCGACACCGCCCGGCGGGTCAGCAGGTGTTCGGCGCCGTAGATCTCCGGCGTTTCGGCCAGGCAGGCCGTGCCGCCGTGGCGGACCAGAAGGTCGGCGGCCGACCCCAGCGCCGGGTTCGCGGTGATGCCCGAATAGGCGTCGGAGCCGCCGCATTGCAACGCCAGCTTCAGCTCGCCGGCCGGTACCGTCGACCGGCGCGCCTGGTCGGCGTGCGGCAGCATCTCGCGGATCATCTCAATGCCCGCATCCACGGTGCGCCGGGTGCCGCCGGTGGTCTGGATGTTCATGGTGCGGAACAGGGGGCCCCGCTCGATTCCATAGGCCTCCAGCAGGAAGTCGATCTGGTTCACCTCGCAGCCCAACCCGACCATCAGGATGCCGGCGAAGTTCGGGTGCCGGGCATAGCCCCACAAGGTGCGCTGGAGATTGGCGTAGCCGTCGCCGGAATCGGCCATGCCGCAGCCGGTTGAGTGGGTCAGCGCGACGACCCCGTCCACGTGCGGGAAACCGGCAAGGCCGGCGCCGCCGTCGAAGGCGGCGGCGATATAACGGGCGACGGTGGCGGAGCAGTTCACCGAGGTCAGCACGCCGATATAGTTGCGCGTGCCGACCCGGCCATTCGGCCGCCGGAAGCCTTCGAAGGTGGCCTGGTTGCCGTCCGCGACGTAATCGGTGGGTTTCTGGCCCGCACCGATCGCGTGGTCGCGTTCGAACGCGACCATTTCCACGTTGTGCACGTGCACATGGGCGCCCGGGCCGATCTGCTCCGATGCAAAGCCGATGATCTGGTCGAACTTGCGGATCGCATCGCCCTTTGCGATGGCGGCGGTCGCCAGCTTGTGGCCTCGCGGGACATGATCGATGCATGTGACCCCTTCCCCGGGCACCGCTGTGCCGGGGAGAATGTCGGCCCGCGCGACCACGACATTGTCGTTGGTGTTGAGCCGGATCGTCAGATCGGGCGTGGTGACCGCGTCGGTCATTTCCGTCTCGCCTCCTGTTTTCGGATTGCGGCGAGTATAGTCCAGTTCACTGGCCGATCAGAAGCCGATCCTGGCATCGGTCCAGACGCCGTCAGCGGCGCTGGACCGCTTCGCCGCCTCGATGAAAGCGATGCCCCGGGCGCCGTCCTCGACCGTTGAGAAACGCCAGGTCTCGGGCCGATAAACGCCGTCCATCCGGCGTGCGACGACGGCGTCGGCCACCTCGCGGTACAGCGTGGCAAACGCCTCCTGATAGCCCTCGGGGTGGCCGATTTTCAGCCGGGTCGCCTCTTCGGCCGCCGGGCTGAGGCCCGGACTGCCGCGGGCCAAGGTGCGGACCGGTCCGTCCAGCGGCATGTGCCGCAGGTAGTTGGGGTTCTCCTGGAACCACTCCAGGCCGCCGTTCGCGCCGAAGATCCGGAACTTCAGGCCGTGTTCGGCCCCGGCGGCGGCATTGGTGACCCAGAAGGTCCCCCAGGCGCCACCCTCGAATTTGAGGTTTGCCATGGCGCAATCGTCCACGCGGCGCCCGGGCACCACCGCGCCGACCCTGGCCGAGACGGCCTCGACCTCGCGTCCGGTGACGAAACAGGCCATGTGATGGGCATGGCTGCCGATGTCGCCCAAAACCAGGGATGGACCCGCCTTGGCGGAGTCCATGCGCCAGGGGGCGTCCGTGCCGGTCTTCTCCGAATCCTTCAGGACCGCCAGCGACGGCTGGATGTATTCCACCTGCACCATGCGGATCTCGCCGACGGCGCCGTCCTCCACCATCGCGCGGGCCTGCCGCACCATCGGATAGCCCGTGTAGTTGTAGGTTGTGCAGAAGACCAGACCGCTGGCCTGGACGCGGGCGGCCAGGTCCCGGGCATCGTCCAGCGTTGTTGCGAGCGGTTTGTCGCAGATCACATCCAATCCATGCTCCAGCGCCAGGCAGGAGAACGGATAGTGGCTGTCGTTGGGGGTCATGACCGCCAGCACGTCTATGCCGTCGTCGCGGTTCGCCTCGGCATTCAGCATCTCCGAGACGCTGCCATAGGCGCGGGACGGATCCAGGCCGACCGCGATGGCGCCCGCCTTCGAGCGCGCCGGGTCGGACGACAGGACGGAAGCGACGATGTCGTAGCAATCGTCCAGGCGTGCGGCGGTGCGATGCACGGGTCCGATGAACGAGCCCGGTCCGCCGCCAACGACACCCAGCCGCAGCCTTCGGCCAAAACGTTCGATGATGTCATTCATAACAGCCCCCCTCCGTTTCCTGTGACCGAAAGGCTGTCAGTTTTCGAAGGTGCGGTCAAAACCGCAAAGAAAGTGGGGCCGCGTCCCCCGGAACACAGCCCCTTTTCAACCCCGAATTCTACGGTGACCTTTGGACCGGCTAGGCCCTGGTGAGGTCACTCAGATCCTCGGCTTGTTCGCCGAGTTTGTCGGCCAATCTGGCCAAACGACGGCTCTTCGTGCGCAGTGGCTGGGTGTTTATTTTTGAAAGATTGCTGCGATAGCTCGAGAGGTTCGTGCTCAGCCGGCCGATCGCCGTATCGAGCCGCTTGACCTCATCCTTAAAGCTCTGGCAGGCCTCGCGCTGCTCGGCCAACGCGCGTTGCAATTCTGCAAACGCGGCGCTCAATCTTTCCTGCGCACGCCGGCGGGTCTCTTCCCGCTCGGACGAGTCCTTTTGTTTGCGTGCCTCCAAATAAACGACGTTGCCCATGTCCATGACATCTATAAGCGGAGCCTAAGCGCCGCCCCCCTTCCAATTGTCAGTACACGGACCACGATCGGTGCCGCGACTTCCCGAACCATCTCGGATTGTCCCATGGCGGCTGCGACACTCAAAGGTTTAAGGGCGAATTAACCGTATTTTGCCCGCATGGAGAAATCTGGGTTTGGTTAACCACCTTCGGCGGTTGTGTTGTCCAAAACCCTCCTAGAGCGAAGGAGGTGCCCATTGTCGCGACTCGCGCCCAGATCTGGTCGATTCCCTAACGTATTGAAACGGCTTGCCTAATCCCGGGCGTCCGGTTCTCGGCCGCTAACCGATTGTCAAAGCTGTTTGACCGGGAAGCAGCGAATCGGTTTGCTTGATCGGGATGTGCGTGAACGCGGCGGGGAGTTGGGGACGTGGAGAGGGTCAAATCCGGGATCGAGAGCCTCTATATCGGCAGAAGCCGCGTCTCTCTTCTGTTCCGGCTGGGCCTACTGTGTTTCGATATTCTGACGATCAGCCTGTTCCTGGTGCTTACATTCGTCGACGAGAATGCGGCCTGGGTCACCTATGTGGATATCGTGGTCGCTGCGGTTCTGACATTCGATTACGTCGCCCGGTACTGGCTCGACAAGCGCAAGCTCCACTTCTTCTTTCACTTCACCAATCTCGCCGATCTGGTGGTGATCGGCTCGCTGATCGCCCACGCCTTCGTCGAGAACCTGGCCTTCCTCAGGGTTCTCAGGGCCCTTCGGCTGCTGCGCTCCTATCATGTCCTGGGCATGCTGCGCGGTCGGTACAGGTGGGTTCGCAGCCACGAAGAGGTGCTGGTCAGCTCGCTGAACCTGGTCGTCTTCATCTTCGTTTGCACCGCCATCGTTTTTGTCACCCAGGACGACATCAACCCGGCGATCACGAACTACGTCGATGCGCTCTACTTCACCATTGCCACCTTGACGACGACCGGGTTCGGCGACATCACGCTTAAGGGCGATGCGGGCAAGCTGATGGCGGTCCTGATCATGGTATTCGGGATCTCCCTGTTCATTCGCCTGGTTCAGACCGTGTTCCGGCCGGCCCGGGTGCGGCATCGGTGCAAGGAGTGCGGCCTTTCCCGGCACGATCCGGACGCGGTGCATTGCAAGCATTGCGGCGAAACGTTGAACATCCCCACGGAAGGCGCGGTGTAGGGCCGTCCAGCAGTCCTGGGTGTGTAAGGCCAGCCAGATGGTTCGTGACGGCGCGCGGGCGCGCGCCTCCTCACCATGCGGGGAGTGGAATTGCCTTCACCCTGAGGAGCGCCCGAAGGGCACGTCTCGAAGGGCGCGGCTGGTCTTCTGTCAGAACTTCCGTTGCAGGGCCCTGGCGGCCTGCTGCATTTCCGCGCCAAGCGACCCGGCGCTGTTGCGGAAGTCGTCGTAGACGGGCTGGGCGGCCTTGCGCCAGGCGTCGACCTCCTCCTGGGACAGTTCGTAAACGGTCATGCCCTGGGCGCGCGCCGCTTTGAAGGCTTCGGCTTCGATCGCCCTGATCCGTTCGCGTACGGCCGTCTCCGCGTTTGTGGCGGCCGCCTCGATGACCCTCTTGTGTTCGGCAGGAAGACCCGCCCAGACGTCCTCGTTGATCAGGACGACGAACTCGATCACAGCGTGGTTGGTCACGGTGACGGTGTCCACGACGTCCCACAGCGACCGGCTTTGAACGCTGGCAATGCCCGTCATGCCGGCATCGACGACCCCATCCTGATAGGCGCGGAACTGCTCGGAGCCCGAGATCAGTTTCGGCGTGCCACCGATGAAATCGATGAATTTGCTGGAGGTTTCGCCGAAGACCCGCACCGTCTTGCCATTGACGGCCTCGGGCGTTTTCAGCGGACCGCCGTTCGACAGCATGATCGCGCCGCCGAAGGCTTGCCACCACAGGACCCGGACTCCGGTCTTGGAAATCGCCTGGTCCAGACGCCTGCGGATGGTGCCGTCCCGTTCGGTTGCAGCGCCGACCAGCTGCTCGGTATTGAACAGGAAGGGCATATAAAAGACGTCAACCGCCGGAATCTGCGGGGCGAACCGGGTGAGCGGCACGGTCCCCATTTCGACCTCTCCTGATGCGACCGCCTCAGGCACCTCCTGGTCCTTGAACAACCGGGCCGAATCGAAGATCTGGATCTCCAGCGCGCCGTTGGTCCCGCTCTCCACTTCTTCCTTGAACATCAACAGGTTCTGGCCGACGTGGCTCTCCAGCGGAAGCTGCAGGGTGATCTGCAATACCCTGTCCGCCGCCTGTGCGGGCAGGGCCACTGCCGCCATGGCCAGTGCTGCTGCCGCCGCCAATGCCCGTACCGTCCGGATCGCCATGCTTCGGTGTCTCCCCTGGAGCAAGTCTCTATGCCAGGCCGCAGTCTAAGGCGTCTTGCGACCGGGCCTCAACAAGCTTGCCGCAGCACCATCCGGCCCGGCGGCCCGGGGCGCCGTTCGGTTCGGAGCGGGGAAGACGTCCGGGACGGCGATCAGGGGCCCGGTGCGGCGCTGAAGGCGTCGTCCAGGCGGGTCAGGCCGTAACGGCGTGCGGCCGCCAGGGTCTCGACATATTCGTCATGGGTCAGCCGGCGCGCCAGTTCCGGGCTGTCGCCTGCCTTATAGCAGGGCCGGTACTGGTCCATGATGTTGATATAGGTCGCCGGCGAGATCTCCTCGGCCAGAAACCGGAAGATCCGGTCGCTGGCGGCAAGCCCGTTGGGCATGACCAGGTGTCGGACCAGCAGCCCGCGCTGGGCGATGCCCTGTTCGTCGATGACAAGGTCGCCAACCTGGCGATGCATTTCCGCCAACGCCGCCTTGTTGAAGCCTGCATAGTTGCGCACATGGCTGTAGTTGTGCGCGGCGTCCGACTCGCCGTACTTGACGTCCGGCATGTAAATATCGACGACCCCGTCCAGAAGGGCCAGCGCCTCCAGGCTGTCATAACCGCCACTATTATAAACCAGGGGCAGGGAAAGGCCGCGCTCGGCGGCGATCAGAAGGGCTTCCAGAATCTGGGCGACCACATGGCTGGGGCCGACCAGGTTGATGTTGTGACAGCCTTGCGCCTGAAGGCCTAGCATGATCTCGGCCAGTTCTTCGTCCGACGTTTCACGGCCTTCGCCCTGCCAGCTGATCTCCCAGTTCTGGCAGAATACGCAGCGCATGTTGCAGTGGCTGAAGAAGATCGTGCCCGATCCATTGACGCCGCGCAGGCAGTCTTCCTCGCCGAAATGCGGCCCGAACGACGCGACGACGGCCCGGGTGCCCGTGCGGCAGGCCGCGCCTTTGATAGTCTTCGTGCGGTCGATCCGGCAGTACCGCGCGCACAGGTCGCAGGACCGCATGTGATGCCCCGCCCGGGCGACCCGCTGGGCAAGGACCCCCGTGGCCAGGAGATGGCGATAGGCAGGTTCGAAATCAGGCGCCCGAGCCCGCGCTTGGCCGGGCGGATGCGATAGAGGTGTCACCACGCGCTTTCCCAACTGATCAGCGGCGCCAGGATGCATGGAATTGATCGAGAGTGCGTTGATTTGTGTCATGACCGGGCCTGGCGGGCTGCCGGCCGCGCCGGCATCGTGCCGATATTCAGGTATCCGCCGTCGGTACCAGGATGCGTGCAAATCGTCACCGAACCGGATTATGCTGCGCGCCGTGGCTGCCCGCTGGCTGCGACATGTGCCGAAACAGGAATGGAGACAAGACATGGCGGCGGAGACCCCGATCTGCGATTTCGGCTGGAACGCGGTCGATTTCGAGCTGCCCGACTTGGACGGGACGATGGTGTCGCTGGACGATATCAGGGGCGAACACGGCACGTTGATCGCCTTCATCTGCAATCACTGCCCCTACGTGAAGGCGGTGATCGACCGGCTGGTGGCGGATGCGAAGACGCTGCAGCAGGCCGGGATCGGCGTCGCGGCGATTATGTCCAACGACTACGTCGCCTATCCCGACGACGCGCCCGACCGGATGCGGGAATTCGCCGAGGCGCATGGCTTCACGTTCCCCTATCTGCTGGACGAGAGCCAGGAGGTCGCCCGCGCCTACGATGCGATCTGCACGCCCGACTTCTTCGGGTTCAACAAGGATTTGGAGTTGCAGTACCGGGGCCGCCTGGATGCGTCGCGGCGCGAAACAGTGCCGGACGCGCCGCGCGAGCTGGTCGACGCCATGTTACAGATTGGCCGCACCGGCCAGGGGCCGCACCGGCCAGGGGCCGCGCGATCAGGAGGCCAGCATGGGCTGTACGATCAAGTGGAAGCAGGTCGCCTGACAGGCGTCGCCGAAAAGGTCAGGCCGCGTGCTGTTGGCCGTCGGTCAGCTGTTTGACGCGGGCCAGGTTCTCTTCGCTCTCCGCGAAGCTGATGCCGACGCTGTTCTTGTTGACCCAGGCGACCATCGCGCTAATTCCCTCCAGCTCGCCGACGTGAAGGACGACCTCCGTACCTTCGGCCATTCCTTCCACGGGCTCGCAGCGCGCACCGGTCGCGGATAGATCGGTGATGGCGCAATCCTGCGTCGCGCCGTTGCCGCTGAGCTTGACTTCGATGCCCACCAGCGAGCGGCCGCCATCCCGGCGGTCCCCGGCCTGGGATTCCCGCAGCTTTTCGGTCATGGTCTGACGCAGTGTCCGCGATTTTTCGGCCAGGTTGTCGGCCTTGGTCTTGGATTCGTCGGCCTGGGCGCCGGACTCGTTGCTGGCGCGGGAGACTTCGGCGATCAGCGAGGAGACCTCCTGGGAAACCTGAGAGACGAGCTGGGCGTTGGTGGCGATTTCCTGGATCGCTGAACGCTGCTCGCCGACCGACGTGGCGATCTGCTGCGAGATTCCGTCGATTTCCCGGTTGGTCGCGCCGATATGGCCGATCGCGTCCACCGCTTCGGCGGTCGCCGACTGCATGGTGCTGATCTGGCCGGTGATCTGCTCGGTGGCCTGGGCGGTCTGGTTGGCCAGGTTCTTGACCTCGTTGGCGACGACGGCGAAGCCCTTGCCTGCATCGCCGGCCCGCGCCGCCTCGATCGTGGCGTTCAGTGCCAGCAGATTGGTCTGCTCCGCGATCTCGGAGATCAGTTCGGCCACGTTGCCGATCCGATCCGCGGCCTCGGCCAGTCCCTTGATCGATATGTTGGTGCGTTCGGATTCCTCCACCGCGCGCTGGGTAATGTCGGTCGCATGGGTGACCTGGCGGCCGATTTCGTCGCTGGAGACGGACATCTCTTCCGCCGCACTGGCGACGGTCTGCACGTTTTGGGAGGCCTGTTCCGCGGCCTTCGCGACAGCCTGGCTCTTGTCCTGAACGTCGCCGGCGGACCGGTTCATGCTGTCCATCAGCCGGGTCATGTCGTCGATGCTGGAGACCATCTCGGTAACGGAGGAGGTGACGTCCCGTTCCAGTTCGTCGCACAGGTCCAGCATCTTCTTGCGGACCTCCTCCTGCCGGCCGCGTTCTTCGGCCTCTTTCGCCGCGCGGATTTCCTCCATCTCGATCAGCTTGGTCTTGAAGGTTTGGACCAGCCGGGCAAGCGTGCCGACCTCGTCGTTGGATTTCGCTTCGAGGTCGACGCTGGTATCGCCCTCCGACAGCACCTCCAAAGCCGAGATTGCGCCGTTCAGCGGGCGGACGATCACCCGCGACAGAACCATCGCGATGCCCATGGCAAGCGCCAGGTTCGCGATCACCACCGCGATCTGAATGATCGTCTGGGTTTCGACCGATTCCTCTGCCGCAAGTCGGAATGCATAGGCCTCGCCGGTGACGGTCTCGACAATGTCGGAGAGCCCCGCGGCCAGGCCCTGTCCCAGGTCGGCGCGCGCATTCTTGTCGCCGCCGCCGGCGAGCAGTTCGCGATTCATCGCGACCCAGTCTGCCGCCTGTTGGCGCGCGGTCTGAAGTGCCGCCTGGGTTTCCTCGGAAAGGGCGCGCTCCTGAGCCAGTTCGATTTCTTCCAGGAACTCCTCTTGCAGCGCGTCGAGGCTGGCGTCCGCAGGCGCGCCCGCAACGGCCCTGTCGACGGCGGTTTCGATCTGGACGAAATGGGTCTGGGCCGACTTTGCAAGACTGATCGCCAACAGAGGTTTCTCGTAGAGATCGATCGCGATCCGCCCCATGCCGGCGACCGAAACGACGGCGTAAGCGCCCAAGGCGCCGGTCACGGCAACGACACACAGAATTCCGACGAAGAGTTTTGCTGAGATGCGCATGATCGGCTTGCTGTCTCTGGTTTGGCGACACCCGCGAAGCATGGGTCCGGACCGCTACGGAGCCAAAACCCGCGGTTACTTTCGGCGCATCTGATGAAGAATTCTTTAACCTTGTAAGGCCCAGAAAAGAGTGCCTTTCCGCCCATCTTGGCAAAGCAAAGCCCCCGCCTCGCTTGCCGAGGCGGGGGCTTCGTTTGTTCGACCTTCCGGGCCGCTACTTCGGAAGCTGGCCCAGGACGCCTTCGACGTACCAGTCCATTCCCAACAGGGCGCCGTCGTCCAGGACCTCGCCGTCCTTGACCACGACGGTGCCTTCCTGGTTCTTGATCGGACCGGTGAAGGGATGCAGCGTGCCTGCCTTGATCGCATCGGCGGCTTCCTGCGCCTGGTTGGCCACGTCCGCGGGGATCGCTTCGTTGAACTTGGCCATCTCCACCATGCCGGTGTCGATCCCGCCCCAGGTATCGGCGGAGGTCCAGCTTTCGTCCAGGACCGCCTGTGCGCGGGCGACGTAATAGCTGTCCCAGTTGTCGATGATGGCGGTGAGCTGCGCCTTGGGCGCGAACTTGACCATGTCGGACGCCTGGCCGACGCCCAGCGCGCCGCGCTGCTCGGCGACCTGGAGCGGCGCCGGGGAATCGGTGTGCTGCAGGATGATGTCCGCGCCCTGGTCGATCAGCGCCTTGGCCGCGTCGCCTTCCTTGCCCGGGTCGTACCAGGTGTTCACCCAAATGACCTTGACCTCGGCATCGGGATTGACCGTGTGCATGCCCAGGACGAAGGAATTGATGCCGCGCACCACCTCGGGAATCGGGAAGGATCCGATATAGCCGATGGTGTTGGACTTGGTCATGTGCCCGGCGATGATGCCCGATACGTAGCGGCCCTCGTAAAACCGGGCCATGTAAGTGCTGACATTGTCGGCCCGCTTGTAGCCGGTGGCGTGTTCGAAACGGACGTTGGGAAACTGCTTTGCGACCTTGACCGTGGGGTTCATGAACCCGAAGGAGGTCGTGAAGATCAGGTCGTGTCCGGATGACGCCATCTGGCGGATAACCCGCTCGGCATCGGGCCCTTCCGAGACGCTTTCGACGTAGGTCGTCTCGACCTTGTCGCCCAACGCGGCTTCGACCGCCTGCCGGCCGATATCGTGACGATAGGTCCAGCCGTGATCGCCGACAGGACCGACATAGACAAAGCCGACCTTGATCTTGTCCTTTGCAACCGCCGGTGGCGAGACCGCCAAAAATACAGCGGCAACGGCGGCAAGCGCCGCCTGGGCAAGGTATTTGGTTCGCATTTTTTGCTCCCTGTAGTGTTTGAAGACACGGTTTCCTGTTTTGACGTGCCCGTCAAGCGGCGGGGTGGAACACCTTTCCGAGGCACGCCGGCGCATTGAGTCGGTTGCGTGTGCTCTCCCTGGAGATCAGGACCAGCACCAGGATCGTCGCCAGGTAGGGCAGCATTGACAAAAGCTGCGAGGGAATGCTGACCCCGACGCCCTGGATGTGAAGCTGCAGCATCGTCACGCCGCCGAAGATATAGGCGCCCAGCAAGGCCCGCGCCGGTCGCCAGGACGAGAACACCACCAGGGCCAGCGCGATCCACCCGCGCCCCGCGGTCATGTTCTCCGCCCACATGGGCGTGTAGGCCAGGGAAAGATACGCGCCGCCCAGCCCGGCCATGGCGCCGCCGAACAGGACGGCCAGGTACCGGACCAGGATCACCGGATGACCGATGGAATGGGCGGCGTCGTGGTTGTCGCCGACGGCCCTGAGCACCAGCCCGGGCCTGGTTCGAAAGATAAACCAGGCGACCACCGCAACCATGAAAAACGAGAGGTAGACAAGTATGTCGTGTCCAAACAGCAGCGGACCCAGGACGGGCATCTCCGATAGGCCGGGAATGTCCAGCTTGGGCAATCCGGCAAAGGGCGTGCCGACGAAGTTCGCGCCCATCAGCGAGCTGAGCCCCACGCCGAAAATGCTGAGCGCCAGGCCCGTCGCAACCTGGTTGGCAAGCAGGGTAAGCGTGATGATCCCGAACAGGAACGCCATCACGCTTCCGGCAAGGGCGCCGGCCAGGACGGCCAGGGCCCAGGACCCGGTGGTCACGCCCACGGCAAAGGCGGAGATGGCGCCGACCAGCATCATGCCCTCGACACCCAGGTTTAAGACGCCTGACCGCTCCACGACCAGCTCGCCCAATGCCGCCAGCAACAGCGGCGTCGATGCGCTGATGACGCTGAGCAGCGTTGGAACGATCCAGGCCATGTCACCGCTCATGACGCCGTCCTCTTCACGGCGAAGCGGAAGCGGTAGCGGATCAGAACATCGGTCGCCAGCAGGAAGAACAGCAGCATGCCCTGGAAGACGCCGGTTATGCCCAGGGGGAGGCCCAGCTGCATCTGGATCGTCTCTCCACCCAGATAGGACAGCGCCACCAGAAGGCCGGCGAACAGGATGCCGATTGGATGCAGCCGCCCCAGAAAGGCGACGATGATCGCCGTAAACCCGTATCCCGGCGAAATGACCGGCACCAATTGCCCGACCGGCCCGGCCACCTCGAAGGTTCCCGCCATGCCGGCAAGGCCGCCGCCGGTCAGCAGGGTCAGCCAGATGAGGCGCTTCTGGCTGAAGCCGGCATAGGCCGCCGCCCCGGGCGCCAGGCCGATCACCTTGATCTGAAATCCGATCAAGGTTCGCGCCGCGACCAGCCACGCGACCAGCACTGCCGCCAGGGCGAACAGGGATCCCAGGTGCAGCCGCGTCCCCGGCCAGACCACCGGCAGCGTGGCGGCGTCGTGGAACAGGCGCGATTCCGGGAACCCGTAACCCTCCGGGTCCTTCCAGGGCCCGTGCACCAGCGTGCTGAGCAGCAGGATCGCCACATAGGTCAGCATCAGGCTGGTCAGGATCTCGTTGGCGTTGAAACGGGTCTTCAGCCAGGCAGGAATCGCCGCCCAGGCCATGCCGCCGGCCACGCCGGCGAACACCATGCCGGGCAGCAGCCAGCCGCTGTCGCTGTCGTGAAACCACAGGGCCATGCCGCCGCCGGCCAGCGCGCCCAGGGTGAGCTGTCCTTCGGCGCCGATGTTCCAGACATTGGCGCGGAAGCCCATCGCCAGACCGACGGCGCAGAGGATTATCGGCGTTGCCTTGACGAACAGTTCGCTGAAACCGTAGGCGCTGCTGATCGGTGCGATGAAGAAGGTGTACAGCGCCAGGAAGGGGTTCTTGCCCATGGCCCCGAACAGGATGCCGCCGGCCACCAGCGTGAGCCCGACCGCCAGGAACGGCGTCAGGTAGGCGGCGGTGCGGCTGATTTCGCCGCGCGGTTCCAGCCTAACCATCGATCGCATCCTGTTGCTGTTCGCCGTGAATGCCGCCCATCAGCAGGCCGATTTCCTCGACCGTGACCGTCGCGGGGTCCAGGCTGTCGGACAGGCGTCCTTCGGAGATGACCGAGAACCGGTCGCACAGCGACAGGATCTCGTCCAGGTCCTGGGAGATGACCATCACCGCCGCGCCCTCGTTGGCCAGGTCGATCAGGGCCTGGTGGATCGCCGCCGCGGCGCCGGCATCGACGCCCCAGGTCGGCTGGGACACGACGATCAGCCGCGGCGCCTGGAGGATCTCGCGCCCGACGATGAATTTCTGCAGGTTGCCGCCCGAGAGGCTCCCGGCGTCGGCGTCGATGCCGCGGGTGCGCACGTCGAACCGTTCGATCACCTGGCGCGCATAGGCGTCGCGGGCGCGGGTCAGGATGAAACCGTTCACGGTCAGGCCGCGCCGGTCGTAGCCGCTGAGATAACCGTTGTCGGCAAGGCTGAGGTCCGGCACCGCGCCGTGTCCCAGCCGTTCCTCGGGCACGAAGGCGGCCGCGTAAGCGCGCCGGGCCCGCGGCCCCAGGCGGCCGACCAGGTTGTCCAGGATCGTGATGGATTGATGATCCCGGGTTCTGGTTTCGCCGGAAAGCGCGTTCAGCAATTCGGTCTGTCCGTTGCCGGCGACGCCGGCGACGCCGAAGATCTCGCCTTCGCGGACGTCGAAACTGATTGACTGCAGATCGATGCCGAACTGCTGGTCGCTGGGCACGGTCAGGTCCCGGACGACCAGGCAGGGCGGGCGGTTCGCGGTCGCCGGTTTGTGTTCCGGCGTCTTCAGTTCCTCGCCGATCATCATCTGGGCAAGATCCCTGGCGGTCTCCTTCGTGGGATCGCAGGTTTCGACCACGCGGCCGCCGCGCAGGATGGTCGCCGTGTGGCACAGCGCCCGGATTTCTTCAAGCTTGTGGCTGATATAGAGGATTGCGCAGCCCTCTTGCGCCAGACGGCGCAAGGTCTCGAACAGGCGGTCCACCTCCTGCGGCGTCAGCACCGACGTGGGCTCGTCCATGATCAACAGGCGCGGGTCCTGCAGCAGGCAGCGGACGATCTCGATGCGCTGGCGCTCGCCGACGGACAGCGTATGAACGTAACGGCGCGGGTCCAGCGGCAGGCCGTAGCTTTCCGAGATCGATCGCACCCGCTCTTCCAGCTCGCGCGGGTTGGGGGCATCGTCCATGCCGAGCGCGATGTTCTCCGTGACGGTCAGCGCCTCGAACAGCGAGAAATGCTGGAACACCATGCCGATGCCCAGCCTGCGGGCCTGGCTGGGGCTGTGGACGTCGGCGGGCGCCCCCTGCCACAGGACCTCGCCTTCGTCGGCGCCGAGCACGCCGTAGATGATCTTGACCAGGGTCGATTTGCCGGCGCCGTTCTCGCCCAACAGGGCGTGGATCTCGCCGGGCTGCACGCTGAGGTCGATATGGTCGTTCGCCAGGCAGCCCGGGAACTGTTTGGTGATGCCGCGCAGCTCAAGCTGGGGTGTTGAGGTCGAAGCCCCCCGTTCCATCGCGCTGTCGCTTTCCCGGTTGTTGTTCTTGTGCGCTGCCGCGGTTGGGCAGTGTAGCCGGTCTGCATCTGGGTTTGTAGTTCCCTTCTTCCAGCGCGATGTGGGGTGGTCGGGCAAATCCATTCAGGCAGAGACGGTGTGTCGGTCTTTCAAAAAATCCGCGGCTGATCCGCGCATAGGTCCCCCTTGCTGCCACTCCTTGGGTTGGATGGTGTGCACACTTCGAAACCTGATCCACTTCTTCTTTGCCGACGTGAGTGCCTGACATGAGTGACGTGCGTTTCATCGAAAGACCCGAGGCATTCGCCTTGTCACCGGCGGTCACCGCGGTGGTGGCCGGTCTGCATAGGTTGTGGGATCTTGAGGGACTTCTGTATGCGGAAGGCGAGGGGATCTATCTCGTTGAAGAAAAGAAATCAGTCGTGCTGACTGCGCAAATGGCGGAGGAAATGAACGCCAAGACCCGGGAGGAATTCGCCCGGCTTCTGGATCCTTTTCCCGAACCGCCCGCCGGGCCCGCGGACGACAGAGAGATCATTGCAGAACCGGACTGCCGATCGATCCGCGGGATCGGCGGCGCCATGAAACGGCACATGATCCGGCTCGCCGCCGAACTCGGGGCCGACGAACTCATCGTGCTTCCGAATGTAAGGGAGTCGATCCTCTGTCAGTCCAACGACTATCCGCCGGTTGCGCGGGCGACGGCCGTGCTGGAGGCCGCGGGTTTCGCGCAGCCGGAGGGGATGGCCGCCATCGGTCCGGTGGAGGTCATTGCCGAGTTGCTCGGGCCGCTCTTCTGGATCGCCGTCTGCAACGCCAGCGCGCCCTACATCGTCGTCGGGGCGCCCGGCATGCCTCTTGCCGGCTGGCTCTGCAAATTCGGCAATGTCCATTTTATGGCCATGGAGAAACGCCGCAAAATGACTGAGGCGCTGAAGAGAAGCGGTTTCCGTCTCCCGCCGGACGGCATGTGCGACTTCCGTTTCTCACGGTATTCAGGATTTGCAGGCCGCAGGATCGACATTTGAACCAGCCCGAAACCGAACCGTCCAATCCAGCTACGGGAAGAACATGGCGCCGGACGGCGAATAGCCTTGGCTGTTCCCGGTCTCCGGGACGGAAGAGGGGAGTTAGGCGAGCTCCATCTGGCGCAACAGGATGCCGGTAAGCTCGCTGTCGGCGAGGCCCATGTCCCGCACGATGGTCATGTGATTGCGTCCCGCCATGGGATGCAGGGTGGCGTCGATGCCGGCGTCGCTGAGGGCGGCGTGATACTCCGCGGCATGGCGGGCGTATTCCTCGGACTCGTCTGCGCCATGGGTGATGAAGACGGGGCCGTCGACAGAGTCCGGCACATGCCGGATGGGGCTGTTCGGCGCGACGTCCTCGGGCGGCAGATGCAGCTCTTCATTCAGGTAGCAAAGCTGGATCGGTTCCAGGTCATAAAGCCCGCTGACCGAAACCGCGCCGGCGATCGGCGCCGCGTGGCCGGGCCTGCGCGACAACATCATGGCAACGATATGGCCGCCGGCGGAATGGCCGGAAATATAGATGCGGTTGGGGTCGCCGCCGTGCGATGCGATGTTGGCCGCGACCCAGTCCAGGGATGCGGCGCACTGGCGCAGCAGTTCGCCCATGGTCACGCCGGGCATCAGGGCGTAATTCACCACCACCGAAATGCCGCCTGCCGCGACCACCGGGTTGGCGACGAAGGCAAAGTCGGCGCTGGCGAAGGCGCGCCAGTAGCCGCCATGAAAGAACACTTGGACCGGCATGGCCGCGCCCGGGTTCTCCGGAAGGTATATGTCCAGGTCCTCGTCGTCGCTGGGTCCGTAGGCAATGTCCAGGCGCGCGGGCAGCGTTGCGCGGGCCCGTTCGCTTTCTGATTTGTACCAGGCGACATGGTCCTGAAAGTCCGGGACCCGTTTTTGGTTGTCGTACTGAAGGTCCAGCCCCTGCTGGTCGTAGTCCCGAAAGACGTGCGTCATCGCCCGTTGCCTCCCATACCGACCGGAAGGCCGCAGGATCGAACGCGGCGCAAGGATCGTCAACCGGTCATCAGACACACGGCGCATCTTTGACAGTACGGACGGCGCGGGCGACACTGCCGCGCAACCGAAGACCTGCACCAAGAAACGGGGGGATGGCACGGGCATGGCGGAGGTGGAACCTGGCCGACGGCTGAGGCTGGGCATGGTCGGCGGCGGCCGCGGCGCGTTCATCGGCGAGGCGCACCGGATCGCGGCCAGGCTGGACGATCGCTACATGCTGGTGGCGGGGGCGCTGAGTGCGGATCCGCAGGTCGCCCTTGCGTCGGGCGAAGAGCTGGGGTTGGCGCCTGACCGCGTCTATACCGAGTTCAAGGCGATGGCCCAGGCCGAGGCGACGCGCCCGGACGGCGTCGACGTGGTCAGCGTGGTCACGCCCAATCACCTGCACCAGTCGGTCTGCCAGGCTTTTCTGGAGGCGGGCATCGACGTGATCTGCGACAAACCGCTGGCCACCAGCCACGACGCAGCGCGCGCGCTGGTCGCGACCGCGGCGGAGCGCAACCGCCTTTTGGGCGTGACCTACACCTACACCGGCTATCCCATGGTGCGGGAGGCCCGCGCCCTGGTCGAGGCGGGGGAACTGGGCGAGATCCGGCTGGTTCAGGTGGAATTCGCCCTGGGCTGGCTGGCGGAGCCGGTGGAACGCGATGGCGGATCCAAACAGGCCGAATGGCGCACCGACCCGGAACGGGCGGGTCCGTCCTTCGCAGTCGCCGACCTGGGCACCCATTGCTTTCATCTGGCCGAGTTCGTGGCGCGCCAGCGGGCGGAACGCATCGCCGCCGACCTGCATACCTTCGTTCCCGGCCGGCAGTTGGAGGACAACGCCCACATCATGGTGCGTTATGACGGCGGCGCGCGCGGCACGATCTGGGCCAGTATGGTTGCGGCGGGCGAGAATGTGGGGCTGCGTCTGCGGGTCTACGGCACGCGCGGCCATATCGCCTGGGCCCAGGAACGGCCCGACGAACTGCGCCTGGCGATCGGCGGGGAAGCGGCGCGCACGCTGGTCCGGGGCGGCCCCGGCCTGTCGGATGCCGCGCAGCGCGCCACCCGCATCGTCGCCGGTCTCCCGGAAGGGTATTACGAGGCGTTCGCCAATCTCTATCGCGACTATGCGGACCTGATCGCGGCGCGACGCGCCGGGACGACGCCGGATCCGCTGTGCCAGTGGGCGCCGACCGGGGCGGAGGGCGCGCGCGGGCTTGCCTTTGTCGAGGCGGCGCTGGCGTCGCAGCGTGCGGGCGGCGATTGGACCGTGATCGGGTGACGCAACGGACTTGGATCGCTTATGCTGCGCTCCTGGACGCGATCGCCCTTGCACCTATTGGACCGAATGCCGACATGATCATCGATATGACGAAACACTGGAAGACAGCCGCCTTGGCGATTGCTGCGGTCATCGCGGCGCACGGTGCGGCCCGGGCGGATACGGATCTTTCGGGTTTCCAGGGGCGCTGGCAAGCGGTCGAAATGGAAAGCACGGATACCGAAGCATCCAAGGGAATCGCGCTGGAACACCTGGGCGCGCGGATCGATATCGACGGCGACGAGATCCGCGTGCGCGGGTCGGCCCTGGTCGACACAGGCGGCGATTCCATCCGGTTCATTCCCAGCGCGGTCGATGTGGTCTTTTTCGAGTCCGACCGTCCCGCCGTGCTGGCGCCGATGGACGCGAAAAGCAAACTCCTGGGCGGGCTGATATCCGCCCCGGAGCAGGTCGATCCGTTGGCCGGCGAGACCCTGAGATGGGCGCGGGCTGCAGCAGGGCAGATCGTCTTTTACCGCTTCATGATCGACGATGCAGGCGCCTATTCGCTGGGCAAGTATGAACTGGAAAGGGCCGGCGACGGGCTGACATTGACATTCACCGCATATGCCCAGGCGCGATCGCCCGTCACGGTGCGGGCAACGCTGAAACGGATCGGAGACTGAAACGATGGTACGGCGCGCAGTCCCAGTTCTGTTCGTTTGCCTGGCGGTCGTCGCCAAGGCGTTGCAGCCGGCGCACGCGCAGGAAGCGACGATTGCGGACTTCTATGGCGTCTGGGTGGGCGATGCCGTCTCGCGTAATCTGAAGACCGGAACGGAAAATCAGCGCGACATCACCGCAGAGTTCAAGAAACACCGCCGCGGCGGGTTCCAGATGGAACGGGTCGCCGTGATCCTGGTGGATGGCCGACGGTCCGCGCCCGGCGTGAAGCGGCGGGTGACCGAACAGGTCTTCAAGCCGGCGGAAGACGGCGCGTTTTACGTGGAGATCCCAAACCCCAATCCGTTCAAGGAAGCCGAAGAAATGCGGGCGATCGATGGCGATGCGGTGCGCTGGGCCAGCCTGGATGGCAATCACCTGCTCGTTCATTCCTTCGCCGTCCTGGACGACGGCCAGTTCGAACTGCAAACACTGGACACCGCCATCGACGGCGACCGGCTGGAGATCAGGTTCCAGCGGGTGATGGACGGCGAGGTCGTGATCGACCTGCAGGGACAGGCGGTGCGGGTGGAGTGACGAAAGCCCCTCTTCCTGGGGGAGAAGGGCTATTTCACCGCGCCGTCCAGCCGCCGTCGACCGGCAAGGTGTGGCCGGTGATCATGGCCGCCGCGTCGCTTGCCAGAAACAGGATTGCGGCTGCGACCTCGTCGGGTTCCACCAGCCGTCCCATGGGCGTGTTGGCGACGATCGCCTCGGCCATGCCGGGCTCCTTCAACAGGCCTTCTGTCAGCTTAGTCGCCGCGAATGTCGGGGCGACGGCGTTGACCCGGACGCCCCGGTCCGCCCATTCCAGCGCCAGCGCACGCGTGACGTTGACGATGGCGCCCTTTGTCGCGTGGTAAGCGGGGTTCGGATAAAGCCCGCCGCCGACCAGTCCCATGATCGAGGAGACATTGACGATCGCGCCCTTGCCTCGGTCCAGCATCGCGCGGCCGACCTCGCGCGCGCACAGGAAACTGCCGGTCAGGTTGACCTGCAGCACCGCCTCCCAGGTTTCCGTCGGCATCTCTTCGGCCGGCATGCGCGCGCCGCGGCCGGCGTTGTTCACCAGCACGTCGATCCGGCCGAGGTCGTCCAGCACGTGGCGCACGGTGCTGACGATCGATTCCTCTTCGGCGACGTCAAGGGTCCTGCTCAAAGCGGGGACCCCGGTCTGCCCGATTTCTTCGGCAACGGATTGCGCCGCACCGTCGTCGCGGTCGGTCACCACGACCGTGGCGCCGGCCGCGGCGAAGCACAGGGCCGTCGCCCGGCCGATGCCGCTGCCGGCGCCGGTAATCAGAGCGACGCGGTTGTCCAGCCGGAAGAGGGCCGAAGGGTCGGTCATTGCGGCACCTTCTGTTCCATGCCCGCCAGCCTAGCCGAATGGCGGGCGGTCAACAAACGGCGGAACGCATGGCTGCCACGTGCTTCGAGACGCAGCGCTTCGCGCTGCTCCTCAGCATGAGGGTTTGGATTGGGTCCCTGTAAGCACTCCCCTCATGCTGAGGAGCGCCCAGAGGGCGCGTCACGAAGCACCTGGCCGCGTGCGGCACACCTACTCCAGGATTTCCGCCGTCTCCATCAGGGCGATGGTTTGTTCCAGATCGACGATGCCGGCGTCGGAACCCAGATCGGTCGCGACCAGGCCGGAGGCCGCGGTGCCGAGCTGGCAGGCGGCTTCCACATCCCAGCCCTGGGCGAGGCCTGCGATGAAGCCGGCGCAATAGGCGTCGCCGCAGCCGGTGGTGTCGACGACGTCGATCCGGAATGCAGGGACGCGCTGATGTTTCGTGGCGCTGGCCAGGTACGAGCCGCGCGCGCCCCATTTGAAGATGCACGTGCTCGCGCCGCGTTCGAGAAAGAAGTCGGCGATCTCGGCCGGTTCGTGGCGGCCCGACAGGATCACCGCCTCTTCCATCGACGGCATGAAATAGTCGATGTGCGGAAGGCAGGGTTCGACCAGCGCCAGCGTCCGGTCGCTGGGGGCGATCAGGTCGAAGGTGGTAACGCAGCCGCGCGCCTTCGCCGCTTCCAGCAGGGCTGCGGTGGGCGGCCCGTCCATGGCGTTCAGCAGACCGGTCCCGCCCATGTGCACAAAACGCGCGTCGCAGGCCGCGTCATAGTCGTCCGGGCCCAGCGTCAGGTTGTCCGACGCGCCGCGGACATGCAGTGCAGGGCGGTCGCCGTTGGGGCGCACATTCAGGATTGTCGCCGAGGTGGGCACGCCTTCGACGCGCTGCATAGCGTCCGTGTCGATACCGTAGCGGTGATAGGTATCGAAAACGAAATCGCCTTTCTCGTCCGCGCCGACCGCGCCCACCGCCCGCGCGTTCAGGCCCAGCTTGGCGCAGTCGATGACCGTGCCGGCGGCGGTGCCGGCCACCGTCAGGCGGATCTCGTCGATGAACGCCACATCCCCGCCCGGCGGGATCCGTTCCACCGGCCGGCCCAGGATGTCCAGGATGGTGAGGCCGACACAGGCGACGTCGAATCTCATGCTCAGCGCCTCAGGAAGATTGCGTAGAGCTCGGCCGATCCGATGGCGAGCCCGATCACGATGATGAGGATCGTCAATACGATGACGGCGGCTTTGACGACGCTTTTCAGCGGCCGGCCCGGCTGGCACAGCGGAACCAGGTTGAAGGCCAGGCCGCCGACGACAACCAGGACCGCGCCAACGCCGAACAACGTCAGCGAGAACGGCTGGAAGATCATCGCCAGCGACAGAATACACAGCCCGAGAATGGCGTTCCTGATGGTCGACGCCTGACGCGGCGTCATGCCGCCCGGGGTATCCGTCCCGCTCATTGTGCGATCCTGTTGGAGAATTCGTCGAAGACGTGCGTTTGCCCCGTCCGGAACCGGACATGCAGCCTCTCGCCCTGGGCAACCCGGACGGACCGGTCCACGACGACCCGCAGATCGTGCCCGCCTTCGACCAGGTGCAACAGGTTCTCCGCTCCCATCGGTTCGACCAGGTCGACCGTCGCGGACAGGCTGTCCGGCGCGGGCTCGGACAGCAGTTCCATGCCCCGTGGGCGAACGCCCAGAGTGACGCCGCCTTCGGGCGCGACCCGCCCAACGCCGGCCGGCACTTCCAGCGCGATCTCCTGTTCGATCGTCCGGAAACGCACCTTTCCCTCGGTTCCGGACAGCAGCGTTGCGGGCAATAGGTTCATCTGCGGCGTGCCGATGAAGCCGGCAACGAACAGGTTCGCGGGCCTTGCGAAGATCTCGTGCGGTGAGGCGACCTGTTCGATCACGCCGCCGCGCATCACGGCGATGCGGTCGGCCATGGTCAAGGCCTCCAGCTGATCGTGGGTGACGATGACCGTCGCCTTGTTCAGGCCCGAAAGCACTTCCTTGATCTGGCCGCGCATGGTTTCGCGCAATTGCACGTCCAGTCTGCTGAGCGGCTCGTCGAAAAGGAAGCAGTTCGGGTCGCGGATGATCGCGCGGCCGACCGATACGCGCTGCTTCTCACCTTCGGCCAGCGCGCTGGGCATCCGGTCGAGGATGTCGACCAGGTCCAAGACCTCGGCGACGTGGCGCACGCGTCTGTCGATCTCGGCCTGGTCCGGATGTTCCGCATGCAGGGGATAGGCGAGGTTCTCCGCCACGGTCAGGCTTGGATAAAGCGCATAGAACTGGAACGCCATGGCGACGTTGCGTTGCGACGCCGTCAACGGATTGACCCGCTTGCCGGCCAGCATGACGTCGCCTTCGGTCGCCGTTTCCAGGCCGGCGACCATGCGCAGCGTCGTCGTCTTTCCGCAGCCCGACGGTCCAAGAAGGCACAACACTTCGCCGGCGCCCACCGACAGGTCGATATGGTCGACAGCGATTAGTTCGCCGAAGCGTTTCGTGAGCTGCTTGAGTTCGATCGTCGACACGCGTCCGCCCCCTACCGCTTGATGGTGCCGAAGGTGACGCCGCGCAGCAGGTGTTTCTGCAACACGAAGACCACGATAAAGACCGGGATCAGGAACAGAGTCTCAATCGCCGCCAGCAGGCCCCAGCGCACGCCGATGTCGCCGCCGATCGTCTGCGCCATGGCGACCGGGACCGTGCGCGTGTCGATGCCGGTCAGCAGCAGGGCGAAAATGAACTCGTTCCAGGTCAGGATCAGGCCGAACACGGCGGTCGCCGCCAGCCCGGCGACGACCTGCGGCATGCAGACGCGGAAGAACACGCGCCGCTCGTTGCTGCCGTCCAGGCGTGCGGCGTCCTCGACCTCGGGCGACAGCTCGTCGAAGAAGCTCTTCATCATCCAGATGGTGAAGGGCAGGTTGAACGCCGTGTACAACAGAATGATGCCCGTATAGGTGCCGCTGAGGCCCGCGATCCGGAACATGATGAAGATCGGGATGATCACGATGATCGGCGGCAGCATGCGAGTCGTCAGGATGATGAAGAGATAGGTGTCGTTGCCCTTCAGCGGGTAGCGCGAGAATCCGTAGGCAGCCATGGTCCCGATGATCAGGGCGAACAGAACGCTGGACCCGGCGATGAAGATGGAATTGAAGAAGAACCGGTCGAAATTGGTGTCGACCGCCGCCTGGCCCTTGATATAGGCCCGGGAAAAGACGCTGTAGAAATTCTCCAGCGTCGGTTCGAACAGGATCTTGGGCGGGACGGCCAGGATGTCCGCATTGGTCTTGAATGCGGTCAGGATGATCCACAGAACCGGGAAGAAATAGATGAAGCTGACGATGCCGGCGAACGCGGCCCAGCCCCAGCCTGCCTTTCCGATTTCGCGCCGTTTCGCTCCCCAGGCCATGGCTCAGGCCTCCTGGCCGCGCTGGCGCGCGAAATAGAGATAGAGGTTCGTCAAAACGATGACGATGAACAACAGGATGTAGGCCAGGGCCGAGGACTGGCTGGTCCGGAAATACTGGAACGACAGCCGGTAGACATAGACGGCGATGGTCTCGGTGGAACTGCCCGGTCCGCCGTCGGTGATCAAAAACACCACGTCGAACAGCTTGAAGGCCTCGATGGTGCGGAACAACAGCGCCAACAGCAGAAGACTGCGGATGTAGGGGAACGTGATGGTGCGGAACCGCCGCCACCAGGACGCCCGGTCGATTTCGGCGGCCTCGTAGAGATATTTCGGAACGCTGACCAGCCCGGCCAGCACCAGCAGCATCACGAAGGGCGCCCACATCCAGGCGTCGGCAAACACGATCCCGGCCAGTGCGCCGGTTGTGTTCTTCAACAGGATGAACGGCTCGCCTGTGAAATAGCGCACGGCCTGGCTCAACAGGCCGAAGGTCGGCTCGTAATAGAACCGGAAGAAGGCGCCCACGGCGACGAAGCTCAGCATCATCGGCGTCAGCACCAGCATCAACAGGATGCGCCGGCCGGGAAACTCTTTCTCGAACAACAGCGCCAGCAGGAACCCGATCACCATCTGCAACGACACCGTCAACAGCACCAACAGCGCCGTGGTCTGCAGCCGGTCCCACACATTGGGGTCGGTCAGGACTTTTTCGTAGTTGGCAAAGCCGGCGAATTTCGGCGGCGCCAGCCTGTTCACCCGGAACCGGAAAAAACTGAGCCCGAACGACCACATCAGTGGGAAGATGTTCATCACGAACAAAAGCGCGATAGCGGGCGCCACCAGCAACGGCCCGGGGCGACGGCCCCATGCGTTCATGACCACGCTGATCGCCACGCAGCCGACGGCGGCCAGACTGACCCAATAGGCGACGTCCAGTGGCAGCAGCCAGATCGAGGCCGGGATCACGATCACCGCGATCAACAGCGCCAGGCGCCAGTTGGTCGGGGTGGGCGTGAAAAAGCCGGACGGTCGGCCGAGAGTATCAGTGGTTGCGGTCATGGCCTCATGCAACGTGGCACGGTCGTTGGAGGTGTGGCGTCCGAACGCCTGCACGTTTTTTTCTTGTTCGCGGTCCAGGAGCGGCGGCCGGCCGGAGCCGGCCGCCGTGTTCCCGTCACGCGGTCCGGTCGGTTATTCGATCCGCCCGGATTCGCGCAGCAGTTCGTCCTGGAAGGTGGCGATGTTGTCCAACGTGTCCTTTGCGGACTGCTGGCCGGTGATCGCCTTGTCGAACTCCTCCTGCTGCTGGATCAACAGCTCCATGAACTCCGGCACGTGCCAGACGTCCTTCTGCCAATCCAGGCTGGGACCGAAGGCATGGTTCCAGGGACGGTACTCCAGATACTCCGGCGAGTTGTAGACCGCCTTGATGCCGCTTTGCCCGCCGGCCGCCGCGAATTTCTTCTGGATGTCCTCGGACAGCCACCACTTCACGAAGTCGATCGCCTCGCGCTCGATATCCGGCGTGTTCCAGGTCATCAGAACGAAGGGCTGGCCGCCGATATTGGCGGTGCGGTCAAGCGAGCCGTCCGGCTTCTTCAAACCGGGCGCCTTGGCGAAATTGACCTTGTCGTGGACCTTGGACGTGTCGGCCGAGATCGCCGATTCGCCGAAACCGATCCACTGGATGATCCACGCCACCTTGCCTTCGCGGAACAGCTCGTCGACCTTGAAGATGTCCATCGAACCGGTCTGGACCACGGGCGGCATGTATTCCAGAAGCGACAGATAATGCTGGAATGCCTTGACCGCCTCGGGCGAGTTCACGACGCCCAGCGCCTGGCCTTCAGGCTCCTTGGTTTCGTCCCAGATGTCGGCGCCATGCTGCCAGATGAAGGCGTTGATCTGCATGGAGCTGAAGTCGTAACCCTTGCCGGCCTGGTAGGCGATCCCGAAGAAATCGTCCTGCAAAGGCTGGCCCATCAGGTTATCGCCGGCCTTGCGGCGGAAGAACTCACCGATGTCCGCGACCATGTCCCAGTCCGTGTTGTTCATTTCCTGGGGCGTGCAGGGCAGGTCGTAACCGTAGCGCGCCTTGAAGGCCGACCGTTCGCCGTTATCGCAGAAAACGTCTTCGCGGTAGTAGGTGATCAGAACGTCCGGCATCTGCGGGAAGCCGTAATAGTTGTCCGACTTGTGCGGATAGGTCGAATAGGCGTCGACCAGGTTCTTGTTGAGCGCGGCGAAGATGGCCTGCAGCTCGGGGTCCGCGTCGATGATGTCGTTCAGCTTCTTGTAGTAGCCGCCCTCGATGAACATGCCCAGCCACTGGCTGTCGGAGACCGCCATGTTGTAGCGCTGTTCGCCCGAGGTCAGGGACGCGCTGAGCCGGGTCTGGAAGTCCGGCCAGGGAATGAAGTCGGGCTCGAGCACCACATTGTTGCCGCTGGGCGCCTTGTAGTGCTCGTCGGCGAGCTGCTTCATGATGCGGGTCGGCGGCCAGTCCGGCACCGCCATCCGCAGCGTAATGTCGTCGGCCGCGGCGGTCGTCGCCCCGGCAAGGCCGGCCACCGCCAGCGCCAGCGCGGACACCAGGCCGCCGGTCAATCCCAAGGTTTTCTTCATCGTCATTCTCCTCCCTTGAAGGTTTTGGCGCTTCATCTCACGGGCGCCTTTCGCAAACTCATCGAATCGCCGTGCCGGTTTCACGGCTGAACAGGTGTGTTTTCTCAAGTGCAATCTTCACCGTCAGCGCGTCGCCGACGGCGTAGCCGACAGCCTGCTCTTCCGGCAGGACCATCTTGAACCCGGTCTCGCCGGCGTTCAGGTCCAGAACGGTGATGTCTCCCAACGGTTCCGTCAGGTGAACCTTTGCGTCGAACCGCGGCCCGTCGGCATCCGTCGCCGCTGGCGCCACGTCCTGCGGGCGAAACCCGAATAACACCTCGGTCTCGGCCGGGAAGGCGGCCAGCGCCTTCGACCAGGGTCCGTCGTCCAGCGCCGCAAAGGGCGTCTCGATGCGGCCGCCGTCGCCGCGGCTGACGGCCGGGATAAGGTTCATCGCTGGCGCGCCCACCAGGGTGCCGACGAAACTGTCGTCGGGCGTGTCGTAGAGGGCGTCGGGCGTGCCGGTCTGGACGATGCTGCCCTCATGGATGATCGCGATTCGCTGGCCCATCGTCAGCGCCTCAAGTTGGTCCGGCGTCGCGTACAGCATGGTCATGTCCAGCTCGCGGTGCAGGCGCTTGAACTCGGCCCGGGTGTCGTGCCGCAGCTTGGCGTCCAGGTTGGTCAGCGGCTCGTCCAACAGCAGCATGGCCGGACGCCGGATCAGGGCGCGGCCGATCGCAACGCGCTGTTGCTCGCCGCCGCTCAGCGTCGGCGGCTTGCGGCCCAGAGTGTGCTGGATCTTCAGCATCTCCGCCGTTTCGCCGACCCTGAGGTCGATCTCCGCGGCATCCAGCCGCGCTTCCTTCAGGGGATAGGCGAGGTTGTCGCGGGTGGTGAGATGCGGATAAAGCGCGAACGACTGGAAGATCATCGCGATATCGCGGCCCTGGACGGGACTGTGGGTGACGTCCTTGCCCGCAAACGTCACCGTGCCCGTGTCTGACCTTTCCAGGCCTGCGATCGTGCGCAGGGTCGTCGTCTTGCCCGCGGCGCTTGGACCCAGCAGTGCAAAGAACTCGCCGGACTGCACCTCCAGGTTGACGTCGCGCAGGGCCTTGATGGAGCCGAAGCTTTTGGCGACGCCTTGCATCTGCAGCGACGACATCTCAATGCCTCCCCGGTGCGGCGCTGCTGGCCCGGACCACCAGTTCCCAGGGCAGCACGCAGTCGCGGGCGTCGAGATTGTCGTTTGCCAGACGGTCCAGCATCATCCGCATGGAGGTTTCGCCAATCTCGCGGCGCGGCTGGCGCACGGTCGTCAAGGGCGGATCATAGAAGCCGGCGATCTGCAGGTCGTCGAATCCGACGACGGACACATCTGCCGGAACCGTCCGGCCGGCCGCCTTCAGTTCCGCGATGGCGCCGATGGCCATCTCGTCATTGGCGCAGAAGATCGCGGTCGGTCGAGGGGTCGCCTCCAGCAGGCGCTGCGCGGCCAGGCGGCCCGAGTCGATCGAGAAATCGCCGCGCTGGATCAGGGCAGGGACGCAGTCCAGACCTGCCTTGTTCAGGGCCCGTTCGTATCCTTCCAGCCTTTCTGCGGTCAGGATATTGCCGTCCGGTCCCGTGATGTGCGCAATGTGACGATGACCCAGGCCGGTCAAATGCGCCGTTGCCGCTTCGGCGGCGGCCACGTTGTCGATCCTGACCGTCGGAAAATCGTGTCGGGGCAGCCGTTCGCACAGCACGACCAGCGGCGGCAGTGCCCGCCGGCTTTCCGGTTGCAAGCCGTCGGCGAAATAGGGCGGACGGCCGTTCAACAGCAGCATGCCGTCTGCTTGGTGGCCGCGCACATAGTCCGCGAAAGTGCGTTCCTTTGCGGCGTCGTTGTTGGTGTCGCCGATCAGCACATTGTAGCCGCTGGCCGAGGCGACGGATTCGATTCCCGACAGGATCTCTGAAAAGAACGGGTTTCCGATGTCGGGAACCAGGACCACGATCATCCGGGTTTCCATGCGGCGCAGGCTCCGCGCCATCGCGTTGCCCGCATAGCCGGTCTCATCGACCGCCTTTTGGACCCGTTCGCGGGTCTGTCGGGATACCACGCCGGGATTGTGCAGGGCCCGGCTGACCGTTGCGGTCGAAACCCCCGCTATGCGAGCCACATCCTGGATGGTGATTGGCGAACCCGCCATTTCCCCCTGTTGCCCTTTTTTGCGGGCACGGCCTTGTCGCGGCGCGTGTGCCCTTGTTTGTCGCTGTTCCGTCCGGGCGCTTCGTTTAGTACGTGTAATCCGTTTCAGACGAAATGTAAAGCTTTACATTAGGGCCGCAAGCGACATATAATTACAAAAACGTGCATCCGGCACATCCGTTCGGTCACCGGCCGCTGTTGCCACGTCGATCTGCCGGGGACAATCGGCCAGAAAAAACAACAACTTCAGGGAGGACAATGCGATGGAAACGCTCAAGGGGCCTGCCATCTTCCTTGCCCAGTTCGCGGGCGACGAGCCGCCGTTCAACAGCCTGCCGGCGATCGGAAAATGGGTCGCGGACATGGGCTATGTGGGTGTGCAGATCCCGTCTTGGGACGGCCGGCTGTTCGATCTGGACAAGGCCGCCGAGAGCGATGCCTATTGCGACGAGGTCAAGGGCATCCTGGCCGACGTGGGCGTTGAGATCACCGAACTGTCCACCCACCTGCAGGGCCAGCTGGTCGCGGTGCACCCGGCCTATGACGAGGCGTTCGACGGTTTCGCGCCGCCATCGGTGCGCGGCAATCCGGGCGCACGCCAGGAATGGGCGGTCGATCAGTTGAAAAAGGCGGCCAAGGCGTCGCAGCGGCTGGGCCTGACCGCCCATGCCACGTTCTCCGGCGCGCTCGCCTGGCCCTATGTCTATCCCTGGCCGCAACGGCCGCCGGGTCTGATCGAAACCGCGTTCGACGAGCTGGCCTCACGCTGGCGGCCGATCCTGGATGCCTTCGACGAGGCGGGCGTCGATGTCTGTTACGAGGTCCACCCGGGCGAGGACCTGTTCGACGGCGCCACCGTCGAGATGTTCCTGGAACGGGTCGACGGCCATCCGCGCGCCAATATTCTCTACGACCCCAGCCATTTCGTGCTGATGCAGCTGGACTATCTGGAATACATCGACCTCTATCACGACCGGATCAAGATGTTCCACGTCAAGGACGCGGAGTTCAATCCGACCGGTCGACAGGGCGTTTACAGCGGGTATCAGCCCTGGGTGGACCGCGCCGCGCGGTTCCGGTCGCTGGGCGACGGCCAGGTCGATTTCGTGTCGATCTTCTCCAAGCTGGCGGCCTACGATTTCAATGGCTGGGCCGTGCTGGAATGGGAGTGCTGTCTGAAACACCCCGAGGACGGCGCACGCGAAGGCGCGGACTTCATCAAGAGCCACATCATCCGTGTGACGGAGAAGGCGTTCGACGACTTCGCCGACGGCGGCACGGACATGGCCGCCAACCGGCGCATGCTGGGCATCGGATAGGGAGACGGACGATGCCGATCGATGCAGCGAAGGCAGCCGGCGGGACACGCCGGCTGCGGTTGGGAATGGTGGGCGGCGGGCAGGGCGCCTTTATCGGCGCGGTGCACCGTCTGGCGGCCAGGATGGACGACCGTTACACGCTGGTGGCGGGCGCGCTGTCTTCGGATGCCGAGCGCAGCCGGGCCTCCGGCGCCGAACTGGGCCTGGACCCGGATCGGATCTACGATGACTATGCCCAGATGGCCCGGGCCGAGGCCGAGCGGGAGGACGGCATCGACGCCGTCTCGATCGTCACGCCGAACCACATGCACCATGGCCCGGCAAAGGCCTTTCTGGAGGCACGGATCCACGTGATCTGCGACAAGCCCCTCACCACTTCGCTGGCCGATGCGCTGGACCTGGTCGAAGCGGTCCGCAAATCCGGCCTGGTGTTCTGCCTGACCCATAACTATTCGGGCTACCCGATGGTGCGCCAGGCAAGGGCGATGGTGCGGGATGGCGAGCTTGGCGAGATTCGGGTGGTCCAGGCCGAGTACCCGCAGGACTGGCTGACGACGAAACTGGAAGACACCGGCATGAAGCAGGCCGACTGGCGGACCGATCCAGCACGCTCGGGCGCCGGCGGCTGTATCGGCGACATCGGCACCCATGCCTTCCACCTGGCCGGCTTCATCACCGGGCTGAGGGCCCGTGAGCTGTGCGCGGAGCTGACCTCCTTCGTGGGCGGACGGCGCCTGGACGACAATGCCCAGATCCTGTTGCGTTACGACAACGGCGCCCGCGGCATGCTGTGGGCCAGCCAGGTGGCGCCGGGCAACGAGAACGGCCTCAAGATCCGTGTTTACGGCGAAAAGGCGGGGCTGGAATGGCACCAGGAGAACCCGAACCGTCTGGTCTTCACCCCGCTGGGCGAGACGCCGCGGCTGATCACCCGCGGCGGCGCCGGCGCGGGCGAGTCGGCCAACCGGGTCACCCGCATTCCGCCTGGCCATCCGGAAGGCTATCTGGAGGGCTTCGCCAATATCTACAGCGATGCGGCCGAATTGATCGGCGCCCGGCTGGAAGGCCGCGAGCCCGACCCTGAAGCCTTGTTGGTGCCAACGGTGGAGGATGGCGCCGTCGGCATGCGTTTCATCGAAGCCGCTGTCGAGTCCAGCGCGAATGGCGGCGTCTGGACCGATGCCGGCCTGGATGTCTGATCCGGCCTAAGCCATTGCCCGGCCGGCTTTTCCCGGTCGGGCGTTGGTTTCATCCTGCATACAATCGTAAGGATTTGTTTACCAAACGGAGCATACGCTGGTACCCGTTAAATCCGCGGGCAGGGGTGCGACGCAAGGATGAGCAGCGAACAGGCATATGACCTCCTGATATTCGGGGGCCTGGCCATCCTTTTCGCCTATATGGCGGTACAGCGGCCGCACATTCCTCGGGGCAACCGGCCCTACCACCTGATCATCGTCGGTTTGTTCCTGCTGACCTGCGGCGCCTTGATTGACGTCCTGGACAATCTCCAGCCGCTGGATACGATCTATCCGGATATCCGCGAGTTCGTGAAGCAGGTCCTGTGTTTCCTGCTGGGCATTTGCCTGACGGGCGTGGGCCTTGCCTTGTGGGTTCCTGCAATCGTATCTCTGGGCGACGAGATGGAGGAACGGGTCTCGGCGCAGCGCGCGCTGGAAGACGCCCGCGAGCACTTGATGTTCTCGCTCTCCCGGGCGGAGGAGGCGAGTCAGGCAAAATCCAACTTCCTGGCGACAATCAGCCACGAACTGCGCACGCCGCTGAACGCGCTGGTCGGGTATGCCGAGGTGCTGGAGGCTGAGATGCTGGGTCCGATCGAGCCCAGACCTTATCGGGACTACGGCCGCAACATGCTGAAGTCGGCCCGGCACATGATGTCCCTGGTCAACGAGTTGTTGGACATGGAGCGGCTTCAGGCCGGCCAGCAGTCGCTGAACGAAAACGAGGTCGATGTGGGCACGCTGGTTCGCGACACCGTGCAAATGCTTGAGCGCCGGGTCGAACGGGCGGGCATCACCCTGACCGGACATTGCGGCGTATCCGATTTGAAACTCCGGGCCGACCACCACAAGCTGCAGCAGATGCTCCTGAATCTGGTGGAGAACTCCATCAAGTTCGGAAGCCAGCAGGGCGTTGTCGCCATCGAGGCGGTTCAGCAGGACGATGGTGCGGTGGTGATTTCGGTCGCCGACGACGGCCCGGGCATCCCTGCCGACCGGCTGGAAAAGGTCCTTGAACCCTTCATCAGCACCCACAACCCGATGATCAGCGACGGCGGCGGCCTGGGCCTGGGACTGGCGATCACAAAAAAACTGATCGAGGCCCACGGCGGCCGGCTGGACCTGACCAGCCAGCCTGGAAACGGGACCGTGGTGACCCTGTTCTTCCCGCCAGGAAGGACCCTGTCGCCGGTCGGCCAGATGACCCAGCCGGGTGCCGCCGCCTAGGGCGGATTAAGACCTGATCGAAGCACCGGAGCGGTTGTAGCCAGATCCTTCGAGACGACCGCTTCGCGGTCTCCTCAGGATGAGGGCGTTGCTGCATCCTCAAAGCTTGAGAAAACCCTCATGGTGAGGAGGCGCGCTAGCGCGCCGTCTCGAACCATATGGCTGAAGCGGCACCGGTGGATCGCTTCTAGACGGCCCCGGTGGCCTACCTGAGGCAGGTCCTCAGGCTTCCCGGTAGGCGTATCGGCCGACCGTGGGTTCCGCCTGCCACCAGGTGTCGAACAGGGTGCCCATCGCTTGCGTTGTATTGCAGCGAGGGCACTGTGCTTCGCGGGTGCCGGCGGGAACATCGAAGGTGTGGCCGCAGTCGCAGGCCACTTCGAAGCTGCCCTCCTGGGCGGCGTGTTCGTATCTGATTTCCATTTTTCGAACGTCTTTGAGTTCATTGTCACTGCGCGCACAGGTGGCCGATGCTGCGCGCATTGTCGCGCGGTAAAGCTGCATGGCAGTCATGCGCTGCATGCAACATCGGCTATGCGCCTCGGACAGGATTATCAGGCAGGGTTCGTATAAGCCGTCTTAACGACGGTGTAGAACTCTGCCGCGTACCGCCCTTGCTCGCGGGGGCCGTAAGACGATCCCTTCCTGCCGCCGAACGGCACGTGATAATCGACGCCTGCGGTTGGCAGGTTCACCATCACCATCCCGGCCTGTGAGTGGCGCTTGAAGTGGCTGGCATATTTCAGCGATCCGGTCGCAATGCCGGCCGACAGGCCGAAGGCCGTGTCGTTCGCGGTCGCCAGCGCTTCGTCATAGTCCTTGACCCGGACCACCGAGGCGACCGGGCCGAACACTTCCTCGCGGTTGATCCGCATGTCGTTGGTCGTCTCGGTGACCAGCGCCGGCGCGATGTAGAATCCCTCGGTGTCGCGGTTCAGCCGTTCGCCGCCGTATACCACGTTGCCGCCTTCGTCCTTGGCGATCGAAAGGTAGTCCAGGTCCTGGTTGAGCTGTCCTTCGTCGACTGCGGGGCCGATATGGGTGCCCTCCTTCAGGGCGTTGTCGACGACCAGCGCCTTCATGCGCGCCACCATGGCGTCGACGAAGCGGTCGTGGATCTTTTCCGTCACGACCAGGCGCGAGGAGGCCGTGCAGCGCTGTCCGGTGGAGAAAAAGGCGCCGTTGATGGCGCATTCCACCGCGGTGTCCAGATCGGCGTCGTCCAGCACCACGAACGGGTTCTTGCCCCCCATTTCAAGCTGGAACTTGGCCATGCGCCCGGCGCATGCCGCGGCGACCCGGCGGCCGGTTTCGACCGATCCGGTGAAGGTGACGGCCGAGACGTCGGGATGGTTGAGGATGCGATCGCCGACGGTCCCGCCGCCGCCCATCACCAGGTTGAAGACCCCTTCCGGCACGCCGGCGCGCTGGATGATGTCGGCAAGCGCCCAGGCAGAACCGGGGACCAGGCTGGCCGGCTTGAAAACCACCGTGTTGCCGTAGCACAGCGCCGGCGCGATCTTCCAGGCAGGGATCGCGATCGGAAAATTCCACGGTGTGACGATCCCGACGACGCCCACCGGTTCGCGGGTGATTTCCACGTCCAGGCCGGGCCGGACGCTGGGGAGCTTTTCGCCGGCAAGCCGCAGAGCCTCGCCGGCGAAGAAATGGAATATCTGTGCCGCCCGCACCGTTTCCCCGATGCCTTCGGGCAGGGTCTTGCCCTCCTCCCGCACCAGAAGCGTGCCCAGTTCGGACTTGCGGGCCAGAATCTCGTCGCCGACAGCCTTCAACAGGTCGTGGCGCTGTTGAATGCCGCTGTTCGCCCACCCGGGCGCCGCATCCCGGGCCGCCGCGATGGCGGTTTCGGTCTGGGCGGCGTCGGCCAGGGCGTACTCGCCGACCACATCCGCGACATCGGACGGGTTGATATTGGCGGTCGCGCCGGCGCCGTCGCTCCAGGCGCCGGCAATAAGATTCTGGTGGACGGACATACTTGCCTCTCGTTGCGTTGTGGTTAGCCTAGATCAGGCGCCGTTCGGTGAGATTGCGCATCAGCGCACCGGTTCCGAAGGTCCAGGGTGCGATCCGGTCGCTGCGATTGACACGATTGATCAACCGGCCCAACCGATCGGACGCGATCGTAACGACATCGCCCAGCTTGTGGGTGAACCCGCCGCCGGGCGTGTCGCGATCCTCGGTTGGCGCGAACATGGTTCCCAGGAACAGCATGAAGCCGTCCGGGTATTGGTGGTTCGGTCCGATCGCCTGGCCGACCAGGTCCAACGGGTCGCGGCTGATCATGGACATGGAACTGCTGCCGTCCAAACGATAGCCGTCCGGGCCTTCGACGGTCAGCGAGAGTTCCGCGGATCGGACGTCGTCGATTGTGAAACGATCGTCGAACAGCCTGATGAACGGACCGATCGCGCAGGACGCGTTGTTGTCTTTCGCCTTGCCCAGCAGCAGGGCGCTGCGGCCTTCCAGGTCGCGCAGATTGACGTCGTTGCCCAGTGTCGCGCCAACCGTGACGCCGCGCGCGTTGACAGCCAGCACGATCTCCGGCTCGGGGTTGTTCCAGCTGGAGATCGGGTGAATGCCGATTTCCGCTCCGGCGCCGACCGAAGACATCGGCTGGCACTTTGTGAATATTTCGGCGTCGGGTCCTATCCCCACCTCCAGATACTGCGACCAGGCTCCCTGGTCGATCAGCACGTGCTTGATCCGGTCGGCCTCAGGCGAACCGGGGGTCACCTCGGCCAGATCGTCGCCGATGATCGCCGTGACCTTTCGGCGCGTCTCTTCGGCCAGGGATGCGTCGCCGCCGGCCTGTTCTTCGATCACGCGTTCCAGCATGCTGGACACGAAGGTGACGCCGCTGGCCTTGATCGCCTGCAGGTCGCAGGGCGCCAGAAAATGCGGCCGCGCCAGGTCGCGGGCCTCTTCCGCGCTGTTGGCCAGAACCGGCTCCAGCTCGTCGACGATGGGGAAGTGCTCCACATCGCCGACCAGCGCGTCCAGGTTTGCATGTTCCAGCAGCATCGACATGGTGGCGCCGGCATGGCTGAGATCCCGGACCAGTCCGTTGCGGACAACGCACGGGGAAGGCCCGGGATGCTCTCCCGGGATCCAGACGCGCCCGACCAGCAACGCCTGGTCGGCGTCGCCGGGCAGGCAATTCTGTGCCGTCAATCTGTCCTGCATGCCTCGTCCTGTGCCTTGGTCGATCGTTTCTTGTTTTGGCCTGAGGTGCGCCTTCGAACCGCAACCTATCACGGCCGAAACGCCGGTGTCATTTGGCGACGCATCGCAGCGGCGCCGGCGCATTTGCGGCGGGACGGCGGCTGGGAAACATGGGACTGTAACGGTGGATTGGCGGACGCGTGAAACGACAAGGCAAAGGGTGATGGGATGACTGATCGGTTGGCAGACAAGGTTGCATTGGTGACGGGGGCGGGGTCGATCGGCCCGGGCTGGGGCAACGGAAAAGCGACCGCCGCGCTGTTCGCGCGCGAGGGCGCGGCGGTCTTCGGCGCCGACATCAACACCGACGCCGTCATGGAGACCCAGGCGATCGTGGAAGGGGAAGGCGGCACGATGGCGGCCCACACCGCCGACGTGGCCGATGCCGGGTCGGTTCGGGAAATGGTCCAGGCGTGCCTGGACCGGTTCGGGCGCATCGACGTTCTGGTCAACAATGTGGGCATCGTCGCCGTGGGCGGTCCGGTGGAGATGGAAGAAGCCGCCTGGGATCGCAGCATGGACGTGAACCTGAAAAGCATGTTCCTGACCTGCAAACATGTCCTGCCCGGCATGCAGGCGCAGGGGCGCGGCGCGATCGTCAACATCGCTTCGATCGCCGGCATCCGCTGGACCGGCGTTCCCTACAGCGCCTACTACGCCAGCAAAGGCGGCGTGCTTTCCTTCACGCGCGGTGTCGCGCTTCAGTATGCGGGCGACGGCATCAGAGCCAATTCCGTGCTGCCCGGACTGATGAACACGCCGATGGTGCATGAAGGGCTGACCTCGGCCTATGGCGACGAGGGCGATGTGGAGAACCTCATCCAGGTGCGCGACGCCCAGTGCCCGATGGGCCGCATGGGCGACGCATGGGACGTGGCCCACGCGGCCCTGTTCCTGGCCAGCGAAGATGCAAAATACGTCACCGGCACCGAACTGGTGGTCGATGGCGGGATCACCGCCAAGTTTTCATGACCGCCGACATCCTGGACTGGACGGGTTGCCTTTGGGCCGTTCCCGATTATTGTCAGGCCAATTCCGCCCGGCGCGGCTGATTGCCTTGCGGCGGGCACAGGACGGGAGAAACGATGGCATCGGAACCTGAAGCGGAACGCGGATTTCGATTGCTGCCCGAGACCGACGGCCGCTATGTGGCGGTCAAGGCAATCGGCACGCTGAACGACGGCGACTACGACGAATTCGTTCCGGTGCTGGTCGAGATGATCCGGCTCCACGGTCCGGTCCGGCTGTTCGTCGATCTGACGGAGTTCAGCGGCTGGACCTCGCCTGCACTATGGGACGATTTTACGTTCGGCGTCCGCCATGCGCGGGACTTCGAACGGATTGCCCTGGTTGGCGACGCCCGATGGGAGGCGCTGGTGGCGCGCATGGCGAACGCCCTGATGGACTGCGATGTGCGCCATTTCCGCGCTGTGGACCGGCAGATCGGCTGGGATTTCATTGTGGACCTGGATTGAGCGGACCGTCCGCTGACCGGTGTAGGTCAGGCCGCCTCCCGCTCGAGGCCGAGAAAAGCGGCCACCGGTGTGCTCCAAGGCGGACTGCGTTTCGGCGGTCCGGGCGAAGTTCATGGCCTTCGACGGCTTTTCTTACATATCGATGGCGACTGCTCCGATCCCCGTGATTGCGGAGACCGCTTACCCCCCCCCAACAGCAGCATCATCGCCGCAACGGCCAGCACCCCCATAAGGAATTTGACCCTGAGCGACACGATGTGCCTCCCTGTCTTTTCATTGGGCTATTGCGCCTTGATGGTCAGCTTCATTTTCGGATGCATGCCGCAGCGAACCTTAAAGGAGCCGGCCTTGTCGAAGGTGAGCTCCGCGTCCTTGCCGGGATCCTGCATGCCGCTGTTGAACCGCATCTTCACGATGATGATGTTGTGCTTCACCGTGTCGTCGTTCTTGAAGACGACGGTGTCGCCCACCGCGACGGTGAGGACGTCTTCGGAGAACTTTTTTCCCGCCTGGCCGATCGTGTGATTGGTGCTGGCCAGCGCCACCGCACCGCCCAGCGACATGACGCAGGCGGCCGCGAGCAGGATCTTCATACGAGCCATGATACTTTGCTCCTCGCTCTTGGAACGGGATTTGCCATTCCGATGTGCGGAGCCGCGGGCCGTGCCGGGCGCCGCATGGTTGAAATATCCGAGACCTATGGTCCCGGTACTGTCATTGAGTACTAGGGCAACCACTTTCGCGAGCATCGGCTGGTCCGGTAAATAATTCGCTAAATGCAAGGAATACCGGCGCGTGCATCACGTCGGTCTCGCACAGTTGTGATACCGGCGCACCCACAACAGGTGCGCCGGCTCGGCGGTTCTCTTTTGAAGTGGCGTGGCGCCCCCGGCCCTGGGCGGTCAGGCGCTGAGGTTCGACGCGCTTTCGTGCGCGGTCTCTTCGATCAGCCAGTCCACGACGTCCCGCAGGGCTTCTTCCTGGTCCGCGCCCGCCGCCAGTGCCGCACTGTAAACATGGCGCTGCGTGTGAGCGCTGGTGCCCCGGCTGACGATTTCGCGGGCATGTTCGATTTCCGCGATACAGCCCAGCAATTCGGCTTCGTAACGGACCAGGTCGATCAGCTCCTCCAACAAGGAGGGGAAGGGCACGGCAGCCCATTTGCCGAAATCCACCAGTTCGCCCTCGGTGCCGTATCGCTGGGCGCGCCAGCGGTTTTCTTCCATCAGCATTTGCGGATAGAGCCGCCAGCGCTGGTTGTCGCGGCGCAGGCGCAACAGCGTGTGCAGGACCGATTGATAAAGGGCCGCAATGGTGATGGCGTCGTCCAGCCGCGTGCACATGTCCGTGATGCGCATTTCCAGGGTTGGAAAGCGGACGCTTGGGCGGATATCCCACCAAAGTTTGGTGCCGTTGTCCAGGACGCCGACCGAGACCAGGTTTGTCACCAGGCGTTCGAATTCGCTGAAACTGTCGAACTGTTCGGGAAGGCCGGTTCGCGGCAGATTGTCGAAGACCGAAAGGCGATAACACATCAGCCCGGTCTCCTCGCCGCGCCAGAACGGCGAGGAGGTGCTGAGCGCCAACAGATGCGGCAGGAAGTAGCGGACCTGGTTCATCAGATCGATCCGCAGGTCGGCGTTTTCGATTCCGACATGCACATGCATGCCGCAGATCAGTGCGCGCCGACCGACCACCTCAAGCTCGTCGGCGATCTGTTGGTAGCGGTCCCTTTCCGTGGCGCGTTGCGCCTTCCAGCTTGCGAAGGGATGGGTCGAGACCGCTATCGGGGCCAGACCGAACGGGTCAGCCAGCTCGACGATCCTGCCGCGCATGGCGGCAAGCTCGGCCCGCGCCTCGTCCAACCCGCCGCAGACGCTGGTTCCGACTTCGATCTGAGAGCGCAACAGCTCGGGACTGACCCGGTCCCCCAGGGCGGACTCGCAGGCCGACATCAGGTTTTCCGGGATTTCCGTCACCAGATCGCGGGTCCGGCGATCGACCAGGAGGTATTCCTCCTCGATCCCGATGGTGCGCCCCGCCGTTTCCCGTGTCATTCCAACCAACCGCGCCGTTTGTGGCAGATCTCGCAGGAATCCTTGCAGAGGCAAGGGCCGGCTACATCGACATAGATCAATCGCAGCCCGGCTCGCCTTCGGCTACTGGTAGTCTATGAAGCTGTCGATGACCGCGCGGTCGTAGCCGTCGCTGGCCTTGATGAGCTGGCGGGCATAGGGGTTTTCGGCATCCCGGGCTGCCAGCCGGTCGCCGTCCAAGGACTCCACAATGCGCCCGTGCTGCATGATCGCAACGCCCTGGCACATGTGCGCCACCACGGCCAGATCGTGGCTGACCATCAGGAACGTGAGGCCAAGCGCCCGCTGCAGGCGATTGAGAAGGTTCAGGACCTCGGCCTGGATCGAGACGTCCAGCGCCGATGTGGGTTCGTCCAGCAACAGCACCTTGGGCTCCAGGATCAGTGCCCTGGCGATGGCGATCCGCTGGCGCTGCCCGCCCGAAAGCTGATGGGGGTACCGAAACCGGAACTCCGGCCCCAGACCGACCTGTTCAAGCGCGTTGAGCAGCCGCCTGGTGACATCACCCAGTCCGTGGATCTGGACAGGCTCGGAGAGGATCCGGTCGACCGTATGACGCGGATGCAACGAGCCATAGGGATCCTGGAACACGAGCTGGACCGTCTTGTAGAAGGCGAGGTCGCGTTGCTGCGTCAACTCCCTGCCGTCGACCGCCATGCGGCCGGTCCATTCCGGGGCCAGACCGGTTAAGGCGCGCAGGACCGTCGTCTTGCCGGAACCGGATTCGCCCACCAGGCCGAACGACCGGTGCTGTTCCACTGAAAACGAAACGCCGTTGACGGCGCGGACCCGGTCCACCCCCTCGCCGAACGAGACTGTCAGGTCCCGGACCTCGATCATTGCCGTCATCTCAGGCGTCCAGCCAGGCCGGATCGCGCTCCAGGACCGGCAGGGCCCGGTGACGGTCGTCCAGGCGCGGCAGGCAGTTCATCAGCCCGCGGGTGTAGGGGTGCTTTGCAGCGTCCAGGTCCTTGGCCGCGACCTCTTCGACGATACGCCCGGCATACATGACCAACACCCGGTCGCAGAAGGTGGCCACCAGGGGCAGGTCGTGGCTGATGAAGATCAGCCCCATGCCGCGCTGGGTCACTAGGTCGTCCAGGATGGCCAGCACCTGGAGCTGAACCGTGACATCCAGTGCGGATGTGGGCTCGTCGGCGATCAGAATATCCGGATCGGGCGCCAGCATCATCGCGATCATGATGCGCTGGCCCATGCCGCCGGAGACTTCGTGCGGAAAGGCGCGCATCACCCGTTCCGGGTCGCGGATGCGCACCGCCTTCAGCATCTCCAGGGCCTCGGTTCGCGCGGCGGCCGGACTGGTTCCGTCATGCGCCTGAAAGGCCTCGACGATCTGGTCGCCGACGCGCATCACGGGGTTCAGGGAGAACTTGGGATCCTGCATGACCATCGAGATGCGTTTGCCCCGGATTGCGCGCATCTCCGCCGCCGACGCACGCGTCAGGTCCCTGCCGGCGAAAGTGACGGTATCCGCTTCGACGCGGCCCGGCGGCGGCGTCAGTCCCAGAATAGACCGCCCGGTCTGCGACTTGCCCGAACCGGACTCGCCGACGATGCCCAGTTTCTCGCGTCCCAGTGCGAATGAGACGCCACGCACCGCTTCGACCGGACCCTTTCTGGTGTCGAAGGTGACGCGGAGGTTGCGCACGTCCAGGAGAGGCCCTGACGCCATCGCCTAATGTTCGCCTTTCGGGTCCAGCACGTCGCGCAGGCCGTCGCCGATCAGGTTGAAACCCAGGGAAACCACGAAGATCGCAATGCCGGGCATGGTCGCGACCCACCACTGGTCCAGCAGGAACTGACGACCCGCCGAAATCATCGCGCCCCACTCGGGCGACGGCGGCTGGGCACCGAGCCCGAGAAAACCAAGCCCGGCTGCAGTCAGGATGATCCCCGCCATGTCCAGTGTGACGCGCACGATCAGCGACGAGGTGCACAGAGGCATCACGTGCCCTGTGATCAGGCGGAACCTGGATGCGCCCTGCAACCGGGCGGCCGCGATATAATCGGCCCTTCTGACCACGATCGTTTCGGCCCGGGAGATCCGGGCATAGGGCGGCCAGGCGGTCAGTGATATGGCCAGAATGGCGTTCTCGATGCCCGGGCCGAGCGCCGCGACGAAGGCGAGCGCCAGGATCAACCGTGGGAAGGCCAGGAAGATGTCTGTGATCCGCATCAGCACCGTGTCGATCCAGCCACCGAAGAAGCCGGCGACAGTCCCGATCACAAGGCCGACCGGTGCGGCCGTGATCGCCACCAGCACCACCACCATCAGCGTCAGCCGCGAGCCGTAGACGATCCGACTGAAGATGTCGCGGCCCAGATGGTCGGTTCCCAGAATATGGTCGCCGCCGGGCGGCTGCAGGCGCGCGTTGAGATCCCCTTCGACCGCGCTGTACGGGGCGATCCAGGGCGCCAAAGCGGCCAGCAGAACCAGAATGACCAGAATGAAAAGGCCCAGCATTGCCAGCCGGTTCCGGCGGAAAGCGAGCCAGGCAAGATAGGCCCGGCCCCAGCGCGCCTGGGCGCGGGACGCCGGCGTGTCGGACAACAGCCAGGCGCGCAGCCCGTGCGTGGCCGCGGCGTCGGCGGCTGTCGTCCCCGTTGTGGTCATCGCGCCCGTGGATCCAACAGACGGTAGAGCAGGTCGGACAGGAGATTAAGCCCGATGAAGACGGAGCCGACGACGATCGTTCCGCCAAGAACGGCGTTCATGTCGGCATTCAGCAGGGAATTGGTGATGTAGAGCCCCAACCCGGGCCAAGCGAACACGATCTCGGTCAGAACCGATCCTTCCAGAAGATTGGCATAGGACAGCGCGATCACCGTGACCAGCGGCACCATGACGTTGCCCAACGCATGGCGCCAGATCACCCGCGCCTCTGACACGCCCTTGACCCGCGCCGTGATGACATATTCCTGCTGCAACTGGTCCAACATGAATGACCGGGTCATCCGGCTGATATAGGCCAGCGAGTAATAGGCTAGAATCGAGGCGGGGAGCATGATGTGGCTGACCGCGTTCCAGAAGATCTCGGTTTCGCCGCGGATCAGCGAGTCGATCAGCATCAGCCCTGTCACGGGTTCGATCATGTCCTCGTAGAAGAAGTCCAGCCGGCCTGGCCCCGATACCCATTCCAGCCGTGCATACAGCACCAGCAGCCCCATCAGGCCGAGCCAGAAGACGGGCACCGAATAGCCGATCAGGCCGATCACTCTGACCAGGTGGTCCGGCCAACGGTCGCGGTAGACCGCCGCCGCGACCCCGGCGGGGATGCCCAGAGTCACGCCGATCAAGGTGGCGACGGTCGCCAGTTCGATCGTGGCAGGGAAGACGCGGCGGATGTCGTCCAGCACCGGATTGGCCGTCAGCACCGACATGCCGAAGTCGCCCTGCAGGACCTTCCAGATGTAATTCAGAAACTGCTGCCACAGCGGCAGGTTCAGCCCCATTTCCTCGCGCACGCGCTCGACGACGTCCTGCGGCGCCCGGTCGCCGACTGCGGCAAGAACGGGATCGATCGGCAGGACCCGGCCGATCAGAAATGTGACCAGCAGCAGGCCCAGGAACGTGACCGCCACGGTGGCGGCCAGTTTCAGGACGACGCGGACAGGACGCGGCAGAAGGCGGGCCCATGTGGGCCCGCCTGTCTCTTCCGGAACGGCGGTGTCGTGCATCGCCGCCCGATCAGTCCTTGGTCACCTTCGTATAGAAGTTGCTGTCGAAGGACGGCCCCAGGATCAACCCGTTGACGTTGTTGCGCAGGGCCGCGACCTCGATGTCCTGGAACATGATGACGAACGGCGAGGTCTGTTGATGCTGTTTCTGGATATCCAGATACATCGTTGCGCGCTTGTCCGGATCGGATTCCAGAACCGCCGCATCGGCCATCTTGGTCATATCCGGAATGTCCCAGGAGTTGCGCCACGCCAGCGGCTTGGACTTGGCATCGTCCGAGTTGTCCGGGTTGCGCGCGAAGGTATCGGCATTGGTGTGCGGATCCTGATAGTCCGGACCCCAGCGCCCGATATAGATGTCGTGGTTGCGGGCACGGTACTTGGTCAGGGTCTGCTTGCCGTCGCCCGGAATGATCTCCAGCTTGACGCCGGCCTTGGCGAAAGTCGCCTGGATCGACTGGGCGAGGGACGTGACCAGGGTGGTGTTCCTGGTATCCATTGTCACCGTGAAGCCGTCGGGCAAGCCGGCCTCTTCCAGCAACGCCTTCGCCTTGTCGACGTCCAGGGTGAACGGTTTTTCCTCCAGCGCGCCGAGGAAACCCTTGGGCAGGAAGGCCTGATGCACGGTCGCGCGACCGTTCAGGATGGTGCCGGCCAAGGTTTCGTAATCGACCAGGTATTTAAGCGCCTGGCGGACCTTGGGCCGGGACAGATACTCGTTCCTTTGGGAGAGCCCCAGGTAATGGATCGCCCCCTTCTCCTTCGCCATGGTCTTGATGTTTGGGTCGTCGGCCACCGCCGCAAGCTGGTCGGCTTCCAGGTTGCGTGCGATATCCACGTCACCCTTCTGCAGCAGCAACTGCTGGGTCGCCGATTCCGGCACGTGCCGGATCAGGACCCGTCTCATGGCGGGCTTGTCGCCCCAGTAACCTTCGTTGCGGTCCAGGCTGAGCGAGGTGTTCGCCTTCCAGCTTCTGAGCACGAACGGCCCGGAGCCGGCATAGTTCGTGCGCAGCCAGGCATGGCCCAAGTCGCCGTCCTTCTCGTTTTCCAGGACCGTCTTCTTGTCGACGACGGACCCGACGGTTGCCGTCAGGCAGTAAAGGACGAAGGTCGGCGCGTAGGCCTGGTCGGTTTCGATTTCCAGCGTATAGGGACCGGTCGCCCGGATCTTGTCCGCGACGTTTTCCGGCGTGAACCCGAACTGGGTCAGAATAAAGGCTGGGCTTTTGTCCAGCAGGATCACACGGTGCAGAGAAAAGGCCGCGTCCTCAGCGGTCAGATCGTTGCCCGAGGCGAACTTGATGCCCTCGCGGATATTGAAAGTGAAAGTCTTGCCGTCCGGGCTGACGGTCCAGCTCTCGGCGACGACGCCGTAGATGTCGGACACGTTTTCGGTGTCGTATCCGATCAGCCTATCGTATGCGTTGGCCGCAAATTCCGCTGCGGTGAATTCGAACACCTCTGCAGGGTCCAAAGTGATGATGTCGTCGATCTGGTTGGCCATCACAAGGGCGTCTTTTGGTGTGTCGGCCTCAGCCGATGCACCGAAAAGCGCCCCGGTCGCGACGGCGGCTGCAAAAGCAAGCGTGGTGGTGAAGCGTCTCATCAATGGCTCCCTTTCTGTTTCTTGGACCTGACCGACGATCGGTGTTTACGCAGCCAATCTGTTACCCGTTCACCTTCTTTGGCGAAGGTGTCTTCCCCACAGGTTACGGTAGAACAAGCAGGGCATTCGTCAAACCGGTTTCTTGAGGCGGCGCGACGGTTCCGAAGCCGGGCAAGGGACCGCTGACGCCGCCCCGTGGGCGCCGGTGCCCGCGTTTTTGTTCGTATTTTGTTCTTTTCTGGCCGGAAACCGACCCGGCGGTCGCTTGAAACGGCCAGAAGCAACCAACAATCAAGGCTTTGTGCCTAGATTCACCCTATGAATCGCGGTGAATCCTCTCGACCGGACCGTCTCAGCGGCGGCATCGGAACCACACTCCGAAATGCCCTCATCGGCGTCTCGGGCTTTTCTTTGTTGGCGGCCGTCGTCGGGACCGGTGCGATGTGGGTGATCGACCGGGCGCAGGGCGAAATGATCGACCATGGTGTCCCTGTGGTCATCGATGCGCAGGGCCTGGTTGAGTACAGCGCGCGCATCATTGCGGCGCTGCCGGCTCTTAAAAGGGTGTCCTCCCATGCAGAGCTGTTCCAGCAGGAACGCCGCCTGAACGAAGACGCACAGCGAATCAAGGCGCTGCTGCGTGATTTCGACAGGCGCGGGGTGGGGCGGGACACTGTGCAGGCGCTGCAGTCCATTCTGGACGAAATGTCGAACAACCTGATCGAACAGGTTGCTCTGGTGAGCGGCCGGCTGCAGTTGGCGCTACGACTTGATGCGGGGGCCGCTGCGGCGTTCGAACACACCGACGCCATCGGCGAGGCCCTGCGTCCCGCCATCGAGACGCTGTCCCGGCAAATGCAGGCAAACAGCGCCAGTCTGCGCGGTCTCGGACCGGAAACCGCTGGATCGACGGCGGATCTGAGCGAGGCGGTCGGACGCGACGTCCGAGAACTGGAGCGCATGCTGGAGATCCGTTTTCGGGCCGAGGTGGCGCGCCGCACCGTGGAACAGCTCCTGCTGGAGACGGACTGGCGCAAGGTCGAAGACCACCGGGCCGACTTCGACCGGCACATCGAGGCGTTGCGCCAGAGGATGTCCGCGCTGGAGGATGCTGTCCGGCGACAGGGGTTATCGTTCAGGGTCGACGCGCTTTCCAAGACCAGCACCGCGCCTGACGGCGTGTTCGCCGTGCGCAGCGGTTATCTGGATGTTAGCCATGAAATCGAGGTGCTGAGCGCCGAGAACACCGCGCTGTCGGTTGAAATCAAAGACATTGTGCGTGCCTTGGTGGAAGAGGCGCGGACCGCGATACACCGCGCCGCCGGCGAGGCCCGCGTGACTGTCGAGGTCAGCCGCTATTCCCTGATCGCGATCGCCGTGCTGGCTTTTGCGGCGTCAATCCTGATCGTCTGGCGCTATGTCTCCCAGAACGTGCTGCTGCGGCTAAACCGCCTTTCGGATCTGGTATATCGGCTTGCGCACGGCGATCTGGACATCGAAGTGAATGTGTCGGGGTCGGACGAGCTTTCGGAAATGGCGGCGGCCGTCCAGGTCTTCCGCGACAATGCCGAACGACTGCGCCAGCAGGAAAACGAGATCACCCGGCACGTTGAGAAACTGGCCGCGTCGAACGCGGGCATGCAACGCATGATGAAGGCGCTGCAGGAAAGCGAGGAGCGCTACGATCTGGCGGTTGAAGGCGCAAGCGTGGGGCTTTGGGACTGGAACACGCGGACCGGCGAGATTTACTGGTCGCCCCGATTCAAGGAAATCCTCGGCGTCAACGACGACGTCATCGTTCCCAGCTTCGCAGAGTTCAAGGATCGCTTGCACGGCGACGACAAGGACCGTGTGCTGGCCGCCATTCGGGCTCACCTCAACGAGCGGGAACCGTTCGTGATCGAATACCGGATCCGCCAGGATTCCGGGGCGTTCATCTGGGTCTCGTCACGGGGGCAGGCCCTGTGGGACGCTGACGGCCGGCCGATCCGAATGGCGGGGTCGATTGTGGATATTCAGGACCGGAAGCTGGACCAGATCGTCCGGTCCGAGTTCCACCGGTTGGCGTCGACGACGTCCATGGGCCTGGAACAGAAGGTGCAGGAACTGCTGCGGCTGAGCCTGCGGTATCTGGGTCTATCGATCGGTCTCGTTGCACGGATCGACGGCGACCGGTACGAAGTGCTTTTTGCCGAGAGCCCCAGCGACGAGATCGTGCCGGGCGCGGATTTCGTCCTCAAAGAGACCTATTGCGAGCGCACGCTGGCCGCGGACGGCGTGGTGTCGTTCCACCACGCCTCACAGTCTGATATGGCGGAACATCCCTGTTATGCCAACACCGGCCTGGAGGCCTATATCGGCATTCCCCTGCGGGTGAACGGGCGCCGGTTCGGGACGGTGAATTTCTCCGACGGACAGGCGCGCGACGCGTCCTTCACCGACCGCGAGCAGTCATTTGTGGCGCTGATCGCGCAATGGATCGGCTACGAACTGGGGCGGCAGGAACACATCGACTCTCTGGAGGCGTCGCAGGCGGAATTGCGCCAGAAGACCGAGGAACAACGCCTCATCTTCGACCACGTGCCGATCAGGATTTGGTACAAGGACGACCAGAACAACATCCTGCGCCTCAACCGGCGGGCGGCGGCATCGATGAGTCTATCCGTCGAGGAGGCGGAAGGGGCCAACTATTTCGACCTTCTCGGCGAGGCGGCCGCGCGGTTCCACCGAGACGACCTTGACATCATCGACGCCGGAGAGCCGCGCCTGGGCGTGGTCGAAGAGTATGAGCGGGACGGGCGGCACCGGCTGTGGCTGCGCACGGACAAGGTTCCCTACACGGACCCCAAGACGGGCAAGCGGAACATCCTGATCGCCTCCACGGACATCACGACCCAAAAGGAGGCGGAGGTCAAACTCGCCGCGTCCGTCGAAGAACTGCAGCGCTCCAACGCCGAGTTAGAGCAGTTCGCCTACGTGGCCTCGCACGACCTGAAGGCGCCGCTGCGCGGTATCGACAACCTGGCGACCTGGATCGAAGAGGACATGGCCGAGGTCATGAACGACGAAAGCCGGGAGCATATGGGGCTTCTGCGGGGGCGGGTGCGCCGGCTGGAGGCGCTGTTAAGCGACCTCCTGGCCTATTCGCGCGTCGGCCGGGTGAAGACCGAAATTGCGATGGTCGACATGGACGAGTTGATCGACGAGGTTTTCGACCTCAACCGGCCCGGCGACGGATACAAGCTGGAGAAAGCGGGGGCCATGCCCGTCTTTGCCACCGCCCGGGTTCCGATGGAACAGCTGTTGCGCAACCTGTTCAGCAATGCGCTGAAGCACCACGACCGTGACAGCGGTGTCATCACGGTCGCGGTTGCAAACCGCGGCGACTGCTACGAGTTCTCGGTGCGCGACGACGGTCCAGGAATCCCCGTCGACCTGCAAGACCGCATCTTCGGAATGTTCCAGACGCTGCAGTCGCGTGACGCAGTGGAAGGCAGCGGCATGGGCCTGGCCATCGTCAAGAAGCTGATCGAATCCCTGGGCTGCTGGATCAAGGTTGAGTCCGATCCCGAGCAGGGTCGCGGGACCTGCTTCCGGTTCACCTGGCCGAAGGAATGGCCTGGAACCAAGGCCGATGCGTTCCAGTCCGCCGCCGAATAACGAGTTGTTAGGGAGTGTGCGGAAGACTGGAACCCGCATCTGGCCCGTTGCCGGAAACACAAACTGCGAGTTTGGATGTCCAATAGAACCGTGACCTTCCTGTTGGTCGAAGACGACGATGTCGATGTGATGGGCTTTCAGCGGGCCTTAGAACGGCAGAAGATCGCCAATCCCATCGAAGTGGCGCGCGACGGCGTCGAGGCGCTGGAACGGCTGCGCGGCCTGAACGGCAGAGAAAAGCTCAAGCCGCCTTATATCATCCTCTTGGATCTCAACATGCCGCGGATGAGCGGCCTGGAGTTCCTGCAGGAGATCCGGCAGGATGAAGAACTGCACCACGCCATCGTCTTCGTGATCACCACGTCGCGCGACGAAAAGGACCGCCTCGCCGCCTACGACCAGAACGTTGCGGGCTATATCGTGAAATCAAACGCAACGGAGAGTTTTCAGCATGCTCTCAGCATGCTGGACAACTATTGGCGGGTGATCGAGTTTCCCTGACCGAGATTGTCAGTCGCCGCTGCCGGTGCGTTCCCGATGCCGCGTCAGCCAGGTTTCGAACTCCTCCGGCGGCAACGGCTTGGTGATGAAGAACCCCTGGATCTCCCGGCAGCCCAGATTGCGCAAGAAGACCAGCTGTTCCTGGGTCTCCACCCCTTCCGCTACGACGCCGAGCCCCAGCGCCTCGCTGAGCGCGATGATGGTTCTCACGATGGCGGCGTCGGTCGAGCTGTCCGGCAAATTGTGGACGAAACTCCGGTCGATTTTCAGCTTGTCGACCGGCAGGTGTTTGACGTGGGCAAGCGAGGTGTAGCCGGTCCCGAAGTCATCGATGGCGATATGCATGCCCGTTGCGCGCAACGCCTCTAGCTGCTCGACCACGGGCTCGAAATTGTCGATCATCGTGGTTTCGGTGATCTCAAGCTCCAGCAGTTCAGGCGGCACATTGGTCTCATCGAGAATGGGCAGAAGGCGGTCCAGGATGTTCGTGCGCTTGAACTGAACTGCAGACAGATTGATCGCCACCTTGATCGGCCCCATTTCGCCGGCCGACCAAGCCGCCGCCTGGCGGCAGGCCTCGCGGAAGATCCAATCGGCCAGATTGACGATCAGGCCTGTCGACTCGGCCGCCGGAATGAACTGGTCGGGCGGGATGTTTCCCTGCTCGGGATGCTGCCAGCGCGCCAGCGCCTCGGTTCCAGTCATTGCGCCGGTCAGCGCGTCCAACTTGGGCTGGAAGGCCAGATAAAGCCCTTCGCCGCTCAAGGCGGCCTCCAGGTCCCGTTCCATCGACTTCGCCCGCTGAATGCGCTCGTTCAGTTTGGTGTCGAAATAGCAGTAGGTGCCGCGCCCCAGTTCCTTGGCGCGGTACAGGGCCGCGTCGGCATTGCGGAACAGCTCGTCCACATCGCCTGTGCGGCTCTCGTAGATGGCGATGCCGATGCTGGTGCCGGTCAGGACCTCGTTGCCGTCCAGATCGAAGGGTTCTGCAAGTCTCTTGATGATCTTGCCGGCCAGCGTGGCCGCGTCGTCCGAGCATTCCATGTTTGTGGAAATAATCGCGAATTCGTCGCCGCCGAGGCGGGCGACTGTGTCGGTCTTGCGGGTGGCTGCCGTCAGACGCTCGGCAACGCCTTTCAAGAGAGCGTCGCCCACCGGATGGCCGAGAGTGTCGTTGACGGTCTTGAACCGATCCAGATCCAGCAGCAGCAGCCCGGTCTGCCGGTCGGCGCGCTGCGCCTGCTCCAGGCCTTCACGCAGCCGGTCGGAGAACAGCGCGCGGTTGGCCAGGCCGGTCAAGAGGTCGTGCTCGGCCAGGCGGCGGTAGCGTTCTTCGCTCTCCTCGGCCCGCTTCAGGGCCGACTGCAGCTTGTCCTTGGTCATGGCCAGGTCTTCGGCCAGGCCGATATATTCGGACGTCTGGTTCTGAATCAGCTCGTTCGCGGCGCGCAGTTCCAGGGTCTGCTCGAACAGCTCCTGCTTGCCGCGCGCCATCTCCAGGGCGTATCGGATCGACCGTTCGAGCCGAAGAGTGTTGATTTCGGATTTGACCAGGAAATCGGCGACGCCGGCCCGGGCCGCCATCAGGTCGACCTCCCGGCTTTCTTCGCCCGTCAGCAGAATAAAGGTCTGCGGCCGTTCCGGGTGCAGGACCTCCTGGATCAGCTCCAGGCCTGTGCGGCCGCCCAGGTTGTAGTCGACCAAATAGAGGTCGTGCTCACGGGTATTGATCTGTTCCACCGCCTCCGACCAGACGCGCACCCAGTCGAGGTCGAGCGCCTCGCCAAAGACCTGCCGCAGCAGGCGCTTTGTGGCGCGGTAATCGACTTCGTCGTCGTCGACCAGCAGGATCCGGGGAACGAGTTGGGGCTCGGTCTGGCTGCCGGTTTGTATCAGAGCGGCCTGATCCATTGACCTCCCCATCACACGGTGTTTACCGAAGAGTATGGCGCGCACGGTATTGACAATTGGTGTATGGCGGCGACGTGACGGGGGTCAGAACTTATTGATTTACAATGGCTTTACCACGTTATTGGCGGTTCGTCGGGGTGCCGGGCGGTGGTGGCCAGACCGTCGGGCGGCCGCTTTCGTTGCAAGGCCGAAACAAAGGGCGCCGCAGGGTGAGGTTAACGGATCGAGCCTTCGTTGGACCGCCGGCGCAGCGGTCGGTTTTCGAGCCGGGCCGACCGGCGTAAGCTGGTTAAATGACCGACCCTGTCCGCAACCCAGGCCGCGACCCCGGCCGGCGCGCGGCGCGACAGCGGGATCTAGGCGGCCTTGTTGTCACCTGCGTTGCCGTCGCGGTTATCGGCACGGGCGTGGCCGCCGCGTTCTTTCCCGGCTGGCTGGATGCACTGATGCTGTTCGATGTGAATGCCGCCGTGGCCTGGTATCGTCAGCTCGGCGCCTGGGGCATCCTCGGGTCGGTGGCAATGATGGCGATATGCGCTCTGACATTTGCGCCGGCTGAGATCGTCGCGATTGCCAACGGTATGACATACGGACCGGTCTGGGGCAGCGTTCTGACTTGGGCCAGCGCCATGATCGGCGCCAACATCGGATTTGCCTTTGCCAAGGCCATCGGCCCGCGGATCATCGTCCGCATGATCGGAGCGGGGCGGTTCGAACAGGTCAGTGCCTGGACGAATCGACGAGGGGCGGTCGCCTTGCTGGGCGCGCGCTGCATCCCCTTCTTGCCGTTCTTCGCCCTGAATCTGGGGGCCGGCGCCATCGGGATGCGGTGGTGGACGTTCAACTGGTCGACGGGCCTCGGCATCCTGCCGGCGGCGATCATATTCACGGCCTTGGGGGACCGGGCAATGCACTGGCCTTTCTACGTCTGGATCGGCCTTGCGGTCGTCATTCTGGCGGTGTTGGCGGTCGGCCGGCGTTTGGCGAAGGACCTCCTTGGCCGCTGATCGCGCCGGTCTTAATCGCCCTTTCAGGCACTCAGGTCTACGCTAGAAACTGGTTGGGAGGGCGTGAAATACGCGCTATGGTGTCAATGGGATAGAGGATATGCCCGTTCATTTCAAAATCGATCGCGAGGCCCGTCTGCTGTGCTGGGAGATGGACGGGCGCATCTTGCCCGGCGAGGTGCTGATCGCGATCGGAAATGCCGGCAGAGATCCCGATTTCGATCCGACCTTCGACGAGCTCATCGTCTTCGGCCCTGCCACGCAGCTCAACGCCTTCGATGCCCGGACGCTGCAGGAAACCCAGGTGAAGATCAAGGCAAGCTACGGCGATGCCTCAGTACGGAATGTGCGCAGCGCCGTGGTCTGCGCCAGCGAGCATGCGGCCCTGGTTACGAAGCTGTGGCGCGCCCTGGCGCTGGCGGACGACAATATCGGATTGGACATCAGGATCTTCGACGAAGTTGCTGCGGCCCGCGCCTGGCTGGGCAAGGCCGGATCGCAAAAGCAACAGGCGGGATAGCCCGCGGCCCGGGGCGCGGGCGTTAATCCAGGAAGGGCAGCTTCAGGCCGCGCGCGCGGGCGCAGTCGACGGCGCTTTCGTATCCGGCATCGGCATGGCGCATCACGCCGCTGCCCGGATCGTTGTACAGCACCCGTTCAAGCCGGCGGTCCGCGGCGTCGCTGCCGTCTGCGACGATCACCACGCCCGCATGCTGGGAAAACCCCATGCCGACGCCGCCGCCGTGATGGATCGATACCCAGGTGGCCCCGCTGGCGGTGTTCAGCAGGGCGTTCAACAGCGGCCAGTCGGAGACCGCGTCCGAACCGTCGCGCATCGCCTCGGTCTCGCGGTTGGGGCTGGCGACTGATCCGGAATCGAGGTGATCGCGGCCGATGACGATCGGCGCCTTCACGGCGCCCTCCCTGACCATCCGGTTGAAGGCAAGGCCCAGGCGATGCCGCTGGCCGAGCCCGACCCAGCAGATCCGGGCCGGCAGACCCTGAAACGAGATGCGTTCCCGGGCCATGTCCAGCCAGTTGTGCAGGTGCGGGTCGTCGGGGATCAGCTCCTTGACCTTGGCGTCGGTCCGGTAGATGTCCTCCGGATCGCCCGACAAAGCGACCCATCGGAACGGGCCGACGCCCTTGCAGAACAAGGGCCGCACATAGGCCGGCACGAATCCCGGGAAGTCGAACGCGTTCTTCTCGCCGGCTTCCAGCGCCATCTGCCGGATGTTGTTGCCGTAGTCGAATGTCGGGATGCCCTGGGCGTGGAACGCCAGCATGGCGCGCACCTGTACCGCCATCGACTCTTTTGCTTCGCGCACCACCGTTTCGGGGTCGGAGGCGATGCGCGCCTCCCACTCTTCCAAAGTCCAGCCGACCGGCAGATAGCCGTTCAGGGGGTCGTGCGCGCTGGTCTGGTCGCTAACCGCATCGGGGCGCACGCCGCGATCGACCAGGGCGGGGAAGACCTCGCCGGCATTGCCCAACAGGCCGACCGAGACAGCTTTGCCCTCCGCCTTGGCCGCGGCGAGGATCTCCAGCGCCTCGTCCAGGTTGTCGGTGTGCCGGTCCAGGTAGCCGGTCTTCAGGCGCATCTCGATCCGCGACGGGCGGCATTCCACCGCCAGCATCGAGGCGCCGGCCATGGTCGCCGCCAGCGGCTGCGCGCCCCCCATGCCGCCCAGTCCGCCGGTCAGGACCCACTTTCCGCTGAGGTCGCCGCCATAGTGCTGGCGTCCCATCTCCACATAGGTTTCGTAGGTCCCCTGAACGATCCCCTGGCTGCCGATATAGATCCAGGATCCGGCCGTCATCTGGCCGTACATCATCAGGCCCTTGCGGTCCAACTCGTTGAAATGCTTCCAGTTGGCCCATTCCGGAACCAGGTTGGAATTGGCGATCAGCACCCGCGGTGCATCGCGGTGGGTCTTGAACACCCCGACGGCCTTGCCCGACTGGACCAGCAGCGTCTCGTCTTCTTCCAGATCGCGCAGCGCCGCCTGGATTTGATCGAAGCAGGTCCAGTTGCGGGCGCAGCGCCCGATGCCGCCATAGACCACCAGCTCCTCGGGCTTTTCCGCAACGTCGGGGTCCAGGTTGTTGCGCATCATCCGCAGCGCGGCCTCGGTCAGCCAGGATTTTGCGGTCAGGTCCGTGCCATGCGGCGAACGGATTACCCGGGTGTTGTCGAAGCGGTCGCTCTGTGTCATGGCTCACCTCGTTCCTGCGGCGCCGGACGGCCGACGTCATATGACGGGCGACGGACCGGCGCCGTCAAGCGCTGGCCGCGAAATCCGCGAGGAGTCCGCAATGGAGGTTTGCGATCTGCAGCCGGGCGACGCGCCCCTGGTGATGAGCATTCCCCATGTCGGCGAAGCGATTCCGCAGGATCTGGCCGCCGGCATGACGCCGGAAGCCTTGGCCGTGCCGGACACGGATTGGTATCTGGACCGCCTCTACGATTTCGCCGGCGCGCTGGGCCCAACCGTGCTGCAGGCGCGGTTTTCGCGTTACGTGATCGACTTGAACCGCGATCCGGACGGCAAGCCGCTTTATCCGGGCGCCAGCAACACCGAACTGGTCCCGACCACCAGCTTCGACGATAGACCGCTGTACCGCGGCGCGATCCCGGATGCCGAGGAGATCGCGCGCAGGCGGTCGGCCTTTTGGACGCCCTACCACGATCGACTCGCTGCGTCGCTGGACGCGGTTCGCGAACGGTTCGGCATTGCCGTCCTGTTCGATTGCCACTCGATCCGCTCGCGGGTGCCGCGTTTCTTCGACGGTCGGCTGCCGGACTTCAACCTCGGCACCGGCGGCGGCGCGTCCTGCGATCCGGACTTGGCGGCGCGGCTGGCAGCGGTGCTGGGGGCGGATCCGCGCTTTACGCTGGCGGTCGACGGCCGGTTCAAGGGCGGCTACATCACCCGCCGCTACGGCCGTCCCGATGCGGGCGTGCATGCCTTCCAGCTTGAGCTGGCCCAGGTTACCTATGCTGATGAAGGACCGCCCTGCCGGTTCGACGAGACCCTGGCAGCCGACGTGCGGCCGGCCCTGCGGGAGATGCTGGAGGCGGCGCGCGATTGGGCGCTGGAGCGTGCGAGGCAGGGCCGCTCAGTATGACGGCAGCAGGTCCTCGGCGTAGGGAACGAAGCCGCCGGTGCGCACCATCGCGGTGATCGCCGCAATATCGGGCGCAAAGTAGCGGTCCGTCTCGTATCGGGGCACGGCCGCGCGGATCTGGCCCAATGCCTTGGCCAGGCGGGGCGAAGTCTTGAGCTCTGTATGGAACTCGACGCCCTGCGCCGCGGCCAAGAGCTCGATCGCGACGATCCCGGCGGCGTTCTCCGTCATCTCGCCAAGCCTTCGGGCGGCGTTGGTGGCCATGCTGACATGGTCTTCCTGGTTGGCGGAAGTGGGCAGGGAATCGACGCTGGCCGGGGTGGCCCGCTGCTTGTTCTCGCTGGCCAGCGCCGCGGCGGTGACATGGGCGATCATGAAGCCCGAATTCAGACCCGGATCGTCGACCAGAAACGGCGGCAGACCGCTGAGCGTGGTGTCGATCAGCATGGCGATCCGGCGTTCGGCCAAGGCGCCGACCTCCGCGATGGCCAGCGCCATGGAATCCGCGGCCAGGGCCACGTGTTCGGCGTGGAAATTGCCGCCTGACAGGACCGCGCCGTCGTCGGGGAAGATCAGCGGGTTGTCGGACACGGCATTGCCTTCGTTCGCCAGCGTCTCGGCGGCGTGCCTGAGCTGGCTCAGGCAGGCGCCCATCACCTGGGGCTGGCAGCGCAGGCTGTAGGGGTCCTGGACCTTGGCGCAGGCGATATGCGACTGGCGGATCGCGCTCCCGGACAACAGCGTGCGGATCGCGGCGGCGACGTCGCGCTGGCCGCGGTGCGGGCTGAGGTCGTGGATGCGCGGATCGAAGGGGGTGTCCGATCCCATCGCCGCATCGACCGACAAGGCGCCGGCGACCAGCGCCGCGGCGAACAGCCGTTCGGCCTCGAACAGGCCGGCCAGGGCCAGCGCGGTGGAGACCTGGGTCCCGTTCAACAAGGCGAGGCCTTCCTTCGGCGCCAGGTCCAGGGGTTCCAGCCCGGCCCGTTCCAACGCGGTCAACGCCGCCATTTCCTCGCCGCCCAGGCGGGCCCGGCCGATGCCAACCAGGGTTGCCGCCATGTGGGCCAGCGGCGCCAGATCGCCGCTGGCGCCGACCGACCCCTTGGCCGGCAGACAGGGCAGCAGATCGCGCTCCAGCATGGCGATCAGCCGTTCCACCAGCACGCGGCGGACGCCCGAATGGCCGCGGCCCAGACTGTTGATCTTCAGCGCGACGGCCAGCCGAACCACGTCCGGCGGCAGGTCGGGTCCGGTGCCGACCGCATGCGACAGCACCAGATTGCGCTGAAGCGCCGCCAGCTTGTCGTTGGGAATGGTCTCGGACGCCAGCCTTCCGAATCCGGTATTGACGCCGTAGACGGTATCGGTTCCCGCCAAGACCGCATCGACGGTCGCCGCCGCCGCATCGATCTGCGCCCAGGCCTCGTCGTCCAGTGCGACCGGATTGCCAAGGGCGTATATGGCGCGCATTTGCGCAAGGCTCATGGCTCCCGCCCGGATCGTGTGTGTCGTCATCTCACAAGTCCTGAAGTGGCGCGAGCCGGCCGGCGACGATGCGCGTGGCAAGCGGGCGGGCCCCGATGCCGTAGGCCAGTTCCGCCGGGCTGTCGATCGTCCAAACGGCGAGGTCGGCGGCCAGTCCCGGCTGCAAGGTACCGACCTCGTCGGCCAGACCCAGCGCCAGGGCCGCTTGCCGGGTAACGCCTGCCAGCGCCTCCTCGGGCGTTAGTCCGAACAGCGTGCAGGCCATGTTCAGCATCAGCAGAAGCGAGGTCACCGGCGACGATCCTGGATTGCAGTCGCTGGCCACGGCCATGGGAACGCCATGGCGCCGGAACAGGTCGACCGGCGGCTTTCGGGTCTCGCCCAGGAAATAAAAGGCGCCGGGCAACAGGACCGCCACCGTGCCCGCCGCGGCCATGGCCGCAACGCCGTTCTCGTTCGTGCATTCCAGGTGATCGGCGGAAAGCGCGTTGTAACGCGCCGCCAGAGCCGCGCCTCCCAGATCGCTCAACTGATCGGCGTGCAGCTTGACC
>Ga0056115_1000030_pt1 | contig 86199 bp, 77 predicted proteins | sample WorMetOlspDAHAB1_FD_77007 | JGI IMG/M metagenome (GOLD analysis project Ga0056115, IMG submission 77007) | Marine gutless worms symbiont microbial communities from Max Planck institute for Marine Microbiology, Germany - Olavius sp. DAHAB.1 ...
AGGAGAATGACCCTGCAAGTAGCTACATCCCCTTTAGGTTCACCTCCAAGGAGCTAGATAGGGAGACTGGCCTCTACTACTACGGGGCCCGCTACTACGAGTCCAGGGCATCTCTCTGGATGAACGCTGATCCTGCAGGCTGGGCGCTCGTTAACCCGATGGGAAGCAATGGGAAGCCCAAGGCTAGCTACTCAGTTATCGAGGCTACCAACTGGTATGCCTATGTAAGTAACAGCCCCGTGAAGTATGTCGATCCGACGAGTGAGGTTAGTTGGGTCGTCAATGAACAAGGGCAATATATAGGTGATGGTGAACACTATACTTCTCCTGCGATATACGCTAATTTAAATTTTTCCAGAAAAGGAGATTCAAAATATTGGGATGCTACTGGAGATCACTCCGGATTAACTTTTATAGATGAGGAGACTGGCCTTGAGGCCCGTTACTACAAGAATGAGGTGGGGGACCATGTTCTAGCCTTAATAACCTGAATCCATTCTCGATAGGGGATTGGATAGCGGCTTTACAGCCAGGCTATTAAGGGGAAACAGAAGGGCAGTTTGATCAAGCCATGAAGCTTGTAGAGAGTTTATTGGAGCATAAGGACATTAATAAATCTAATCTGACTTTAACAGGTAGTTCCCTTGGCGGGGCCCTGGCTGCCTATATCGGCTCACACCTTAATATTAACACAGTAACCTTCAATGCTGCGGGTTTGCATTGGACGAATGTGGGCGACCATACCGATATGGTTGCTAACTATTATATTAAGGGAGATTACCTTACCAGCATGCAAAGTATTTCCCCCCAGCTGCCAAGTGCCATAGACGCAGATTCCGGTGAAGCCAACGCCTATTGATATGTTTATTGCGGACTGTCTTGGGATATTTAGGGGATTCTATCTTCATGCCATAGATCCGATGGAACGCGGTTTGGAACATGGTAATTACTGAAATAGATGAGGGGAGGCATTCTTATGAATCGGTTCTATGTGTTTGGGCTATTGTTTTTGGCACTGGCTCTAACATCCTGCTATCATACCCGTGTGGAAGAAGTCCCTATCAATTGGCTCTACCCTTGGGACCGAGATGCTAGGAAGATGGCCCTTGCTGTGATAGAAGAGGATGTAGAGCTGATAGAGGAGTTGGTTCAAAGCGGCAGGGTTGATGTAAATAAAAATGCTAGGGATGATACTCGTTTCCTCTACATTGCAGTTTCACTAGAAAAAAAGCAAAGCTTCGTGAAGCTGCTGGATTTGGGGGCAGATATCTATTGGGGAAATATTAATGATTCCCCTGTATTTCATGCGGCAGGGTATCATGCTGAGGTAGCTGGAGATCTATACTATCTGGAGGAGGCCCTGAAGCGAGGGCTTGATCCTAACTTCAGAGCCAAAACCCTCTCTAGGCGTGCTATCTTTTTCCCCTTGAAATCTACGATGTCGGGCCATGCTGTTAAGGGCACTATGCATGAAAACTATCTAGCGAAGCTGAAGCTGATGATATCCTATGGAGCAGATCTAAGTTTACCTAGCACAGGTCCCTCGGGATGGTATCCTTCCGGGTCAGGGACCAATGTGGTAGTAAATGCTGCATCAAGAGGCTATTTCAATGTGGTGTATTATCTTCTAACCAAATTTGAAGACATTCAGTACAAAGACTACAAATATCCGAAGGCAAAATCTAATGAGTATTGGCGTTCAGATGTTTCACTTTTAAATGAAGTAGAAAGGATTGCCAATTCGGATAATTGGTGGGTGCCACTTGGCCGAGTGCAGGAGTTTACTTACCCATGGTTTCTTAAGACGATTGAATGGCTAGAGAGCCGAGGCGAGGTATTAGATATTCCGGAGGACTTATCTCATATCCTTACGATTGGGCGGGATAAAATGGATTATATCAAGCACTATAAGATGGATAGGCATGGGAATATTACTCCTATAGAATGATGGGGGGCTTTGGTTCGCAAGGAGGCGGAAGGAAGAGACTTCTTGCCCAAGTCTCCCCTATCAACTAACCTGCTAGGGCTATGAGGAAGTACGTCCTGAAAGTCTCCTGTCCGGATAGCAAGGGAATAGTTGCTGCTGTCACCACCATGATGGCGGCAAATGATGCAAATGTTCTTGATCTCACTCAGCACACCGCTTCTGACATCGATATATTCATGCTCAAAGCACTGTTCGAGACTCCTGAACCCTTCGATAGAAAATCATTTGAAGAAGCCTTCAAAACTACAGCAAACAGATTCAGGATGACCTGGGAACTCTATGAAACCAACAGAAACGAACGTTTGGCCATATTGGTTAGCAAAACAAACCACTGCCTCTGGGAACTACTGCTCAAGCATCAAGACGGGGAAATCAACTGCGAAATACCGCTTGTCATATCCAATCATCCCGACAACAAAGGAGTTGCGGAACAATTCGGAATTCCCTTCTATCACATTGATTACAAGGCCGGAAAGGCCGCGGCCGAAGAAATAATGCAGCAGCTTCTGACGAAGTATGAAATCAACCTGGTAGTAATGGCCAGATTCATGCAGATTTTAAGCCCAGACTTCATTAGAAGGTGGAGGAACAAGACTATAAACATACATCATGGCTTTCTTCCCTCATTCACGGGTGCAAAACCATACCACCAGGCCTGGCACAAGGGAGTGAAAATAATCGGCGCAACCGCTCATTTCGCTAACGAGCTCCTGGATCTGGGCCCAATCATCGCCCAGGAGGTTATTCATGTGAGCGATCTCTCATCCATTAACCATCTCGTACAAATAGGCAAGGATGTCGAACGACAAACTCTTGTACAGGCTCTTAAGTTGTATCTGAACCATTCAATTTTCGTGTACAAGAACCGCACCTTTATACTGCGCTAGACACGATTTATCTAATTATTGAATACCAGCACCATGCTGCCGGCCGATGGGCTTTCCATCAGCGCCTTGTGAGCGCGGCAGGCATTCTCCAATGCAAATTCGGCCCTTATAAGCGGCCTGATTTGCCCCTGTTCAACCCCCTCTTCAATTAGCTTCGCATATGAGACCCGTTCTTCCAGGCTGGCAAGAGTTATCCGAAGGCCAATCAGAGTATACTCCCCACCCATCAAGTCCCTTGGCGAAAAGTCAATGCTTCCCCGGCTGCCAACCACAACAATCCTGGCGCCCGGAGCCAGTATGGCAATATCTTCGTCTAGATTGGCATTTGCCAGCATTTCCACAATCAGGTTGATCCCCCCGCTGGCCCTCTTAATTTCTTCAAAGTGCTTCCCATCATTATGGTTAAAACAAACCTCTGCTCCGTTCTTCAGAACCAATTCTATTCCAGCCTCGGAACCGGCGGTTCCAAAAACACGTGAAACCCTATTCGTCGACAACTGCAAACAGGCCAATCCGACCCCACCACTAGCGCCATGAATCAAAACAGAATCGCCTCTTGTAATACCCCCCTTCGTGAACAGGGCCCTCGCGGCTGTAAAATACGGTAGGCCAAGAGAAGCCGCCTCCGCCCATCCAAGTCTCGCCGGCATGGGGAAAACCTGTTCCGGTGAACAAAGACAGTACTCGGCATAAGTTCCCGAAACCGAGCCCACAATATATACCCTATCTCCGATTTCATAACCAATCACCCCCTCTCCCACATCCTCGATTATCCCGGCCCCGGTCATCCCTGGAGTAAAAGGAAGAATCGGTCTGTACCCATTAGATCCCTCCCGCATATAGGTATCAACCGGATTCACCCCCGCGGCCATCAGGCGAATCAAAACCCTCCCTGGTTCCACTTTGGGAATGCAAATCTCACGACTAGCCAAAACCAGCGGCCCGCCATACTCGGTAACAACGATTGCCCTTATCATATTCAACCTCCATCCACCTAGAAGAACCAGGTCTGATTCACACTACCGAAAGCCACAATAGGACCTGGTTTGCCAAGCCTTTCAGCTAAGCTTGAGACATCTTTCAAATTATTTAAGACCCTTTCTCATCGGCACGGACTGCCGCTCTGGCAATTCCTCATACCCGCATCATCTCGTTCCTGGTCGCTTCCATTCTCGAGTTGATTCATCCGCGCCCTATTGAATCAACTCGGGTTACCTCTTCCTCGGGGATCTGGGGGGATAGGTCACTTTGTCGGCAAAGGCCTAGAGGTTTCGAGAATGGAGGCGTCACCGGGGCAGAGTTTTTTCATCGCGTGGCCGTGGACTTGGAAAAGAGGGAGATATCTATGTGGCGGACACGCCAGCCGCTTCATCCGGAAGATAGAATAGTATCTCTTTTATAGCAGCGTATCAGATTTTACCCCAAAACCGCCTGAATCACCGTTGTAATCAAGGCGCCAATAGCAACTACAAGTAGACCTGTGAGAAATGCATAAACACGGCCGAATTGCCTTTCTACCTGCTCGAAGCGCCTGGTCATATCCGCACGAAGCTCCTCAAAGCGCTTGGTCATCTGCTCAAAGCCCATTCTCATTAGCTCGGACTGCCGTTCCAGCGATTCCTCTATCCGCACAATTCTTTCACGAATTTCTATTTCCCGCTCGGTTGTCCTTCCGCCAAACTGACTCAACCACTCCTGAAAATGTTCTCCTACATAGTGTTCTATCGCACCAACTAGTTCCTTGTTCAATGTCATAAGCTATCGTTCCTCAAAACAGATATTGTATAGCAGCCATATCGCACTGAGAAGCGGCAAAAGCCACTATTCGGGTAAAGGATTCATACATCGTGTTGAAACTGACTCTGAGACTCCTTGAAACGTCCACCCCGAATGAGGCAAATTCCGTGAATCAAACAAAGAACGTATCATCGTATTGGCAAAGGACAAATTAGCCTGAAACAGTTCGAGGAATACTCCATCGCAGCGGTTTCATAGGCTATATCTTGGCGCGACAATGCTTCCTATCGCCGCTGTGAATACCAGAATTTCCGCTCTATAGAATGAGAATTCCACCTGGTATCAGAGGTTCTTTGGCAATATGAAGGAGTTGTCAAACCTGCCGACACAACGGTAGTATTCCGTGGTGTTTAGGAGTTATTGATGCTTGTAGAATTCTTCAAAGTTCAATCGCCTATCTTGCAGGCTCTACTGGGCACTACGTTCACCTGGGGCGTCACGGCTCTGGGCGCCGCGAGCGTATTCTTTTTTAAGCAGATTAATCGCAGGGTTTTAGATGTGATGCTGGGCTTCGCCGCCGGCGTGATGATAGCAGCCAGCTATTGGTCTCTTCTGGCCCCAGCTATTGCCTTGGCAGAAGAAATTGGTAAGGTGCCTGCCTGGCTGCCATCCGCCGTTGGATTCCTTCTCGGTGCCATTTTCTTACGCGTTTCAGATAAGCTTATTCCGCACTTGCATTTGGGTTTGCCTAGGTCCGATGCCGAAGGGCCAAAAACCGGGTGGCAGCGCAGCATACTGCTTGTTCTTGCGATTACCCTGCATAATATTCCCGAAGGTTTGGCCGTAGGTGTGGCCTTCGGAGCGGTTGCCGTTGGCTATCCGGGTGCTTCGATAGCAGCGGCAGTTGCCCTTACCATAGGTATAGGCATTCAAAATTTCCCTGAGGGTCTGGCTGTTTCGGTACCGCTTAGGCGAGAGAAAATATCACGTTGGAAGTGTTTTGTTTACGGACAATTCTCCGGAATGGTTGAACCGGTTTTTGGCGTTCTCGGCGCGCTTCTTGTGGTGACCATGCGTCCCATTTTGCCCTACGCCCTAGCCTTTGCGGCCGGTGCAATGATCTATGTGGTAATAGAGGAGTTGATTCCGGAGGCGCATGAGAACAGGAACATCGATTTGGCCACGATGGGGGCAGTTGCGGGCTTTGTGGTGATGATGTGTTTGGATGTGGCCCTTGGTTAGCGGCTACCAAGAATGCGGTAAATTCGCCCCTCGCGTTTCCACCTTAAGGAGAGAGGCGTCGCCAGGGACTTAGCCGCCTAGCGCCTCCGCCGGGCTGGGTATTCCTGATTCTGAAACCAAAGCTAAGTAAGAGCACGGATGCCGATGTTCTGCCGAAGGCGGCTTTTTATGCCCTAAGCGAACCTGGATATCCGATTTCGGCAATTGCTGCAAGCAGTTCTTCAGCCGGGCTCTCACTCTCCACGGTTGCTAGCCTGGCATCAAGGTTGACATCAACGGCTGTGGAAGTTGCTTCTAGCACGGCCCTTACCTTGGATGCGCAGTGCTCGCAGTTCATGCCGGGAATTTCCAGTTCGTAGCGTTTCATTGAATTTATCTCCTATTTTCGAAACTTGCTCCGGAATCGCCGGTATTGTATTCAAGCTACTTCCAAGTATCAATACCTTCCCATATGGGTCTCATTGATATCTAGCCAAATATGGCGGCAGATTTCCAGGTTCCGTTTTTACTTGAAGTCTGGCATGGTAGAAGGGGTATGCTTCGGGAGTTGAAGATTAAACATGCCTTGATGCAAGTTTTCGACTTTTCAGGGGGAAATAAGCGGCTTGCCCACCGCGCCGACCGCAGGGAGCAGCCCCGTGGCGACCATTCCGTCACTTCTTTGCACCCATTCCACCTTCTGCTACGATGATATTGCTTATGTTAGCGGCTATGAAACAGGGATGCCAGAATAGCGTATACACGCCCAGGCTAGCATTATAACCCGCCAACCGGGGTAAGGAGAGGGCTAACCTGGGTTCTTCACCAACCTTCGAATGCGCGAAGCTGCGGCGCTAAGTACAAAAAGCAGAGTTAGCATTATCACTATCGACGGACCCGAGGCCAGATTGGCGTAGTAGGATGCATAGAGACCCAGTACCAAGGCAAGGGAGGCAATTGCCACCGAGAGAAGGATGATGCTGCTCAAACTTCGAGAAATTTGAGATGCGGCGGCACCGGGAGTAACCAGAAAGGCCAAAACCAGCACCACTCCAACAGTTTGAATTGCGCTCACCGTACTTAGGGCGAGAAGAATCAAAATGAGGTATCCAATCAGATGGGGAGAGACGCCAATGGCCGCCGAATGCGCCGGATCGAAGGACGCTGTCAAAATTTCCTTGTAGAAGAGGGAGATTCCCGTTATCACCATGCCAGCCATAGCGGCCATGATTACTAAATCTCCCCTGGAAACACCCAGTACATTGCCGAACAGTATGTGACTAAGATCGCTGGCGCTAGTTGTCTTGCTCAAAAGCAGGATGCCGAGGGCAAAAAATCCAACAAACACAACGCCTATCGCTGTCTGCTCTCCCACCAGCCCATATCGGCTTATCAGGCCAATTCCCACAACAACCAGAATCGAGGCAGCCAGGGCTCCCCAAAACAGGTTGATGCCCAGAACATAGGCCAACACAATCCCCGGCAATATCGAGTGGGATATCGCGTCGCCCATAAACGACATTCCCCGCCAAACAACAAAGGCGCTCAATACCGCGCAGGAAAGAGAGGTCAGAAATCCTCCCAACAAACCCCGGAGCATGAAGTTATAGCGCAGCGGCTCGATCAGGAATTCGAAGATCTGTCCCAAGGTTGGTAGTCCTTATGGAATTCAAAGCCATAGGCCTTTGCAATGGTTTGGGGAGTAAGAACTTCTTCCGGAGACCCATCCGCGATTATCTTCTTGTCCAGAAACAGAGCCCTTGTGAAATGTACCATCAGCACTCCCAAATCGTGAGTACTTACAATAACGGTTTTCTCCCTTGCGCTCAATGCTTCCAATGTGTGGAAAATCATCTCCTGAGTACTGAGGTCGACATGGTTTAGCGGCTCATCGAGCAGCATCAAATCGCCATCGTGCGCCAGGGTTCTGGCCAACATCACTCTCTGTCTTTCGCCGCCCGAAAGTTCGTTTATCCGCCTATTAGCCAAGTCGCAAATTCCCATGGATTCCATCGCGGAATCAACTGCCTCCCTATCCGCGGCCCTGGGTCTTTTGAACCAACCCAGATGCACGTATCGGCCCATCATAATCACTTGTCGGACACTAACCGGAAAGTTCCAGTCCACGGTGCTGCTCTGGGGAATCACGGCTACGCGATGCAGGCATTTTGCCACCGGACAGCCAAAAACCCGAATCTTGCCGCTCCCGGGTTTTTCCAAGCCCAAAACGAGCTTGAGCAGGGTGGATTTTCCGGCGCCATTAGGGCCAACAAGGGCCACTCGTTCCCCGGAATTTATATCTAGCCGGATATTGCTGAGTGTTTCCTCCTTTGATTTCTCGTAGCGATGACTAACCCCTTCAAAACTCAGAACAGTTTGAATGCCCTCTCCGGGAGGATTGCACTTCCTCCTATAACCATACACTATCGCCAGCCCTCACTGGGTTTGCTATTGAATTTTTGCGCTATTCCTCGCTAAGAGCCCCTACTATCAGCTCCGTGTTATAGATAATGAAGTCAAAATAATCTGAACCCCGTTCGCCGATTGGCGCCAAGGACCCCGCCGACAATTCGATAATCCGGATATTTCTGTCGGATTCGGCCACCACGGCTTCAGCGAGTGATTTCATGGCTCTGCCCGAGGAAGTACTGATAAAAATTGCTCTGATATTCTCTTCTTTCAGCAGATTCACGAGCTTCGAGATTTCTCGGGCAGAAGGCTCGGCCTGATCGCTAACTGAATCAACAATGTTCCCGACAATCTCAAAACCATAATCACGTGCGAAGTAGTCCAAAAACGGATGATCAGTTACAAAGCGTTTACTGCCTTCGTCCAAATTCATAGTTGCCTCTCGCACTTGGGCATCAAGCAGTCTCAAGCGCTGCAAATACTCCTTTTCACGCGCCCTGTACACCTCATCCATTTCCGGATTGGCATCTGAAAGGGATGTCCGTATAGTCCTTATCCCAGCCATCATGTTCTTCGGCGAGAACCAAAGATGCGGATTTACCCCACCGTGTTCATTGTGGCCGTGGGCCTGCGCATCAGTATCTTCGTGTTCATCGTGGTCCGCGGCCAATGCGCCAATACCTTCTGAAATATTTATCAACTTCGAATCGTCCGAAAATCTTAGCTGATATTCCAGGCCCAAACCATTGATAAACACCCGGTCGGCATCCTCAATCGCTGCAAGGTCTCTCGGGCTCGGCTGGTAAGAATGGGGATTAAGGCCCCGCGGCATCAGCACTCTTATATGCGCATCATCGCCGGCAAGCGCCTCGCATAATTCGCCGATAAAACTCGTGCTTGCAACCAGTTTCAATTCCCTCTCTTCTTCGACCCCAGAGGCCAGGGCCGCCCGCATACACCCCAATCCGAACAGAAGCGCCAGCCTGAATCTGGAAGCATGGCGAACTACGCGCCATCTTTCTGGTCCTCTAAACCTCGGGTCCCTGAATTCAGGCATCGATGTATTCCACAAAGTCATTCGCATACTCCTCAATATTGAACAAATCTGGCGGCTCCACAAATTGCTTTTCCAAGTTCACATAGCTCTCCAGTTTCGGAAGCTCAATCTCGTCGACAAGTGATTTCGCGCAGAGGGCGGCCCCAAAGCTGGATGCCTCTTCGAGAGCCGTAACATAAATCGGATTATCAGGCAGCAAGGCTCCGAGCAGGCTTAAATAGTTCCTGTTCTGCCTGAAACCACCCTCGATAAACACCCTTACTCCCGGCGCCAAGCCCACCCTTTGCAGCGCAATCCTGGTTTGAATGGCGAGCGACAAATTGGCCAGTGCAAATCCTGCCAAATAATTTTCGAAGACTCTGGGCCATTTTTTGCCGCTAGTCAATGCATCGGCGGGGAAAACCTCATCGCCATCGATCACCCTGGCCGTCGAGTTCGGAAACTGGCCTGTTCCGGGTATGAGGGTGGGAAGGATGAAGGATCGTCGTTCCTTTAAGATATCACCATAGATGGCAGGATCGTAGGCAGGCCAATCCGAACGTCCATGTCGCTTCATGAGTATACCGCTGTAGAAGGAGTATTCAAGCCCGCCCAATAAAATCGAAGTTTTCACCGGATCGCCCCGATAGGAGAGATTGTAGAAAACCATCTTGCCCAGTTCTTCGGGCGCGAACTTCACGTCCCTGGCGGGATGCATAGCCACACACCAGGTTCCAGTGGAATTAAGTAGGAAGTCTTCTTTCTGGCTAATCAAGTACGGAATAAGCGACGAATTGGAATCATGTATCCCGATAGTTACAAGAGTATCTGCCGCCAACCCAGTTTCGGCAGCCACCCTGGCGCTAATGCAGCCAAGCCCATCGTGCGGAGGTCTCGGTCTTTTCGGCAGCTTCTCTCTTATGCCGAGCCTGTCGACAACGAAGGACCAGTTTTTTTTGCTGTAATCCCAAAGGTAGGTGTGGCAGCCGGTATATGTGATATCGGCCGAGACAGCATTGCTTAGCAGGTAGGAAAAAAACTGGGGGAAAAAGAGTACATGGACTGTTCGCTCGAATTCCCTTGGCCAGCGCTCCCTCTGGAACCAGAGAAGCTTCCCAACATTGACAAGTGGTTTAATCTCCACTGTCGCCGTCTGGCTCTGTACCTCCTTGACATCTCCCATCGCCGCCCAAAACCTCCTATGAACTCCATCATCCACCTCATTCGTATACGCGATTGGCGGAAGGCTGGGTCTTCCATCGGCACCCATGCATACAACAGAGGACCCATGGGCGCTCACAGTGATTACCCGTATTGGAAAACTGCGGCATAGCTCCCTTGCCTCCCTCAGAAACCAGTTAAAAATCGCATCCACATCCTCGACATCGAAGCCTTCAATCTTGATAGTTCCGATTTCCTTGGTTCTGAGCGCAAGACTCCTCATCTCATCATCGTAAACGACAACCTTCTTATTGGTTTTACCGATATCCAAGGCAAGAACGGCATATTTCATCGTTAATCAGCAAAATCCACCTGAAATTCCAAACTCATTAGCGGTAGAGTGGACCAAAAACATTGCAGGCCCGGAAATCCGCGCTTTCCCTGTTCATGCCGAAATGATTCCACGCGGCCGGCCGAAAAATCTCATTCTCATCAAGATTATGCATGGAAACCGGAATTCTCAGCATCGAAGCCAGGGTAAGCATGTCCGCCCCAATATGGCCATGGCTGATGGCTCCATGATTGGCTCCCCAGGCCGCCATCATATCATAGACATCCTTAAAATTGCCCTTACCGGTTAAACGAGGAGTAAACCAGGTTGTAGGCCAGGTTGGGCTTGTCCGCTCGTCCAGTTTTTGATGGACTGCATCGGGAAGTCCCACTGTATGCCCCTCGACAAGCTGGAGAACCGGCCCCCAGCCCTTAACCAAATTCAGACGGCTCATTGTTACCGGCATGCCGCCGCAAGTAAGAAAATCAGTCGAATAACCGCCCCCTCCGAAATAACCAAGATCGGCCGGGCAGAAATTTGTAGCCTTGACGCAGGCCTCTGCCTCGGTCTCGGTGATTTCCCAAAAGGGTTTGATGGCGGGTTTGCCATTGATCGACTGCGCGCCGGTGCCGTCTAGACAGGATGAGCCAGAATTGATCAAATGAAGCAAACCGGCCGAAGCGGCCCCCTCGAGCCTATAACCCGTAACCCTTTCAACAGCTTCGAAGCTCCAATAGGTGCGCACATCACTAAATATCTGGGCGGTATTGGTGAGTAAGCTGCCGAACAGCATGGTGATTCCATTGAGCGTATCGTTCTCCGTGGCAAACACATAGGGTTGACGCAGACCTGTCCAGTCAAAACTGCTGTTCACCATAGTTTCCATGAAGTCGCCATTGGCCATCCAATCCGTCCAGTGGCGCTGCCCCTGAAATCCACCGGCGATGGCGTTATGGCCAAGGGCCTCTTCGCCGAAGCCAAGTTCGTTGAGTGCGGGATTGCCGTTCATCAAATCCTTTACAATCAGGGCCATCTTAACCGAAGTATCCCACTCAGCCTCCTTCTCTTTATTGCTGTGCTGCTTGTCGGTATCGTTCGGATCCATTCCAATCCTCAAATTCTCCCTTACCCAGTTCCTGGCAAGCTCGTATTCCCGTGGATCGAAAATTCCCCTGTCTATCCGCCTGCCCAGTTCACTCATATCGACATATTCATTGCGCATGCCAAGATAGTCCTGGAAAAAACTCTCGTCCACGATGCATCCGGCGATTCCCATCGAAACCGAACCCAAAGACAGATAGCTCTTACCCCGCATTGTGGCAAGAGCCACCCCGGCTCGGGCAAAGGAGAGAATTTTCTTTTTTACATCGTCTGTTATACTGATATCATCCGAATCCTGGACCTCCCTGCCATAGATTCCGAACGCGGGAATTCCCTTTTGGGCATGGGCGGCAAGTACGGCTGCCAGATACACGGCTCCGGGTCTCTCGGTGCCGTTAAATCCCCAAACAGCCTTTGGAGTACCTGAAGTCATGTCCATGGTCTCCGAACCATAGCACCAGCAGGGTGTAACAGTTAACGAGACTCCCACCCCTGCCCTTTCAAACTTGTCTTGGGCCATGGCGGCCTCGGCCACCCCTCCTATGCAGGTGTCGGCCACCACACACTCAAGCCTGGATCCATCAACATACCTCAGATTCGAAGAGATAAGCTCGGCAGCCGCCCTTGCCATTCCCATAGTACGGTTTTCGAGGCTCTCGCGAACCCCTCCCAAACGCCCATCAATCGTGGGCCGGATGCCAATTCTGGGCCGCTCTCCGCGATACCGCCATTTACCGATTTCAGCTTTCTTGAAAACCATTATAACCTCCAATAGCCGGCGCCTTGGCAACAAGATACTCTTCCGCCTCATCATTCCATATCCCCCTGTTCCTGGCGCATATCACAGCCAGGTCCGCCCAGAATTTATCGGATTCGCCAAGTCTCTCAAAATCATCGATAGCGGTTAGCGGCAAATTCACGTTCGTGTATATTAGTTTCTTGCCGCCGGGAATCTTCGGCAAGTTGAGTGTTATTTCAGGAACCGCATTGAGCCCACCAACATGGGTAATCATAACCGAGGGATTTATCCTGCCCTCTCTCATTAGTTCGAGTGAAATCATCATATCCTCGGTGTTCCCGCCGCTGGTACCAACAATGTGATGAGAGGAGTAATGCATTTCGTAGAAGTTTATCCTGGCCAGAAATTCGGCATCCGTGGGGCCGGCAAAAAAATTCATGCACCCGTCCCCGTCAAGCATTCTGTCCGCCTGCTCTACCAGGCTCGCCACTGGCGCCATAACGAAAACATCATCAAACTTCCCGGTTAACCCATCCCCCATCGCCTGTCCGGAAGTATTGAGATAGGTCAATTCAACACCGTTTTCTGCCGCTTCCGCTCTGCTAAACAGAAACTCCGCCTTCTCGAGACGGGCATTGTCGATGTCGGTTACCACTAGTTTACGAGGTCTTATATCGCCATGGAGGGCAAAATCGATGGCTCCAAGCCCCATGGGTCCGGCTCCCGCCAGTATGGCCATGCTGCCCTTGGACTTGATACCCATCTTATGCTCATAGGTTCCCTGGGGCACATGATAGCTGGCCCTAAAGGCACCCACTATGCAGCTCATAGGTTCGGACAGACTGCCAAAGTAGTATGCCTTCTGATCGTATCGCAGCAGGCAGTTCATCTCCATCACCTCATTTGGAATGACAATGTAGGTGGCCGAACCACCAATCCAGCGGTAGCTATAGCCAGGCGCGTTCAGGCTTCCCCTGTAGTTTAGCGCCGGCTGGATAGTGAACTTGTCGCCTGCCTTGTATTTAACCGTCCATTTCGATCCAACAGAGACGATTTTGCCGCAGAACTCATGGCCAATCATCACCGGAAATTCGGCAATATCCCTCGGAACCCGCTTGTGCTTAGAACCCAGCATGGCAGCCTTGTAAGAACTCATACAGATGCTGTCCGAAACAATATGCGCGAGTATCTCATCCTCCCTCATTTCGGGAAGATCAAAGCTTTCAAGTCTAATATCCTCCCTCCCATACATTCTAACCGCTGTCGTTTTCAGAAAAACTCCTTATATTAAGCAAAATAGATCCTCATTCTACTCCCTGGCAGCACTGGTTCCGTATTTCACCTAAATCCTAGCCTAACATTACCTGGCCGCCCGTAACAGGAAGGGCCTGCCCAGTCTCGTACTTCTGCTCCACGCAGTAGAGAATCGCCCTTAGAACATCCTGGCTCTCACAGCCCCGTCCCATTGGCACCTTCTCCTCATAGAATCTTCTAACCTCCGCCACACTTCTTGCACCAGGCACCTTGCCTGTCCTGAAATACTGAACAAAGAGGCCATCATCAGGGTCCGACCACAGCGGACCATCAAAAAGATTGCCTGGGCAGACGGCGTTCACCTTGATTCCATATTCTATCAATTCCAGGGCGAAGCTTTGCACCAGTCCGATGCCGCCAAATTTACCTCCGGCATAAGCCGCGTTCTTGTTCGACCCAACAAGTCCGCTTTTCGAATTAATCTGAATTATATCGGAGCTATAGTCCGGATTTGTCGACCTTTGACCCACTAGAATCGATGCCATTTGTCTAACAAGTATAAAGAAGGCCGAGTAGTTAATCCTTGTTACAAACTCGAAGTCAGAAAGTGACTGCTTGAGCACAGAGCCAGCCCGAACAACTCCGGCATTACTAATCAAAGCATCTATGCCGCCAGTGTACAAGAGCACTTTTTCGGCCAACTTCCGAACCGATTCACTACTTGAAACATCAACTCCAACGGCCTCGGCTCGGCGCGGACCAGGGGAATTGAGCATATCGGCCTGCTCACGCGCGCCCTTTAAATTGATATCCGCGATGATTACAAAGGCCCCCCGTTCAGCCAATCCCCGAGCTATTGCCGCACCGAGACCCCGTGCGCCGCCGGTAACCAGAACCACCTTTCCCTCAACCACCCCGCGTCGGGAGCTCGCACCCTCCCCCGGCGTGTAAAGAGGTATTTCGCCTGAAGACATCCCCGCCACGAGCTCGGCCTTCTCCCAATTGCGCCCCACATAGAAGCTTCCCAGCCCCTTCACTCGCACGGCGGCCGATAATTTCTTGTCCGGCCAGGTAATCGAACAGGGTGAATCCGGTTCCCCGGAAGTAAAGTTGGCTTCCAGATCCGGGATATCCATCCTGCCATCCTCTATCGAACGCACTATAACGGGGCAGCCCAAAACCGCCATATAGGCCCCCCGAAGCATCGGCAGCAGCTCTAGTCTGTCCACAGGCCCTCTTTACGGGCGATATCAACAATCCCCTCGGGTCTTTTGGCATCCATGCACCGTCCGATTCCGGCATAAACTGCGATGCGCTCCTCCAGCATCATCCCCCCAAGAGGAGAATCCGAATCAAAGAGTCCGAAGCCGCCGTAGGAACTAAGATACTCATGTGCGATAAGGGCCCATGTGGAATCAATCAGGTGATTGAATTCCTCTCGATTCAACTCTGAACTCCGAAAACTCTGGCGGGAAGAATTAATATCCACCCCGGAAATTTCCATAAGGTTATTCCTGCGGCACAGATATTTTACCCTTAGAAGCTGTGCAAGACTGTTGCGGGGCGGCATGTAGGTCAGGGCCTTGAAGCCCAGGCGAGGGAGCTCCTCAAATAGCTCATCCAGCCAGGAATCTTCGAAGGTTTCCGCCTTCTTGTCTCCGGTTGGAGACTTGGCGACATCTCCCAAATAGGGATAACAGGCAATGGCCCCCCAGTCGCTAACCAGTTCGCAAACCCGCGCCACCGGAGGGCATTCCTCGGGCGACGGTTCCTGATAGAAAAGCGGTACAAGAGCGCTCTTGAGCATTCCCAGCAGATCATAGAGGAAATGCTCATTCCCCCCATCCGAAAAGCGTTCCTCCGCCAGGGTCGAAACGCCCAGGCCCAGAGACTGCCTTAGCGCCGAGATTAGAGGGGCGCCGCGACCGAAGCGGGCAAGCATCTTCTGCGAGAGTGCATAGAGCATATGTCTCTCGGTAATGCTTCCACCGTCCTGGCTCATCGAAGCAGATTCAACATCAGAGCGAAAGTCAAGGCGCATTAATCCGGCATCCATCAAAATTTCATTCAGAACGGCAACCTGCCTCTCTATGCGTGCGGCCCTTGCCCTTCGAATCGGTCTGAGAAAAAAATCGAATTTCGAGCGGCTCTGGATTGGGATGCCGTGGCACACCATGTACAGGATGCCCGGCGAATCCGGATTGTTTATCCTTCTGCCCTCAAGTCTCGTGCCATTGGCTGAAACCCTAAGCTCGCAGCCGCAGGTAGTGGGCAAATCGATGAGGCGACCCGCGTCCTGCATCTCCTGACAGCCGGATACAGATTCATGGTCAATTATTCCGGCCGCATCCAAACCCGCGAGCAGGGCTCCGTAAGCCGCTTCTGCCGGGCTGTAGGGACTAAAGGAGTAGCAGGTGTGGATATGATTGTTTACTCCCCCACCACGCTCGGGAACAAGGCCGGCAGTCCTTTGGGCATCCAGCTTCTTTTTCAGCGAATTCAATCTGGCGCCTGCGTCCTCCCCTTCCAGACTTAGTTCAGCAATTCTGGCGCCTCTACTCATACGAATCCAGAATCTGCCGGACTTCGCGCCTCGGAATGCTCACACTCCGTTCCTGAGTCTGCGGAGCAGTTCGTCATTATCCTGGGAGGAAATCGGCGTATAGCCCTCAAGGGGTAAAATCCGCTCGTGAATCAAATCGATAATCCATTCCTTCTGCGGGAAGAATTCTTCTTCCATTTCCGCGGCCGGCGATATCCAGTTTCTTGCGCCTAAAACCACCGGCGGGGCATCGAGATAGTCAAAACACAGGGAGCTTAGATTGCTGGCCACGTTATGTAGAAAGCTGCCCCTCTCAACCGCATCCGAGCTTAACAAAACCCTGCCGGTTTTTCGAACCGACTCTGCCAGTATATCGTAATTCAGAGGATTGACAAATCTCAAGTCAATGAGCTCCGCGCTCAAACCGAAACGCTTTTCCAACTCATCTGCCACCTGAATCGTGGTGTAGAGCGTGGCTCCCAAGGTGATAATGGTAATATCCTCCCCCCGACGCCGGATTGCCGGAACACCCTCGGGCGTTTCATAGTACTCCCTTGGCACACCGCCTTCCTCGAACTGCTCACCAAGGCCATATAGCTTCTGACTTTCCAGGAACACTACAGGATCGGTTCCACCCAGGGCGAGATTCAGCATCCCCTTGGCATCGGTGGGTGTGGCCGGGAAATACACTTTCAAGCCCGGAATATGGGCCAACAGCGCCGTCCAATCCTGCGAATGCTGCGCACCGTACTTGGCCCCAATGGAAACCCTCAAGGTAAGAGACATCTTCAGCATGCCGGCGCTCATACTCTGCCACTTGGCCATCTGATTGAAAATCTCATCGCCCGCCCGCCCAAGAAAATCGCAGTACATCAGTTCAATGACAGCCCTGCCGCCGCATAGCGCATAGCCAACACCGCTCCCGACAATGGCCGCCTCGGAAATGGGCGAATTGAAAAGCCGATGATAGGGGAGGGATTCCGTTAAACCGCGATACACTCCAAAGGCACCGCCCCAGTCCCGAACATCCTCGCCCCAGGCCGCCATTACGGGGTCTACCGAAAATCGGTGGAGCAGGGCCTCGAATAGGGCATCTCGGAACGAGAACAACCTGGCGCTGCCTGGTTTCCCGGTACCAGCAGCCGAGCGGATTTTTTTGGCAAGGGTAAGCGTTCGGGGATTTTCCTCCACGGCAACCAACAGCTTTGAATTTCGTTTTCCACCTGTTTCCATGCGTTCCATTCTCTGTCCCGAATACATCACTTTTTCAATTGAAGAAGCGTCCAGTCGGGGGGAAATCTCCAATGAGGCCGATCTCTTTAGGGCGGCAAGAATCTTCCTTTCCACTAGAGCGCGCGTATTTCCCGCCGCGGTATCGCTCAGAATCCCTCCATCTTTCAAATAATTTTCGTAGGCAAGGATGCAGTCATTTGCCTGCCAAACCTCCAATTCCTCTTTGGAGCGATAAGTTGAGGAGTCCGAGGGGCTGTGGCCGGAAATTCTGTAGGTGATAACATCCAGCAGCGCCGGTCCCCTCCCCTCCAATATAAGTTTCTTCTTGCGCAGCGTGGCCTCCGCAACCGCTAACGGGTTATAACCATCAACCCTTTCGGCGTGCATGGCATCCGGATTCACCCCGGCTCCCACCCGCGCCAAAACCCCATGGCCCATGGTTTCACCCTCAGGCTGTCCGCCCATCCCATAGAAGTTATTGAAGAAGTTGAACATCACTGGAGGCGCACCGCCAATATCCCAAAGCAGCTTATACTGATCCATCGAAGCCATCATCATCGCTTCCCAAACCGGCCCGCAGCCCATAGACGCGTCCCCTATGTTGGCAATCACAATGCCGGGCCGTTGATTGATTCGCTTATACAAGGCGGCGCCTACCGCGATATCCGCGCTGCCGCCAACTATCGCGTTATTGGGCATTGAGCCAAAGGGGAAGAAGAATGCATGCATCGAACCCCCGAGTCCCCGGTTGAAGCCGGTTTTACGGGCAAATATCTCCGCCATTGTTCCATAGAGGACATAATCCACGGCGAGATCACGCAGATCACCGCCTGCACCCTCTTCCACAACTCTTAAAATCTCGCCGTCCATGTACTCTTTCATCAGCGTGTAGACGGCATCCTCCTTCATCTTCACTGTCGCCCAAAGACATTTTGCCAGAATTTCCCCATGGGAGCGGTGTGAACCAAAGATGTAGTCCTCATGGCTAAGGGCCATGGACTGGCCCACGGCCGAGGCCTCCTGGCCGATTGAAAGGTGGGCCGGACCCTGGTGTTTGTACTCCAGGCCTCCATAGGTGTTGGTTTTCTTGATTGAATCCAAAGCCAGTTCGAACTGCCGGATTAGCAGCATGTGATAGTAGGCAGCCAGCAGTCCCTTCTGCCCCCATTCCTTCTCTTCCCTGGCAAAATCGCTCTTGTACTGATTGAGCGGAATATCCCGTAGTTTGATATATCCCGCCTTCCGAACCTTTCTTGGGTCTACTACCTGATCTATCGGCATTACTCTTCTCCCGCCTTGCGCCCTTCAAACAAGGCTACCACTGTCTACTATAACAGTGCCACTAGCTCCAGTTTCGTAAGCACCCTAACAAGATGCGCCAAAAAGCGCGCGCCTGGCGCGCCGTCGACGGCCTGATGATCGATGGTTAGGGAAAGGCCGATTCGCTTCTCGATGCCGATGCCGGTTTTGGTTTCGACTGGAGAATTGGTGATTGCTCCAATGCCGAGAACTCCCACCTCGGGCGCGTTCAGCACCGGAGTGAAGCTCTCAATTCCGAGTGCGCCTAGATTTGTGACAGTGAATGTGCTTCCTGCAAGCTCGTTTGGGGTTATATAATCCTCCCTGCAGGCATTGGCGAGTCGTCTTGCCTCAGCCGTGAGCGAGCTTAGATCTCTTCTATTGGCGTTTCTGATTACCGGAGTCATCAAGCCCCGTAGCGTATCTACCGCAAAGCCGAGATGCACATTAGTATATCTTCTTATCGCGTTCCCATGGAAGGTAGCATTCAGTTCCAGGTGGTGGGGCAAAAGGCGGGCAACGCTGAACATCAGCAAGTGGTTAATCGAAACATCCTGCCCTTCGACCGGATCAACCAGGGGGCTTTTGAAGGACTGGACCCAGGCCAGAATCGAGCCAGCCGGAGCAGAGGTATTTAAGGTAAGCTGCGTGGTTTCCCTCAACGAGGCATGCATCCGCGAAGCTATGATTCTGCGAGCACCCTCTACTGGTATTACTTCAAAGGCACCCGGAAAATCGACCTGATCCTCACCTGTATGCGCTGAGGGTTCCCTGCTCGAACCAGGGGATAGTGCCGAATCAGAAGCAGTATTCCGCATCGGGATAGTTTTGTCCGGAGACTCCCTGGCGCTTGGGCCAGAAATGCCGGTAGCGATACTGCCGTAGACACTGGAGTCGGCGCCAGAGCCGGGAAAGCTCTCCAGAGCCTCTTTAACATCGCGCTCGATTATGCGCCCGCCGGGGCCCGTACCGGGAATAACGCCGGGGGCAATACCGTCTGCGGCAGATTCAGTAAGGTGATTCGGATTGAGACCGGCACTCCGGGCGAGCTTCCGCGCCCGGGGGGAAATGCCCAAATAAGCGCCCTCATCCACCCGATAAGCCGCCTCAGGGAGCGAGCTGGAATCCGAGCCGTCGCCCTGCCCCCTGGTATCCATTTGCTCATTGACATCCGCGCCTTGAGCGCCAAAGGCAGGCAGCGTCGAGGCATTTTCACTCTCTTCACCAAGAATGGCAAAGCGGCCAAGTATTGGTACCTCATCGCCGGCTTCAAAAAGCCTGGCAAGAAGAATCCCCTCTTCCTTAGCCTCTACCTCTATGGTGGACTTGTCGGTTTCCACTTCGCAGAGCGCCTCGCCGATATTCACCCGCTCACCCACCTCCTTGCGCCACTCCACTATAATCACAGATTCCACCGTGTTGCCCAACTTTGGCATTACTATTTCGTGCATCCCGCTAAATCCTCTAAGCTGTGCTCGTTTGAAACCTAGCCTTCAACTAACTCTAAGCCCGGCGATTCGATTACTTTTCCAATCTCCTGCGGCAAACCCGCCTTTACTACCGAATATCACCGCAGGTAAGCCGCGTGAGCAGGGTCCCCTGGTCTCACTTACTCGAATCGGCCAAAAACACCGTTCTATCAAAATGGTCGCGCATCGTCCGAATCACCTCGTATTCCCCATACCCACTATCGTACCTGCTGTGGGTTCGCCGACTAGGGAGAATCCATCGGTTCAAGGCTGTTTCGACGTGACCAACCTGAGGTGGCTTGACCCACCATGGATTCTGCCAACAGAAGTAAAGCGTGCCCAAAGTTCCATTTGCGAGTATGTGGAAGCAGAACAAAATCCGCAGGCATGCCTGGCTTACCCTGTGGATATCGTCCAATCAAAGCCGTGGTGGTACCCGCCTCCAAGCTTCCTCCTGGTCTTCTTGAATCTTACTGTATATCCCCAAAACGGCCTGTGCAAGCCCTCCGCTATCCCATCTAACTGACCTCCTTCCGCCTAGACCTGTGATACCAGCAGGGCTCCTGAGCCTTATCATCTTTCGAGTTCGAAGCGAAATTTCAACGAAAGAACACTCTCTACGGGCCGCCCCTGATTTGTGGCCGGAATGAAGAGGAGATTCTCGAGCGAGTTCAGGGCGGATTTTACCAAGAGTGGACTGCTCCGAGGCGGAATAATTCTGAAGTCCTTGGGGACGCCCCTGTTATCGATGTCCAGTTCGATTAGCACAATGCCCTCTAGTCCCCTTCGTCTGGCGAGTATGGGATATTTCGGTTTGGGGGTGGAGAGTGGCATTGCGGGTTGGAATGAGGGGGCTGTTTCGGAAGGGGGGGCGTCGAAACCAGGCTGGGACACGGAAAATCCCGGAACGATTTGCCCTGCTGGAGCAGAAGACACTGGGGCGGAGAGCTCCGGGAGACCCCCTGCGGAAAAGTTCTCTTTCGCGAACGCTGGGGGAGATGCGAAGTCGATCCCGGCAACAGGGTCTGAAAACGCCAGGGAGGGACCTAACCCGGAATCTGGATTGCCGGGGTCTTGATACTCCGGGCTGGCGGGTCCGGAGTCCAAATCCACGGTTGAGTACGAGCCATTCAGGCGGACTGACAGCACTGAAGGATCTGCTACCTCGGCGCTTACAGAGAGTCTATCTGTCCAAAAGACCATTGAAGCCAATAAGACGCAATGCAGACCAAGAGACAGCAAGGCTGCAATTATCAGTCTCTTTGATACCATCATCGATGATGCCAGACGGCCCCAAAGCTGAATTCACGCCCCTCGTTTGGATACCAGGATTCCCTGTCCGAGTATGAATGCCAGTAAACCTCGGTTGGCATGCAGTTATCAAGCAGGTTGGCCGCCTTGGCATAGATGTCCAAACCACTTATAGGCTGCCAATCTACCCGCAAATCCCAGTTCAGCCTGCCTCTCACTGTCCCCTTCCTGTTGTCGATATCTCCCCCTTTGTAGTACCGGGAAGTGAATCTGGCGTCCGTGGAAAATTTGAGGGACTTAATGGGAACTAGGGACACTCGTCCATAGAAGCTGTGCAGAGGCACCAGAGGGACTCTCTTGTCCCTATATCGCGCAAAATCCAGGGCATATGAACCGCTTAAACCCAATACAGAGTCGATTCTCGAAACGCTGACAAGAAGACCCATGTGCCGAGTGCTGCCAGTGTTCGCATTCTTCAAGGTGGCGGAATCGAAGGTAATTTCATCGCTCATCGCAATGAAGTAGGCCGCCATGTCTGCCTTGTACGCCTTCTCGACATATCCCAGGGAAGCAGTTATATGATGTCCAAACTCCGGTTCCAAATCGGTTTTTATTGATGCGGGGGTGGAGAAGTAGGAAACTTGCTCATCTAACGCGGGGTATCGGAAAACTCGCCCATATCGCAGGCGTGCTGTCCAATTCTCACTCGGCATCCAGGCGCCGCCAAAATCGTAAATAAGGGGCATGTAGCGAACACCCTCCCCCCTTACAGAGATTTTGTATGCTGCAAATCGCATCCCCGTATCGGCCGTCCAACGTTCATTGAACACCGCCTTAAGCCGCAGCCAGAGCGCAGAATCTAGGCGTCTGGCCGATTCTTTGGAACCTTGGTTCCGTCTTGCCCCTTCTTTGTAGGAGGCAACAGTGATGTGAGACCAATTTACATCAATTCCTCCTACAGGAACCAACCTGACATGGTCACCGGGATAGAGTTCGATATTTCCCTGGATACTTCCACGCACATCATCCAAAACGCTGTCGGTAAAGGAATTCCAGGTATCGGCAGTCATATCGGTTTCAATACTCAGACGGCGCCAGGATGCGGGGAACATAACTGTCAAAGGACCAAAGGATGTTTCCAAGTCAAATTCCATCATCCAGATGGTTTCCGATACCTGGTCTTCCTTCTTGTTCGCCCTGTTCGGATTACTCCTGTACTCGTTCTCCGAAAGGCCGCCTGGAAGCTGGTAGGAAGACTCGGCAAAAAACCCGCTCAATCCAAAATTTAGGTATCGAAAATCTGTGTCAAGGTTCAAACTTGCCGACACAGTACTCACTTCAGATCTTTCCCGAGTTGGATTTAAGTCGATATAGTTAAAAACTCCTCGCACAGATAATATGTCGCTGACCCCTGCAATACCAAGCGCCTCCCTGCTGCTGAAAGTGGTGGATAGGTTGGCAGAAATCCAGGCTTCAAAATCCTCGGTCTCTTTGGTAATGATGTTGATGGCACCTGCTATGGCCTGATCGCCATATTGGCTCGAGAGAGGGCCCTTAAGCACCTCGATGCGTAGAATTCCATCCAGTGGAATAGCATGCCAATTAACAGAAGCCATATCCGCACGATTGATGGGACGTCCGTCAATCAGAACAAGGGTGCGGGCAAAACCACTTTCTCCAAAGCCGCCCATTGAAACGGAAGTTTTACCGGGCGCGTTTGTTCTTATGGCAATGTCGGGAAGGGTTTTAAGCGCATCCAAAACACTGCCGGCGCGAAGCACCTTTTCGGAGGGGATAACCCGGACATAGGAAGAGGAATCTCGAACTCCCTCTTCAATCCTCGACGCACTAACTACAATTTCCATGTCTTCAGAAAAGACAATGCCCGCAAAGCTCAGGAACAGGGCGCCCAGACTCAACACCCTGTGCAGAAGTCGGCTTATTTGAGTTGATACACCAATAGGTAAAATTTCCGGGACGGAAAAACAAAGCATAATATGCCTCCACAGCAATTAACCGCGAAGGAATATCCTGGCTTGCGGTACAAAGCTGGTTGCCTTCCCTCTCGGTGGCGTCTAACCAGCCCGTCGCCGTATACAGTTGGCAGAGGACAGCCTCGGAATCTAACCGCGTTCCTCCCTCGTCGGCGATGCCATACTAACCCTAAAAAAGGCAGAGGGGCAAGTTAGATCCGGATACTCCATGCATTAGGGATTTTCATTTCATGGCCGGACTGTTGGCAAAATAGCTCGGAGGCCCGACAGCCAGGGAGTATGCGCTGTCTGTCCGTCTATACTGCTGAGGATGGTAAGTATTTTCAGGACTATCCAAACCCTATCCGACCGCTCGAAGAATAGGAGCAAACAGGCGAATCGGTAAAAAGTAGACTGATTTGCTCCTAGTCCATAGAAATAGTCCTGATAAGTTTGTATGACAAGTAGTATTTCGTGAAATAACTCTAAGTACTAGCTTTCTTTGATAGGATAGTCAGTTTTGATATGAATACAAGATAGACATTTTCTTCGGTCCATAACTTTTTTTGGGTGAATTCTTCTTGACTGTACGCGTAGCGCAAGCCTATTCCCCAGAGTGCTTTGTAGCCGTGCCGTTATGTGGTTAATACAGGTTTATTTCTACTTCAACGGCCAGATACGATGCGTACGCTGCTAACCCATAGACCTTGGGCAGAGCGGATATCTGGGTGAAAAAGACCAGCAGCTTTCAAGTACCTCCTGAAGTGGTTTGGAATTCCTCATGGTATAGCATACTAAATGGCTAAGAGGCAAAATCAGGATTGGTGCTTTCTACGTAGTCTGGTATAGTGTAGAATAAGGTGCCTAACATCGGTTCTTTAGGAGATGTTCCAATGAAAAAAGTCGGCATCATGTATCATCCTGGTTTTTGCCCCTTTCTTGACATCCTGCAAGTCTCCCACCAACTTTGCAACTCCAGCAAAGTTTGGTAGGTGAGCACCCTGGCCGGCAGCACTTAGGGTTTTGCAAATGGTGTTGGCGGTGCGTCGCAGTTTGATACTCCCACCGGCATAGGCGTGGATGCATCCGGCAATGTCTATGTGGCAGATTTTAACAATGATCGCATCCGCAAGATAGAGTACAAGGGTGCCATACTTAGGCAACTTCGCCAGCGATGGCGCGACCAGTAGCGGCTTAGAGGAAAGAGGGCTCCAAACGGGCAGGCTGTCAATCTCTCCAATCCGTCCGAATCCACCCATCAGCTACCGATATCGAACTACCTGCCGGAAGAAACCTCTTGACGCAGGGATTTTCAACCTTTCTCGGAATGTGGTTCTAAATTTAACCAGCTGCAAGATCATGCCTCAGGATGTTCAGAGTTCTCCAAGAAGTCCCGACTCCTTCAAGATTTTGGTAAATTCAAGCTGATTTTTACCCCGCCAAGCATTTCCGAGTCTCCGGCCCCAATGCTGCCTCCATGGACCCTGGCAATCTCGCGGCAGATCGAAAGTCCAAGGCCAACGCCACCTGAATTCCTGCTTCGAGATTGGTCGATCCGGAAGTAGCGCTCGAATACCCGTTCCAGATTTTCCGCAGCTATACCTGGTCCATCGTCCTCTACATGCAGCTCGAAGGAGACTTCGGCTACCTGCAGGGAGAAACAAACCCGCGACTCGGCGTAGCGAAGGGCATTGGATAGAAGATTCACTAGCAACCTGCGCATTTTCCCCCTATCGGCAGAAATTTCCGACTGACCTCCGGAAAATCTGGATTCCATTGCTATATCAAATTGGTGGATACCAGGTTCGGCAGCTTCTATAACCTCGCGAATCAAAGCTTCCAGGCTGAATACTTCTCGCTTCAAGGTCGATTTAGGGGATTCGAGTTTCGATAGGATTCTTAGCTCGTCAACAAGTGCGGCCATGCGCCTTGATTCATCCGACAGAGCTGCGAGGCTATTGAAATCCAGTGGATAGACTCCCTCCTCCATCATCTCGATTCGGGCTTGGATGAGACTAATTGGAGTACGGAGTTCATGCGCCGAATCTGCGATAAGTCGCCGGCGTTGAGCGGCGGCATATTCCAGCGACACGGTCATACTATTGAAACCACGCGCAAGGTCGCCTAGCTCATCCTTCCTCTTACTAGGCACCCTGACACTCAAGTTTCCACCCCCTACTTCCCCGACGGCCTGGTTCAATACACCTATCGGTTTAATTACGTTCTCAGTGATGAGGAGGCCAAGGACCATTGCGAAAACAAAAATCAGAAGCGCCACAAGCCATGAAATCACCCCCGCTCTCTGCAGCACCAGATGCTCGGGCGGGAGGGCGCCCGGAATCATTAAGCCCATGTAGAGATAGCCAACTTTGGCATTGTCATCATCGTACACGGGAACCCGCCTTGGGTTATCGGGTGCGAGTTTTTTGAGGCCATAATCGGCACCGTCATACAGCACCCTCCCCGAAAGATCGGTAATCACGATGTGGGAACTTATCCAGTCCCCCATAATCGGTAGTTCCTTCCCCATCATTTTCGCTTTGCCACCCATATGCATACGCGGCGGCATGGGATGACCCTTCTCATGCTCGGCAATTTTTCCGGCCTCGAGTGTCCACTCTCCAAATTCTTTCGAAAACCGTTTGGCAAGCATGAAATCCTGCTCGAATGCAAAATTGTCATAGCGGACGCGAGTGAGGCGGTTACCCATTCCCACTGCCGCCGATAAGACGAGCAGCACCACCAGCGCAAAAGAGCCGAGTATCTTCCCCCTGAGCGAGACTCTCATACCTCTTTCTCCGTTGTTTCATCCAGAAGTCGATAACCTATTCCCCGAACTGTCTGAATAATTTCGGGTTGTCCTCCCGCCGCTGCCATTGACTTACGTATATTTTTGATGTGCACATCGATCGTACGCTCATAACCTTCCCATGCGCCATCTTGAAAAAATTCCAATATCTCACTACGCGAGAAAACTCTCCCGGGTTGCTGCATGAAACCATGAAGTATGTCGAATTGGACAGTGGTTAAATCCATGCTGCGCCCCGAGAAACTTGCTCGGCGACATCTCGCATCCAATTCCAAATTCGAAGTCCGCAGGCTGCTTTTCCTATTTTCGGTAGTCTCCGCCGCAACTCTGCGCATAACAGAGCGAATCCGCGCAGCCATTTCCTTCAAGCTGAAAGGCTTGGTGATATAATCGTCCGCACCCAGTTCCAGTCCAATCAGTTTGTCGGATTCCTCGGCTATCGCGGTAATAAAAATCACTGGCGTGTGCGAGTCCATTCTAATGCGCCTCATTACATCCAATCCGTCAAGTCCGGGAATCATGATATCCAGAAGCACGAAATCCACATTTTTTTCGCGAAACAGATTCAGGGCCTCAAGTCCATTATGGGCGCTAATTGTCCGCCAGCCGATCGATGTTAAATAATCGCAAATAATACGATTTAAGTCTTCCTCATCCTCAACAATCAGAATAGTCACTCGTTTTCTTGAAAGTGCCTCCTGTCTTGAATTTGCCAGTAAACGACTCCGTGCTGCTTGGCGCAAGACTCCTTTGGCCCGAGATAGGGGCCAAAAGAGTCGATAGCTACCTGTTATTCAGAGTCTTGGCAGTGGGCTTATTCTTCAGAATCATCTTCATACACGTCCCAGGGACCATATGCGCCCCAATGGCCACGTCCCTTGGGTCCATACCCATACCCCTTGGGACCATATGCGCCCCAGTGGCCATACCCCTTGGGACCATATGCGCCCCAATGGCCACGTCCCTTGGGTCCATACCCATACCCCTTGGGACCATATGCGCCCCAGTGGCCACGTCCCTTGGGTCCATACCAGTAACCTCCGTCAAACCACTCCATGTCAACCGCTTCCCCATCCACTTCGGCCGAAACAACCATCAGATGCACAGGTGAATAAGGAGTCTTAAAGGCCTCGATGCTTAAAGCCGCACCCTCGGCCGGTAGCATATCAGTTCCCACGAAAATACTCGGAATCTTAAGATAATAGAGTTTGCCGTCATCGGTAAAAATCGCTGGATATTCGCCCTCTTCCATCTTGAAGGTTCCGGTGAAAACCTGGACTTCGGGCTGCACTTCTGCGAAAATCCGCTTTTTCAACTCAAGTTGAAAAGACTCTCTATCCTGGTCTTCGCCAGAGGCAAATACGCCAACGGTCGAGCAAAGCGCCAGAACCACAACAATAATAAACTTCATTCAAAATACCTCCTCAAAGTATTTATCAATGAGTATCGCTCTTGAATATGAACGGATTATAAACCAAATATATTTTTTGTGCTTCTTCCCAGGCCATCTTTGGCACGCTCACCTTTATATATAACAGCGTAGTTTGTGCAAACCAGAGTCAATTACTATGTCCTGGATGCACAGCCAAAATCTGGAGAACCGCTACTTGGATGACAGCCTGCAGCTTGGTTGCTATAGTAAATCATGAGAGCCAATAGCTATCTTCGCGTTGCCTGCGCCATTCCCACCGTGAAGCCGGCGAATCCGATACACAACGCCAAATCCATTATTCAAGGCTATTGCAAGTGTCGTGATGCTGGCGCAAATCTAATACTCTTTCCGGAACTCTCCCTAAGCGGCTACACCTGCGCAGATCTATTCTTTCAGTCTCGTCTTTTGGAAGAGGTGGAAATTCAAATTCTGAGCATAATAGAGGAGTGCAGTGAGGGAATAATCGTTTTCGGCCTGCCCCTTTCACTGCAGGGCCGGCTGTTCAACAGCGCCTTAATTGCTCAGGGCGGCAAAATTCTGGGTATCGTACCAAAAACCTATGTTCCCGATTCGCAGGAGTACTATGAAAATCGCTGGTTCGCATCGTCAGATGAAATCGGGGAGGCTCAGGTTGAAATAGGCGAGCAGTCCATACCCTTCGGCACCAATTTCTGCTTCACCAGCGATGAGGGTTTCGGCCTGGCGGTGGAAATTTGTGAAGACCTCTGGGCTCCCATCCCGCCATCCTCAAGGCATGCCATCGCCGGGGCCCAAATTCTGTTGAACCTTTCCGCATCCAACGAGCTAGTTGCCAAGGTGGACTACAGACGCGAACTAATAAAGAATCAGTCTGCCAGATGTCTTGCCGCCTATATATATTGCTCGGCGGGCCCAAGCGAATCCAGCACCGATACCCTCTTTGGAGGTTATGCCGCGATTGCGGAAAACGGGCGAATTCTTACCGAAAATCAGCGCTTTCCGGTTGGGGCCGATCAATTGGTTGCGGATATTGATGTAGAATTACTAATTCATGAACGCAGAATTTCGCGCAGCTTCGGATCCGCCGCACGAAGGGAGCAGGGGAAACCCGGCTACAGCAGCATAGCGCTCAGATCTCCAATCATGAGTGAATTCAATACGATTCTCAGAATAGTATCCCCCCAGCCTTTCGTACCATTCAACGAGGCGGAAAGAAATCTACGCTGTAAGGAAGTATTCTCCATTCAAGCCGCGGCACTGGCAACGCGCATGGAGCATTGTAGCATCGAGAAGGCGGTGCTGGGCCTATCAGGCGGCCTGGACTCCACACTCGCCCTGCTGGTGCTAATCAGCGCCCTGGAAAGACTCTCGCTGCCCCGCGACGTGATTCACGTCCTAACCATGCCTGGCTTCGGCACCACAAGGAGAACTCTTGGAAACGTGGAGAGGTTATGCGCGGCCTTTGATCTGAAGCTTGAAACAATCGACATCAAAGAAAGCTGCAAGCTACAGATGGAAGAACTCAGTCATGGCGGCCTGGCAGATGACATCGCCTTCGAGAACATTCAGGCCCGATATCGCACTTCCCTTCTCATGAACAAGGCTAATATGCTGGGCGCGTTGGTTATCGGAACTGGCGATCTCTCCGAACTAGCTCTGGGGTGGTGCACCTTCAACGGAGATCATATCTCAAACTACTCGGTTAATGCTGGGGTCCCCAAAACACTTGTCCAATATCTAATCAGATGGTCTGCCGAAATGTATCCCCAAAGCGAAATTCGCGACACACTGCTGGACATATTGGATACTCCCATCAGCCCCGAATTACTGCCTCCGGATTCGAAAGGAAGTATAAGTCAGAAAACCCAGGATGAGATTGGTCCCTACGAGTTACATGATTTCTTCTTATATTATGCAATCCGCTATGGCTTTGGTCCGAGCAAGGTATGTGCCCTTGCCGCGAAGGCCTTTGGCTCTAGCTACGAAGCTCGAACAATCAGAAAATGGCTTCGGCTGTTCTATCTGCGCTTCTTCTCCCAGCAGTTCAAGCGCTCATGCATGCCCGACGGACCCAAGGTTGGAACAATCTCGCTGTCCCCGCGCGCAGACTGGCGAATGCCTTCTGACGCCCAGGCGGACGCCTGGCTGAAGGAATTGGACTCACTACCAGAGAACTAGGACATGAGGCAGGTCGTAGAATCGTTAATACCAGGGGAGAGGACTCATATGGCGCCGCGTCGCGGGATGTTCGGGTGCGTATCCGAACCGTTACGCGCCTTGCCAACCCGCTGCTTCTCCCTATGCCACTTATTTATTTTGTCATCATCCTTCTTGTCAGAATCGGTCCCGCCCGAGACCGTCTCGCGACTGGAGGCCTCGAACGCCAATTCCGCATGTTTCAATACCTCATCTTCTTCCAAGTGACATTTCTTGTATTTTTTTCCAGAACCACAGGGACAGACATCATTTCTGCCGGTGTGCTTCAGTCGCTGCTTGTAATCATCCTTACTCATATCACCACCCTGGAAATAAAACTTAGGAAAGAGCTAAAAGTTAAACTCGAGTTTAGTATAGCCCAAGGTCTCACCCAATGCACGCGCAATGGCATGTGCCTCGGCAACAAGATTGTGCGAATCGCCGGTTAGCTTCTCCAAAGAAGTAACACCGCCATCGCGAACTCCGCATGGTACTATCCAGTCGAAATGAGAGAGATCGGTATTGATATTGTAGGCAAAGCCATGTAGGGTTATTTTCTTTCTGAGGGCAAGGCCAATGGCGGCGATCTTGTCGTTGCCAACCCAAACACCGGCATGTTCCGGGTGTGTTTTTGCTTCGATTTTATGCACTTCGCCAAAATACTGGATAAATGCGGCTTCGATGCTCTTCACAAGTCCGCGCACCCGATGGCGCCGTGCCTCGATTGATGCAATCAAATAACCAACCAGTTGACCTGGCCCATGATAAGTAACCTCCCCTCCCCTATCGCTATTGACAACAGTCACACCCTGGGTGAAGGGATTGATCAGTATGTTGTGACCTTGATTCCTGCGGAACCCGGTAGTGATAACCGGGGGGTGCTCGAGAAACCAAAGTGTGTCGGGAATCTTGTTCGCCAGACGGCGTTCATGCAGCTCGTATTGACAGGTCAGCGCCTCTTCATAGGGGACCGGAGTGGTATCGTGCAGTACTTGAAGGATCATGGGTATCCAACTATATCGACAGCGTCGTCCAAGCTCCATCCAATAGCGCCCATAATTCATTATACCCAACATCCTTACAAAGGACAATCGACTCTTCAAAGCGGCAATCAATATCCCGAGGGCGATGAGCATCTGAGCTTATCATGATTCTAATACCCAGTTTCGCCGCATCAGCCAATATCCATGGCGAGGGGTAGAACATATCCTGGGCGCTCCTGCACATAGCACCAGTATTGAGTTCCATAATTTTGCCGCTTGCCGCAATGGCTTCCAGAGCCGTAGCGACATGGCGCCGATACCATCCGGCATTCTCCGAGAAATACCTCTCATCCCCATTTCTCTTCTTCAGCACGTCGAAGTGACCCAAAACATCGAAGCCATTAAGCCGCACTAACTCCGCAATTCGAGTATAATAAGCCTCGCTGAGAAGTTCAAACGAGCTCTGATAGACATTGTCAAGTAGCCACTCAAGCGCATCCTCGGTGCTGTCAACGCAGGCATAATCGGGGTTTTGTTTCAGATGGCAGGTGGAATGCACCGATGCAATCGCAAAATCCAAACCGAGCCCCCTCCATTTGGAATCTTTTGGAGACTGTGAACCAGGGATATAGTCAATTTCCAGGCCCTTGTAAACCTCAATCCTGCCTTTCCACCTCCTTTTCTGTCTTTCGAGCTCCGCAAGATACAAACCGAGACGCTCCTCATCCAGCGTCCAGTTGTTTTCCACCGGAATTGGAGCGTGGGAACTAAAACCAAGTGCGGCAAATCCCCCCTCTACTCCGGCCCGAATGTATTCCTCAATGGAACCTTCACCGTCGCAAAAATCACTATGCATGTGGTAATTAACGCGAATCATGCCGATTTTTAGTACCTCCACTAGGTTATTTCTGTCGCCCATGGGAGTGCTGCCCTCAAAGCGGGTTTCCGCCGGTACCTGTCAAACCAAATGCCCCTACCGGCATTGCACCTTCGATTCTCGAATCTTGTTTTATGATTCACATCATACAGAAATGCCACCCGATAAAGTTGTCTCAGCTGACTCTGGGTAATCCAATGGCAGAAAGCGCATTTCCGCAGAAGTAATATCCATCCCATTGATATCGGACAAGAAGAAAATCCGATTTACATATGTACAATAAGAGTTTTCATCAACGGCATTTCCAACATCCATAAGAGAGCGTTCCTTCCCCGGCCACATACCCCTAATGGTAATTGATGCTTATAGGGATATAGAGAAGGTGCAATCTGGTATGAACCTTAACTCTGTGTTTATACTGTGCAGATGAGGGTCCGTTAATGGCAATTGAACTAAGAAGCGCTGCAAGCAGGAATGGGCGCCTGATGGCTGGCGCCCGAGCTCTATGGAGGGCAAATGGGATGACCGAATCCCAAATGTCCAAACCACTTATCGCCATAGCCAATTCATTCACCCAGTTTGTCCCCGGACATGTACACCTGCATGATGCCGGCCAGTTGGTGAAAAGGCAAATCGAAGAAGAGGGCTGCTTTGCCGCGGAGTTCAACACAATCGCGGTGGACGATGGAATCGCAATGGGACATGGGGGAATGCTCTACTCCCTGCCCTCAAGGGAAATAATCGCAGACAGCGTGGAGTACATGGTTAACGCTCACTGTGTCGACGCCCTGGTGTGTATTTCCAACTGCGACAAGATAACTCCTGGAATGCTAATGGCCGCCATGAGGCTGAACATTCCGACAGTCTTCGTGTCCGGGGGGCCCATGGAGGCTGGCAGAAGGGGGGGGGAGAAACTGGATCTTATCGATGCCATGGTAATGGCGGGAGATGAATCGATTAGCGAAGAGGAGCTGGCAGCGGTGGAAAATTCCGCCTGCCCCACCTGTGGATCCTGCAGCGGGATGTTTACCGCCAACTCGATGAACTGCCTTGTGGAAGCCCTCGGTTTGGGTCTTCCGGGCAACGGCACTATCCTGGCGACTCATGCTGATAGAACCAGGCTCTTTGTCCGCGCGGCTAAGCTGATAGTCAATCTCGCCGAACGCTACTACGGCAGGGAGGATTCTACGGTGCTACCCCGCGGAATTGCGAACAAGGCGGCTTTTGAAAACGCCATGGCTCTTGATATCGCCATGGGGGGCTCTACCAATACAATTCTCCACATACTAGCTATTGCAAGAAGTGGAGAGGTGGATTTCAGACTAAGTGATATAGACAGGCTTAGCAGAAAAGTGCCGTGTCTTTGCAAGGTGAGTCCCAACTCAACAGAGTATCACATCGAAGATGTTCACAGAGCCGGCGGAATTTTTGGAATACTTGGCGAACTCAGCCGGGCAAGGCTCATCGATGAAACTGTCAGTCGAATCGACGCACCCAGCCTGGGAGTCGCGCTGGAAGAGTGGGACATAGTCAGAAAAAATTCGTCCGATGCCGCAAAACTGCTTTATCGAGCGGCCCCAGGAGGCAGCCGCAGCACCCGGATGGGGAGTCAATCGGCTCGTTACAGGGAGCTTGACCTGGATAGAACATCGGGCTGCATAAGAAAGATGTCAAATGCCTATTCAAAGGACGGGGGACTCGCGGTTTTATTCGGCAATCTGTCGGAGGATGGCGCAGTGGTGAAGACCGCCGGCGTCGATGAAGCAAACCTGCGGTTTTCGGGCTCGGCAAGGGTCTTCGACTCTCAGGAAGCTGCCATCAGGGCCATTTTGGATGGAAGAATAATCGCCGGAGATGCAGTCGTAATACGCTTTGAGGGACCAAGGGGGGGACCGGGAATGCAGGAAATGCTATACCCCACCAGCTACTTGAAATCGCGGGGTTTGGGCAGGGTTTGCGCGCTGCTAACCGATGGACGCTTCTCCGGCGGCACCTCCGGGCTCTCCATCGGCCACATATCCCCCGAGGCGGCGGCTGGAGGTGCAATTGCCCTGGTTCGAAATGGCGATGTAATCGATATAGATATTCCAAAGCGCAGTCTAAGTCTCCGCCTGAGCCCTACCGAATTAGCCAATCGTCGGCGGGAGGAATCGGCCAGGGGCAATGCCGCCTGGCGGCCCCGACGTAAAAGAGTGGTAAGCGAGGCTCTTAGGGCCTATGCCCATATGGCCGCCAGCGCGGATAAGGGCGCAGTGCAAATCGTACCCGAATAGGCTCCCAGGTGCCCAGGTAGCCGGGCGTCATCCCCCTTCCCGATTAGGCAAACAGATCTAATCCCGCAAAACCTTGGACAGATAGAGGTTTTTGTTTAACTGAGCATGCCCGGGGCCCGTTAATGAATTTACTGGCTTTTGGAGATGTAAATGATCGATCAGGCGGAAATACTTATGCGCAAAGGTGCCTTTGAAAAGGCCAAGCTCCTTCTTTCTGAGATCATCCTGGAAGACCCGGCAAACCTTCGGGCAATATGCGATATCGGCATTGCCTACACGGAAACCGGTGAAAACGAAAAGGCAATTCGCGCACTGCTTCACTACATCGGCAATGACGACTCAAACCCCTACGCGTGGGAAGCACTCGGCTGCGCCAGATTCAGAATGGGCGATGTCCACCTATCCACGAAAAATCTTCGCAAATCTCTCACCATCTTCCCCCAGAACGCCTCCGCCCTTCGCAATCTGGGCATACTCTATAGCATAATCGGGGAAAAATCCGACGGCCTGCGCCTATTGAAGAAATCTATCAGAATCGCGCCGCATGATTATCGGAATCACTACGCTCTTAGCTGCGCCTATAGGGATCTGGGGGAAAACAGGGAACGTGAAAAGATACTTGAAAAACTTCTCGAATTCGAACTTCCCGAAGCGGTTCGCAAAGATGTGGAAGTATGCCGTATTCGAATGACATTGGGTTGGGATTAGCCGCTCAGGAATTATTGACTTACAATCACGGTTTAATTTAGTATGGGACGAGGTGAACATGGCGGGAGTACAGAGTAATTTTCGTGGCAGCCCACAGCATTTGGCCCATCTGGTTGACTCGGCGCAGAGAGGTGATATCAGCTTGTGGAATCGCTATGTCCGCAAGATGGGCGACTCCTTTCACGCAGATCTTGCCGGAGCATCGCTAAAGAATCTGGTACTTGGCAAAGTGAATCTGGCGGGAGCCGATCTTTGCGATTCAGATTTGAGCAGGGTGAATTTGGTCCGCGCCAATCTGACTGGAGCGAGACTGCAGGGAGCCTTCCTCGTGGGAGCAAACCTTGGCAAGGCACACCTTGATCAATGTGATTTTTCAGTTTCAGATTTGAGCCGGGCAAACCTGAAGGACGCTGATTTGAGCGCTGCCGTTTTTACAGGGGCCACCCTGAAGGGAGCGAATCTGGAGAATGTCGATCTGACTGGGGCGGGACTAAAGAACGCTTCCCTCGTGGGAGCAAACCTTGACGGAGCGCGCCTTGACCAATGTGATTTCTCAAACTCCGATTTGAGCCGGGCGAACCTAAAGGGCGCTGACTTGCACGCCGCCATTTTTACGAACGCCATCCTGAAGGGAGCGAATCTGGAGAATGCCAATCTTACTGGGGCGAGACTAAATAATGCCTCCCTCGTGGGAGCAAACCTTGACGAAGCGCGCCTTGACCAATGTGATTTCTCAAACTCCGATTTGAGCCGGGCAAACCTGAAGAATACGGATTTGCGCACTGCCATTTTCGCAGACTCCACCCTAGATGGATCTGGGGAAAAGCCGGGAACGCGAAAAGATACTTGAAAGACTTTTCGAATTCGAACTTCCCGAAGCGGTCCGCAAAGATGTGGAAGTATGCCGTATTCGAATGATATTGGGCTGGGATCAGCCCTCAGGGATTGTTGACTTGCAATCACAGTTTGGTCTAGTATGGGGCGGGGTAAACGTGGTGGGAGCACAAAGTAAATTTCGTGGCAACCCACAGCATTTGGCCCATCTGGTTGACTCGGCGCAGAGAGGTGATATCAGCTTGTGGAATCGCTATGTCCGCAAGATGGGCGACTCCTTTCGCGCAAATCTTGCCGGAGCATCGCTGAAGAATCTGGCACTTGGCGAAGTGAATCTGGTGGGCGCCGATCTTTGCGATTCAGACTTGAGCAGGGTGAATTTGGTCCGCGCCAATTTGACTAGAGCAAGACTAAAGAATGCCTCCCTCGCGGGAGCAAACCTTGACGGAGCGCGCCTTGACCAATGTGATTTCTCAAACTCCGATTTGAGCCGGGCAAACCTGAAGAATACGGATTTGCGCACTGCCATTTTCGCAGACTCCACCCTAGATGGATCCAATGAAACAGACTCCGGAAAAACCGCAAATAGCTCTGATTTGGAGCCGGAGGAGGGCAGCCCAAAGATGCGTCCCTGGATTCTGGCTCTAAAGGAGGAAAATCAACTCCGAGAACTGCGACTCGCAAGGGAGAAAAGACAGGCCGCAGCCAGGCTCAAAAACCTCAACCGGAAGCTAGGTCGCCGAAAACCTCTGTTTCGCAGGGTAAAATAGTCAGCGCTTTTTGCGGGTCGGTCCCCGCAGTTCAGGCAATCACACTCGAACTACTATAAAAAGTTTGTACACTTTGATCCTGAAATGTATATTTGGATGAAGGTGAAAAAGTCGATTTACGGATTTATCGCTTTCTCTTTGCTCCTTCTGTGGATCGAACCAGAGTTTGCCGCGGGCGAACCGAGCGGAGCCAATCTCCTTGTCGCAGGTCCCGGAGATGCCATGTACGAGTATTGGGGCCATATTGGAATAATTATCGAGAATGATTCGGAAGAAACCGACCTTTTCTACGATTTCGGGAATTTTTCCTTCTATTCGGATACTTTTTACGGTAATTTTATTATGGGCCGTATGATCTATATCAGCTCGGTTACAAGAACAGGATTATTCATCAATCAAATAATGCAGGAGGACAGGGATCTGAAACTCTATCCACTGAATTTCGGTACTGATGAGCTTCGCGAGCTGGATGCTACCCTGCGTTGGTGGGTTCTTCCGGAGAATCAAGAGTACTTGTACGATTATTTTTTGGATAACTGCTCCACCATCATCCGCGATATCCTGAATGATGTGACGGGGGGATCTCTACGGGCATCTACCGAATCCGTCCCCGACAAAACCTATAGGCACTATGCAAGAACCGGGGCAAGGCCTTCATTTGCCAACGAGGTTCTGCTCCATTTTTTGCTTGGCAAGAAGCAGGATGAGGAAATAAGTCTCTGGGATCTGATGTTCATTCCCCAAATGGTGGGCGATACCGTACTCGATTTCGAATATTTAGGACGCGATGGCGTAATTAGGGTGCTTGCCGATAGGGAAATTGTGCTCAACGAGTCCTCTCGCCCCCCCGTTCCAGAGGAACCTCGAATACTGTGGCCCTGGCTTTTGGCGCTCGGCATCGCTCTTGCCCTGCTATGGAACTCAGGCAGGAGACTGCTGCGTGCATTGATTATTCTCTTTGTCGGCATCCCGGGGCTGATACTAGGCTTTCTGATGCTCTTCACCGACCATACGGCTGCCTACAACAACATCAATATACTGCCGAGTATTCCGACGGTGCTTTTGGGTCTCATCTTCCTTGGAAAGTCTGCAAAAAGGGAACTGGCACTCAGCTGGATTTGGACTCTTAACCTGGCCGGCGTATTGGCCGCGGTTTTTCTGCGGCTGAGCGGGATTAGCATACAAAATGCAGGCGCCTTTTGGGCGCTCTACGGACCGCTGGCGTTTATGGCCTCTAGCCCCGGGCAGTATTTAAAAGGAAAGCTCTATTCTCGATTCGGCAAGCTCCGGAAGCGTGGCAGCGGCCGCGTCAAGCAGATCCGCCCCGCCAATAATGGTAATTGAACGGCTGTCCCATTTGGCAAGAAGGGCCTCGGCCTCCTGTTTCAAATCCCCGGCGCCTGCCTCAAACTGGATATTCCGCCGCGTCTGCCTAATCTCATCGGTGATTCCATATAAGCGCCTCTTGAAAGCAACAAGGCCCCTCCCACCTGGGCCAAGCGGCTGAAGCTCCTTGCCTATCGAGCCTATCACGGCCATATCCACCGTTCGGGTGTCTAACTCGGTAATCGCCCATTCAAGGGAGTCCCTGAAACTCCTTAGGGAAGGGAGAATCTGGGGATCCCTGTAGGTGCTGAAGGTGAAGGTTCCATCAAGTGCCGCCAGGATGGCAAAGGCGCCATAGGCTCCCCCCTTCATGCGAATACTCTCCCACAGATAACCAGTTCTAAGTATGTGAGCCAAGAGCCCCAGCCTGGCGTGCTCCGGGCTGCCAAGAAGGGGGGCCGGCAAGCTAAGGGATGAAAAGGTTACCGAGGCGGCGATCGAAATGCTTTCCCCCAGGGTTTCATGCTTAAATAGTTCTGGTTCGGTCGCCGCCGACGCAGATATGCCGGCCGGAAGGGCGTTAATCATACCAAGGGTATCCGACAGTCCCCTCGCAGCAAAATCCTCATCCGATGTGAACACTGCCGACAAGTTTTCCTTCTTGATAAGATGCCTCTGGATTTCACTTAGCGCCGATGTGGCATCGGCGGCCTTCGCGCCTTCTAGGAAGAGAATCTGTTTGACGCCGTACCAGAAATCCTCCCAGGAGGCGGCAAGCGAATGCCTTGCGGCGGCTCGATTTGAACTGAATTCATGGCCGGAAGGCACAAGAGCGGCGTGATAATCGTTCCTTAATTCCGAGAGCAAATCGCGAAGGCGGTCCATGTCGGAGAAATCGGCCGACACCAGCAGGCGCCGCGTAATTTCCAGAGCCTCCTCCCACTGGTGATTCAAGGCCTTTAGACAAACAAAGAGATGACACTTCAAACCTCCTTTGGCATTAGGGTGAACAGAAGAAGCCTCCAGTGAGCAGGCCAGTCCGCCGGTTTTAAGGGACAATTCAACAGCAACGTCCTGGTGGGGCACACCTGGCAGACCCACATCCGAGAGGGCCCGGCCAAACAGCGGCAGCCAGGGCTGCAGATTTGCGTTCAAACCGCCCAAATCAAAGGCCAGGACAAGATAACTCACCTTGTTAGTAAAGGTTGTATGTATGTAGCACTCATTCTGATCTACCTTCTCAAGAGGCAGAATACGAACCTCTCGAGGTAGGTGGCTCCGATTCAGAAATGGTATCCGATTTATAGCTTCCTCTGAATCCGGGCTATCCTGAAAGGTTCTCAGTCTCTCAAGTGATTTCTGGAGTGCTCTCTTATCAAGCCCCTGTTTTTGAAACCTCTCCAGCTCTTCGCGTTCCCTTGCAAACCTGCGCAGGCCAAATCCGGAATCTGGTATGACCGTCAGTGTTGAGCGGTGGGTATTTTGGATGAGTTCCCGGCTGATAATCTTTTCGAAGTATCCTTTGCGCACCTTGCCGCGAAGGGTTTCCATGGGAGCCTCCAGGGCCAAGCCCTCTATTGGCGCCCTATCGTGCAGCCAGGCTTTCAAGGCCTGCTTCATAAGACGTAATCCAAAGGGCGAGCCACCACGAATTTCCCGCATCCGGAATTCCACTAGTCTCATGGCCCCCTCAACCAGTTCGGAACCGAGCCCTTCCCTAACCAGTCTCTCTAGGGTTCCCATCACCAGTTTTTCAAAGTCATCACGTTTTGAAGGCCTTGTTCCTCTGAGTCCCACCGAAAAGACCAGTTGACGCAGGTTGGTATCCACACCGCTAACTGGAGAGAGATCCTCCCCTATTTTGCTGTCGATAACAGCCTTTTGCAGCGGAGCGCCGCCATGACCCAGCAATATGGATGAAAGCACCTGGGCGCCAAGTGCGGACTGAGAGCCATTTTCACCGCTTAGGAGCCAGCTTATGCTAATGGTGCTTTTCTCTTCGCCCGAATCGCCGCGGGGCCAAGCCACTTCCACGCGCCGCGGCCTCTTCCAGCCTCGCTGCAGCCCTATCTGAGAGTTAACCTCCCTTCTCTCGAAGTGGGAAAAGAATTCCCCATCCAGTATCCGCAGGCATTCCTCCAAATCCGCGTCACCATAGAGGAAGACGCGGGTATTGGAGGGGTGATAGTAGTTCCGATGAAATGACTTAAGCTTTTCGTGGCTAAGAAATGGAATTTGAGAGGGATTGCCGCCCGAATCCCATCCGTATGAAGTATTCGGGAACAGCAGACGCAAAACGTAATCTTCTACAACCGCTTCCAGAGAAGAATAGGCTCCCTTCATCTCATTTAACACAATTCCCGTTCGACGCAGCCTTCCCTCTTCATCGTATTCGAGCCGATGCCCCTCCTGCGTGAAGACTTCGGGACGAAGTTGGGGAAAGAAAACCGCGTCGCCATAAACCCTAAGCAGATTGAAATAATCGGCCTTGATGGTGCTGGCCGCCGGATAGACGGTCTTATCCGGATATGTGATTGCATTCAGAAAGGTATGGGCGCTTCCCTTCAGCAAAACCAGAAAAGGGTCCTTCAGTGGATAACGCCTGGAACCGCAGAGCACCGAGTGCTCTAGTATATGCGCCGCACCGCTACTGTCCTTCGGCGGCGTTCTGAATATGTATGATATCAGATTCTCCGAATCACCGGCATGCACCTTGTAAACCTGGGCGCCGGTGGCGCAATGGCGCAGAAAGATGCCCTCGGCGCGGTATTCACACAGTGAATCCACCGAAAGGGTATCAAAACCAGTGTAGTCTTCCTTCATTGGTAAGTCCGATATTCAGCCAAATACTAGTATCGCGAATTACTGAGAGTCTTGCGAATCTTCTTCAACTGCTTGCGTTCCATGGCCTTCTTCTTCCGATTTCTGATTGTGGATGGTTTCTCGAAGTATTCACGTTTTTTAAACTCCCGAATAATTCCTTCCTTATCCACCATGCGCTTGAAGCGTCGAATGGCCTTCTCCAGGGGTTCGTCGTCGTTAATTCTCACGTAAGCAATCCGGAATCACCTCCTTCGCATATATAAGACTCGGCCTAGCCGCAAAATGCCACTACATCTTACCGATCAGAGTATCCGTGTCAAGAAGAGATTTCTCGAGAAAGTACTTGGGATTAACCGGTGTTGTTCCTATGCGGAGTTCCCAGTGCAGGTGCCTGCCTGTTGCAAAACCCGTATCACCTATCGTGCCTATGCGTTGATTCTGCGCTACAAGTTCACCCTCTCCCACATAGATGGAATCCATGTGGAAGTACATAGTGAAAACACCCGGCAGATGCTCGATTATCACGGTGTTCCCGGTTAGCAATCGCTCACTGGCAAGCACAATGCGGCCGCGGCCGGAGGCCTTTACCGGGGTGCCAGCCTCCGCCCACAAATCATCGCCATAATGTATGGAGGATGATTCAGACCCATCAGGCATATGATACCTCCGTCTATCGCCAAAAAATGCCGTTAGAACGCCGTTTTTGATGGGGGTGGAAAATGGCCCGATTTGATGTATTGCGGTTTTGTCAGGAGTACTCAGGACTGCCCAAAGCCGCCTGAACTCGGCCTTTTTTCGCTCTGATTCATCGGTATAAAGAGCGTTCATTTCCTCATCCAGCCGGATTACCTCTTCGAGATATGTCGCGACGCCAAGGTTGATGCCGCGCTCCAGGCGCCACTTGCTTTTGCCAAGTTCGGCATCCACTACCAGCCGATAGGTGCCTGGAGCCAGATTTGCGGGCATGCCCAGAAGGGCTGTTGAAACGCGGCGGCCGCTGGGAGTTTCCCAGTTGAACCCCTCGTTGCGGCTTAGGGCTATGCCGCTCTGGTTCTTGAGTGTTACGACTGTCTTATCCATCGGATTGCCAAAAATCATTATTTGAACCACAGCCCCCGGCTCGGTGTAATCGGGGGCTATTAGAACCGGGTTGGCGACGCCGGGCATGGATGGAATCAGGACAAGAAAGAGCAAAAAACAAATTGGACAGGTCCCTATCCAATGGAAGAAACTGCGCTTTTCTAGCTGTTGCATGGAGAGGCCTCCAAAACCGTGAGTCGGCGTGCATTAGTACCGCGCCAGGAATCACGATCCAATCTATATATCAAATCTACCATGCCATCAATTTTAATCAATGAACCATAGTTTTTTGCACCATCCCACCAGAGGGCGGGCCATCGATTTGAACCTAGCGAAACCAGAAGTTTGAGATGCCTGTTTTCGGGTTTCCCAACCAGACTTGCCTGAAAGACTCTAACCCCGCGGGTGAGGAAGACCAGGGGGGGGAAACCCTGTCCATAGGGCTCCAGGCGCTTAAGGAGCTTCTCAATTCCCTCTGGTCCCAAATCCGATATCTCCCGGTGCGACAGTTCGGCGTCGACGTCTGTCCTGGTGGATTCAGGCCTCCCGGGTTCAACGCGGCTAATCCATTTTCGGCTAATTTGAACCAATTGGCTAATCCTGGCGCTTGGCAGGCAGAATCCACCCGCCTGAGGGTGCCCCCCGAAATCGTCCAATAGCGAAGAAGCCGCCTTTAGCCAGTCAAGGGCGTTTATGTTGGAACCGCATCGAATCGAGCCGGATGCATTCTCGCCTTTTACGGCAATTACAACTGCCGCGGGAGCGATGGCTCTTTGAAGACGAGAAGCCAGGATGCCCGTAATTCCCCTGGGAACTTCGGAGTCCGCAAGTATTAGCATTTTGCCGGCAAGGTTATTCTGCGACTGGTAGGCCCGCGGCAGCAGTTTCTCCCACATGCGATCACCGAGCACGCGGCGCTCCCTGTTAAGCCCGATTAGCCTGGAGACCAACGACGATCTCTTGATTGAATCGTTTTCAAAAAACAGTTTTACCGCTATATCCGCCTGACTCATGCGTCCGGCGGCATTGATAAGCGGGCAAATCTGCCAGGCGATTTCCGTGGTGCTAATATACTTTTCGTGGAACCGAAGCTTTATCAGGATTTCACGCAGCGCCATTCTGAGTTTACCGCCAACCTGGTTTATTCTGTTCATACCCATTCGAACAAGAATGCGATTTTCATCGTAGAGGGGCATCATATCGGCCAGGGTTCCAAGGGCAACAAGATCCAGTCCTCGACGCCAGGTTTCGAGGTGGGGGCTCAGGGAATCTAATTGCTTGCTTATCATCAAATTTCGCAGGGTGGAAAGAGGTCCGATTTCCCTGGAGCTGTATCTGGCCAGGCGGCTAATTGACTGGAGTTCAGTGAGTGAGAGGTTCTTGAGCGCCGGAAAGGTGGCGCCTATTTCGAGCGCGGCGTCGACTATGGAAACCTCGGCGCCGTTGAAAAAGGTGGATATCAGCGGAATTTGCCCGGCGCAGTCGTAGGAGTAGACTGGACGAGTTCCTATGTAGTCCCGGAGCCTGTCGCGGTCTGACTCACCCGCGCTGCTGCTGACGGCTATCCGGCTGATTTCGAGCAGGTTGTGTATTAGAAGCGCCTCTACTTCGATTTCACCGGCATCCTGGCAGGCAATTAGAAGGCAGTAATCCTGAAGCGGAGTTTTAGCCAGCGAAAGAGCCCACTGAAACTTGGATGCTATTGCAGCGGCGCAGAGTCCGTCGAAGGGATAGGAGCCGGAAATTTTGGGGTTCACGACGGCATAGGCATTGGGTAATCCATCCTCCCTCGGCATGTGATGATCAAATACCAGTACGTCCAATCCCAGCTCGCCGGCCAACTTTATCTCGTCGAAATCGGTGGTGCCGCAATCAACCGCTATCACGAGACTCACGCCCTCATTTGCACTCTTTCGCAGTATTTTACAATCCATCCCGTATTCCGCATCGCCCACCGGCACTTGCCAAGCCGGTTCGATGCCCACCATCCTGAGAGCCTCGGCCATTATTACTGTCGAGGTTACGCCGTCGACGTCCCTATCACCGATGATAAGCACTTTTTCACCCTTCTCGGCCGCCAGCATAACTCTGTCTACCGCCTTTCCCATTTCAGGGAAGATGAAGGGATTGTGGAGAAAGCGTTCATCCTCCTCCAGGAAGTAGGCTATTTTCTCGGGTTTTGCCATGCTGCGATGGAACAATATGTAGGCGGTCAGGAAGTCCAGTTTATAGCGGTCCGCCAGGGCGCACACCTCCCTGTCTTCAATCATGGCTTCTACCATTTTAGTCTGTTACTTCTTCAAGAATCAGGCTTGGGGCCTTTGACGGCTTTTCAGGCGCGATGGGGGGGGCCAGTTTCGAGAAACCGACGTCGAGTCTGGCCTCTTTTTGAGCCCACACCCTCATTATGGACTCACCTTTTTCGACTTTGTCTCCGGTTTTTTTAAGAAGCTCAATGCCGGCCAGGGCTTCGACGCTGTCTTTGGCGACGTTCCGGCCCACACCCAGGGCAACGGCCGCCATGCCTACCTCGAGGGCATCGATTTTGGACAGATAGCCGGACTGTGACGCCAGCAGCTCCCTAGAAAATTCGGCCCTTGCTCTGCCGCGCATTGCCATAAGTTCCGAAAAATTTCCTCCCTGGAATTCCACATTGGCTTTGAATATCTCGAAGGCGGAGCCGCTTTCTATGGCCCTTCGACAGCACTTCTCGGCCGACTGGAGATTTTTTTCAAATCCGCCGGCAATTAGCATCCAGGCGCCCAAGCGGTAGCTAATCTCCATTACATCTGCCGGCCCCTCGCCCTGGAGGCAGGCAATTGCTTCCTCAACTTCAAGAAAATTTCCCACGGTGAAACCCAATGGTTCTGCCATATCCGTTAGCACTGCCACTACCCTGCGCCCGAGGCTTTTTCCGGTATCAACCAAGGACAGTGCGAGAGCCCTGGCCTCCTCCCTGGTTTTCATAAAGGCACCCCGACCGCATTTCACATCCATTACCAGCGACTGGGCGCCCTCCGCAAATTTCTTCGACAGGATGCTGGCTGTGATTAGAGGTATGGATTCCACAGTGGCGCTTACATCTCTAAGGGCGTAGAGTTTGTGGTCAGCAGGAACCACTTTTTCGCTCTGCCCCGACATAACAAATCCAACTTTTTCTATTCCATCGCGGAAACGAGAAGGACTTAGGGCAGTGCTGTAGCCCGGGATGGAATCAAGCTTGTCCAATGTTCCGCCAGTATGCCCGAGCGCCCGCCCGCTCATCATGGGAACCTTCAAACCGCATGCGGCGGCCATTGGGGCCAGAATCAGCGATACTTTGTCGCCTACCCCGCCCGTGGAATGTTTGTCTACAAGGGGGGCGTCAATTCCCTCAAGGTCTATCACCTCTCCGGAGGCTATCATGGCTCGGGTAAGGTGTCCGGTTTCCTCGGCGTTCATCCCGTTAAGCAGAATCGCCATGCACAGTGCAGCGGCCTGGTAATCGGCTATGTTCCCCGCCGCATAACCCTGGATAAAGCCATGTATCTGTTCTTCACCAAGCGATTTTGAATCTCTTTTGGCAGCAATTATGTCAACTGCTCTAACACTCATAGGGTCTCAACATAATGCACTCTATCGGCTATTAGTGCAATCCCGCCGTCTCTAGCGTTTTTGCAAACTTTTCAGGGACCCCTCGAGAAGGGTTTGTATTACGGCAAAAAGCCATTGTTCCATAGTCGCTGTGCTGCGATTGGGAAGGCCTATTTTCGCCGCCCTGCCTATTTCAACATTGGCAATTACAAGTAACCAGCGAATGGCTCCCAACGAGAGCTCGTTCAAACCTCCTTCGCCGCAGTCGGGGCATATTAGCAGGCCGTTTGGAAGAAAGTAGACCGCCCTGCCCTCCAGACTCCCGCCGCACCGATTGCATCGGTCCAGCTCCGGCATCACCCCTTCAATTTTGAGAAAATTCCAGAGAAATGCGCAGTTTAGTCTCGGAATTTTCCGCGGTACGCACTGTGACAGCAGTGACAGGGCGCTAGCGGCAAGCGCAAAGAGAGATGCTGAATCCCCACCGGAACCATAGCTTCGCAGCATTATCTCGGCCCAGGTTGAGGCCGTGTAAAAACGCTCCAGATTTCTCCTAAGTCCATCGTGGGTGTTCACAGGATCGAAGCTGCGGAGCCGCCAGCGTCTTCTCGAACCGTCATAGTGCAACTCGGCTATTCCACGATTGTAGGGTAGCGCGGTGCTCCGCAGAGTGCTTCTTAGGCTCATGGCACCGTAGGCTAAAGAATCCACCAGGCCCTTGCCGCTAACCAACATCGAGAGGCCGCGATGATTCTCGCCCACCCTTCTGGCGTGAAGCACAATTGCTTGTACTTTGATATTATAGGCCATTTATGTTTCCAAACCCATCTTCAAATACGCTCCTCTTTGCCTAACCCCTAAATTCAAAGCCGAAATCCAAAAACGTTCATAAATGTCATTTTCCGTCCATCAAAGCGCCCGCCATCCGCCCGGCTTTTCCGCCATAGTCCGGATTCAGGCAGATCTGGTGCCTTTTAGAAAGATTGCCCAATCCCTTATAATAACTAATAGCGCCGGTAAAAAGAATTATCATCGAAACAAGGATTGTTGGAGGAGAATATCGGAAATAAGGTTGATGAAACAACGAATTTGTTTGCTCCTCCGTGCAGAAGGTTTTATTTTTAAGATGTGCCTGTTGCTAATGCGGCCAACACCCGAGTGTTTTGAAGGCATGTCATTTTTTGGTTAGCGCGAGGGGGGTCCTCGCCATTATGCGAGGTGGGCTTGTCCACAACTAGGGGGCGTTAGAGGACGTTCTGCGCGTAGACTGGGCGCTTCTAAAAGCAGGAATTACCCCGCCAAAGGAGGCCCGGCAGCCAGATGAGCGGGGCGTAGAAGCGGAGGGCCGTATAAGGAGCTTTGAAAATGCCAAAACGCAATAAGGAGCCAAATCAGATTATAGCGGCAGCCGAGGTCTTGCCGGAATATATCTACCTGGTGCCGCTGCAGGGCAAACCGATATTCCCGGGCATATTCACACCGATAATGATTAGCGGAAGCGAAGATATCGCGGTGATTGACAAGGCGATAGAAAGCCACAAGGTGATCGGCCTTATTCTAACCAGCGATCCGGAAGCAAGTTCTCCCGGCCCAAGCGAGTTATACCGGGTGGGAACAGCCGCCAAGATAGTCAAGCGAATCAACTTGCCGGATGGTGGAATTAACATTTTCATCAGTACATTGAAGCGCTTCAAAATCTCGAAAATTCGCGGCGAGACGAGTCCCTTCTCAGCCGTAGTGCAGTACCTAAGCGACAAATACAACCCCAAAGACATCGAACTGAAGGCCTTAACCCGGGCATTGCTCTTCGAAATGAAACAGATAAGCGAGAACAATCCTCTGTTCACCGAAGAGATGCGGCTTAACATGATAAACATTGATGATCCGGGGAAGATAGCGGACTTCATTATCAGCATCCTCAATGTAGCAAGAAACAAGCAGCAGGAAATTCTAGAAACCCTCGACGTGAAAAAGCGCCTGAACATGGTGCTGGTTCATATCAAGAAAGAGCACGAGCTCTCGAAAATTCAGAAGAGGATAGCCGGGGAAATCAACGAGAAGATTGAGAAAAACCAGCGAGATTACTTTCTGAGGGAAGAACTGAAGGCCATCAAAAAGGAACTTGGCGAGCCGACTGATGCGCGGTCAAGCGAGTATCGAAAATTCAGGGAAGCACTTGCCAAATTTAGCTTCACCGGCGAGATAGCCGAACAAGTGGAACGCGAACTCGACAAATTTAGGGTGATGGACCCCCAGTCGAGCGAATACGTGGTTACCAGAAACTACCTTGACTGGATAGTTTCGCTTCCCTGGGCTGATCCAGGCGCGGATGAAATAGACATCACCGCATCATCCAAGATTTTGGAAGAAGATCATTATGGACTGGAAGACGTGAAAGAACGCATTATGGAATACCTCGCGGTTAGAAAATTGAAAGAGGATTCGAAGGGCTCGATTATCCTGCTGGTGGGACCTCCAGGTGTGGGGAAAACCTCGATAGGGAAATCCATTGCCCGGGCCATGGGAAGGCCGTTCTTCAGGTTTTCGGTTGGCGGCATGAGGGATGAGGCCGAGATCAAGGGCCATCGCCGCACCTACATTGGGGCCATGCCAGGCAAGATAATTCAGGGGCTGAAAATAGCGAAATCGCGGGCTCCCGTTTTTATGATAGACGAAATAGACAAACTGGGAATGAGCTTTCAGGGCGATCCCTCTTCAGCGCTCCTAGAAGTACTGGACTCCGAGCAGAATATCAACTTCAGGGATCACTATCTCGATCTTCCCTTTGATCTCTCTCATGTGGTCTTCGTAGCTACGGCCAACACGCTCGACATAATCCCCCGCCCCCTCATAGACCGAATGGAGGTTATCCGGCTTTCGGGTTATGTGGACGAGGAAAAAATACAAATTGCAAGGCAGTACATTATTCCAAAGAGCCTCAAGCGCCACGGCTTGAAGCGGGGACAGATTCGCTACAATCTGAGCACGCTCAAGGCGATTGCGGACGGCTATGCCAGAGATGCGGGAATGCGCACCTTCGAAAAGGCCATCAATCGTATTCATAGAAAGGTCGCACTTGGAGTGGTAAACAAGTCCGAAAAGCTTCCGATGCACATAAAGACTGATGTTTTGGAACATTACCTGAAAAAGCCGGTGTTTCGGGAGGATGGACTTAACAAAGCTGCCAAGCCGGGCATGGCCCTTGGGCTGGCCTGGACAAGCATGGGGGGAAGCATCCTCGTAATTGAGGCGGACGCGATTCTTGGAAAGGAAGCGCTGAACCTGACCGGGCAGATGGGCGAGGTAATGAAGGAATCCGCTAAAATTGCCTATACCAGGGTGAGAAAGATTGTCCAATCCATAGAGGGACTGGATAAGTTCTTTTCCACCCGCACTATCCACCTCCATATTCCCGAGGGGGCTATTCCAAAGGACGGACCTTCGGCCGGGATTACAATGACAACGGCTCTGCTATCGCTCGCAACCGGATTGAAAACCAAGACAAACATGGCAATGACCGGAGAGCTGAGTCTCACGGGCAGGGTTCTCTCGATTGGGGGCCTAAAGGAAAAAACCATCGCGGCGCGGCGACACAAAATTGGCCATTTGATTATTCCGGAAGCAAACAAGCGGGATCTGGAGGAGATACCGGCCCAGGTGAAAAAGGGGATAGTCTTCCATCCGGTTTCGGAGTACAATGAGGTGGTTCAGCTTATTCTGCCCCAACTCAAACTCTAGTTCTCCCCTATTTGGGCCGAGATTGATGCGGTGCGGCATCCTGGCCTATGCCTGCCAGTCAAGGCCGAACCAAGGAGTAGATTGTGCCTCCGGAGGAAATAGACTATCGCGCCTATGCCGAACTCTTGATTGACGCCGGCATTGCCCTTAGGCCGAATGAGAAGCTGCTTATTCGCCATGAACCCGGTGGTGCGCTGCTTGCCCGACGCTGTGCGGAGGTGGCCTATGAGCGCGGCGCGCTCCTCGTTGAAACTCAGATTTACGATCCGCACATCCTTCGGGCGCGAATAAGGGCGCAGGCGAAAAACAGCGAGGCCCTTACAGCCCTTCCCTCCTGGCTGCCAGCCTGGCAGGATGCGATAGTGAAGGAATCCTGGGCATATCTGGTGCTTAATTCCCATGAAGATATGGATCTGATGACCCGGATTGACCAAAGGGCCTTGATGCTGCAAGAGCGATGCCTGAGAGAGGGAATACAGCTCTTCTATGACGCAGTTACAGACAACACAATTTCCTGGTGCGTTGGCGACGCTCCCGGCCCCAGGTGGGCCGAATATGTTTTGGGTAAAGGAAAGAGCACCGCAGATCTCTGGCGCACATTGACTCCTATGCTTCTTCTGGACCACGATAATCCCGTCCTTGAATGGAAGAAAAAGTCCCGGATCCTTGAAGATAGATCTAGGCTGCTAAACGAGTTCAAGTTCGATTCCCTGCGCTTTGAGGGTGAAGGTACCCGCCTCGTAGTAGGACTGCTCGCGAAGTCGAAATGGAATGGCGGGGGAGAAAACGGCCGAGGCAATCTGTCAAATATTCCCACCGAAGAGGTATTCACTACGCCGGATAGGGCACGTTGCGAGGGTTTTGTCCGCATTACGCAGGCTATCGAGGTGCGCGGCACCATGGTTAGGGGTGCAAAATTCACGTTCAAAGGCGGTGTTCTGGTTGATTTTGATGCCGAAGAGGGACTAGAAGCACTCAAATCCTTTGTGGAGGCCTATAAGGGTGTACGAAGGCTTGGGGAGGTGGCGCTAGTTGATGAAGACTCCGTCATCGCGCGAAGCAAGCTTCATTTTGGTTCCATCCTCTTCGATGAAAACTCCTCCTGCCATATCGCCCTTGGTTCCGGCTATCCTGCCTGTATTGAGGGAGGGGATAAATTAGGGACTGAAGAAAAGAAAATTGCTGCCGGGTGCAACACATCCCTGGCCCATCTGGATTTCATGATAGGCTCGCCCAGCATGTCGGTATTCGGCCTGGATGCGGATGGCAGGGAAGCCCCGGTAATTGTCAGGGGCCACTTTGTTATATAGACGAGCTATATAGATGAGCCGCTTTGCCGCATGAGAACCTCGAAGAATAATTACGCAATAACACTAAGAACATTGGACAGCGCTTAAGGACTGAAAACCCCCTGTTTACGAGCATTGGATATCCAAGCTAGACTGCTAACCGTGAAAGACTACCTTAGCGCACCTACCATCAACCCGATAATCTTCGATTTGCCGGGCCCCCTGGCACTTACCTGGTACGGCCTGATGTACCTTCTCGGTTTCCTATTCACCTACCACTTCGTGAACTACCATATCAGGAAGCAGAAAATCATCATGACTTCGTCCGAGTTCTCCAACATCATTACACTGGCCTTTCTGGGAGTTATTGCCGGAGGTCGTTTGGGCTTTGTGTTCTTTGTGCATCCCGCCTACTATTTCAACAATCCTCTAAAGATATTTGCGGTTTGGGACGGCGGAATGTATTTTTTTGGGGGTTTGGGTCTGGCTATGTTTCTCCCCTGGTTATATGTACGCCGAACCAAGCTGCATTATCTGGATATAGCGGATTTGTTTGTTGTTCCTGTGCCAATGGCACTGGCCTTTGGCCGCTGGGGCAATTTTATGAATGGCGAATTCTGGGGTAAGCCAAGCTCCGCACCCTGGGCGATAGTCTTTGATTCTGTGCCAAATTCGGAGCGTTTTAGCGGTTCGGAAGAATGGGTGGCGTCCTGGGCAAAGGAAATTGGAATGGATTTTTCGGGATTGGTTAACCTGCCTCGGCATCCTGTACAACTCTACGAGCTGCTTTTCGAAGGGATTCTGCTCTTCATTGTCCTCTTGCTGTTTAAAAGCAGGCTAAGGCCCAGGGGTTCAGTCTTGAGTATGTTCTTCCTTATCTACGGCGCACTGCGATTCTGGATCGAATTCTACCGCCATCCTGCCAGTCATTCGGCACTTATTCTGGGAAACAGCTGGTTTACCCTGGGCATGCTCTTCTCCATACCAATGGTGATTTGCGGCGCACTTGGACTATTTTTGAGCTTCAGATTCGGAGTGAAGAACAAACTGTACAAAATTCCAAAACAGGGGCGATGAGTGTCCCCTTCAATTGGAGCTTGCTGCTACTGCAGGCATGGCGTTCGATTTTTGCCACTAGAGGAACACACCGTCGCCTAACCCCTCATCGACTGAAAGTGCTGATTATTTTTTGGACGCTCTTCCTGCCGCACCAACTCGTTACCCGATTCTGCCTAATTCTCGACAACATATTTTTCCCCGCCTGGCGCAGGGAACCAATCAAGAAACCGGTATTTATCACGGGTGTTTTCAGAAGTGGAACTACATATCTGCATCGAATGATGGCAAGCGACAATAGCACTTTCAGCGCGTTCAAAACCTGGGAGATTTATGTGGCGCCTTCAATCGTACAGCGGAAGCTGATACGCCTGCTAATGCGTCTCGATGCACTCATAGGAAAACCAATCTATAGCCTGCTCTCCCGTTACGATTCAAAAAAACTGAGGAGTATTCGCTTTCACCATGTTGGATTATGGAAGGAAGAGGAGGACGAGGGCCTGTTTCTCTTTTCCTGGGATTCCCTCTTTACCTGGTTCTTCTTCCCCGATTCAAGGGGGATGAATGACTACTGGGATAGGGGGGGCAAAGGCAATAGGCGGCGTATGGAATTCTTCAGGAACTGTGTGCGCAGGCACCTTTTCTTTCACGGAGATAGGGCCATCTACCTATCCAAAAATCCGGCCTTTTCTCCGATGCTGGCGAGTTTGAAAGAGGTTTTTCCCGATGCCCGTGTCATATACTTGCTTCGAACTCCGATGGAGGCGCTGCCCTCGCAGGCCGTTTGGCTTTCGTTTTGCTGGCATTATTTTTCGTCTCCTACCGAAAAATACCCCTTTAAGACCGAGCTATTGGAAATGTCATCTATCTGGTATTCCCACCCTTTGAAACTCTTCGATAGCTGGCAATCGCAAGAATACCTTGTAATAAAATACGCAAAGCTCATCGAAAGTCCTTCCGAAGTAATGGAGAAAATTTACAGGCATTTCGAACTCTCAATGTCAGAAGACTTTCGAAACCAGCTTCAAGAGAAAACTGAAGGAGAGAACAGGCATTCGGCGGGAACAACGCTCGAGGAAGTGGGCTACGACAGAGAGCAGGTGATTCGTATCTTCGCTGAACTATGTCGACGCTACGACTTGACGCTTTAGCTTGTCCCTGGTTTTGGCGTTGAACGCTCAAAACCGCTGATTATGAAAATTCGCAATTTGAGGTATCTACCTTCCGGGCGGAAGACTCTCGAAGTCTACCGCAAATCTGCGGTGAAGCTCTAAAAGGCCAATTCGCTTGACCACGCCATCAAGATAACCTAGGCTTCTTGAAGATGCCCAGCCTCAGAGAGCAGGTGGATTTGATTAGGGAGGTTTTTGCCTACTCGGAGCGCTTCCGCGACGCCATCTTTGTGATTAAGATTTCAAGCCAGATAATAGACCACCCGGATTTTCCCCAGCATGCGGCTGATTTGGCACTTTTGCACAAGGCCGGCATCAGAATCGTCATAGTCCCAGGCCCCAGAAAAAAAATTGACGAGGTCTTTGTCCGCTATGGTGTTGAAAAAAAATACATAGGCGCCATTCAGGTTAGCGATTCCGAAACGGTGGAATTAATCAAGATGGCTGCCTTCGACGCGGCTCATAGGGTTATGACAGCTCTTTCGGGCCATGGAATAATCCCCCTAATCGGCGATTGGATCAAGGCCAGATCGCGCGGCGTGCACCAGGGAAGGGACTTTGGAAGCAGTGGTATCGTGGATCGGGTTCGCATCGAGTCGGTGATTCGGTCTCTCGAACTCGGATATCTGCTTATCTTCCCCTGCATCGGGCACAGCGATGTGGGCCAGCCCTTTATTCTTTCCTCGAATGAACTGGCGCAAAACATTGCCTCATCCCTCGGCGCCAAAAAACTTTTTTTGTTAACAGCAGATCCGGTAATGAGAATAGCCGAATGGAAGGCGCCTAAGGGGGCAGAAATCCTGGAAGACGGCAGGATTTTTCGCATGCTTCCGGACGTAGCTGCAAGGCTTGCCGCCATGAATCCCGATAAACCTGGACGAGTCAGTCTCGATACTGCCGCGACGGCATGCCGAGCCGGGATCGAACGCTCGCACATTCTAGACGGCCGCCAATCCGGAATTCTGCTGAAGGAAGTCTTTTCCAATCTGGGGGCCGGAACAATGGTGTTTGCCGATGCCTATGAGCGACTTCGCCCCATGAAGAGCTCCGATGTATCCGGCATTCTTGGAATAATGAAGCCGCTCGTTACCCAGGGCATACTGGTGAGGCGCACCCGGGAAGAGCTTGTAGACAGGCAGAGCGACTACTGGGTTTACTCAATGGATGGGGTGGTTCTCGGTTGCGCTGCCCTTCATATCCACGACGAGCTAAGCGCGGAAATCGCCGGGGTAGCGGTGGATACGCGCTACGCACAACTTGGAATAGGCAGGAAGCTCATTGCGAGGCTCCTTGAAGAGGCGGCAAAAATCGGCATCCGAAAGGTCTTCGCCCTTAGCTCCCGAACCTTCGATTGGTTTTTTTCCCAAGGATTCCACGAGGCCTCGATATCCAGTCTTCCGGCCAGACGCCAAAGGGAATACGATGCGGGCCGAAGTCCCAGGATACTGATTAAGGAACTTCCCGATTAAGCGTTCCAATTTGAATTCTTCCAGCAAAACAGCCTTTCAACACCGATGCCCCCACATTACTCTAATCCTGTTTCCGTATTTCCTGGCGTGCTTCATTCTTCTTTCGCAGCAGACCGATTATTGCCCAAATTACTATCAGGCCTCCCAGAAGACCCAGAAAAAGCTCAAGCGGCAGCTTCATCGCGAAAGCCACAGTTGCCACCTCCACCGCCAGCGAGGGAATTTTCCCCACTGTGCTGGCCGTCGTGAAGGCAAGGGCATTCATGCGACTCGCGGCTGCTGCTGCTGTGACTGCCCCGGAGGGTATGTAGGGAATGAGCCTGAAGGCGAGTACCAGAAAGAAAGCGAGGATTGGCGGCGCCCTGGATAACTGGGTCATCCGTCTCTCGAGGGAGGCGACAAACTTGCTTTTACCACTTGAAAGCCAGTTTAGCCCCCTGCGATAGAGCAGAAATGCCAGCACCGCGCCCAGTGATTCCCCGGCTATCGAAAGCGCAGTTCCCCACCATATACCGAAGACAGCCACATTGGCAATTGTTATGAAATAACTTGGGAGTACTCCCACAATCGCTATTGCGATTTCCAGCAAGAGGCTAAGGGGTATGGCGATGGGCCGGTATCTAGTCAGCAGATCACTGAGCCATATCTCATCCATAGACAGTTATACCGCATTTCCTAAGTTTATTCATAAGCCGAGAATACAGCTGACGAGTTTAAAAAACAACATTGTCTACCTCTATCCCGGGCCGACCTGCCAAAAGGCCATCCGAGATTAATCGAAACCAGAATCGCCTCCAAATAATGGAATTGACCCTCCGAAAGCTTTCTTCTAAGCTAGCTTCTCGTATCGCGTGGTAGCGCACGAAGAATCCGATAACAGAACTCCGACAAGCAGAAAATACGATGATTGAATCACCCTCGAAAAACACCACCGGATGGACAAGCGCAAACGGACTCGAAATTCGACCGGGCAGGGGCCACCCCTTTGGAGCGATTATAGACCCCAAGGGAGTTCAGTTTTCGTTGTTTTCAAGGCACGCAACCTCCGTATCTCTTCTGTTATTCGACGAGGAAAGGGATTCTGCGCCCCCACACGAAATCAAACTCGACCCTGAAATCCATCGCACCGGAGATTGCTGGCACGTGATTGTAAGGGGAATTCAGGCGGGACAGCTCTATCTCTACCGCGTTGACGGGCCCTACGAGCCGCTAGAAGGTCACCGATTTAACAAGCACAGGGTTTTGATCGATCCCTACGCCAAAGCTCTAACCGGAAATTTCCGTTGGAACATCGGCAACGCCTTCGGATTCATACCCTCTCATCCAGATGCAGATTTATCCTTCTCAACCGAAAAAGACATCTCGGATTTTCCCAAGTGCATCGTCATCAGCGACAGCTTCAACTGGGAAGGCGACAAACCCCTAAACTATCCGCTTCGGCAAACAATAATCTACGAAGCCCATGTTGTAGGCCTTAGCGCACATCCAGAGGCGCAGAAAAGATTCAATTTAAAAAATCCAGGCACCTTCAGCGCACTTACTCAAATGATACCCTATCTGAAGGAACTGGGAATCACCAGCCTTGAATTACTCCCCGTTGCCGAATTCGATACATCCGAAAACCAAAATAGAATCAATCCCATCAGCGGCGAACTCCTCGAGAACTACTGGGGCTACTCAACCATCGCCTCCTTCGCTCCAAAGGGGGGCTATGCCTGTTCTAGCGCCCGTGGTGAGCAAATAATCGAATTCAAGCAGATGGTGAAGGAATTCCACCGCGCCGGAATCGAAATAATCCTGGATATCGTGTTTAACCACAGCGGCGAGGGTAACCAAATGGGCCATACCCTCTCATTTAGGGGTATAGATAACAAAATCTACTACATGCTTGCCCCAAACCCGCGCTTCTATATGAACTACTCGGGATGCGGAAACACGCTAAACTGCAACCATCCTGTTATGCAGGAATTCATACTGGCATGCCTTCACTACTGGGTGCAGGAAATGCACATCGACGGTTTCCGCTTCGATCTCGGATCCATTCTCGGGCGCGACACAGATGGCAAATTAATGGATAATCCACCCGTTCTGGAGCGCATAACCCAGGACCCCGTTCTTGCCGATACCAAGCTAATTGCCGAAGCCTGGGACGCCGGCGGCGCCTATCAGGTTGGCCAATTTCACGGTGGACGATGGGCGGAGTGGAACGACAGATACCGCGATGATGTCCGGGCCTTCTGGCGCGGCGATCCTCACAAAACCAACTCCTTCGCAACTCGTCTGGCCGGCAGTGAGGATCTTTATACCGGTCGCAAGCCATATCATAGCATCAACTACATCACCGCCCACGACGGATTTACCCTTGCCGATCTGGTATCCTACGAAGCAAAGCATAACCAGGCAAACGGTGAGGATAACCGCGATGGCAGCAGCAACAACATAAGCAAAAACTGGGGTGTCGAGGGACCCTCCAAAAATCGGCAGATAAACCAGATTCGCGACCAGATGATTCATAACTTTCTAGGCACCCTCCTCCTTTCAAGCGGCACGCCGATGCTCCTCGGCGGCGATGAATTCCACCGCACCCAAAATGGAAATAACAACGCCTACTGTCAGAACAATGCGATTAGCTGGCTAGACTACTCGCTGATTGAACGTCACCCCGACACTCATCGCTTTACACGACTTCTGATCAACTTCCGCAAGGCCCATCCCGCCCTCCAACGGCAGGAATTTTTTGAAGGTAGCAATTCTGACAACAAAGAGCTGCCCGACATAGGATGGTTCTGCGAAAACGGCGGGCCGATGGACTGGAACAGAGCCGAAAACATACTCGGACTGCGAATTGATGGAAGCCGCAAGAAAATTCACGCCGAGGATGATGATGCCGACATTTGCATGTTCTTCAATGCCGAAAAGAGGGTTATACACTTTCTCATCCCGCAGCCGCCCGAGGGACAAACCTGGGCCCGCGTAATCAACACCGCCCAACCCAGCCCAAATGACATACTCGAACCCGGCCAAGAGCAGCCCATTGGAAAAGCTACCCACTATCGCCTTCTGGCCCACTCACTGGTGGTACTTATTGGAATTCGCGCCTAAACGAAAACCCCTCTATATGTGGCAGATAGGTCTAGCCATCGCATCCGGAATATAGATATTGAGTGCCCCATAAACCGAAATTCAATGTGCAAAATCGCTATCGAACAGAATCCTCGAACAGCACGCGAATTTCGTCGATGTCATTGGTAACATCGAATCCCGCACGCCTTAGCTCGTCCATACTCAAAGAAAGCCAATGCCCAAAGGAGCCCTTTGCTCTGCTGCCTGGATCCATCGACATCGCATTCCCATAGCCCCGCAGTTCTGCCGTGTGCATCAAAATCTCCCTGGCCCCCCACGCATCCAGGGCAACAGGGTCCAGTCCAGCCGCAACTATTCCAACTAAATCCGCATCCTCATAAGAAGTTGAAGGACCATTCTTTGGCCTCGCATTTACCCAAATCGCATCAAGGACGTTCAAATCCGGCATCCTGGTCTGCGCTATTTGCGTGCCCATTCCACCTGTCCCCACCTTTCTATGAGCGTTATGTCTTGTAAGCCTATTGGAAACCACTCCCATATAATGCTTTACTGCACCCGTTGTCCCGTAAATGAAATGGCTTTTGAGCACCGGCACATTGATTACTTTCAGTCGGTCAGAATCGTATGCTCCTTCGTCCCATATGCCTCTGGCAAAGCTCACCATCGTTCCATACACGGTTTCGAATTTGGGATAGCTGACGATGATGCCGGTTCTCTTTGAGGGCGCATCGGCCACGATATAGCCATCCCTATCATCCCCGTCGACGTATTCCTCTACCTCTTCTAGAGTGATGGTATCCCAAAGATACGTCGATACCCGATGCCTAGTCGAAAATTTTAGTTTAACATCCACATAGGATTGGGATCTGTCCACCGCATTGTTTTTCTCCCAATCAAGACTGCCCCCCCCTCCACCCGAGCCATACTGTGCCTGGCCATTATCCGCAATGACTATCTCGCCTACAAAACCATCTGGATGCTCAACTATGCTTCCCACGATGCTCGCAACCAAATCGCTGTTCGTCCCACCCCTGGAGTCCCACTGAGAATTTACCTTTATGATTATCACATCGTCATTGGCGATAATTCCAGGCACTCCCTCCCGAGCATAGAAGCTCTGGCCATCCCTCTCCATCAGTTCGATAAGCCGAGTGAAGCCCGCCTCGGCATCTGTTCCGGCCCGGCTGGCATATACAGTGGAGGTCCGCGAATTAGACGCTTCTCGCGACTCGATCACCAGGGGAAGCGGCGTTTTCCCCATCGATATCCCGGCATCAAGCATAGAAGACGAGTCGGCATTGACTGGGCCATTCTCCAGAACTGCAAAATATACAACTCCCGCGATGGCAAGGATGCACACAAACCAGAAAAAACGCTTAAGAGAAGCACTTATTCCAGTCAGTGAAACGAAAATCGTACTGAGCCAAAGAGCCGCATTGGCTGAGGCCATCCGCTGGCAGGGATAAACTGCTCTGGAAGGTCTTGGTCCGCTTCTTATAAAAAACCAAAGCAAACTGGCAAAACCTATAAGCAAGAAGCCAAATCGCGAATCCCACCATCTGGAACTTATCGGGTTCAATAACTTCTTATTCATAGTTTTATTATACACCATCCGCGCTGAAATTCGGTATAAAATCGGAATTACCATGCTAAGAAGCGTTATTCTGTACGCCAAAGAATTTATCCACGCCGCCCGGATATTTTCCCTAAGCCTGTCCATCAGCTCCACCAGCATCGGAATACTCGCCTCCTGGTACGATGGTTCACTGGCCGCACTCGAGACATCCAGGGCAGTTGTACTCATCACGCTTATCACTATGGCTGGAGTCGCAGTTCAATTGGGCGCAAATCTGATCAACGATTACTTTGAAGGATCATTCAAGTACGCAAATCCAACTGCGGCCGCAAATCCTATGAGACTTGCAAAGACTACTGTGCGATTTCTTAACAGGGACAGAACTGCCCTGGATGTCTTCATATTTTTGTCAGGCATCGCGTCGCTCGGTTTTGCCGGATTAATCGGACTCTATTTGCTATACATCAGTTCGTGGCCAATGCTCATAATCGGCCTATTGGGCCTGGGGGGTTCTTACGGCTATACAGGAGAGCCCATCGTTTACAAGAAGAAGGGTCTTGGAGCGATTTTCTCTTTCATATTGATGGGACCGCTGATGAATCTGGGGGCATATTATCTAATTGCCGAAACTCTCAGCTGGAAACCAATAGTCCTTGGCCTGCCACTGTCCCTGCTAATCCCAGCCCTGATGATTAGCAACGAGATGAGAGATTTGAAGAAGGATAGCAGGCTAAGCATTGGAACGCTAAGCAGCAGGATTGGACATCAATGGGCCCTCTTTCTCTATGACTCCCTGCTGGTTTGCAGTTTGATTGCCATAGCCCTCCTCGTACTACTAGGACTCTACCCTCCGCAGAGTCTTCTTGCCCTGTTATTCTTCCCCATCGCCCTTGAGGCCAGGCGCAGAGTGGCCCGGCATGAGAGTTTTGGAATCCGCCTGACAAATCGGCTGCATCAGTGCCTCTTCATAGCGCTCGTCATCATTTTTATCTTAGCCAAGCTGTATTTCACCGCTATCGTCGACACTGAAAGGAGTCTTGCAGGAGAGGCAGCTGTATTCCCCCGGTTTTGCAGCTTCCCGTCTTCCATAGCAGACGGGGCAGATTAGCGTAACCGGAAAAATATCGACCAGGGGAGGTTCGATATTCACACTGCGCAGCGCCTCCTCTCGCGTACTACAAAAATGGAAGAAAGAGGCAAAGCCAAGAAGCTTGAAAACTTCAAAGATTTTCTTGGGTATTCCGATGATAACCAGCGAGCCGCCCCTCTTTCTAACCGCCCTTAGCAGGGCCGCAAAGGCGCCGATTCCCGCGCTAGTCATGTAGGTGGCCGCATTTGCGTCAATGATAATGTTTACATAACCTCCGTCTATAACCTTCGAAATCTGAATTCTGAAGAAGTCCGCATTATAAGTATCAATCGTACCGCTTAGATGGATTATCAGCGTATCCTCCACACCAACTTCTTCGGGGGTTAGTTTGAAATCCGGATGTTCGCCGAGGGTGAAGTGTCTATTTTTTGTTGCCATCATTATTCAACTCCTTGCATAGGTGTGTGAATAATCCGGCAAGCTTTATGCCAAGCTACTTATTATCATATACAATAAGTAATTATGCTTTTCGGCAGTTGTCAGAAGGCGCTGAGTCTTATGATTATTACATAAGCCGGGACTATAATTAAGAGCTAAGTATTTATTTACAAAACAATTAAAGGGCAAAAAAGGCCGAAAAGCACTATGCAAAATGAATAACGCGGCGTCATCGTTCACCAGACACCAACCTGGAGCATGGCTCGACCGAACAAAATGAACTATGGCGAATCGACACGGGATACTCGTTCTTTTTTTGAGTTCGCCGAAATGAAGAGGTGGGTAGCCCTAGGGGTCTATGGACGTAAAATCGAAGGCCTGCACATCGAATAGACCCCTGGCGGTTAGCTTCAAATCGGGTATTACAGAAAGGGAAAGGAAGCTCAAAGACATAAAGGGATCCAGTTCCGCGCGAACGCTAAGTTTTTTGTGGGCCAGTTCTGTCAACCTACCTAGCTTTCTGACTATAACGCTGCCCGACTCGTCGGACATGAGGCCGCCGAGCGGCAGGGGCAGAACACCAAGCATCTGGCCGCCTGTGGCAGCAAGAGTGAGACCGCCGCCGGATGCTTCAAGAGCACCTAGCGCCGCCAGCATTGCCGCATCGTCATCGCCCACACAGATTAGGTTATGGGCATCGTGCGCAATACTGCTTGCAATCGCGCCGCCAGAGAGACCATAGCCTTTAAGGATGCCCAAACCGATGCGCCCGCTGTCCTTATGCCGCTCGACAACGGCCAGTTTTAGCAGGTTAGATGCGGCCGCAAACAGTCCCCTCTCATCCACCTCAACCTCTAAGACAAGGTTCTCGGTAATAAGGCTGCCGCTTATTAGGGATATCACCCTGGCTCGACTCGATTGCAGCTTCAAGTCGAGTTCACGTGAATCCAATTTGGAGATTCGCACGGTATCTCGCACAGGCTGGTTGTCGGATTGTGGCAAGTCGCAGATAAGTTTCCCGCCCTTCGCAACCAGTTGTCCACCCTGGTAAACCATGTCCACGTCAAAGTCTTCAAGCTCTCCCCTAAGTACCAGCATATCGGCACGGCGATTAGGACACAGGGCTCCCCTATCTTCCAATCTGAAGGCTTCGGCGCCATTTAGGGTGGCCATACGAATTGCTTTTGCCGGTGAAAGGCCATGGCGAATGGCCTCTCGCACGTTGAAATCAATATGTCCCTCGGTCAGAATATCGCCGGGAAGCTTGTCATCCGTACAAAATGCGCATCTTCGCTCCGTTCCGCCCCCAATGCCCCCTATCAGAGTCGCAAGATCCCGCGCGGCGGTTCCCTCCCGTATAAGAATGCGCATCCCCATGCGAAGTTTCTCGCTCATTTCTTTGATATCAGTGCATTCATGGTCGCTCTCGATGCCCGCAACGATATAAGCGGCCAAATCACTTCCACCCAACCCCGGGCAGTGTCCGTCGATTCGCTTGCCGGCTTGGCGCGACATAGCTATTTTTTTAACTACATCCATTCCCCCGGCCGCCACCATCGGATAGTCCATCACCTCGCCCAAACCAAGCACCCTTGGATGATTGATGAAAGTCTCCAAGTCGGAAACTGTCAGTTCGGCGCCGGAATCCTCGAACCTCGTTGCCGGCACGCATGAGGGCAGCATCAGAAAAATCGACTGGGGCAGGCCCTCGGAGGCTTCCAGCATCCAGCGGATTCCGGCCATACCCCGAACATTTGCAATCTCATGAGGGTCGGCAATTACCGTAGTGGTGCCCCGAGGCAGAGTCAGTTCGACAAAACCACCAGGCCCCTGCAAGGAGCTTTCGATATGAACATGGGTATCTATCAGGCCCGGAACAATGACTTTGTTGTCCAGGTCCTTTTCCACCAATCCATGATATCCTTTGCCAACTGCGATAATCCACTCACCTCTTATCGCCAGATCGCCCGGGATAAGGGCGCCTGTAAAAACATCGAGAATTCTCCCCCCGCGCAGCACCATATCCGCAAGCTTCCTACCTGAGGCTACCTCAATATCTGCCAGAATACTGTCAATCATGCAAACCTTTATAAACCGAAAATCATCTTAACTCAAGACGATGCCAAGAATCCTGCGCATTTCTGGTGATTGGAGCAATAAGAGTATAAGAAATCGAAAATCAAATTATTCTTATAAGCCAAGGGCAAGAGGTAAAACAAGAGAGATTTTAGACTTCAAGCCAGAAAGTGCAAATCCGGGGCTGGACTCCAACAAAAAAGTAAACCCCTAGTTCGCCAGACCTTCCAAAAAAACCTCTATAACCGCGATAGTCTGTCTTGGATCGGCCGTTCCGGTAATGGCCAGCTTAAAAAGATAGGCCTGGATTAAATCGAGTATCTGCGTCGAAGTGGCATTGACCTGAATCGCTCGAAGCTCCCCCGTCCCAACACCTCTCCGAAGCATTCTTCTAAGCAAATGATCGAGCTTCAAGGTTCGCCGGCGGATTATCTCGGGGAAATCCTTGCCCTCATGACGTTTCTGAAAAAGATAGTCGCCCATGCTGAAAATGAAGTCCCGATTTAACCAGCTTTTGAAGATAATACTCCCTACAATTCTCCGAATATGTCCAAGCACCGGACCGGACAGCTTCGCCTCATCCCTGTAGTCCGAGAACATTTTGTCCGTATAGTGTTTAATCGCATAGGTAAAGATTTCTTCCTTGTCTCGGAAATACAAATACAGGGAGGGCCTTGGAATCTCGCAGACTGCGGCTAAGTCGGATAGACTTGTATTCTGGTAGCCCTTCTGAGCAAAAAGTGTAAAAGCCCGGCGGAGAATCGCATCTCTTCTAAGCTCATGGTTAATAACTTTCGGCATGAAAGAGCCCATTCCACACAATCAGCAAAACTTGCTCATCCCGTTTCCAGAAGAAAACCTAAATAGCTCCAAGGCATATTGCCCCCCATCGTTATTCAACAGCAGGATTGATCGATATTTTAGCCCATGGGATTGACATCGGCGCTATAATCCACCCCAGGCCAATTAAATCCATGCAGGCGCATGAAATCCTCCCTAAATCCCCCTATATCGGCAAGCGATTTGAGGTTATCATCGTCAATCTTGTCCCACCTCGCCCCGATCAGGTCCTGAACATCCCTTCTCATTTCCCAGTCATCCATGTGAACCAGTCCATTTTCATCCCTCAGCGTACCACTTGGGCCATAAACTTTGGTTCTTAGCATGCGATACATCTGTTCAACGCAATTTTCGTGGATTCCCTTCTCCTTCATAATCTTGTAAAGCAGCGAAATATAGAGAGGTACAACCGGGATTACAGAGCTAGCCCGCGTAACCAGGGCCTTGTTCACGGATACAAAGGCCTCGCCTCCTATCGATTTAATCATTGAATCCAGGGCACTGGCACTTCTCTCCAAATTCTCCTTGGCAGACCCTATCGTACCAGCCCGATAGATTGCATAGGTGAGTTCAGGCCCGATATACGAGTAGGCAATGCTTTTTGCTCCCTTTGCCAGGACATCGGCTTCCAAAAGGCCGCTAATCCAGAGTGTCCAGTCCTCGCCCCCCATAACCTTTACCGTGCCTGCCTCCTCCTCGGCAGTGGCGGCTTCAATGCTAACTTCGTCGACCCTTCCTCTAACGAAATCCACCGATTTCGCGGTGTATGTCTTCCCCAAAGGCTTGAGCACCGACTTGTAAGTTTCTCCGCTATCTGGATCCTTGCGCACTGGGGAGGCAAGGGAGTATACAACCAGGTCTACCTGGCCGAACAACTCACGAATCTTCTCAATCACTGCCAACCTTGTTTCGTGGGTGAAGGCATCAGCGTTCAAACTCTCCGCAATCAAACCTTCCTTCCTGGCCGCCTCGTCAAAATACTTGCTGCTATACCATCCCGGGCTCGCAGGTTTCTTCCCCGTGGGTTCTCTTTCAAGGGAGATGTTTATGGTGCCGGCATCACCCCCAAAGGCGGCTGAAATGCGAGTGCCGAGCCCGTAGCCAGCGGAGCCGCCCAGAACCAACACCCGCCCTGGCATGACAAACTTGCCTGCCTCCCTGACATATTCAATCTGTTCTTCTAAGGCCTTCTTCATACCCAAAGGATGGGCGGTTAGGCAAACCCTGCCAATAATCTTGGGTTCGATAATCATCTAATTCTTCCCCCTTTTCGGGGCCACCAGACAGAGCCATGTGGCTTCGGCCGCCAATTCCTTCCCAACATAGGCCTTGCCGCTTTGACGGATTCCGCGTGCGCTGATCTGAATATTCTGAATTTCAAAGCGCACCTCATCGCCTGGTAGCACCTGCTTCCGGAACTTGACCTTGTCAATCGTAGCCAGAAAAAAAAGCCTCTCACCGAGAACACCAGACTGAGCAACGCCTGCCCCGCCGCACTGGGCCATGGATTCCACCAGCACAACCCCGGGTACGACAGGATAGTCAGGGAAATGCCCCTTGAAGAAGTAATCCTCATCTGTGTATTTGCGAGTCCCAACTACGTGCTCGTCGCTAACCTCATCTAGCTTATCAACATATAAAAAGGGTGGTCTGTGGGGTAATAAGTTCTTGATATCCGTCATTATACTGTTACTCCTTGAACTTCTTGAATACCAGCGCGCCGTTATGGCCGCCAAAACCCAGATTATTCGACATAACCGCCTCCAGCGAGGCCTTCCTGCCTACATTGGGAACATAATCCAAATCGCAACTCTTATCGGGATCGTCCAAGTTAATCGTAGGGGGAATAAAGCCCTTGCAAAGGGCCATGATACTGATTATCGCCTCCAAACCTCCCGCGCCGCCAACCAGATGCGCCGTCATCGATTTTGTCGAAGAGATGGGCATCTTATAGGCATGATTGCCAAAGGCCTTCTTGATTGCTATGGTTTCAATTGGATCGTTGGTTGGAGTAGAGGTGCCATGGGCGTTTAGATAACCAATCTGAGAGGCTTCCATCATGGCATCTTTCAGAGCCCATTTCATCGCCCTCGTGGAGCCAATACCCTCCGCATCCGGGCTGGTAAGGTGATATGCGTCGCAGCTGCCTCCATATCCCGCCACTTCCGCGTAAATCCTTGCCCCCCGATTAAGGGCATGATCCTTTTCCTCGAGCACCAGAATGCCGGCGCCCTCGCCCATTATAAAACCGTCCCTGTCCTTGTCGAATGGACGGCTGGCAATGGCTGGCCTGTCGTTGTATTTGGTGGAAAGGGCCGTAAGTTTTATGAAGCAGGATATGCCAAAGGGCGTAACCGCCGCCTCCATGCCGCCGCTTACAGCAACATCTATCTGCCCAACCCTAATCGAATTAAGCGCCGTCCCTATGGCATCGGCAGCCGATGTGCAGGCGGTTACCACCGCATAGCAGGGGCCATAAAAACCGTAGTGGATCGCAACATTTGCGGCGCCCTCATTTATTATCAGCTTTGGAATAGTCATCGGAGGAACTCCCCGGGGGCCCTGGGACATCAATTGCCGCACACCGGCCTCGGCTACCTCAAACCCTCCAATTCCGTTTCCCAGAATCACACCCGTCCGCTCCGGATCAGCGGAGCCCCTATGCAGTCCCGCATCCTCTACGGCCTGCACCGATCCAGCGAGGGCAAATTGCGAAAAACGTCCAAGCTTCCGCACCTCTTTTTTTTCGATCCAAATCAAGGGATCGAAATTTTTCACTTCGCCGGCGATTTTGCAGGCATATCCCTCGGTATCGAAGGCCCGAATCTTATCAATACCGGATTTGCCGGCACTTAGCATCTTCCAGGTATCCTCAACACTATGTCCAAGCGGATTGACAGTTCCAAGTCCGGTTACAACAACTCGTTTCCTCTCCATCACATCACCAATCCGCCATCCACCCTGATTACCTGTCCCGTAACATAGGAAGACAAATCGCTTGCGAGGTAGAGCACCGTATTGGCGACATCCTCGGTCGCTCCCATCCGTCCCAGCGGAATAGCCTTGGCATATTCGGTTTTAACCTCGTCGCTCAGTTTGTTAGTCATTGCAGTGGCAATAAAGCCCGGAGCAACTGCATTTACCCTTACGTTTCTCTTGGCAGTTTCCTTTGCAAGGCTCTTGGTGAAGCCGATTAGACCGGCCTTGGAAGCTGAATAATTGGTCTGGCCCGCGTTGCCCATCTGCCCCACAACAGAAACCATATTGATAATACTGCCCGACTTCTGTCTCAGGGCCATAAAGGCCGATACTTCCCGCGCCACAAGGAAGGCGCCGGTTAAGTTAACCTTTATTACCGATTCCCACTGCTTCAGCGGCATGCGGAAAACCATCCCGTCGCGCGTAATCCCCGCGTTGTTTACAAGGACATCCAGTCTGCCGTCCGAGCAAACTTCCTTAACCAATGCCAGCACCTGCTTCTCCACCGTGATATCCGCGGCATGAAATGTTACCGGCCCTCGCCCCGCCCTCTCCATTTCGGCCTTGAATGGACTTTCGTCAAAGTCGCAGTAATGAACCGATGCGCCTTCGCTTAGGCATTTTGAAATGATCTCTTTGCCAATACCCTGGGACCCGCCAGTAACAAGGACTTTTCTCCCTTCAAGCAACATAAACAATCACTCCCATACAACCAACTCTGCGGCAGACTCGCCCCTAAGAGCTATATCTAAATTAGCTACCATACTATGTAATTTCCCCCATAAGTCAGCCCGCTCCCGAAGCCGACGGTGATTATTTTCATACCCTTCTTCAACAGGCCCTTGCTATCCATTTCTGCCAGAGCGATCGGTATAGAGGCTGAAGAAGTATTCGCATACTCATACATGTTCAAATAGTATTTCTCGAGTGGAATATGCGCCCGCTTTGACGCAGCATGAATTATCCGGTAGTTCGCCTGGTGAGGAACAATGTAGTCAATATCGTCACTCGTGAGCGAGTTTCTATCCATCAATTCTCTTACCACCTCCACATTCACCTTCACCGCGAAATTGTACACGCGTTGACCGTCCATGGTCAGGTAGAGTTCCGACTCCGTGGTTTTGTCCAGTTTGAAGGGTGTGGAAGTGCCCCCAGTAGGCATGTAGAGGGCATCAGAACCGCTTCCATCGGTTCTCATTATGCTATCCACGATGTCTTCGCCTCCATTCCCGCCTCTTAGGATTACAGCACCTGCGCCATCTCCAAACAGAACTGCGGTGCTTCGGTCTTTCCAATCTATTATCGCTGAAAGCTTCTCCGAACCGATAACCAGCCCTGTTGTTACGGCGCCGCTCAAAATCAAGGAACGCCCCAATACAAGGCCATAGGTAAATCCGGAGCAGGCGGCTTTGATATCAAACGAGCAAATGTTTCCCGCTTTCAGTTCTTTCTGCACCAGATTCGCGGTGGCTGGAAAATCACGGTAGTCTGGGGAAATGGTTGCAACAATGATGAAATCCAATTCTTTTCTGCTTATTTTGGCATTTTTCATTGCCATTCTGGCCGCCTGAGTTGCCATGTATGAGCAGGTTTCCTCATCGGAGGCAATATGTCTGTTGCGAATCCCGGTATGGGAACGTATCCATTCATCAGAAGTATTAAGGACTCTAGAAAGCTCATCGTTGCTCACTCTCCGGGGAGGCGTATAGCAACCCACAGATACAATTCCCGCCGTCATCGCTACTCCAAAAACGTATTATTTACATATCACGAATTTTGTCAATATTGACATGGATCCACGGATTGACTAGTATTCATGACATATACTCAGTAAGGAAATGTGAACTCATGAATCAAAAACAGATTTTTGAACTGATGGAAAAATTCAAAGAGTGCGAGCTGGGAGCCCTTAGACTCGAAACCGAGGGATTCAAGATTTCTCTTAAAAGCAATAGAACGAATTTGGCGCCAAATCAGGGCACAGCCGCATTCATCCATTCGCCTGAAAGTTCAAAAACTGCCATTGTTCCCGAACCCACGGCAGCGCATGGTTTGGAAAAAGGATCTGAAGACAGTGTCGAAACAAATGACAGCGAAATTATCACCGCTCCAATTGTGGGTTCCTTCTACCGCTCTCCCGGTCCGGATTCTCCGCCCTTTGTAGAAGAGGGCTCCCTGATCGAGGCCGGCGCTTCCATATGCATTATCGAGGCCATGAAAATAATGAATAAACTCGAGGCCGAGTTTGCCTGTGAAATTGTCCGGGTATTGGCGGAGAATGGCCAGATGGTTGAATACGGAGCGCCGCTTTTCGAGGTACGAAGAACGTGATTCGTTCACTGATGATTGCAAATAGAGGTGAAATAGCCGTTAGGATAATCCGAACCTGTCGGGAAATGGGACTACGCTCCGTGGCCGTTTTCTCCCAGGCAGATGCAAATGCCCTTCATGTGCAAATGGCCGATCAGGCTGTTTGCATCGGACCGCCTTCATCGGCGCAGAGCTATCTGAACCAGAGCGCCATATTGACCGCCGCCATGTCAACAAACTGCGACGCCATCCATCCCGGTGTCGGTTTTCTCTCCGAAAATGCGGAATTCGCGAAGGCCGTAAGGGAATCCGGACTGATATTCATCGGAGCCGAGCCAGATATAATCAGACTCCTGGGCAACAAAATTCAGGCTCGTGAAATAGCCCGCTCGGCAGGACTTCCCGTTACGCCCGGCAGCGATGGGCCAATAAATAACATAGAAGAGACAATCAGAGTGGCCACCAAAATCGGCACACCCCTGATAGTCAAGGCCGCTGCCGGAGGGGGCGGCAGGGGTATGAGAATAATTCGCAGCCAGGTAGAATTGGAGGAAAACATCCGGATTGCCTCCGCCGAGGCTCTAAGCTTCTTCTCTGACGGTACAGTATTCCTCGAACGCTATCTCGAGAGTCCCCGCCATGTCGAGATTCAGGTGCTGTCAGATGGCAAAGACGAGGTAATCTACCTGGGAGAACGAGATTGCACGGTGCAAAGAAAGTATCAAAAATTGCTGGAGGAAAGTCCCTCTTCGGCTGTTAGCGACAAACTTCGTGAAGCCATGCGCAGAGATGTCCTACGCCTGTTTAGAAAGCTGAAATACGCGGGCGCCGCAACTGTTGAGTTTCTCGTGGAAGACGGACATCATTATTTTATGGAGGTGAACACGCGGATCCAGGTGGAGCATCCAGTTACCGAATTGATGACGGGTGTGGACCTAATAAGAGAGCAAATTCTAGCCTGCAGCGAGGGTAAGATGGATATTTCCCAGGAATCCGTAGTTATCGGCGGCTACGCTCTTGAAGCGCGAATAAACGCGCTGACACCTGGAACGATTAGCGAATTTGTTCCGCCTGGGGGACCCTTTGTAAGAACAGACAGCTTCCTGTATCCCGGCTATGAGGTTTCCCCCCACTATGATTCATTGGTAGCGAAAATACTGGTTTGGGCCACCGACAGGAAGCGGGGACTTGCCCGGATGTCCAGGGCCCTACGGGAAACCAGAATCGAAGGAATCAAGACAAATATGGCAGAACAGTTCGCTCTGCTAGAATCGCCCCAATTTCGCAGTGGCAAGTTCGGAAGCGAACTCTACGAGGAAGTAATTGAAGCAGGGTAAACCGCCGCAGATTTGCATGGCAAGAAAGATGATGGAGTATCTCAGTGGTAGAATTAAGTATTGGCCGTAAAAAAAATCAGAGTCGTCTGCCTAAGGCCTTCTCCCGAATAGGGGATGAATGCTGCAGGGAATGTCACAGCGAAATAAAGAAAAGTATTCTAATCAAGAATTTTCAGGTTTGCCCCGAATGCGGCCTCCACATGCCCATGCACCCTTACGACCGCATCGGTATTCTGGTGGATGAGGATAGCTTCACCGAATTTTCGCAGGATCTCACTAGCCAAAACCCGATTGAAATATATGGCTACGAGGAGAAGCTCAACCAGGCCCGGGGGAAGGCGGGCCTAAACGACGCTGTCGTGACAGGAATTGGAACCATCGAAGACTGCAAGTCCATCCTCGGCGTCATGTCATTTCACTTTTTGGGCGGCAGCATGGGTTCCGTAGTGGGCGAAAAAATAACCCGCGCTATATTAAGAGGTGCCAAGGACGCCATTCCGGTAATTCTCATTACCTCTTCGGGAGGCGCCCGGATGCAGGAAGGCATTTTCTCACTGATGCAAATGGCGAAAACTTCAAGTGCGGCTGCCCTGCTAAGCGGACTCGGCATACCGCTTTTCATTGTGCTAACCCATCCCACTACAGGGGGGGTTACCGCAAGTTTTGCCATGCTGGGCGACGTAATCATTGCAGAGCCCGGCGCGTTGATTGGCTTTGCGGGGCAACGGGTTATAGAAGGAACATTGAAAGAGAAGCTCCCAAAGGGATTCCAGCGCTCGGAGTTCCAGCAGGAGAAGGGATTTGTAGATATCATCGTTCCAAGAAGGAGGCTTAGAAAAACACTGGGCTTTCTGCTGCAAACCCATCAGGTGGGCGCATAATGCGGAGGAACCTAAATGGATGAGTTGACAATACGGAACAAAATCGAAGAAATAAAGATACTCGCAGAGAAAGAGAATATCGACATTTCTCGCGAGCTGGACTGCCTGAAATCCAAATACACGCCCAAGACCAATAACACCTGGGACAGGGTTAAGCTTGCCAGACGCATAGACAGACCCAATACTCTAGATTATATCAATATAATCTGTGATGAATTCATAGAGCTTCACGGCGATCGGCATTTTGGCGACGATCCTGCCATGATTGGCGGAATAGGCACCATCGAAGGCAGGGCCATCACCTTCATCGGGCATCAACGAGGCCATAACATGAAAGAGAACATTGCCCGGAATTACGGTTGGGCCTATCCCGAGGGTTATCGCAAGGCGCTGCGTTTGGCCAAGCAGGCGGAAAAATTTCACCGCCCGGTGGTAACTTTCATCGACACCGCCGGAGCCTATCCGGGTGTTCACTCCGAGGAACGGGGTATAGGCGAGGCGATCGCCGTCAACCTCAAGGAATTTAGTGTGCTGCGCACTCCAATAATCTGTTTTATAATCGGCGAAGGAGGCTCCGGCGGCGCGCTCGGCATAGGTGTTGGCGACAAATTCTACATGCTGGAGAATTCAATTTATTCAGTTATCAGCCCCGAAGGCTTTGCCTCAATACTTCTTCGCGATGCCGAGCGCGCCAGGGAGGCGGCCGAAATAATGAAGGTGAGCGCTCAGGATGTAGAAGCTTTTGGCATAATACACGGCATCATTCCAGAGGCTCCCGGCGGCGCGCACAAAAACCCCGAGTTCAGCGCTAAGAAAATCAAACACACAATAATGCAGGATCTCAAAATTCTCACGACTAAATCGCCCGATCAACTTGTCCGATACCGCTCAAAAAAAATCCGCGAAATTGGGCACGTAAACGAGAACAATGCTAATGTACAGGATCTTTTCGGAATTTTTGCAAAGGTATTCAATCGTAACTCCAATTGACTCTGACGTCTCTCCGCCCTGTTTCATACCAATCCGAATTGTTAAAACTACCCGTCGGACAGCTAAAAAGTTATGGTCTTTGTTTCCAGGTGACTGCCCTGAAACAGTTTTTCAGACGCAAGTAGCAGGATTTGGGTATTTTTAACCCATATGGGTTTATTCTTCAGAGCCCTGTCCTATAATGGCCCATTTATCACGTTTTTCGCCAGTATTTAGAGGTCAATTCTGTGATACAAATTAGCGCAGCTCCCTTATAATTTTGTTAATCCTTTACATAACAATATTTTATCTCAAATCAACCAGCAAAAACAGGTTGCTGGTATGAGAATTGCTTGTATATTCGTGTCTAAACGACAAGGAGGCTATTATGAGATATCTAGCTACTAGAACCCCACTTGGATTATTTGGCGAGATGGATCGATTTTTCGATCGATTTCACGAAGTTCATCCCACACGCATTGGCTTCGACGTCGATGTTGCGGAAACGAAGGATTCCTATGTGATTACGGGTAATCTCCCTGGCTTTGCAGCAGATGATTTGGACGTGAAGGTTGAAGGAAATCTTCTGACAATCAAGGCGAAGGTTCTTGAGGATGTCGAGAAGAAAAATGATGATGCCACTTGGCATTATCGGGAGAGACGAGAGGGTAATATGGAACGAAGCTTTGTACTTCCCGAAAAAGTTGACAAAAATCGCGTCGAGGCCTTTATCAAAAACGGAGTTCTCTTGGTAACCCTGAACAAGACAGTCGAGTCAAGTCCCAAGTCTATCACCGTAAGAAGTGAATAATTATACCGCCGAGTATCTCTGAAGAGATTTTCGGCGGTTTTTTGTTGTTTCCCGAATATTGGTGTACACTGGACTTATGAGATACCAAAAAATTCTTGTGATTGTGGGAATGCTTGTTTGCACAACAATATCCCTGAGCGCGATAGACCTCAAGGTTGATTTTCTGGAAGGCAAGCTTGAATGTCGCGAAAAACAAGGCGACTGGCGGCAGCTAAGTATTGGGGACATTATTCCGGCGGACTGCGCAATTCACCTGTCCAATCATGGTTTTGCGGAACTCAGCGCCGGCCCCAAGAGAATTACACTCACGCAAGCGGGTGTTTACAGCAGTTCCGACCTTGTTGGCAGCAGCCCGGAGAAGGCCAATTTTCGCCAGATAATCGGTTCCAAATTCTCTGCCCTGATTATCGGACGTTCCGATAATTCACTCAATACCGCGGCGGCCGTACGCGGGGCGCCATCCGACTCCGAAAATTTCATCACCTGGGAAGATGAATCCGCAAATTACCTTGAGGATGGACTTGCTCTAATGGAAGTCGGCAATTTCATCGGCGCCAGAGAATCCTTCAAAAAGGGTTCGCTATGGGAATCGGGAACAATTCAGCGAGAGTGCATTTTCCGTCATGGCATTACCGAGCAAATACTTGGCAACCCCAGGGTAGCTCGAAGCGTTTTGATTTCCGTCGAACCCACCAGGTATGATAGCTTTTTCGGCGAGTACTCGATTATAATGGCAGCGATATATATTGAGAGCATGGAATATGAACGGGCCAACGAAACACTCTCAAACTACCTGCTCGCGAACCCAGGCGATGATGCCGCAGTACAGGCGGCTTGGCTTCTTTCAGCCTACAGTTTGGCCGGACTAGGCGATGAGGAAAGCAGCAGGGCGAGCCTGAAAAGGGCAGTTGAATTGGACCCAGGGAACGAAATCGGCATGGCAGCGGCAGAGATGCTTGAGTAAGCGGGGGGCCGTGCGCGCCAGGCTAAAAATTAAGGGATCTGCCGGCTGGTTTTTAGTATGCAGCGAAGTAAAACATCGGCTCCCCTAGCGCAGTCTTCCCATGATGTGTCCTCAACCTCAACATGACTTCGCCCGTCGATGCTTGGAACGAAAATCATCGCACCAGGGGCAACCTTGCTAATCTCGCTCATGTCATGTCCGGCGCCGGATACCATGGGATGACTGGTAAAACCTAGTTCTTCTGCGGATTCCAGCACTAGTTCCGCCAATCTCCGATCGAAAGAAGCATGCTCCACCGTCCAGAATTTTTCGCTTCGAATCCGACATCCTTGCCGCTCGGCAACAATCTCGAACTCTCTTTTCATTAGACGCCAAGCCCTAAACGCATGTTCGTCGTCCCAACTTCTGATATCCACGGTAAAACGCACCCTGGAGGGAATGATATTACGGCTATTCGGGTAGTTTTGTACCTCTCCAACGGTTGCAACCATGTTGCCCTTTTGATAGGCCACCTTGTTGACCGTTTGGCACATCTCGCTAAAGGCTAAAAGAGCATCGTTTCTCCCCTCCATCGGGGTGGAACCAACCTGATTGGCAGTGCCTTCCAGATAAACATCGTACCAATGCAAGCAAACTATCCCTTTAGGCGCACCAATTTGCTTCTTCAAATTCCAAAGAATCGGACCCTGTTCGATGTGCAGCTCGTAGGCGGCCTCAATGTTCCATTTCCTGTGGTCGCACGGAAAATCTCCCATGTAGCCGATACGGGCCAGCTCCCTGCCAAAGTTCGTTTTCCCATCTCTGTCCTTCCTTCTGTAGGCCCATTCCCTGGTGATACTTCCCGCCCAAACTCCCGAACCCATGCAGGCCGGGGCAAACCATCCTCCCTCTTCATTTGTCCAGTTAACCACGATGAAATCTCTTTCAAGTTCAATGTTGGCATCATTTATGCTGCGCATCGCCTCGAGGGCCCCCAGAACACCGAGGATGCCATCGAAGCGGCCGCCTGGTCTCTGCGTATCCAGATGGGAACCGGCCATAACTGCGCCCAAGCTTCGATTTCTTCCTGGACGAACGGCAAACATATTGCCCATTTCGTCGATTTTCAGTTCACACCCAAGTTCCATAACCCACTTGGCAAACACATCACGCATCCGCCCATCTTCATCCGTTGCCGCGCAGCGCTGAATTCCGTTGTTTCTGGTGGCGCCTATAGCAGCCGAAACCTCGATACTCTTACGCAATCTGGCCGCATCAACGCGCAAATTCTCCAGTTGGGCATTCCAGTTTCTATCGCTCATAATCACTATCTCTTCGGGAGTTTGGTTCCTGTCTAGAGTACCATACCTGTCTTTGGCCTAGGCACAAACTTGCCGAAGCCAGTTTCTCCCAGCCACTTCTCGTCCTCCACAAGCGATCTACCCCGAACAAGAACTCGAACCGGCCAGCCGGTTACCTCCAATCCCTCGTAGACATTGTAATCAACGTTCATATGATGGGTGCTGGCACTGATTTTGTGTTTCTTCTTAGAATCGAAGAGCACTATATCAGCGTCTGAGCCAATAGAAATGGTGCCCTTTTTTGGATATAAACCGAAAATCTTGGCGGCATTCGTGGAAGCCAAGGCGACAAAGCGCTCCGGGTTGATGAAGCCGCCATTAACCCCCATGTGCCACAGTATCACAAAGCGGTCTTCTATACCGGGCACGCCGTTGGGAACATTGGCCCAAGACGATTTTCCCAGCTCCTTGCCCGCGAATCGACCCTTCCGGGTACCATCGAACCAGAAAGGACAGTGATCCGTTCCCACTGTCTGTATCGTTCCATCGGCAAGGCACTCATAGATAATACTCTGATCCCAGGCCGACTTGGCCGGCGGCGAACAGATGTACTTTGCGCCCTCAAAACCAGCAGTTTCTATGGCCTTATCGGTTAGTGTAAGATACTGAGAACAGGTTTCGGCCATTACGGGCAGGCCCTTCAAGCGTCCGCGGCGTATAGCCTGCAAGCCCTGCCCTGAGGCTACATGGACAATGTAGAGAGGAGATCCCGCTATTTCCACAAAATCTACAGCCCTGCTCGTAGCCTCGGCCTCTATTACCGCCGAATGGGCTACGTTATGATACTTCATGTCATTCTTCCCTTCAGCCAGTAATCTCTCGCTGATTAAGGCAATCGCATCGCCATTCTCGGCATGAACCATGGTGAGTATCCCCGCCTCACCAGCAGCCCACAGAATCTTGAGAAATGCCGCGTCGTCTATCTGGAATTGGTTCTTGTAGGCTAGAAACACCTTTATGCTAGAAACTCCCTCCTTACTCAGTCTGGGAATTTCGGCAATTGTCTCATCCGTAGGATCAACAATAGAGATGTGAAAGGAATAATCTATAACCGCCCTGTTCTCTGCCTTTGCCTTCCAGGTTTCTATGCCATCTATCAAACTTTTGCCTTTTGTTTGAATAGCGAAATCAATATGCGTGGTAGTGCCGCCAAAGGCGGCGGCCCTATGTCCGGTAAAAAAATCATCAGTAGATCTTGTCCCGCCGAAGGGCATATCCAGATGAGTATGGGGGTCGATGCCTCCGGGCATTACAAGAAGTCCACTGGCATCGATAACCTGATCATCCAATCGCCTTTGATCGCTCAATTTGCCAATGGCCGTAATTTTTTCGCCCTCCACCAGAACATCGGCGGCAATAGTATCTCCCGCACTCACAATGGTTCCACCCTCAATAATGGTTCTCATATTTTCTCCTAGGATTGGGAATCTTAAAGGCCTTATAAAACCAAAACCTCAGTATAACTCATAGTTGCCAGGCGCCGACAGAAGGAATTCGCTTCTCCTTGGGGTTCTATGGATTCTATGACGATGCTCGCATTATTAATAGCGGCTCTAACAGAAAGAAAACTCTCGAATCATAGGCTCCCTGCAGCAAGAGCACAATCGGGCAGCTTCATTCATATCCAACCTTGAGTTTTCACATGACTCAAGATAGATATCCACGCTCCTAAGTGCCCCTTTCAACCATGCATTCAAGGAACCAGCGATGAAGGCGAGTATCATCGCTCAATTCCGGATGAAAAGATGCCGCCAGAATGTTGTTTTGCCTAACCAGAACCGGGAATCTTTCAAAAGAACTTAGAACCTCAATTTCCGCGCCGAGTCCGACAGGTTCAATTCTTGGCGCCCTGATAAAAACACCGGTAAAGGGAGAGAACACGGGCCCCTGCAGAATATCTATTTCGAGCTGAGTCTCGAAGCTGTCAATCTGTCTGCCGTAGGCATTTCTGGTTACTGTCAACTCCAGGCCGCCGATTCTAGGCAGGTAGTTCCAGTTGGTTAACCTGTCAGCCAGGAGTATGAGACCGGCGCAGGTTCCAAATATGGGCAGGCCATTCTTGGCAAGATTTGCGATGGGTTCCATGAGTGCCCAACGCTGCAGCATCTTGCTGATAGTTGTGCTTTCCCCGCCCGGAACAATCAAGCCGCCAATACTCTTCAGGTTTTCCACATCCCGTACCTGAACGGCATCCGCACCAATCTTCCCAAGAATCTGAATATGGCTAACAAAGGCGCCCTGGAGAGCGAGCACGCCAACAGGTTTCATTAGCTACCAGCCTCTACTTGCCAGTCTCTCTCCATCCTCAAGATCATCAGAGTTAATTCCAACCATTGCCTCCCCAAGGTCTTCCGAAATTTCGGCCAATTTGTCCGCATCATCGTAGTGACTCACTGCCTCGACAATGGCCTTGGCGCGGCGTGGTGGTTCGCCGGATTTAAAAATTCCAGATCCAACAAAAACCGATTCGGCGCCAAGATGCATCATCAAGGCCGCATCGGCTGGGGTTGAAATACCTCCAGCGGAAAAATTCGGAACCGGCAGGCGGCCCAGGCTGGATACCTCCTCTACCAAATTGGAGGGGGCTCCCATATCCCTGGCCGCGCTCATCAACTGGTCTCTGGGCATCGCTGCCAGGCTCCGAATACCATCCATCAGAGTCCGCATGTGGCGCACCGCCTCCGCCACATCGCCAGTTCCGGCCTCGCCCTTCGTACGGATCATTGCCGCACCCTCTCCAATACGGCGCAAAGCCTCGCCCAAATTGCGGCAGCCGCAGACAAATGGCACCTTGAAAAGATATTTGTCCACATGGTGCTGGTCGTCGGCCGGGGTTAGAACCTCGCTTTCATCAATAAAATCCACACCCAGTGACTCCAGAATTCGGGCCTCGGTAAAATGACCTATCCGGCACTTCGCCATCACGGGAATACTCACCGCCTTCTGGATTTCTTTTATCATCTTCGGATCTGACATTCGAGCCACGCCGCCATCGGCGCGAATATCGGCCGGCACCCTCTCCAGGGCCATCACCGCTGTCGCACCCGCTTCCTCGGCAATTTCCGCCTGTGTCGGAGTAACTACGTCCATAATCACCCCGCCCTTGAGCATCTCGGCCAAACCAACCTTGGTTCTCCAGGTAGAGCTCTGTCGATCCGCCCAGGTTTTACTCTCGCCCATTTTATCCTCCATATTTAGCTAAGCATCATCAAGTTATCCTGTCAATTATCCAGGGATCCCGAGGATACTCTAGGTGCATAATTGTGAATAATCAATGGGAACTCTTCGGGATTCCTTCTTCCATAGGATACTCAAGCTATGCTATTATCAGGGTGTTGTGGATATCCTTGAAGATTTGTTATATACTGAAAGCCATGAATGGATCCAGGTGATAGACAATATAGCATATATTGGACTAAGCGAGCATGCCCAGGATGCCTTGGGTGAAATTGTATTTGTGGAGATTCCGGAAGTGGGCAAAAAAGTGTCGAAAGGCGACGAGATTCTAAGCATCGAATCGGCCAAGGTGGCGCAGGGTTTGATCGCCCCGGTTTCCGGAATCGTTATGGATATAAATGAGGATCTGAGAGAGGAACCCGAGCGAATCAACACTAGTGCATTCGATACCTTCATCTACAGCATTCAGATATCCAATATGAAAGAGCTAGATTCATACATGAACGCCGAGCAGTATAGAAAATATATCGATGGCCTTGATTCCTCCTAGGCAGACAGACTAGAGTTATAGCATTGCTTTAGGGTAGGATAATTAAGATAAGGAGAGCAAAATGAAGAGAGGATTTTTATTCGTATTGATGCTAAATTTGGCCTTTGCAGTATTCGCCAATGGCGAAAAAGAAGACACAATGGATGCGGATTCGGTTACTACCGCATCACTAGTAAAGGATGGCGATGCGGTAGTCAGGGCTCTTGGGAGCGAAGGAACCTGGATGGTTGCATTACTGAGCGATGCCTCCGTAGAGGGTGATATAGTTGTCGAAGGAGAATTTCCCGGAAAACCATATCGCAAAATAGCCCTCTACACCCAGGATAAGAATCGCAATGTTACAAACAGATTCACTCTCACGGCTGACAGACTGATTGTGCGAAGTACGCATACCCGCATTCAGAGCGGCACTTTTATCGGCGATGTAATGGTTGATGCGATGGACTTCGAACTAGTTGACGCCAAGGTGGTGGGGAATGTCTATTTTGAAACCGAAGAGCAGATGAAGTCGTTCATGAAAGACGAATCGAGTGAGGTTACCGGCACCGTCGAAGTGAAAATGTAGGGTGTATATTGCTCGGACATTATTTGGGCTTTTCTTCGTCTGTTTCTTACTCCTTGCCACCTGCAATCGTCGTACTGAAGTACAAGAGCTGACAAGTGCAATCATTTCAGAGGAAGCTGCTGAAGGCGAGATGACGGAACCTCCCCATCCACTAAGCATTGAGGGGCTTAGGGAGCGCGTCTTCCCGAAACTGAGAATTGAATTGAAGAACGCGATCGAAGCAGATGAAGGACTTGAAGCCTGGGAATTCACCTACGATTCTGATGGGAATGCCATCTATTCCTTACTGGAGAGACCGGCTGGCGTGGCCCCTCCCCCGAAGGGATGGCCTGTAATTATTGTCGCACACGGTGATATTCCGCCGGAAATTTTTACAACTTCTAAAAACTATCGCTCCATAACCCGATACTACGCCAAGGGCGGTTTTTTGGTGCTCAAACCAGACTATCGGGGTCATGGTCGCTCAGAGGGCATTAGTGAAGGCCCCACCGCCACGACAGACTATTCAATCGATATCATGAACTTGATAAGTCAAATTGACAGCGTACCGAATGCTGATGCCGACAATGTTTTTCTCTTTGGCCATTCGACGGGTGGTGAAATCACACTACGCATCCTTACCATCAGTGATGCGATAAAAGGCGCAACTCTATGGGCGCCGGTAACCGAAAAATACCCGGAGAACATGCTATACTACGTTCGACAGGACAGCACGGAAAAGGCCAATAAGCTTCAGAGTGCCATCAATGCTCTGTTTACTCCAGATGAATATAACTTACTGAGCCCCGGGAATTATCTTGATTCAATAGACATTCCTATTTTAGTCCATCATGGGATCCGGGATGAAGATGTTCCTTTTGAATGGAGTATCAGCTTCCGTGAAGCACTTAATGAGGCAGGAGTTGATTATACCTTCTATGAATACCCTGGGGAGGATCATAATATTTCCGGGAGCTACTACAGTGTAATGGACAGGGATATGGAATTTTTCAGGAGCCTGATGAGTAATCCATAGTCTGACTCTTTGCAGAATGCCTCGGACGCCCGAGGCATCTAAAATTTCGATATATGGATGGGAGATTCAAAGTGGAAGCACGTAAGGAAAACTGGAAGTATTTTCGAGAGAAGTATCCGAAGGCTTGGGGGGCCTATGAGTCTTTCGGTCAGTCTCTTGGAAGCGAGGCAGGGCCCCTGGATTCAAAAACCTGCGTGCTTGTCAAACTGGGAATAGCGGCGGCAAGTCAGTACGACTATGCGCTTCGCACCCAGATAGAGAAAGCCATAGCCGCTTCTTGCACGCTTGATGAAATAGAACATGCAATTTTGCAGGCCGCAACCACGGCGGGCTATGCGCGTATGATGACGGCGCTAATGATTTTCCGAGAGGAAAAAACCAAGTATCAGAGCTAATCACCCCTGCTCCGAATCATCTATGAGCAATGTCGCCATTCCCCATCCCGATTCACAGCGCGAGATACCAGTTTTTGGGCACCTGCGCTTCTCTTCTTAGTCCACTTTGTGCCGGTAATTAGGCCATCATGTTGCAGAACCTAAAAAGCGCCTCGAAGAAGAGCATTTTCGCGCTTAACTATTTATCCTGGCAAACGATTGACCTTTATGCATAATCGGCCCTAGCATTGCCCAGGCCGCGAATGTGCTGATTCGGCTGTCGTATAGCGAAAGAGCGTCCATATATCGATAGAGCGCCTATGATGCGTGGAGCGCAGGGATCGATAGCGATGTTCGAGAAAGACGAATCTAGCAAGGCTAGATGCGACTTCGAAGCGAGAATTTAGGATGTATACTACTCGTGTATTAATTGGACTCTTCCTTGTTTGCTTCCTACTCCTTGGCGCCTGCAATCGTCGTACTGAAGTACAAGGGCTGATAAGAGCAACCAGTTCAGAAGAAGCTGCTGAAGGCGAGATGATGGAACCTCCCCATCCGCTAAGTATTGAGGGGCTTAGGGAGCGTGACTTCCCGAAACTGGAAATTGAACTGGGAAATGCGATCGAAGCGGATGAAGGGCTCGAGGCTTGGGAATTCACCTATGACTCTGACGGGAATACCATCTATGCTCTGCTGGAGAGACAGATTGGCGAGGCTCCTTCCTCGAATGGGTGGCCAGTAATTATTGTCGCACACGGTTATATTCCGCCAGAAATCTATTCAACTTCGCAAAACTATCGCTCCATAACCCGATATTACGCCAAGGGCGGTTTTTTGGTGCTTAAACCGGACTATCGGGGTCATGATCGCTCTGAGGGCATTGCCAGAAGTCCCACCGCTACGATAGACTATTCAATCGACGTTCTAAATCTTATAAGTCAAATAGACAGCGTACCGGATGCAGATACCGACAATGTTTTTCTCTTTGGCCATTCGATGGGCGGCGAGATCACGCTGCGCATCCTTACCGTCAGTGATGCGATAAAAGGCGCGACTTTGTGGGCACCGGTAACCAAAAAATATCCGGAGAACATGCTGTACTTCGTTCGCAAGGACTACTCGGTTACGCTTGAGGAACTTCAGAATGCGATCAATGCTCTTTTTACTCCTGATGAGTATGACTTACTGAGCCCCGGTAATTATCTTGATTTGATAAGCATCCCTACTTTGATCCATCATGGAACTCAGGATGAATCTGTCCCCTTTGAGTGGAGTATCGGCTTCCGTGAAGCTCTTGATGAAGCAGAGGTTGATTATATCTTCTATAAATACCCCGGGGAGAATCACAATATCTCCAGGAGCTATTACAAGGTGATGGACAAGGATATGGAATTCTTCAAGGGCCTGATTGAATAATCCATCGTTTGGCTCTCCGCAAAGTGCCGTGGGCGCGGTAAAAAGCAAGTAGTTGACCCTGATGCATATTCGACCCTAACATTGACTGCGAATGCGTTGATTCGACTGCCGCATGGCTAAGGGCCAAAATACGGACCAGATCCGAAAAGGACAGGTACCAAAATGACTATACCCGACTTCCGGAAAAAGAAGACAAACAAAGTCCCCATATCGATAGTAAGCGCCTATGACGCGTGGAGCGCGAGAATTATTGCCGATAGCAATGTGGATTGCATCCTGGTAGGAGATTCAGCAGCCATGGTTATGCACGGCCACGACAGCACAATTCCAGCCGACACTCCGATGCTGGCCTCCCATATCGCGGCAGTGCGGCGTGGAGCGCCTGATGCCCTTATAATCGGTGACCTACCCTTTCTATCGGTGCGAATAGGGCCGGCCGAGGCCGTAAAGAATATCGCCATCCTCATGCGCGCCGGCGCAAACGCGGTGAAGCTGGAAGGCGCAGATGGCAATCTCGAACTAATCATGCATATCACCCAATCGGGTGTGCCGGTTATGGGCCATCTTGGACTCACTCCACAGTCTGTAAATGCCCTGGGCGGATACAAGGTTCAAGGCAGGAAGGAAAGTGCCTCCGTAAAACTCTACGATGAGGCCCTTTCACTCGAGGAATCCGGCTGCTTCGCGATAGTACTCGAGGCGGTCCCCGCCAAGCTGGCAAAGCGCGTTAGCGGCGCGGTGAAAATCCCCGTAATAGGTATCGGTGCCGGCGTTGACGTCGACGGCCAGGTTCTGGTTCTGCAGGACCTCCTCGGCCTGAACACTCAGTTCACTCCCAAATTTGTTCGAAAATTTCTCGACGGCGCCGCGCTGATAAGGGAAGCTCTAAACAAATACCACGAGGAAGTAGAGAAAAAAACCTTTCCTCTTGAGGAAGAGAGCTACAGATAGTGGAAATATTCAGAACCATCCAAGGCGTCCGCAGTCATTTTAGAGGGATCAAGGGCTCATCTGTAGGCTTCATTCCAACCATGGGAGCCCTGCACGCCGGACATTCAAACCTGGTGAGGCGGGCGGCGCTTGAAAACGACATAGTCGCCGTAAGCATCTTCATCAACCCCCCGCAGTTCAATGATAAAAACGATCTTAAGCACTATCCTGAAAAACTCGATGCCGATATATCACTGTTGGAAGCACTCGAAGTCGATGCGCTTCTAGTTCCCGAAGCAGATGATATGTACCCCGATAAATATCGTTATCGGGTTAGCGAAGAAAAAGAAAGCAGAGTTTTGGAGGGCCTATATCGCCGGGGGCACTTTGAGGGCGTGTTGACAGTGGTTCTCAAGCTTCTGAACATCATCCGTCCCACAAAAACCTATCTTGGCGAGAAGGACTGGCAGCAGCTAAGGCTGATTCAAGGAATGGTTGAGGCCTTCTTCCTTGACACCGAAATAGTAGCCTGCCCCACAATCCGCGAAAAAGATGGCCTAGCCATGAGCTCCAGAAACATCCTTTTAGGCGGAAATGAGCGTAGGATCGCGGCCAGATTCCACCAGATTTTGAGCGAAAAAACCACGCCAGAGGCGAAGAAAACCTCCCTGGCAAAGGCCGGTTTCGAGATAGACTATGTTGAGGAGCTACAAGGACGGGTGCTCGGCGCCGTTCGCCTTGGCAGTGTGAGGCTAATCGACAATGAGCGAATCTGAAAAAACCAGAAATCTGATACTGATTTGCAGCGGATCCATCTCCGCCTACAAGGCCGCTGCACTGACATCGCTTGCCGTAAAAAATAACTGGAATATTCAGTGCATCAGCAGCGAGGGCGGGCAGCGCTTTATTGGCGATGCCACCTTGGAGGGTTTGAGCGGCAACAGCGTGCTAAGCGATATGTTCGAACGCGGTCGTGCGCTGCATCACATAAGTCTTATCGACTGGGCTCATCTGATACTTATTTATCCGGCCTCGGCCAATTGTATAGCACGGCTCCGTGCCGGCCTTGCCGACAATCTCACGGGCGCCCTTTTTTTGGCCAATAATTTTCGCAAACCCTGGTGGATATCACCCGCAATGAACAGCAACATGCTCGAACATCCCGCCATTAGACAGGCCCTGAAGGAACTTGAAAGATGGGGTTGCAGGATACTGCCGAGCGGCAAGGGGCGGCTTGCCTGTGGAGATGTTGGTTATGGACGGCTACTCGAACCCGAAGAAGTCTTCGCTCTGATAGAAGAAGAATTTTGAAAATAATCATCAGCTCCGGCGGCACCGAGGAGTCCATTGATGCAGTTCGAAGGATATCGAACTTCTCAACCGGCAAGACCGGAGCCCATCTGGCAAGGTACTTTGCCTCCCGCAATGCCAGGGTGACCCTGGTTCGCGACCAAAACGCCGTTGCCCCCATGGTGCCCGAAATAGTGGAATACAGCTATCAGAGCCATCGCGATCTACGCGATATCCTTTGCTCGCAGCTAGGCGCCAGGCATTGGGACGCCATAATTCATCTTGCCGCGGTTAGCGATTACATTGTCGAACGCATTCAGGTTGACGAGCGCGACTTTCCGGTAGGCGGACATGGCAAAATACCGAGCGGCCATAGAGTTCTGCTTTATCTTCGGCCCAGCGAAAAAATCCTGGATTCACTTAGAAAATGGAGCCTCAACAAGGCAATTTGCATTGTTGGCTTCAAGCTTACTGCCGACGGCGACCATGAGAAGGCAAAGTTCCTCTCCGAACGAAAAACTATCGACTACATAGTTCACAACAACCTTCCCGATATCGGCCTACAGAATCATCTGGCCGACATATGGAAGGCGGGTGAATTGATAAAAAAAACAAGAACCAAGGATGAGTTGTCCCAAGTTCTATTCGAACTTCTGACTCAGGAGATAAAATGAACCTCTGTCTCGACGTGGGGAATTCCCAGATATTCGGCGGTCTCTTCCAGGGAGACAAACTTCTGTTCCGTTTCCGCCGAATAACCGAACGCATTGCATCCAGTGACGAGCTTGGACTGTTCTTTAGAGATGTGATAAGAGAAAATGGCCATAATCCGAAGGAAGTGAAATCTACCGCCTACTGCTCGGTGGTACCCGACATAAACCACTCGCTGCGAAACTCCTGCATTCACTACTTTGATTCCGAACCCTTCGAGCTCAAGGCCGGGGTAAAGACGGGCCTCAAAATCCGATATAAGAATCCCACCGAAGTTGGGGCAGATAGAATTGCAGATGCCATCGGCGCAGTAAACCGCTACCCCAACGCCAATCTTATCATAGTAGACTTCGGTACGGCGAGCACTGTGGAAGCAATAACAGCAAAGAGGGAGTATCTTGGCGGTGCTATCGCCCCGGGATTGCGCATTTCAATGAGGACTCTTGAAGAGGCTACCGCTCGCCTGCCGAAAGTTGAAATTCTACGTCCGGATAAAACCTGCGGACGCTCCACCGTTGAAAGCATACAATCAGGACTTTACTGGGGCCACCTTGGCATGCTTCGGGAGATAATAAAGCGATTCCGCGACGAATGCTTCCCCAGGGGGCAGACATCACTTGTAATTGCAACCGGCGGTTTTGCAGGTCTATTCGCAAAGTCGGGCCTTTTTGACGCCATCCATCCAGACTTGGTACTAGAGGGTCTTCGCTTGGCCCAAATTCTGAACCAACAACGTTAGTTGCCAAATCATGCCTGCCAAACTTTTGCAAAAACAAACTGATGCCATGAAATACTGACTAGTTTCGACTGCAGAGCACCAGCGTGGGCACATTGAAAATCTCAAAACTTGAAAAAAATTGCACGGATAAAAAAAAACGCTTTGTCGTTTTTGAGTCAGAAGCGATAATTCTCGCATGTCATTCATTTTCGGAGGTTAATTGTGAAAAGAATACTATGGATTACGACAGCGCTGGCGATAGCACTTATTATCGGCGCCTGTTCAAATGCGGCGGATTCGACCAGGGCAGGGGAAGACCTTTCCCTTCTAGTGGGAGAGGGATTGGATATAAGTACCTTGAGCTCGCTGGATGATATTGCCTTCTCCCAGAGAGAGAATATCAGCCTCAAGCTTGGACTGGTTGGCGCCAGCAGTCTTTCGATAAACTCGGCAGGCAGCCTACCGCCTGGACTCTCGATGGATTCCACCGGACTGATTACCGGTACTGCGGATATAGTGGAGTCTGACGTTATTGCCAGCTTCACTGTTGTGTCCAATACCGGCGTCGAAGCACCGATTACCTGGACGCTCAAAGCGCCTAGAACCCAAGTATTTGCCGCAAATGCAAGTTGGACAGTGCCCGATGAGCCCGGGTACTCCACCAACGATGAACCCACCATTCAGGTGTTTATGGCAGGTGGAGGGGGAGGAGGTGGTGCGGCCTCTGGCACCAAAATGGGA
>Ga0056115_1000031_pt1 | contig 85412 bp, 77 predicted proteins | sample WorMetOlspDAHAB1_FD_77007 | JGI IMG/M metagenome (GOLD analysis project Ga0056115, IMG submission 77007) | Marine gutless worms symbiont microbial communities from Max Planck institute for Marine Microbiology, Germany - Olavius sp. DAHAB.1 ...
GCCCTGGCCTGGTCCTCGCTCAGCGCGTCAACCGGGGGCTCTGACCCATTCACGCCGCCCGGTCCTTAATCAGCTTTTCTGCTGCGGCCCGGGCTTCGTCGGTGACGGTTGCGCCAGCCAGCATCCGGGCAACCTCTTCGCGTCGGGCGGCGCCATCCAGCCGCCCGACGTGCGCGGCCAGACGGCCGTCCTCCTCTCGTTTCTCGACGCGCAGATGGTCGCCCCCGCAAGCCGCCACCTGCGGCGAATGCGTGATCACCAGCACCTGGACGTGCCGAGACAGCGTTTGCAGGCGACGTCCCACAGCCGTGGCCGTGGCGCCGCCGACGCCTGCATCGACTTCGTCAAATATCAGGGTCGGCGCCACGCCGCTCTGGGACAGGCACAGTCTGAGCGCAAGCTGGATCCGTGACAGTTCGCCACCTGAAGCAACGCGATGCAGCGGACCCGGAGGGGTGTCGGGGATGGTCGCGATTTCGAAGCGGACCTGGTCGGTTCCATATGGCCCCCACTGCGCTTCCGCCAGCGGTTCGACGCGGGTCCCGAAGCGGGCCTTTTCGAGCTTCAACGGCGCCAGTTCCGACGCAACGGCATGATCCAGGCGCCCGGCCGCCGCTTCCCGGGCGCGGGTCAGGTCGGCGGCTGCGCCGATATAGGCCACACGCGCCGCCTCCGCTTCAGCGTTCAGCGTCGACAACCGGTCGCTGCGGTTTTCGATCAGCGCGAGTTTGCGCTCGACCTCCCGGGCCACCTGCTCCAGCTGATCGGGGGTGACTCCGTGCTTGCGAGCCATGTCTCGCAGGGCAAAAAGCCGCTGTTCGATGTCGTCCAGTTCGCCCGGGGCGAATTCGACCTCTGCGGCAAGGCGGGCAAGGGCGGCGACAGCCTCGCCGATCTCAACGTTCGCTCGGTCCAGTGCGCCAATCGCCTCGTCGAGTCGCTCCGGAACGCGTTCCGCCAGCTTGCCGAGGGAGGTCTGGACGCGGCGGATCCTTGATTCTGCCCCGCCCGTTCCTGCGAGATCATCGTACGCCGTCCCGATCGCCTCGGTGAGTTGTTCGCCGATCTGCAACAGGGCGCGCCGCTTCGCCAGTTTTTCGTCTTCCCCGCTGTGCGGGGCTAGTCGATCCAGTTCGTCGCGCGCGTGGCGCAGAAGATCGACGTCGCGTGCCGCATCGTCGGCCTGCTGACGCGCCTGTTTCGCGGCGGCGTCCGCGTCGCACCAGGTTTCGTAAGAGCGCTTTGTCGCCGCCGCGAGATCCGGCACCGCCGCAAAAGCATCCAACAGCGCGCGGTGCGTTGCCGGGTTCAGCAGTCCGGACTGGTCGTGCTGGCCCTGGATTTCAACCAGAAGCGCGCCAACCTCCCGCAGCAGACCGACGCTGACCGGCTGGTCGTTGATATAGCCCCGGCTGCGCCCGTCGGCGCCAAGAACACGCCGGAGAATAAGGCCGTCCTCGCGCGCGATGCCTTGGCTTTCCAGGATCGTCCAGACTGGATGCTGCCCGTCGACGTCGAATGCGGCCGAAACCGTCGCCTGCGGCTGGCCACGACGCACAAGCGCCGAATCGGCCCGCGCCCCGATCGCAAGACCCAGAGCGTCCAGCAGGATCGATTTGCCGGCGCCGGTCTCGCCGGTCATAACGATCAGTCCCTGGGATGCGGAGATTTCCAGCCGGTCGACAAGCACGACGTCGCGGATAACAAGATCCGTGAGCATCGGGCGGTTAGAACCAGTTCCACAATCCGGCCAACCAGGAACCTTCCTTCTCTTCAGGCTCCAAATTGCGACGCTGCAGAAGCGCGTAGGAGTCCTGGTACCACTGGCTGCCCGGGTAATTGTGACCGAGGACCGCCGCGGACATCTGGGCCTCGTCGGAAATCCCCAACGCCAGATAGGATTCCGTCAACCGGTGCAGGGCCTCCGGCACATGAGTGGTGGTCTGGTAATTCTCGATCACGGCACGGTAACGGTTGATCGCCGCGAGGTACTCCTGCTGTTCCATGTAGAACCGGCCGATACTCATTTCCTTGCCGGCCAGATGATCGCGGGTCAGGTCCAGCTTGAGGCGCGCATCGCGGGCGTATTTTGTGCTTGGATAGCGGCGCGCTACTTCCTCCAGCGATTGCATCGCCAGTTCGGTCATTTTCTGATCCCGGCCCACGTCCGAGATCTGCTCGTAGTAGCAGATCGCCTTCAAGTAATACGCGTACGGCGCGTCGCTGTTGCCCGGGTGAAGTTCCAGAAACCCGTCGATGGCGATGATGGCCTCGTCGTAATTGTCGTTGAGGTAGTGCGCGTACGCTGACATGACCTGGGCTTTGGTGGCCCAGACCGAGTAGGGATGCTGGCGGTCCACTTCATCGAACAGGCGCGATGCGGTCGTATAAGTGCCCGCCTCGAGGGAATCCATGGCCGAGTTATAGAGGTCCTCGACCTCGCGATCCTCATAGCTTATGTCCGTATTGCCTTCGCAGGCGCCCAGCACCAGCAGCGCCGCGCCCGAAACGAGACGCAGCAGCCCTACCCGCGGAAACACACCGATCCCGATCGAGGTCAGCAATCGCATTTGCCCTGCACTCAATTGTTGATTCCGTGAGGCGCCACCTCAACGGCCCTGAAAATACACCATTGCCAGGGGGCGAATCCACCGTCAACGCCAGGCATGTGACGCATGATCGAATGCTGTACGGGAAGGCGCGGGGCGGCGGATCGCCAACCGCTGCGCGGCGTCAAGCCGATGCGGCGACCGCCAGGTCTTCGGCTTTTTGGCTTTCTTCTTCGACGCCGACAAGCTCCCAGTTCGCAGGATCGAAAAAAACCGCCCGGAGGAGCTCGTTATTGATGCAATGGCCGGCGCGAATCGAATGGAAGTGGCCGATGATCGGGTGGCCGGCCAGATACAGGTCGCCCAGGCAGTCGAGAAGCTTGTGGCGCACGAACTCGTCGCGATAGCGCAGCCCCTCCTCGTTGACGATGGTATCGCCATCTACGACGACGGCGTTTTCCAACGACCCGCCGCGGGCGAGTCCCATCGACCGCAGGGTCTCAACTTCGTCCAGGAACCCAAATGTCCGGGCCCGCGCGATCTCGGTTTTGAACCGGCTCGGCGTCAGGTCGAGGCTGATCTCCTGGCACCCGATCGCCGTGCTGGCGAAATCGATGCCAACGAACGCCGAAAAGCGGTCTGCCGGATCCAGCACGGCCACGCGGTCGTTGTTGCGGACTTCGACACGCCGGGTAACCCGGACCATGCGCCGAGGCGCATCCTGGTCGACAATGCCGGCGCATTCGATCAGGAAAACAAAAGGCTCCGAACTGCCGTCCATGATCGGAACTTCGGGGCCGCTCACCTCGATCACGGCATTATCAACCGCACACCCGTGCAGCGCGGCCATCAGGTGCTCGATCGTTCCTATCGAGACACCCTGTTCATTCTCGATGCGGGTGCACATGCGCGTATCGACAACGTTGTCGAACCGCGCTGCGACGCTGGCGCCGGACCGGGTCACGCCGTTCCTTCGGAAGACGATACCCGTGTCTGTCGGGGCAGGGTGCAGCGACAGCGAGATCACCTCGCCGGAATGCAAACCGACGCCGTTGCAGTGAATCGACGTCTTCAAGGTCCGCTGGGAGGGGTGTTCGGCGGATTGCCTGCCGGCACGCGGAACTGCTGCGTGCGAGCGCTGAACGTTGCTATCGCGCAGCCCATCTAGCATCTGAATGCGACCACTCCCCATTCTACCCGGCTTTCCGTCCGGCCTTGCACCGTCCGGCTCCTCCCCAACCATCTGCCTTGTCTGCCGCCGCCATGGCGCGCCAACGAGACGTCAAGACGAGATCCTGCTCCGAAATTCAGTCCAATCGGGCGATCCCGCTGATGGATAAGCACAATTAACCAAATTCACTCATGATGTGTAACAGCCGACCTATAGCCCCTCAAGTCACTCTTTGTTAGCAAATGTTGCGCGGCCACGGGAGTTTTCCCGTGGCCGCGCGACTGGTCGTGACACCAAAACTGAGGGGGCGACTTGCCCGTCAGTTCGCCTGCCGCCGCAGGAATGCGGGGATCTCGAGCATATCCTCGTCGGCGCGGGTGGTCTGTGGCGCGGGCTTTTCATCCACGCCCTCGAACCTGGGCTCCTGGCGCGGCGGCGCCTCCGACTGCGTTGCCGCTGGAACAGGTTGAGATTGCTGCATTTCCGGGGTTTCGGATGGCTTGCGCGCACGTCCGGTTCCGGTCACCCGTTCGAACAGACTGGGGCGCCGGGCAGCCTTTGCCGGGCTGTCGTCATGACCTTCCTGTGCCGCTTCCGGCGCAAGGCCCGGGCGGGACGCGCCGGAACGCGACTCGGCAACCGCCGGACGGGGCGGGATGAAAGCCTCGCGCGGTGCGACCCTCTCTTCGACGCTCTCTGCCGCCGCCGGAGGCGGCGTCGTTCCGGCCTCCGGGGCCGGCGGTGCTTCCGAGCCGGTCTGCGGCGTCGGCCGCGGCTCGGCCATGAAGGTCGGTTCGTCTTCGACTGTCGGAAGGTCCAACAGCGATGCGGCAGGGCGGACAGGCTCCGGGGCCGCGGGCTGTTCCGGTGCGGGCGCGACGGCCATCTCGGCGACGGCGTCCCGCGTCGTTTCCGGCGCCTCGTGAACCGGCTGTTCTGCCGCCGCGATCGCGGGCTCCGGCACGACCGCTTCGGGTGGGGTCGGCTCCGGCTCTGCGGCAGCAGGGGCTTCGACCGGCTCGGCGACGGCCGCCGTCAGGCCGGTCAGGATCGGACGCGGCGCGACCTGGCCGGCCGAATCGATGCCTGTGGCGACCACGGACACCCGCATCACGCCTTCCAGTTCGCCGTCGAAGGTCGACCCGAAGATGATATTGGCGTTGTCGTCCACTTCCTCGCGGATCCGGTTCGCCGCTTCGTCGACCTCGAACAGGGTCATGTCGGGCCCGCCGGTGATGTTGATCAGCACGCCCTTGGCGCCCCGCATGGTGACATCGTCCAACAGCGGATTGGAAATGGCGCTTTCGGCGGCCAGGATGGCGCGCTTGTCGCCCTCGGCCTCGCCTGTGCCCATCATCGCCTTGCCCATCTCGCCCATGACGGTACGGATATCGGCGAAATCGAGATTGATGAGGCCGGGCATGACCATCAGGTCGGTGACGCCCCGGACGCCGGAATAGAGCACGTCGTCCGCCATCTTGAAGGCATCGGCGAACGTCGTTTTCTCGTTCGCGACCCGGAACAGGTTCTGGTTCGGGATGATGATCAGCGTATCCACATACTGCTGCAGTTCCTCGATCCCCGACTCGGCAATGCGCATGCGCTGATTGCCTTCGAAGTGGAAAGGCTTGGTCACCACCCCGACGGTCAGGATTCCCCGTTCCCTGGCCGCGCGCGCGATGACCGGCGCGGCGCCGGTTCCCGTGCCGCCGCCCATGCCGGCGGTGATGAAGGTCATGTGGCAACCGTTGAGATGATCCAGGACGTCGTCGATCACCTCTTCGGCCGCAGCCGTGCCAACGTCCGGCCGGGCCCCGGCGCCCAGTCCCTGGGTGATGTTGACGCCCAGCTGCAGTTTGCGCTCTGCAAGCGACTGGTTGAGCGCCTGCGCGTCGGTATTGGCGACGACGAACTCAACCCCCTCCAGATTGGAGCGGATCATGTTGTTGACGGCATTGCCGCCGGCTCCTCCAACGCCGACCACAACCAGGCGCGGTTTCAGGTCGAGATCGGGCGTCGGCACGCTTAGGTTCAAGGTCATATCTGCCTCCAAAAGCCTCGATGGTGTCACGCGGTAAGATCATTGCCATGCCGGCGCCCCGCGGAGCCTCGGCATAACCCGGTGCCGCCACGAAGGCGGCAAAAACCTATACTGATTCGCAATCTTTGGTCTCGTTTTTCGTCAGAAATTCTCACGAAACCATCCCCCTAGACGGCGGAAGACGCCGCCTTGCTCCGATTCGTTTCGATGCGGTCGCGTGGCGCGCGCTTCGCCGCGATCATCCACGGCGAAAGACAGCAGGCCTGCGCAGGTCGCGAAGGCTGGACCGTTGGTCGCCTCGGCAAGCCCGGGTATGCCCAGCGGCTTGCCAAGTCGGACTTGTTTCCCAAGGATCCGGCTGGCCAATTCGCGCACGCCGGGAAGCTGCGATGCGCCGCCTGTCAACACGATCCGCTGCCCTGCAAGGTGGGCGATGCCCGATGCGGCGATCCGGTCGCGAACCAGTTCCAGCGTCTCTTCAATGCGCGGCGCGATGATCGATATCAGGAACGAGCGGGGCACCCGGTTGGGATGGTCGTCGTCGGCCTCGCCAATCTGCGGGGCATCGATCATCTCGTGCTCGTCCGTCGCCGATGGCAGCGCGTTGCCGAACAGCGTCTTCAGGCGCTCGGCGTGGCTGACCGCGGTCGACAGCCCGCGCGCGATATCCATGGTGACGTGGCCGCCGCCGATCCGGATGCAGTCGGTGTGGATCAAGGCAGCGTCGTAGAAGACCGCCAGCGAGGTCGTGCCGCCCCCCATGTCGATCACCGTTGACCCCAGGTCCTTTTCGTCTTCCACCAGCGAGGCGAGACCCGCTGCGTAGGGGCTGGCCACCAGGTCCGAGACGGTCAGGTGGCACCGCGTCAGGCAGGTCGCGATGTTCTGAACGGCGCTGGCTTCGGCGGTGACCAGATGCATCGACGCCGACAGTGTCTGTCCGTGCATGCCGCGCGGATCCTGGATTCCGTTGGACCCGTCGATGGCGAAACCGGTGGGAATGGCATGGATCAGGATTCGATCGTTCAGATCGGCCTGCATACGGCCTTCCAACAGCAGCCGGCGTACGTCGCCGTCGCGGATCGCGCCGCCGCCGATGGCCAGTTCGCCCGTTGCGGTCTTGCTGAGCGGGCGCCCACCGTTCAGGTTCACGGTGACCTCCTGGATCGTCGTCGACGCCATCTGCTCGGCGGCATGCACCGCGGATAGAATCGAGGCTTCCGCCGCATCCATGTCGACGATCCAGCCACTGCGAATGCCGGCGCTGGCCTGGTGTCCGATGCCGGTCACCCGCACGTGCCCGGCCTCGTCTGCATCGCCGATGAAGCAGCAGATCTTGGTCGAACCGATGTCCAGTGCGGCTATTTTGCCGTGTCGCGCCACCGCCGTCTTACCCCTTGGTTCTCATGGTCTATGTCTCGTCGCCCCCGCGCGATGCGCTGATCTCGGTCTTCAGCTTGGCGCCCTCGCTCATGCGGATGATCAAGCGGTCCGGAAGACGCAGGTCGATCGCCTTGATGTCCCTGTCGATGATGGCGTGATCGGCGTCCAGGCTGGCCAGCCGTTCCAGTGCTGCCGCCGGATCCTCTTCTGGCAGCCGCACGTCGATCCCGTTGGCCAGACGCAGGTTCCAGCGGCGGCCGCTGACCCAGACCGCGGCCTGGACGCGCTGGGAGATGGTGGGCGCGGTGGCCAGCACATTCATCAGGTCGCGCGTCCTGAACGGCGCCTTGTCCCCGACAATCACCTTCAGATGACCGAAACGCTCCAGGCCTTGGCTGCCGATGACGACGCCGTCTGCATCGACCAGCACGAAACGGCCGCCGCGCTGCCAGATCGCCGCGGCCTGCCGCTCGACGATCCGGACGAACACGATGTCGGGAAGCTGGCGCTGCACCCGCGCCGAGGCCACCCAGCCAAGGTCTTCCAGCTGCAGGCGGGCTGCTTCGGGATCGATGGTCAGGATCGGGTCGCCGGCCTTGATGCCCAGCGTCGCCAGGATCGTCTCGGTGTCGGTTTGTTGCCGGCCTTCCAGATAGACCTGCCGGACCGACAAACCCAGGTCCACGGTGAAAGCCACAAGACCGCGCTGCACCGCCAACGCCCCGCGCGCCACCGCGCCTGAGGTCCAGGACCAGTAGGCGCCGCCGCCGGCGGCCATGATCGCGGCCGCCAGCGAAGCGGCCAACACGGTCCTTCGCGACGGCCGGAAGGTCTTCCGCCGCCGCACCGGTCGCTTCTTGGTCGCGGCCGGTTTTGCCCTGCGCTTGCGCCGGGCAGGGGGGTTAGCGCTCACGCGTCGCATGCCGCGTTCTCCACCATCCAAGTGACCAGTTCCGGAAATGACATTCCGGTGTTTGCCGCCTGTTCCGGCACCAGGGACAGCGCCGTCATTCCTGGCTGGGTGTTGACCTCCAGGAGATACAGGCCGTTCGAGCCTGCCGTTTCGTCCCAGCGGAAATCCGCACGGCTTACGCCCCGGCACCCTAGAGCTCGGTGGGCCAGAACCGCCCATTCGCGGGCCAGGGTGCCGACGTCGTCGGGGACAGGCGCGGGACAAAGATGTTCAGTCCGGCCGTCGGTGTATTTCGCTTCGTAGTCATAGAAGCCTTGCAACGGCCGCAGTTCGGTGATGCCCAGCGCCTGTTCGCCCATCACCGCAACGGTCAGCTCGCGGCCGGCTACGTAGGGCTCGACCAGAATCTCGCCAAAACTCCAGTCTTCCAGCGACGGTCCGTTGTCGCCTTCCTTCACGATGATGACGCCGACGCTGGAGCCTTCGCGGGCAGGCTTCAGCACATAAGGACGCGGCAGCGGATGGTCTTGCATCACGTCGGATGCATCCATGACCCGGCCCTCTGGACAACGGATGCCGTGCGCCGCGAACAGAGATATCGCCAGCGGCTTGTCCATCGCCAGGGCCGAGGCCAGCAGTCCGGAATGGGTATAGGGAATGCCCAGCACGTTCAGAATTGCCTGGATCGTACCGTCTTCGCCGAACCGGCCGTGCAAGGCGTTGAACACGGCATCGGGCGCCGGCTCCAGGCCGTCCAGCAGCGCCCGCAGATTGCGCGTGACGTCGATTTCGCTGATCGTGTAGCCCGCCTCCTTCAAGGCATCGGCGCAGGCGCGCCCCGAATCCAGGGACACATCGCGCTCGGCGGACCAACCGCCCATCAGAACGGCGACGTGCTTGCTCATGCGTCGCCCTCCGGACCGGGCATGCCGATGCGCTTGATTTCCCACTGCAGCTCCACGCCGCTGTGTTCCCGCACCCGCCGGCGCACGTCCTCGCCCAGCCCTTCCAAATCGGCCGCGGTTGCGTCGCCGGTGTTGATCAGGAAATTGCAATGGAGGTCGGAAACTTGGGCCGCGCCGCGTTTGAGCCCACGGCAGCCGGCCTGGTCGATCAATTGCCAGGCCTTGCACCCCGGCGGGTTCTTGAAGGTCGAACCCCCGGTCCTGCTTTTGACCGGCTGGGTCTCGCCACGGGCGGACGAGATCTCGTCCATCCGGGCCTGGATTGCGGCGCCGTCTTCGGCACGGCCCTGGAACAGGGCATCCACGAAGATCCAGTCTGCCGGCACGCCGGTCGATCGGTAGGCCATCTCCATGTCCGCCGGCTCCAGCACATGCAGCCCGCCGTCCCGATCCACGCACCGGGCCCGGACCAGAACATCCTTGGTTTCCGTTCCGTAAGCGCCGGCATTCATGCGCAGCGCCCCGCCGACAGTCCCGGGGATGCCGACGAAGAATTCCAGTCCGCCGATGCCGGCGGCTTGCGCACGCCTGGCCAGGTTCGCATCCATCGCCGCGGCGCCGGCCTGCACCCGAAACCCCTCCAGGGTATCGATGCCTGCGAACTGGCGGCCCAGTCTGACGACCACACCGGCAACCCCGCCGTCGCGGACCAAGACGTTGGACGAAACGCCGATCACGGTGAGCGGAATGTCCTTGGGCGTCGCGGACAGGAAGGCCTGAAGATCGGCGACGTCGGCCGGTCGGTAAAGAACCTCCGCTGGTCCGCCGACCCGGAACCAGGTGTATTTCGCCAGCGCCGCGTTTTCCTCGTACCGTCCCGATACGGCGGGAAGCCGATGGATCAACCTTTGTTCGGACATCCTTGCCGCTGCCCCCATCATCCTGCCTCCGCCGGCTTGGAGTCGGCGGCAAGCGCGGCAAGCTCTTCCGGCAAGGCGTTTGCCCAGGCCGTGATGTTGCCGGCGCCAAGGCAGATCACGAGGTCGCCCGGCTGGGCGTTGTCGTAGACGAGACCGGGCAATTCCTGCGGCCCTTCCAGCGCCAGAACCGCGCGGTGGCCGCGCGCCTTCAGACCTTCGACCAGGGCGTCGCGGTCGACGCCTTCGATCGGCGCTTCGCCTGCGGGATAGACGTCGGCGACGATGACCAGATCGGCGTCGTTGAAGCAGGTACAGAAATCCTCGAACAGACCCTTCAATCTCGTGTAGCGATGCGGCTGCACGACGGCGATGACCTCTCGCCGGCTGGCCTGTCGTGCGGCCTTCAGGACCGCGGAGATTTCCACGGGATGATGGCCGTAGTCGTCGACCACGGTGATGCCGTTGACCTCGCCGACGCGGGTGAAGCGTCGCTTCACGCCCTCGAATTCGGCCAGCGCCCGGCGGATGGTTTCGTCGTCGATGCCCATTTCCAGCGCGACCGAGACGGCGGCCAGGGCGTTCTGGACGTTGTGATCGCCGAACATGGGCAGGCGCAGCCCGACGATCCGGCGTTCCGCTTCGTTGCGCCGCGCGATCGCCGCGTCGAACTCCATGCCGAACGGCCCGTGTCTTAGGTCGACGCCGCGGACCTCGGCCTGCGGGGACAGGCCGTAAGTGATCAGGCGCCGGTCGGTGATCTGACCGATCATCGCCTGGACTTCGGCATGGTCGATGCACAGGCTGGCGAACCCGTAGAACGGAATGTTCTCCACAAAGGTCCGGAACGCCCGCTTCAGGTCGTCGAACGATCCGTAATGGTCCATATGCTCGGGATCGATGTTGGTGACGACCGCGATCGTCGCCGGCAGCTTGATGAAGGTGCCGTCGGATTCGTCGGCTTCGACCACCATCCATTCGCCGGCGCGCAGACGGGCGTTGCTGCCCCAGGCATTGATGATGCCGCCGTTGATCACTGTCGGGTCGTAACCGGCGCAATCAAGCATCGAGGCCACAAGCGATGTGGTCGTGGTTTTGCCGTGGGTCCCGCCGACCGCGACCGACCATTTCAGGCGCATCAGTTCGGCCAGCATCTCGGCGCGGCGCACGACCGGGATCATGCGGTCTCGGGCGCCGGCGATCTCCGGGTTTTCGGCTTTGATGGCGCTGGAGCAGACCACGACCGAGGCTTCGCCTAGGTTCTCTGCGGCGTGGCCGATCGCAACACCGATGCCCATCTTGCGCAGCCGGGCCACGTTGGCGCTTTCGGCCACGTCGGTGCCCTGCACCTTGTAGCCGAGGTTGTGCAGCACTTCAGCGATGCCCGACATGCCGATGCCGCCGATGCCGACGAAATGGATGAGGCCTAGGTCAAGCGGCAGCTGCATCATGCGGCATCCTCGTGCAGGGCCGGGCCGCCGTTCGGGCGACTGGCGCCGTTGCCGGCGATCAGGGTGCAGACGACGTCGGTCAATTGAGCCGTTGCGACCGGCATACCGATGCGGGCCGCGCAGTTGGCCGCGGTTTCCAGCGCGCCGGGCTGTTCGATCAAGGTCCGCACGCGCTCGGCCAGCACATCCGGCGTCAGGCTGTCCTGCGGGTACATCCAGGCGCCGCCTGCGTCGGACAGGCGCGCCGCATTCGCCGACTGGTGGTCGTCGATGGCGTGGGGGTATGGGACCAGGACCGCCGGCCGGCCGACCGCGGTAAGCTCGGCAATGGTCGAGGCGCCGGCGCGGCAGATGACCAGATGGGTGCGGTCCAGCTGCGCCGGCATGTCGGAGAAGAATGTCTGAATCTCCGCGGCGATCCCGGCGCTGCGATAGGCGTTCTCGATGGTCGGGATCTGCTCTGCCCGGACCTGCTGGGTCACGCGCAGCCGCGCCAAGGTCGAAGGCGGGAGTTTTGCCAGCGCCGGCGGAACGATCTCGCCGAAGACGGCCGCGCCCTGGCTGCCGCCGAAAACCAGAATGTTGAAGGGCGAGTCGCCCTGCGGCGTCGGATAAGGCCGGCCCGACAGAGCGGCGATCTCCGGGCGCACCGGGTTGCCGGTCCAGCAGACCTTGGATGCGTCAGCGTCGCGCAGCTCCGCAGTCGTTTCGAAAGACGTGGCGATCCGGTCGACGCGCGGGGCCAGCAGCCGATTGGCGCGGCCAAGGATGGCGTTTTGTTCGTGGATCGCCGTCTTCAGCTTCAGCCGGCTGGCCGCCAGCATGGTGGGGATCGACGGATAGCCGCCAAAACCCACCACCACGTCCGGCCGCAGGTCTTTCAGCAGGCGACGCGCCTGAACGAAGCCGATCGACAGTTTAAAGACCGCGGACATTCCGGCAGACAGACTCCGGCCGCTGACGCCCGCAGCGCTGATCTGATAACTGTCCAATGCCGCAAGCGGGCCGGAGAAGGCATCGCCGCGCCGGTCCGTGACCAGGGCCAGGCGGGCGCCGCGTTCGGAAAGCTCCGCCGCCAGGGCCTGGGCCGGAAACACATGCCCGCCCGTGCCGCCGGTCGACAGCACGACCAGGCCGGACTCCCGACGTGCGGACGTCGCGGTCATTCGATCAACTCCCCGGCATTGCGGCGGGTCAGTGCCAGCAGCATGCCCATGCCGATCGACAGCGCCATCAGTGAGGAACCGCCATAGGAGATGAAGGGCAGCGTCATCCCCTTGGTCGGGATCAGGCTCAGCGTCGACGCCATATTGATGAGGGCCTGCAATCCGAACTGGGCGAGTAGTCCGGTGGCGGCCAGCACCACGAACAGATCGTTGTTGTTCAGCACGCGGGTAAAGCCGCGCAGGACGATCAGCGCGAACAACAGGACGATGCCAAGGCAGGTCACCAGGCCCAATTCCTCGCCGGCGACGGCGAAGATGAAGTCCGAGTGCGCGTCGGGCAGGACGTGTTTGACGTCGCCTTCGCCGGGGCCCTGCCCGAACAGTCCGCCGTTCATGAAGGCGTCTGTCGCCCGGTCGACCTGGTAGTTGTCGCCGGATTCCGGATCCAGGAACCGGTCGACCCGGCTGGCGACATGCGGAAACAGGAAATAGGCGCCGATCATGCCGCACAGCGCCAGGCCGGCCAGGGTGGCGACGGAGGCCATGGAAAGGCCGGCCAGGAACCACTGGGTGAACCAGACCACGGTGACAATAGCGGCCTGGCCCACGTCGGGCTGCAGCAGCAGAAGCATGAGGAAGACGGCGAACAGGGCCGCGGAAATCGTATAGCCCGGGATTTCTTCGCCCAGCCTGCGGGCGGAGAACATCCATGCGGCGACCACCACGAAGGCCGGCTTGGCGAATTCGGAGGGCTGGATCGAGAACCCGCCGAGGGAGATCCAGCGCCGTGCGCCCTTGATCTCGCTGCCGCCCAGCAGCGTGACCGCCAGCAGGAACAGGCACACCGCCATCATCAGAACCGCAAGCCGCCGCACCTGGCGGGGACCCAACAGAGAGACGCCGCACATGACCAACAGCGCGACCGGAAGGATGGTCGTCTGGCGGCGGACGAAATGCAGCGGGTCCAGGCCCAGGCGTTCGGCCACGGGCGGGCTTGCCGACAGGGTCAGCAGCACGCCGATCGCCGCCAGCATGACCAGCATCAACAGGGTCAGGCGGTCGACGGTCCACCACCAGCGACCCAGGACCGATCGGTCCGTGCGCGCGATGCCGCCGATCATGCCGCCTCTCCCCGGTAGCGGATGTCGCGCCGGTCGCCGGGCAGGTCGGCGACCAGACGGCAGAAGGCGTTGCCGCGGTCTTCGAAGTCGGCGAACTGGTCGAAGGAGGCGCAGGCGGGGGAAAGCAGCAGGACGGCATCCGCGATGCCCTGTTCCAGGGCAGCCGCGCGTGCGTCTTTGACGGCAGCGGCCAGGGTTTCGCTGATATGGCAGGGCACGTGCGGCGACAGCGCCTCAGCCATGCGGTCGGCGGCCTCGCCGATCAGAAAGGCGCCCTTGACCCGGTCCATCAGCGGCAGCAGCGGCGCCAGGCCGCCCTCCTTGGCCTGACCGCCGGCGATCCAGTAGACCGTGTCGTAGCTGGCCAGGGCCTTGGCCGCGGCTTCGGCGTTCGTCGCCTTGCTGTCGTTGACGAAGGTAAGCCCGTCGATCACCGCTGCGACCTGCTGGCGGTGCGGCAGGCCGGGGTAAGAGAGAATTCCCGCTGCTGCGGACCGGGCGTCGACGTCCAGCAGCCGCGCGGCGGCATAGGCCGCCGCCGCGTTCTGCGCGTTGTGCCGGCCGGGAAGCGCGTCGGCCGCGGCCAGATCGACGATGCGGGCAGGGGGACCGTCCATGGCATCGACCAGCGTCGTTCCGTCCACATAAGCGCCGCCCGGGACAGGACCGTCGTACGAAACAGGGATTGCGCGGGCAGGCCCGTCGGACAGCGCGGCGAAGATTTCGCGGCCCGGCGCGTCGTCGATGCCGACGATGGCTGCTTGGCCGGCGCCCTGGTGATCGAAAATCCGGCGCTTTGCGGCGATATAGCCGTCCAGCCCGCCGTGCCGATCCAGGTGGTCTGCCGTCACGTTCAGCAAAACGGCGACGTCGAACCGCATGCTGGGCGTGAGTTCCAGCTGGTAGGAAGACATTTCCAACACATAGACGCCGTCCGCGCCGAGCCGGGCGAGAGTCAAGGCGGGCTGGCCCAGATTGCCGCCGACGGCGACCTGGATCCCTGCCTGGGCAAGGACATGTCCCAACAGCGCCGTCGTGGTGGACTTTCCGTTGGTCCCGGTCACCCCCACGAAGCGCGGATCGGGACAGGCGCGGATCAGAAGCTCGATATCGCCGATGATCGGACAGCCCGCGGCCTTTGCCCGGGCGGCCACGGGGTTGGGAGCCGGATGGGTGTGCGGGATCCCCGGACTGAGGACCAGAGCGGCGACGCCGTCGAAGGCGTCGTTGGCGGCCAGGTCCGTTAGCGGAATCCCTTCAGTCGCGGCCTGTTCGCGGCGCGCGGGCGAATCGTCCCACGCCAGGACGCGGGCGCCGCCGCCGGCAAGCGCATGCGCCGCTGCAAGGCCGGACCGGCCCAGACCCATCACCGCGACGGATTCCCCTTCGAACTGTGTGACCGGCACCGCCATTTTCACCTCAGCTTCAAGGTCGCCAGCCCGATCAGGGCCAGGATCGAGGCGATGATCCAGAACCGGATCACGATGGTGGGTTCGGCCCATCCCTTCTTTTCGAAGTGATGGTGCAGCGGGGCCATGGCGAAGACCCGCTTGCCGGTCAGCTTGAACGAGGCGACCTGAACGATCACCGACACCGTTTCCAGGACGAACAGCCCGCCGACAATGGCCAGCACGATTTCATGCTTGGTCACGACGCTGATCGCGCCAAGGGCGCCGCCCATGGAAAGCGAGCCGGTATCGCCCATGAACACCATGGCCGGCGGCGCGTTGAACCACAGGAAGCCCAGCGCCGCCCCGACCATGGCGCCGCAGAACACGGCCAGTTCGCCGGTGCCCGGAACGTAGTGGATCTGCAGGTAGCTGGAATAGATCGAGTTGCCCACCAGGTAGGCGATGAAGCCGAAGCAGCCGGCCGCGATCATGACGGGCACGATGGCCAGCCCGTCCAGCCCGTCCGTCAGATTGACCGAATTGGAGGCGCCGACCATGACGAACATCGCCAGCGCCACGAAGATCCAGCCCAGGTCGAACAGAACGTCCTTCAGGAAGGGCAGGGCGAGCCCGGTTCCCAGTTCGCCCGGCGTCAGAAGCACGAACCAGACGGCGGCGATCGCCGAAATCACCAGTTGGCCCAGCATCTTCACGCGGCCCGGCAGGCCCTTGGAGTTCCGGCGCGTCAGTTTCAGATAGTCGTCCGCAAAGCCGACCAGCCCGAACCCCATGGTCACCAGCATGACGATCCATACATAGCCGTTGCGGATGTCGGCCCACAGCAGGGTGCTGATGGTGATGGCAAGCAGGATGAGAAAACCGCCCATCGTGGGCGTGCCGCTTTTTTTCAGGTGCTGTTCGGGAACGTCCTCGCGCACGTTCGACGCGCCGCCCTGCTTGCTGCGCAGCCAGTTGATGACGGACGGCCCGAAAAGGAAACACACGATCAGCGCGGTCAGAACGGCCGCGCCGGTGCGGAAGGTCAGGTACCGGAACAGGTTGAAAACCAGAAGGTCTTCGGCGAAGGGCGCGAGGGCGGTGAACAGCATATGGCGCCCTAACAGCCGTTGACGACGCGTTGCGGCGGGTCGCCGGCATCGCCCAGCCCGCGCAGCGCGTCGACCACGCGTTTCATCTGCGAGCCCAGCGAGCCCTTGACCATGACGATGTCGCCGGCGCGCACCGCAGCGGTGACCCGCGGTGCAAGGCAGCCGCTGGTCGAGGTGTGGCCGCCCTGCATCGGCGCCGGCAGGGCCTTTGCCAGGCGCGCCATCAGCGGGCCTGCGGTGAAAACCAGGTCGACGCGGCTGGAGACCAGGTCGGCGGCGAGACCTGCATGCAGGGCTTCTGCGTCCTCGCCCAGCTCCAGCATGTCGCCCAGAACGGCAATCCGCCGTCCGCCCGGCTTCGGCGTCGCCTGCGCCAGGACGTCGAAGGCGGCCTGCATGGAGGCCGGGCTTGCATTGTAGCTTTCGTCGATCAGCACGAAGCCGCCGCCGCTGGACAAGGGGACGTCCATCCGCAGACCCCGCCCGGCGGTCGCCCTCATCTGACCCAGTGCAAGGGCAGCGGCTGTTATGTCGGCGCCCAGCGCCTGGGCCGCGGCCAGCACGGCCAATGAATTGATGACCCAGTGCCGGCCGGGCACGCCGATCCGGTAGGTCAGCGGCGCGCCGTCGTTGAGGACGGTCACCGTGCTGGAGGTTTCGTGCAGGGTGCAGTCCTGAAGCCGCAGATCGGCCCGGTCGTGCGCGCCGAAGCTTCTGATGTGCGAAATGCCCGCTTCCTGGGCGCGCCGCAACAGGCGGCCGAAATGATGGTTGTCGCGATTGAGGATGGCGGTGCCCTGGGGCGCCACACCCTGGAAGATCTCGGCCTTGGCGTCGGCGATATCCTCTTCGGAGTCGAAATTCTCCAGGTGCACGGCCTCCACGGTCGTGATCAGCGCCACATCGGGCCGCAACAGCTTCGACAGCGGCGCCAATTCGCCCGCGTGGTTCATCCCCAATTCGAAAACGCCGTAGCGCGCCTCCGCGCCGAGACGCGCCAGGCTGAGGGGCAGGCCGAAGTGGTTGTTCAGGTTGCCCTGGGTCGCGCAGGTCGCAGCCTGGCGGTCCAGAACCATGGCCAGAGCGTCCTTGCAGCCGGTTTTGCCGACGCTGCCGGTGATGGCGGCGATCCGTGCGCCGGACCGTTGCCGGGCGGCCACCGCCAGCGCGCCGAGCGCGCGTTCGGGATCGTCCACGATCAGGAACGGACCGGCGGCGGGGCGGCCGCGCCAGGTATCGGCGACGATCGCGGCACAGGCGCCCGCTTCAAGCGCCGCCTCCACGTACGCGTGGCCGTCGAAGTTGGGTCCTTTCAGGGCGACGAACAGGTCGCCGGGGCGCAGCGTCCGGCTGTCGATGGAGACGCCGGTCGCGGCGAAATCGGTTGTCGTCCGGCCCCCCGTTGCCCGTTCCGCTTCGACAGAAGTCCACAGCACCGTCATGGCGTTCTCCCTGCCGCATCCTCGGCGGCCGCGCGCACGACCTCCACGTCGTCGAAGGGGATCACCTCTTCGCCGACGATCTGGCCCTGTTCGTGTCCCTTGCCGGCAACGATCAGAACGTCGCCTCTATCCAGCCGCGCAACCGCCGCGGCAATCGCCTCGGCGCGGTTGCCGATTTCCCGGGCGCGCCGGCACGAAGTCATGATCTGCGCCCGGATCGCCGCGGCGTCCTCGGTGCGCGGATTGTCGTCCGTCACGATGATCTTGTCCGCCAGTTCGTTGGCGATCGCGCCCATTTGCGCGCGCTTTCCCTTGTCGCGGTCGCCGCCGCAGCCGAAGACCAGATGCAGTTTTCCGGTGACGTGCGGCCGCATTGCGTCGAGAACTGCGTTCAGGGCGTCGGGCGTGTGAGCGTAGTCCACGTAGACGTCGGCGTCGTTGTCCAGCCGTGCCGCCCGCTGCAGGCGGCCGGGCACGCCTTCCAGACGGCTCAACAGGGGGACGACGTGCGATGCCGAGGCGCCGCACGCGATGGCAAGACCGGTCGCACACAGCGCATTGGCGATCTGAAAACGGCCGGGCAGGGCGAAATCCACCGTGAAGGCATCGCCCATCGCGTCGATTTCGAGTTGGAAGCCGCCGGCTTCGGCAACGGCCTTGGTGCAGCGCAGATCGCTGGCGCCGAAACCGAAGCTCAGCATTGCGAGCTTGCGTCGTTCGACGCGATCGCGAATGGTCGCGAATTCCGGATCGTCGGCATTGGCAACCGCTACGCCGCCGTCGCTTAAAAGCTCGTTAAAGAGACGCAGCTTTGCATCGAAATAGGCCTGCATCGAGCCGTGATAATCCAGGTGATCGCGGGTGAGGTTCGTGAAGCCCGCCGCTGCGAAGCGCACGCCGTCCAGGCGGTATTGCTCCAAACCGTGGCTGGAGGCCTCCATGGCCAGGTGGTCGATGCGCCGCGACGCAAGATCGGCAAGTCCGGCATGCAGCGCCACCGGATCCGGCGTGGTCAGGCTGGGGCCGGCGACCGCGCCTGGCGCGACGATGCCCAAGGTCCCGATGCTGGCCGCGTCGTGGCCCAGCGCGGTCCAGATCTGGCGGGTGAAGCTGGCAACCGAAGTCTTGCCGTTGGTTCCGGTGACCGCGACGATCGTGCTCGGCTGTTCGGGATATAAGGCGGCCGCCATGCGGGCCAGCCGACGGCGCGGGTTGGCGTCGGTGATCAGGGTCACGCCGTCGGGAACCAGGGCGGGGTCGGTGTCGTCGGGCGCAAGAACGGCGACCGCGCCGGCGGCGACCGCGGCGCGGATGAACTGGCGTCCGTCCAATTTGCTTCCCGGCAATGCTGCGAACAGATAGCCGGGACGCACCTTGCGGCTGTCAGCCGTCAGGCCGGCCAGCTGGATTCCCGGTAGTCCATTCATCGTTCTCAACAGCGTCTCCCATCGACGTACACCCGGTCAGTAGGACGCCAATCTGCGGCCATCGCGTGGCGGATCGATGGCAAGGGCTTGGCGAACTTCGGGCGTCTCGGGGTCCAGCGGCGCGATTCCCAGGATCGGCGCCATTCGCTCGACCACCCGTTTGACGACCGGCGCGGCGACCCAGCCGCCCGTCGCATATCCGTGTGTCTCCTTGTTGCCTTGGGGCTCGTCCAGGACCGCGTAGACCAGGTAGCGCGGCTGGGTCATCGGGAACGCCCCGACGAAACTGGAGATCAGCGACTTTCGGTCATAGCGCCCGCGCGCGCCGGGCTTTTCCGCAGTTCCCGTCTTGCCGCCGACCAGATAACCCGGCGCGTTCGCCTTGCGGCCGGTGCCTTCCGCCACCACCAACCGCAACAGGCCCCGGATCTGCGCTGACGTGCGTTCCGAAATCACCTGTTTTCCCGGGCGCTGGACGTCCTCCGGCAGCTTGATCAGCGTCGGCGCAAGCATCCGGCCGCCATTGACCATGGCGCCAACGCCGGCGGCGAGATGCAGCGGGCTGACAGACAAGCCATGTCCGAACGCAATGGTCATCGTGTTGATCGGGCGCCAGGGTTCGGGGGCGAGCGGCCTTCCCACTTCGGGAAGCTCCACAGCGGCCGGATCCAGGAATCCGAGATCGGCAAGGAAGGCCTTCTGGGCCGGCCCGCCGATATCCAAGGCCATTTTCGCCGCGCCGATATTGGAGGAATACATAAAGATCTCAGGCACGGAAAGCCAACGGTTCTTGGCGTGGTAGTCGCGGATCGTGAAGCGCGAAACCCTGAGCGGCTTGGACGCGTCGTAACCGCCGTCCATGTCGACGATGCCCGCGTCCAGCGCCTGGGCGGTGGTGAAGATCTTGAACGTGGAGCCCAGTTCGTAGACGCCCTTCGTGGCCCGGTTGAACAGCTGGTCGTCGTTCGCGGCGCCTTGGTGGTTGGCATCGAAGTCGGGCAGCGAGACCAGGGCGGCCACTTCGCCGGTCTGGACGTCCAGGACCACGCCGGCGGCGCCTTTGGCGTCGAACCGGTCCATCGCCTGGGCCAGTTCGTCACGCAGGATGTACTGGACCCGGACGTCCAGCGACAGGCGAAGGGGGCGGTTGTCCATGCGCAGCCGGTCGTTGAAGGTGCTCTCCAGACCGGCCAGGCCCTGATTGTCGATGTCGTTGTAGCCAAGCACGTGGCTCAGCAGGCGGCCGTGGGGGTAGACGCGGGTCTCGTCGCGATGGAATTCCAGTCCGGGGATGCCCAGCTGGTTGATCGCGTATTGCTGGCGCGGCGTCAACTGACGTTTGACATAGACGAAACGACGGTCGGAAGACAGGTCGCGCGCCAGCTTCTCGGCGTCGAGTTCGGGCATGATGCGTAGCAGCTGCCGGGTCGCCTCGTCCGGGTCCAGGATGCGCCGCGGGTTGGCCGACAGCGCGACCGTGCTGAGCGAGGTCGCCAGCAGAACGCCGTTGCGGTCGACGATGTCGGCGCGTTCGGTTTCGATGGCGCCGCTGCGCGACCGTTTGGCCTGCAGTGGCTCGCTGGGCGTGCGCATGACGGTCAGATCCACGATCCGCACGCCGACAATGACGAAGGCTAGCGCCATGACGGTCCCCGTGATCAGCAGCCGGGTTCGCCCGGTCTCGATTGCGGTGCGGAACAGCCCGTCCGCCCGCGCGGGCGGGCAGGGCACCGGCGGTCGGGCCGGTTCCGCGGTTTTTTCGCGCTGCGGCTTCGGCTTGGGCGGCGCCTTTCGGCGTTTCCGTGCGGCGCCGCACTGGCTGATTGGATCGCGGTCGTGCGGATACAGACGACGCATCATCTGTTCCCACGCTTGTCGTCAAGGCTGGCAGGCAAGACCGGACCGGTTTCGTCGGCCGCTGTGCGTTCGCGCTCGGGAAGCTCGTCAGGCAGGACGATCCGCGCCGAACTCAATTCGTACATCTCCGGCATCAGGTCGTTCGCCAGCTTGCCCATGCGGGCCGGCCGGTTCAGGAAGCTCCACTCCGCGCTCAGCACGTGCAGAGCTTCCTGTTCTTTCAGGATGTCCCGGTTGAGGCGGGCGAGTCGCTCCTCGATGGCTTCGACCCGAAAGGTGATGTCGAACAAGGCGTAGCCGGTCGTCAGCGCAAGCACCAACCAAACGAAGAGCGCGAAGAACCGCATCGCCGGGCTCTCACGCCGCCTCGTCGACGGGCCATGGCGGTGCATCGGTGCGTTCGGCGGCCCGCAACCGGGCGGAACGCGCGCGCGGGTTGGCGGCGGTCTCGTCGGGTTGCGGCCGCAGAGGCGAGCGGGTTAGGAGACGGAGCGACGGCGCCCTCACCTGATCAGGGGCTTCAGGGGTATGGCGGGAGGCACGAGGTGCGCCGCCGCTCCGAACGCGCATGAACGATTTGACTCGCCGGTCCTCCAGCGAGTGGAAGGCGACCACGACCAGGCGTCCGCCCGGCGCCAGCAGGCGCTCGGCGGCGGACAGGCCGCGATCCAACTCTCCCAACTCATCGTTCACGTATATTCTCAAGGCCTGGAATGTTCGTGTCGCCGGGTCGATGCCGTCGTCGGCGCGGCGCAAAACGCCGCGCACGATGTCGGCCAGCTCGCCCGTGCGGGTGATCGGCTGCTTGGCGCGTGTCCGCACGATGGCGCGCGCGATGCGCCCGGCGAACCGTTCCTCGCCCAGCGTCCTGATGATCCCGGCCAGTTCCTTTTCGGTCAGCCGGTTGATGACGTCCGCGGCCGTCTCGCCGGTGCGCTCCATGCGCATGTCCAGGGGGCCGTCCGTGCGGAACGAAAAGCCGCGCTCTGCAGTGTCCACCTGCGGCGAGGACAGGCCCAGGTCCAGCACCACGCCGCTGAACCGGTCAACGCCGGCATCCGCCAGCAACGCGTCCATATCGCCGAACCGGCCGGCCAGGATGGTGATGCGTCCGGGATTGCGCGCGGCCAGGCGTTGGCCGCGGTCGATCGCATCGGGGTCGCGGTCGATCGCCCAGACGCGGCAGTCGGCGGCCGCCAGGATCGCCTCGGAATACCCACCTGCGCCGAAGGTGCCGTCGACATAGGCTCCTCCGGCGCAGGGTGCCAGGGTGTCCAACACTTCCCGCAGCATCGCAGGGCGATGCATGCGGTCTTCCGAGAATGGCGAAGAGGGTGTCATTGCATCCCCTCCGGCCGACGCAATTTCAGAGTGCGGCCGCGCGCCCGCTCGCGCGCGGTCCGCGCATGGTCTTCAAACCGTTCCGGCTGCCAGATCTGGAACCGCGAGCCGCGGCCGACGAAGGTCGCCCGTTCGCCGATCCCGGCATAGGCGATGAACTCGGGCGGCAGGCTGATGCGGCCGGTTTCGTCCATCTGCTGGCGCCGCGCATCGCCGACGATGGTGGCGCTGAGGTCGTTCTCGTCGTCGGAGAACATCGCCAGTTCTTCGACGCTGTCGGCAAGGCGCTGCATGAAGGCCTTGTCGCAGGCTTCCAGGGCCTGATCCTTCGGCGACCGGTAGACATAGACCAGCCGCTGCCCTTCTTCCGGCAGCTCAGCCCGGAAGTCGGCCGGCAGCGAGACGCGGCCCTTCTTGTCCACCTTGTTCACGTATGTGCCCGTGAACAGCGCCATAAAGATCACCCCCAAGAAACCGTTGCGTCGAACCGTTCGTCCGACTCGCCCGCTGCTTCCCCATGTGCCAGCGGCAAAGGCCACAGTGCCCCACATTGGAGAATTTTGGGTGATCATGGGATACCATGGGAATTTGTGTTTCGTCAATGGGATGTCGTGTGAATTTAAGTAAACAGACTTTTGTTCTTGTCTTGTTCAAGTGATTGTTGAACTGTAACTTTGTTCTTGTAATGTTCTAATTTTAACGAATTGAAAGCCTGCACATGCTATGGCTTGATGGCGTCTGCAGGTCAGGCGTCAAGATGTGGTGGTCTCGAAAACGGGAACCGCCAAATAAGTCCGGCCAATCGGACTAAAAAAGCAAACCGCTGCTGGGAGGCGGGGCATGAGGGAAACGCGATGGCGGTCCGCCGTCGTCGGGGGCTTGGCTTTCGGGCTGGGTCTTTCGGCGGCAATGGCCGACGAGGACAATTTCAACGATGCCGTGGAATTGGCGCGGGCCGGCGACATGGCCGGAGCCCGGGTTCTTTTCGAACAGGCGCATGCCGACGGCGACGCCAGGGCGGCAAATCTTCTGGGCGAGATCCACTGGTTCGGCAAGTTCGGGCAGGGCGACCCGGTCACGGCCTGCGGCTATTTCCAGGCCGGGGCGGCGGCCGGCAATGCGGCGGCCATGCACAACCTGGCCAACTGCTACTATCTGGGCGAAGGTCGGCCGCAGGATTATGGACAGTCGCGGCTTTGGTTCGAACAGGCCGTCGCGTCGGGCATGACTTCCTCGCTGTGCGCGCTGGGCGACCATTACCGCCGCGGGCTGGGCGTCGAGCGGGACCCGGTCAAGGCGGCGACCCTGTGCCGGATGGGCGCAAGCGAGGGCCACGCCGACGCGCAGACGGATCTGGCCGAAATGCACATTCGCGGCGAGGGAGTGACGCGCGACTACGGCCGCGCGGCCGACCTTCTGAAACTTGCAGCGCAAAACGGTCAGCCGAACGCCATGCTGTTTCTCGGCGCGCTCTACCGCACGGGCAAGGGCGTCGAAAAGGACCCCCGCGAGGCGGGCAAGTGGTGGGGCCGGGCTGTTTCCGCCGGCAACAGGCGCGCGCCCTATCATCTTGGCGAGCTGTTCTTCGTCCATGCCGGCCGCGACCTGGAACAGGGCAAAGTCGGGCGGAATCTCCGCGCGGCGCTTTTCTGGCTAGCGCTCGCCGAAGAGATAGACGCCGACCCGGCCAAACGCGAGGAGGCGCAGCGGATGCTGACGCTGCTGTCACCGAACGTGCCGGCCGATGCGGTGGGGCAGGCGGAGCAGGACCTGGAAGACTGGCGCCAGACGAGCCCGGTCTATGCGGCCTGGGTGCGGGGAGAGCCGCGACGGGCGCGGTAGGGTGCGGACTTAGCCCGGAACAACGGCAGCCTTTGCCCCCCGGCCCTAAATCCCATCGAGGCGGGGCACAACGCCTTCCCGCGCGCTGAGCGGTTTCCGATATCGCGTGTGTGGCTTTCGCTGTTCAATGATTGCTCGCCACCCGCAGCAATCAGGAAAAGCCATGTCAGAGAACTCGGTCGACCTCGATCAGGTCAAATATGCAACCGCCGTCCTCACCGATTGTCTCGTCAGGACCCTGCAGCAGATCGATCCAACCGCCCGGCGGCGGTTTCTCGCAAACCTGGAACAGGCGCAGCAGGGATTGCGGGAAAACCCCACCTCGCGCCCAACGTCGGAAGACCAGACGAAACATGAAAACGAGTTGCTGGTCTGGACGAAGTCGCTGATCTCCGGATCGGAGCCTGCAACGGCGAGAGGCGTTCCGTTTCTCGATCTTTGAGGGCTGGTGCGGAGGCCGACGGTGTTCGTCGGAATTGGAGTGAACGGCGTTTGACACCGGAACCCCCTCATCCGCCCCTTCGGGGCACCTTCTCCCCCCGAGGGAGAAGGGAACAAGTGTCTTTCTCAAATCAGGTCAGACGGCCTGTAAGCCGGGTTCTGTGCGCTGCGCCTTCGCGCAGGCGATGGCCATTCATCTGGGACGTCCGTTGCCGGATGCCTCGCGCGACCTACCCGGACGGAAGCGCGGAAACCCGCCTGCCGGTCGAACCGGCGTACCGTCCCTACTCGGTCTTGCTCCCGGTGGGGTTTGCCGTGCCGGTGGCGTCGCCGTCACCGCGGTGCGCTCTTACCGCACCCTTTCACCCTTGCCTGGCGACCGGCAAAGCCGGCGGCCGGGCGGTCTGCTCTCTGTGGCACTTTCCCTGGGGTCGCCCCCGCCGGGCGTTACCCGGCACCGTGTCTCCGTGGAGCCCGGACTTTCCTCCCCCCGACGGGTTTCCCCATTGCCGGGAGGCAGCCATCCGGCCGTCTGACCTGTGGATTATGTAAGCCTGCCGCGCCAGTGACGCAAGCGAGCCTCAGCCGATGGCGGCCAGCAGGCCGGCGGCGAGCGCCGCGGTCTCCACATCCGCCCGGTTGTCGATCAGGCCGGGCCGGTAGCGTCGCTGGAACGCGGCAATGGCGCGATCGGTGGCGGGGTCGTAGCCGATCCGCTCCAGAAGAGCGGGAAGCGCCCCGGGGTCGGCAGACGCCTGCAGGGGCCACAATCCGATGCCGGCGGCGGTAAGGCGCTGCCAGTCGAACAGTTCGCCGGGGTCTTCCTTGCGGTCTGGCGCCACGTCGGAATGGCCCACCACGTTGCGCGGTGGGATCGGGTGCCGCTCCAGGATCCCCTGGGCCAGCGGCACCAGCGCGGCCATCTGTTGCTCCGGAAACGGCCGGTAGCCGAACTCGTGGCCCGGGTTGACCAGTTCGATTCCGATCGAGCGGGCGTTGATGTCGGTGTTGCCGCGCCAGTGGCTGACGCCGGCATGCCAGGCCCGTTCCGCCTCGGGCACCAGGGAAACGACGATGCCGTTTTCGTGCACCAGGTAATGCGCGCTGACCTTCGCGGCCGGATCGCACAGTCGTTCCAAAGCGGCCTCGGCGGTCGGCATGCCGGTATAGTGGAGGACCAGCATGTCCACCGGCGTTTCCGCCGGCCGGGCATCCCGGTTGGGCGAGAGGGCAGCGCTCATCTGGCCGGCAGTTCGGCGGTTTCCGGCCGGCGGACGATGATGATCGCGACGCCCAGCACCGTCAGCGCGCCGCCGACGAACAAACTGGCGCTCATCGGCTCGCCCAGGAACAGCACGGCGGAGATGACGCCGATCAGCGGGACCAGAAGCATGAACGGCATGGTGAGGCTGATCGGATTGCGGCGCAACAGCCGGTACCAAATGCCGTAACCGAAGATCACGACGGCAAAGGACTGATAGAAGATCGAACTCCAGCCGACGGCGCTGGCGGAGACCAGCGCCTGGACCTGTCCCGTTTCCAGAAGCAGCGAAAGGATCGCTAGCGGAGGCACGGCGAAGACCGCCATATAGGCGTTCAGCGTGTAGGGGTCGATATCGCCGATCGCCTTGGCCTGGACGGCGCCGAGGCCCCAGGCAAAGGCTGCGCCGATCACCATCAGAACCGGCATCAGCCCGCCCTCGAAACGCGGTTCGCCCACGATCACGGCGACGCCGGCAAAGGCGATCGCCATGCCGGAGATGCGACGCCAGCCCGGCCTGTCCTTGAAGGCCAGGGCGGCCAGCAGGGTCGCGAAGGGGATGCAGAGTTGCGATAGGATGCTGGCGGTGGCGGCGTCAATCACCACCAGCGCCGTGAACATCAGCGAGAAATGAATACCGCCCATGACCAGGCCGTAAAGCGCCAGCTGAAGCAGCTTGTCGCGGGGCCAACTGGCGAAGGGCAGCAGGCACAGCGCGACCAGCACGAACCGCACCGCCATGAACAACAGGGGCGGCAGCTCCTGCAGGCCAAGTTTCGCAACGACGAAGTTGCCGCCCCAAACCGTCGCAACCAGAACCGCGAGCACGATGTCGAAGGGCCTCATCCGGCGGCACCGGCTGAGGCGGTCCGCCGGTTCGTCACGGCAGGCCGCGCTCGGCGCGGATCCGGTCGTAAGCCGCGTTGATGGCGGCCAGCTTGGCGTTGGCCACGGCGATGGTTTCTTCCGGCATGCCTTGGGCGATCAGACGGTCGGGATGGTTCTCCAGAACCAGGCGGCGGTGGGCGGTTCGCAGGACCGCGTTGTCGGCCGTCGGCGCGACGCCAAGGACCCGGTAGGGGTCGGCTTCCTCGCCCGCCATCTGCAGCGCCGTCACCCGTTCGAACGCCGCCCGGTCCAGACCAAAGATGTCGGAAACCTGGCTTAGAAAATCCAACTCGGCCGGATGAATACGGCCGTCCGCCTTGGCAATGTAGGACAGGCACCACAGGAGCTCTTCCAGCACCGGCGGGTTGTCATGGAACATGCCGGCGATCTGCCGGGCATAAAGCTCGAAGCCGCGGGTGTCCTTGCGGGCGCGGTCGAACACCCGGGTGACGTTCTTCTCCTCTTCCGGCGGCACCTGGAAAACCTGCCTGAAAGCGGCGATCTCATCGTCGGTCACGGTGCCGTCGGCCTTGGCCATCTTTGCGCCCAAGGCGATGACGCCGATCGTGAAGGCGACGGACTTCGTCGCGTCGTCGCGCTCGGTCCGGGACTTGCGCAAGCGATCGATGACGTGGCCGCCGACCGCCCCGGCAAGGGCGCCCAGCGGTCCGCCCAGGGCGAAGCCGGCGGCTCCGCCGAAAATCTTACCCCAGATGCTCATGGCAGATGGCGGTCGGAAAGTGCGTGGTTGGACGGTCGCTCGATCCCGTCTATCCGATTTACCGCCGCATTGCCAGCGCCCCGGCCGGGCTGCCGGCTAGGTGCCGCAGCAGGCCGTTGCTTCGACCTTCTCGGGCCTGGCGCAGCAGCTGTCCTCTTCTCCGTGGTAGGTCTCGATGGCGCCGGTGGTGTGGAACAGCTCCCAGGACAGGTCCTCGGGGTCGGCGGCCCAGGCTTTGTCGGACCGCGCATAACAGCAGGCCGCGCCGGGCTCGTCGCGCGTGCCGTGTCCCGCCGCGGTAAGGCGGCCGGATATCTCGGCAAGCTGGGCGTCGCTGTCCACCTGGATTCCCAGATGATCGACGCCTCGTTTGGCTGCCTGGGTCGAGACGGCAAAATTGACCCGCGGGTCGTCCAGCTGCCATTTCGCATAGTCAGGCTTCTTCACGTGGGGTTCCTGGCCAAACAACGACGTATAGAAACCGATCGAGCGGTCCAGGTCGGAAACGCCGATATGGATATGAAGCCTGTTCATGGCCGCTGCTCCTGTACGATGCGAGCCGGTCTGACCCACTAGTTTTTCGATAATTCTATAATTATGGAAATTAAGCGCCGATGCAAGCGGTTTCTGCCTGCACGGTTCGGATTAATAGAAGTCCAGCGATTGCGGGTTTCGGGAAGGATCGGGCGTCGGGCCGATCCGGCCGATGCCCGGCAGCTTGATGCCCAAATCCTTGGGGTCGATCCCGAAGGTCAGGCCGGCAATGTTGATCTCGAAGCCTTCTTCTGTGGCGGCCGTGATCCCGAGCAGACCCCAGAAGGAGATCTGGTAACCGGTGCCGCTGGGGGTCGATGCGGCGAGGGAATCGCCGAGATAGTCCTTGCCGATCGCCGTCGGCGGCAGGTCCAGGCGCAGTTCCGGGACTTTGCGGGCGATCCAGGCTGTGAAGGTGTTGCTGTTGGGGCCGGGATAGACCGTATAGCGATCCGCATAGGGATAGTCGCGCGCGGCCTTGTCGATCCGCGCGATCACATCGTCCACGCCGGGTCCGCGCAGGTCGGCCAGCAGTTCGGGACGGTTCCCGAACCAGTTCCTGTCCGGAACGTCGCGCTGAATCACGACGGACCGGCCGCCCCGATAGGCCCGCCAGCCAAGCACGTGATAGACGGTGTAGGCGTCGGCGTCGGTGGGTTTCACGGCGACCCAGGTGTGCACGCCGAAGGCGCCGCGCCAGCCCCAGGCCCGCGCGGCATAGACTTGGACCACCGCTTCCGGCGTCTCGGCCGGGTTGGGTGCCAGAGCCGCGGAGTCGCGGCTTGCTTCCCACCAGTCTTTGCCCAAGACTTCGCCTCCAAGCAGGACAATCGACGGTCCGGCCAGCAGCAGCACCAGGACCGTCAGGATATGCCTTATCCAGCGGATCATACTGAAAGGATAGTGCCGGAAGGCCGTTGCGGCAATGCGACGGTGGCCTGGAAGGCTCGAAACGGGCCGGCGATCACGTCACCGTGACCATTCCGCTGCCGCTGCGCGGTCTATCGGGCGAGATTGGCGTCCGCAAGCCGAACCGGTGTACTGGGCCCGCGGATGCGCCTTCGCCGGCGGATGCCGAAACGGCCTGACCGGTCGGCGAAGGCCGTCGCAATGCCGGACAACGAATGGCTTGCATGGTGGCGAGTTTGACCTCTATCAAGGTGCGCGGACGCCTCCTGGGACTAGTCTCAGAAGTCCGGGACACTGTGCCGATACGACCTGGAGAAGACCAATGTACGAGAAGCACCATCTTCTTGTCGCTGTGGACGGATCAGAGACGTCCGACGAGGCGGTAGAGGTTGCCGGTGATCTTGCGGCGACTTACGACGCGATTACCCATGTCATCCACGTCTCCCCGGACCTGCGCGAGGTGATCCTGCCCGAGGCGGGACACGAGGAGAAACCCTGTCACGCCCATGACTCCGTGACCGACAGCGAACTGAGCTATGGCGAGCGGATCATAGCGCAGGCGGAGGCGCGGCTGAAGGAACTGGGCGTCAAGGACATTCGCCTGCTGAACGAGCTGGGCAGTCCGGCGGACAAAATCGCGCATGCGGCGGAACGCAACAACTGCACGGCCGTCGTGATCGGCAGCCGCGGCCTGGGCGGGATCACAGGGACTGTTCTTGGCAGCATTTCGCGCAGCGTGGTCGACAAGTGCGGCTGCATCGTGATTGTGGTCAAACCCGGCAGTTCCAAAATCGGCCCGCAACGGCAAGTCTGATGTCGTTGACAATTTATCGATAAAATGTACGTAATGCGCCCCTGAGACTTTCAGGGGTGCATCGTCATGGCAGATTTGGGCGCGGCCGAGCAATCGGGGCAACCGCACAGGTGGCAGTTTTGGATCGATCGTGGCGGCACGTTCACGGACATCGTGGGCCGCAGCCCTGACGGCGCGCTGAAGACCCACAAACTGCTGTCCGATAACCCCGAGCATTATCGCGATGCGGCGGTGCAGGGCATCCGGGACGTCCTGGGGCTGGACCGTGGCCAGCCGATCCCCACCGGGGGAATCGAAGCCGTCAAAATGGGGACCACTGTTGCGACGAACGCCTTGCTGGAGCGCAAGGGCGAACGCACGGCGCTGGTCATCACCCGGGGTTTTCGCGATGCCTTGCGGATCGCCTACCAGGCGCGGCCGCGGCTGTTCGACCGGCAGATCGTCCTGCCGGAGCTTTTATACGAGCAGGTGGTGGAGGCGCGGGAACGGGTCATGGCGCGGGGCGAGGTACTGGAGCCGTTGGACCGGGCGGCGCTGAAACGGGACCTGCAGGCCGTTTACGACAGCGGCGTGCGTTCGGTCGCCATCGTCCTGATCCACGGATACCGGTATCACGAACACGAACGCCAGGCGGCCGCGCTGGCCAAGGAGATCGGCTTCAGCCAGATCTCCACCAGCCACGAGACCAGCGCCCTGATGAAGCTGGTCGGGCGCGGCGATACCACGGTGGTTGACGCCTACCTATCGCCCATCCTGCGGCGCTATGTGGATGCGGTGGCATCCGAGCTGGGCGAGGTGAAGCTGCAGTTCATGCAGTCCAACGGCGGCCTGACCGACGCACACCTGTTCCAGGGCAAGGACGCGATCCTGTCGGGACCGGCGGGCGGTATCGTGGGCGCGGTGAAGACGGCGGAGCAGGCGGGTTTTTCGAAGATCATCACCTTCGACATGGGCGGCACGTCGACCGACGTGGCGCATTTCGACGGCGCCTACGAACGGACGATGGAAACCCTGGTCGCCGGCGTGCGCATGCGTGCGCCGATGATGCAGATCCACACGGTGGCCGCAGGCGGCGGGTCGATTTGTTCCTTCGACGGCGCCAAGTACCGGGTCGGGCCGGAAAGCGCCGGCGCCAATCCGGGCCCGGCCAGTTATCGGCGCGGCGGGCCGCTGTGCGTGACCGACTGCAACGTCATGCTTGGCAAACTGCAGCCCGACTATTTCCCTGCGGTGTTCGGACCCGACCAGGACCAGACGCTGGATACCCAGGCCGTGCACGATCGCTTTTCGGCGCTTGCCGAGGAGATCAGACATGCGACGGGCGACCGGCGCAGTGCAGTGGAGGTGGCCGACGGTTTCCTGATGATCGCCGTGGAGAACATGGCGAACGCCATCAAGAAGATCTCGGTTCAGCGCGGCTACGACGTGACGGAGTACACCCTGGCGACCTTCGGCGGGGCCGGCGGGCAGCACGCCTGTCTCGTCGCCGACGCCCTGGGCATGAAGACGGTCTTGATCCATCCCTTTGCAGGCGTGCTGTCGGCCTACGGCATGGGCTTGGCCGATGTGCGGGCGTTGCGCGAACGGTCGGTGGAGTTGGCGCTGACACAGGAAAGCGCGGCGGATCTGAAGTCGGTCATAGAGGAACTGGAGGGACACGCGGTAAGCGAACTCCGGGATCAGGGCATCGACGCCGCCCAGATCCGTACGGTTCACCGCGTGCATCTCCGTTACGAAGGAACCGATACCGCGATGCCGGTCGCCTATGGCGGCCTTGAAAGCATGTGCGAGGCGTTCGCCGAGACCTACAGGCGCCGGTTCGGCTTCGTGATGCCCGAAAAGGGTCTGATCGTCGAAACCGCGGAAGTCGAAGCGATCGGGACCACGTTCGAAGGAGCCGAGCCGGAAAGTGAGAAGCGCCGGGCCGCCGGGGAGGCGGACGCGTTGGCGGTGGTGCAGGCCTACATGGCAGGCGCGCATCGGGACACGCCGATCTTCGACAGGGACTCGCTGCTGCCGGGGGACAGGATCGACGGCCCGGCGATTATCCGGGAATCCGTGGCGACCACCATCGTCGAGCCCGGCTGGCAGGCGGAATTGACCGCCAAGGGGCATCTTGTGCTGACCAGGATCGAACCGCTGCCGCGGCGCGTCGCCGTCGGCACGGACAGCGATCCGGTGATGCTGGAAGTGTTCAACAACCTGTTCATGTCCATCGCCGAACAGATGGGCTACACCCTGCAGAACACCGCCTATTCGGTGAATATCAAGGAGCGGCTGGATTTCTCCTGCGCCGTCTTCGACGCCAAGGGGCAACTGATCGCCAACGCGCCGCACATGCCGGTGCATCTGGGCTCGATGAGCGAAAGCGTTCAGGCGGTAATCCGCGAAAACCTCGACGACATCCAAGCCGGCGACGTCTATGCCGTGAACGCCCCGTACAACGGCGGCACCCATCTGCCTGATATCACCATCATTACGCCGGTATTCGACCAGTCCGGTAAGACCCTTCTGTTCTATGTGGGAAGCCGTGGCCACCACGCCGACGTTGGAGGCACCACGCCGGGTTCGATGCCGCCGGACTCCCGGACCATCGACGAAGAGGGAATTCTGTTCGACAACTTCAAGCTGGTCGACCGCGGACACTTCTGCGAGGAGGCGCTGCTGCAGCAGCTTGTCGAAGGGCCATATCCTGCGCGCAATCCGACCCAGAACATTGCGGACCTGAAGGCGCAGATCGCCGCCAACGAAAAAGGCGTTCGTGAGCTGAACCGGATGGTCGACCATTTCAGCCTGGCGACGGTGCAGGCCTATATGCAGCACGTTCAGGACAACGCCGAGGAACAGGTGCGCCGGGTCCTGGACGTCCTCAACGACGGCGAGTTCTGCTATCCGATGGATTCCGGCGCGGAAATCAAGGTGCGCATTTCCATCGACAAGCAGGCGCGCGCGGCCACCGCCGACTTCACCGGCACCAGCCCGCAACAGGACAATAATTTCAACGCCCCGTCGGCGGTCTGCCGGGCTGCGGTCCTGTACGTCTTTCGCACCCTGGTGTCCGACGACATTCCCATGAACGAAGGGTGCCTGAAGCCGATCAAGATCGTCATTCCGGATCGTTCGATGCTGAGCCCCGTCTATCCCGGTGCGGTGGTTGCCGGAAACGTCGAAACCAGCCAGTGCATTACCGACACACTGTACGGCGCGCTGGGCGTCCTGGCCGCGTCACAGGGCACCATGAACAATGTCACGTTCGGCAACGAACGCTACCAGTATTACGAGACGGTCTGCGGCGGCTCGGGCGCGGGCCCGGATTTCGACGGGACCAGCGCCGTGCACACCCACATGACCAACTCGCGCCTGACCGATCCGGAAATCCTGGAATGGCGATTTCCGGTGCTGCTGGAAAGCTTCGAGATCCGCGCGCATTCGGGCGGCGCGGGCCGCCACAAAGGCGGCGACGGCACGCGGCGGCGGCTTCGTTTCCTGGAGGAAATGCAGGTCGCGATCCTGTCGAACCACAGGGTGGTGCCGCCTTATGGCGTTGCCGGCGGCCATGCGGGCGAGCGGGGCCGCAATTGGGTGGAACGCACCGATGGAAGCCTGCACGAGATGACCGGAACGGACCAGACCACGATGGGGCCGGGCGACGTCTTCGTCCTGGAAACGCCGTCGGGCGGCGGGTTCGGACCGCCGGCGTCCGGCGGCGGGTCAACGGCCTAGCCGTGCGGCGGACAGCGGAATACGGACGATGACCTCAACACGGCCGAAGACAGAAACCAAGATTGTCTCGTCGGCGCATCTGGTCTCCGAGCAGGCCGGCGAACTGTCGGAGTTCGAATACGGCCTGATCGTCGCCGGTAATGCCTTCAACCGGTGGGTCGCACGCTGCATGGCGGCGGCCGGGGCGAAGGATCTTGGGGCGCTTGATGTCCTGGTCCTGCACACGGTCAATCATCGCGGCCGCGAGAAGCGCCTGGCCGACATCTGCTTCGTGCTGAACGTTGAAGACACGCATACGGTCAATTACGCCCTGAAAAAGCTGGTGAAGCTGAACCTGGTTACCCCGTCCAGGCGGGGCAAAGAGGTCTTCTATGCGGCAACCGAGGCAGGGGTGTCGTTATGCGCCGAGTATCGCAGGGTGCGCGAGGCCTGTCTGGTGGAAGCCTTGGGCGCCATCGGCTCGATCGATAACGCAGAGATCGGAGGTGCCGCGAAGCTGCTGCGGGCTCTCTCGGGGCTCTACGACCAGGCGGCGCGGTCGGCCACGTCGTTGTAGCAGCGGCGGCGGCGGGTGATAAACTGAGCCGGGTTGGCGGCGCGCCGAAGCGCCCCACTTCTCTTCATGGATCCCGCGCCAGTGCGGGCGAAGGACACAAGGGTCAAGACCGATGCCAGCGGACGCCGCCGAAGTTCTCCGTTACCAACCGGCAATTGCACAGTTGAAGCAGCGTTTCGGCGACCGCTGTTCGACGGCGCACGCGGTTCGGGAACACCATGCCAAGGGAGAGTGCTGGATACCCGCGCAACTGCCCGATGCGGTGATCTATGCGCTGTCCACCGAAGAGGTGTCCGAAGCGGTCAAGATCTGTGCGGCGCATGACACGCCGATCATCGCGTTTGGGACCGGAACCTCGCTGGAGGGGCATGTCAACGCGGTCAACGGCGGCGTCAGCCTTGACGTCAGCAGGATGCAGGAGGTTCTGGAGGTCAATAGGGAGGATCTGGACTGTCGGGTCCAGGCGGGCGTGACCCGAAACCAGTTGAACGACTATCTCCGGGACACCGGGCTGTTCTTCCCGATCGATCCCGGCGCCGATGCTTCGCTGGGCGGAATGACCGCGACCCGCGCGTCCGGCACCAATGCGGTTCGATACGGCACCATGCGCGAGGTCGTGCTGGGGCTGACCGTGGTCCTCGCCGACGGCCGGGTCATCAAGACCGGCGGGCGGGCGCGGAAGTCGGCGGCGGGTTACGACCTGACCCGCCTGTTCGTCGGGTCGGAGGGCACTTTGGGGATCATTACCGAGATCCAGCTCAAGCTGTTCGGGATCCCCGAGAGCATCACTTCGGCGGTCTGCCAGTACCCGGATCTGGAATCGGCGGTGAACACCGTCATCCTGACCATTCAGTCCGGTATTCCGGTCGCCCGCATCGAGATCCTGGACACCGCCCAGATGCGCTGTTCGATCGCCTATTCCAAGCTGGAGGGTTTTGAGGCCGCGCCGACCCTGTTTTTCGAGTTTCACGGAACCGTATCATCGACACGGGAACAGGCCGACCAGGTCAAGGCGATCTCCGACGAGTTCGGCGGCTCGGCCTTTCGCTGGGCCGACCGCATGGAGGACCGCAACAAGCTGTGGAAGGCGCGCCACGATGCCTACTACGCCGTGGTGCATGGCTCTCCCGGCAAGGCGGGCCTGTCGACCGATGCCTGCGTGCCCATTTCGCGGCTTGCCGAATGCATGATGGAGACCTGTGCGGATGTGGAGGCCAGCGGCCTTATCGCGCCGATCGTCGGGCATGTGGGGGACGGGAACTTCCATGTCCTGCTGATGTTCGACGCTGACAATGCGGATGAAAAAGGCCGTGCCATGGGCATCGTCGAACGCCTCAATCATCGCGCCATCTCTATGGGCGGCACCTGCACCGGCGAGCATGGGATCGGACAGGGCAAGATCCGCTACCTTGCCGAAGAACATGGCGAGGGGGTGGCCGTCATGCGGACGCTGAAGCAGGCGCTGGACCCGGCGAACATCCTCAACCCCGGCAAGATACTGCGCCTGTAGATCTGCAATTTATAGACGCATTAACCATCTTTTTTGCCCGATCAAGGCGAGAGTGGCGTCGCGATCCACTTGAAAACTGTGCGCCCCCGGTTTTACGATATCCCCCGGATCGAAAAGGTCATTTAGGCAATACGCCAAGAGGCTGAGCGGAGCTCGTAGGGAGGACGGGTGTTCGAGGTCGGGTTAAGGGCGTTTCTCAAGTCGATCATCAAGGCCGGGTCGCTGACACTGATCTGGCACGATGGGCGCAAGGAGAATTTCGGTTCCGGTGAGCCCCATGTTGCGATCAGGGTTCGCCGCAAGCGTTTTGCACGCCGCGTTATCCTGAACCCCCCGCTGGCAGTCGGCGAATGCTACATGGATGGTGATTTCACCGTCGAAGACGGCACCATCGAGACCTTCATGGACCTGTTATTCCTGAACACAGGATGGGGCTCTGGCCACTGGTTCCTGGAGACGCTGCAGTGGCTCCAGAAGACCGGCAAACGGGTTTTCGAACACAACCCCGTCTACCGGTCGAAACGGAACGTGGCCCACCACTACGATCTGAGAGACGATTTCTACGACCTGTTCCTTGATTCGCGGCGCCAGTATTCCTGCGCCTACTTTATGACGCCGGACGACCATCTGGAGACCGCGCAGGAACAGAAGCTGCGCCACATCGCATCCAAGCTGCTGTTGAAGCCGGGCATGCGCGTGCTGGACGTCGGCTGCGGATGGGGCGGTCTGGCCATGTATCTGGCCCAAACGGCCGAAGTTCACGTCACCGGCATAACCCTGTCGAAGGAGCAGCTGAAGGTCGCGCGGGAAAGGGCGCAAGAGGCCGGCCTTGGCGCGCGCGTCGAATTCCGTCTGCAGGATTATCGGGAGGTTGCGGAGCAATACGACCGGATCGTCTCGGTCGGTATGTTCGAACATGTCGGCACCAACCACTACCGGCGCTTCTTCGCAAAGATGCACGATTGCCTTGCGGAGGACGGCGTTGCTCTGCTGCACTCGATCGGTCGCGCCGATGGCCCCAGCGTGACGAACCAGTGGATCCGTAAGTACATCTTTCCCGGCGGGTATTCGCCCGCCCTCAGCGAGGTGCTGCCCGCAATCGAACGGTCAGAGCTGTTCACGACCGACATCGAGATCCTGCGCCTGCATTATGCCGAGACCCTTAAGAAGTGGCTGCATCGGCTGTGGGCGGTTCGCAACGACGTGGCCGAGATCTACGACGAACGGTTCTGCCGAATGTGGGAGTTCTACCTGTCCGCCTCGGAGGCGGTATTCCGGCGCGGCGGGCACAGGGTCTTCCAGATACAGATGGCCCGTAAGGTGGACAGCGTGCCCATGACCCGGGACTACATGTTCGACTGGGAGAGGGGTCAGGGAAGAATGCCCGTCCGCAAGCGGCTGGACAGAATCGCCTGAGCGAGATTTCGGCGGCCATCCCCGCCTTGACCGGAATCAATGTGCCGCACCGCCCCGTGTGGAATTTTCGGGCGTCTGCCCCTGCCCGGGAATGACATCGTGACAACGCGGACGGGTACGGTGTGAACCGACAGCCTTCGGAAGTCCCGCAGGCCAGCGCTGTGACTGTATGGCACGCGTTGGATCCGGCTGCAGCGCTGGCCCGCGCCGGCGGCACCGCGGACGGGTTGTCGTCCGGGGAGGCCGCCGCGCGGCTCGCCCGCGTCGGCGCGAACGTGCTGCCGAAGCCCAAACGCACCAGCCTGCTGGCGGTTTTCCTGGGGCAGTTCCGCAATCCTCTGATCTATCTGCTGCTGGCTGCGGCCCTGGTCTCGGTGGCCATCGGTGAGGCGACCGACGCGATCTTGATCCTGGCGGTTTTGCTGATCAATGCGGTGGTCGGGACCTTTCAGGAATGGAAGGCGGAATCCAGCGCCCGCGCCCTGGAATCGATGGTCCCGACGCGCGCGGTGGTCCTGCGCGACGGCGCGAGAGTGCGGATTGCCAGCGCCGACCTGGTGCCCGGCGATATCGTCGAGCTGGAAAGCGGCGATTCGGTTCCGGCCGATATCCGGCTGTTGGAAGGGCTGGAACTCAGGGTCGACGAGGCCGCGCTGACCGGGGAGTCGACGCCGGTCGACAAGCTTGCGACCGCTTTGGTGGCCCCCGATGCGGTGGTCGCCGACCGCCTGACTATGATCTACGCCGGATCTACCGTGCTTTCCGGACGCGTGCGCGGGGTCGTCGCGCAAACCGGCGCCGCAACCGAAATCGGCCGAATTGCGCGCGTCCTTGCCGAAGAGCGTCCGCCGCCGCCGCCGCTGGTGGTCCGCCTCGAACGGTTCACTCGCCTGGTGGGCATCTGCGTTCTGTTCTTGCTGCTGATCATTGCGGTCACGCAGATCTTTCAGGGCATGCCGCTGGCCCAGGTGTTCTTCCTGGCGGTCGCTCTGGCCGTATCGGCCGTGCCCGAGGGGTTGCCCGTGGCGATCACCGTGGCGCTGTCGATCGGATCCAACCGTATGGCGGCGCGTCACGTCATCGTCCGCGCGCTTCCCGCGGTCGAAGGCCTGGGCGCCTGCACGATTATTGCCAGCGACAAGACTGGTACGTTGACCTGCAACGAGTTGATGATCACCCGCGTGGCGCTGGCGGACGGCCGGTTGGTAGAGGTCTCCGGCGAGGGGTATGCGCCGCACGGTTCCCTGGCGCTGGACGGGGCGCCGTTGGATCAGGCAACCGAAGAGGCTGCCCGCCGTTTGGCCTCTGCCGGCGTTTTGTGCAATGAAGCGACCCTGCGGAAGACCGATGCGGGCTACGTGCATCTGGGCGACACCGTCGATGTCGCTTTCCTCGCTCTTGGGGGGAAGCTTGCAGTCGATCGCACGCGATTGATCGAGTCGTCGCCGGAATTGGGCTTCGTTCCTTTCGAACCCCACCGCCGTTTCTCCGCATCGGTGCATTGGCGAGATGGCGCAACAGTTGCTTATGTGAAAGGAGCGGCCGAGGTCGTTCTGCCGATGTGCGATGGCGCGTCGGAAGGGTCGCTGCACCGCGCCGAGGCCCTGGCCTCTGCCGGCTACCGGGTTCTGGCCGTCGCGGCCGGGACGATCCCGGACGAAAGTGTCGGCGAAAGCGGCGAGATCGACGTAGGCCGGATCGAAAAGCTTCAGTTCCTGGGTCTGGTCGGCCTGATCGACCCGGTGCGCCCGGAGGTACCCGATGCGGTTCAGCGGTGTCGCGCCGCGGGGATCGAGGTCTGCATGGTGACCGGGGACCATCCCGAAACGGCTCTGGCCATCGCCCGAGAACTGGGCATCGCAACCACGCATGACGAGGTTGTTACCGGTCGGGAAATGGCCGTCCTGGGACACCGCCCCGAAGCCTTGGCGGGCATGGTTCGCAAGAAACGAGTCTTTGCGCGCGTCGAACCGACGCAAAAGCTGGAAATCGTGGAAACAATGCGCGCCGGCGGCGCCTTCGTCGCGGTGACCGGTGACGGGGTCAACGACGCACCGGCCCTGAAGACCGCCGACATCGGCGTGGCGATGGGCAAGGGAGGAACGGATGTGGCCCGCGGTGCGGCCGATCTTATCCTGGCCGACGATAACTTCAGTTCGATTGTGGCGGGTGTCGAAGGGGGCCGGGTCGCCTACGAGAATGTCAGGCGCGTGACCCTGTTGCTGATCTCAACGGGCCTGGCGGAGATCGTGCTGTTCATGATGGCGCTTTTCGCAGGTCTTCCCTTGCCCATGTTTCCGGCGCAATTGCTGTGGTTGAACCTGGTCACGAACGGCGTTCAGCATGTGGCGCTGGCGTTCGAGAAGGGAGATCCGCGGGTCCTCAACCAGCCGCCGCGTCCACCGGAGCAGAGCCTTTTTGAACGCCGAATGATTGAGCAGACGATCCTGTCCGGTTTCTATATGGGCATCTGCGCATTCGTCGTATTTGCATGGTCGCTGGACCAGGGAATGAGCGAGATCGAAGCCCGCAGCATTCTGATCCTGATGATGGTCCTGTTCGAAAACGTGCACGTCTTCAATTGTCGTTCGGAATACCTGTCGGTTCTGCGCGTACCGCTTGCCGCCAATCCCATGGTCGCGGTGGCGGTGGTTCTGACGCTGGCGTTGCATGTGTTTGTGACCTATACACCGGAACTTGGCCAGTTCCTGCGGGTGCAGCCGGTCAGCTTCGACAGCTGGTTACTGATCCTGCCGCCGGTGCTGGGACTGGTGGTGGTCATGGAGGCCTACAAGAAGCTGCGGCCCGTACCGGGGCGGTCCGAGTAGAGAAATGGGCGGGCAAGCGGCGCGAAACATAAGGCAATGTGATTGACGATGGCTGCGGCTTTTTCCTTTACCGACTTGCTGGCGCCGATGCCGGTGGACGCGTTTTTCGAATCGCATTGCGGCCGACGCTGGGCCCATATCGAAGGCGCCGGCGAGCGGTTTGCGGACACATTGCCGTGGACGCGGGTCAACGAGCTGTTTGGCATGACCGGGTACTGGACGGGCGAGACCCTGCGGCTGTCGCTGGACGGCAACCCTGTTCCGGTCCACCACTATTGCGACACCGAAAGCGGACAGAACGCGCCCCATCTGATGCGTCCCCTACCGGCCAAGGTGATGGCGCTGTTGCGGCAGGGGGCCGTTCTGGTCGCCGGCGGCGCGGACAGCGCCGCGCCGGGCATCGCGTCCATCTCCGATGCGCTGGAATCGGAACTGGGCGCAACGGCCAGCTGCAGCATTGTCTGCACGTCGCGGCAGCGGCTTGGCCGGCCGGTTCGTTTCGACCTGCACGATGCCTATATCGTGCAGGTCCATGGCGAAAAGCGCTGGGACATTTACCAGAACCGTGTCGACGCGCCGGTTCCCCATCCCGGCTACTTGCGCGGTCTGCAATCCGCCGCGGACGACGGACCCGGCGATCTGGCTTCCCAGGTTGTCACCCGCCCGGGCGACGTGCTCTATCTCCCGCGGGGCCAGTATTACCAGGACGTTTCGCACGACGATGCTTCGCTGCACCTGGCGTTCGGCGTCATGGCCTTTACCGGACTGGAATTCCTGACGACCTTGATGGTTCAGGCTGTCTACGATCCGGTCTTCCGTCAGAATCTTCCGCGGTCCGCGGAGGGCGGCGAAGCGCTGGACGCCCATTTGGCCGCCTTGTCCGAGCGCATTCGCGCGACGGCCGCCGATCCAGGCTTTGTTTCGCGGTTTACAGACTATCAGCTGACCAAAAAGACCGCCCGCCGCGGCTTTGCGCTTCCGGTCGACCCCGATGCGCCGGTCTACCGGCTGGCGGATCGCCAATTCCGGGTGGAACAGACCGACACGCAGTGCTTTCTTGTCGGTCCGAAGGGCCGGGTGGAGATCCCGGCGGCCGTGAACGCGCCCGTGCGCTGGATCATCGGGGCCGAAGTCTTCACCGAGGCGGACGTGGCGGACAACAACCCCGATCTCGCCGACGATGACCGCGCCAAGTTGTTGGCGGATCTGGGCGGCATGGGTGTGATCGAGCGGATCTAGGGCAACGGGAAGGAACAGAGAAATGGCGGTGCAAGACGAGGCTTCGACCTTTTCCTTCGCGGACATGTTGGCGCCGATCACGCCGGAGACGTTTTTCGCCGACCACTATGGCCAGCAGTGGCTCTATATCCCCGGCGACGCACGCAAGTTTCCCGATGTCCTGAACTGGTCGTCTTTGACCGCGCTTTTGAACAAAAGCGGCATCTGGACATCGACGAACCTGGGGCTCGTGTTGGATCGCAAGGGCGTGCCCATCCTCGATTACTGCTATCCCACGAAGACGCCGGACGGGGTGGACATCTTTCGGCCGGACGGGGCGCGGGTCATGGGACTGTTGCGAAAGGGCGCGTCCTTGGTGGCCAACGAAATCGACAGCTTCACGCCCGGCCTTTCGGCGCTTGCGTCGGTTCTGGAAGAGACGCTGTCGGCCAAGGTTCAGGCCAACCTCTATTGCTCTTGGCAGGCCCACCAGGCGTTCGATTCTCACTTTGACACCCATGACGTCTATGCGATCCAGCTTGAAGGCGAGAAACTCTGGCACATCTACGAGGGCTGCCTGGACAACCCAATCTCGCACCCGGCCTTCAACGATATGCCGCAGTCGCAGCACGAACAGCAAAAAGGCAGGCTGGAGGCGGAGATCGTCATGCGTCCCGGCGATGTCATGTACCTGCCGCGTGGCCACTATCACGACGCAATCGCGGTCACGGGCGATTCCATGCATGTCACTTTCGGGGCGACCGCCGTCATCGGTCTGGATTTTCTCAATACCCTGATGGAAGCGGCCGCCGATGACCCGTTGTTCCGCGCCGATTGCCCAAGGCCGGCGGAGGGCCGGCAGCGAATGGCGGCGCATCTTGAAGCCTTGGCGGAACGCGCGGCTGAGATTGGGCAGAGTGCACCTTTTGCCGAGACCATGACTGCGCTTCGGGCTGGGTTCTACTACCCGCGGGGCGGCTATGACCTGCCCGTCCAATTGGAAAAGCAAAGCTTCAACGTTCGTCCAGGGTTCGAGCTTGTCTGGGACGGAGAAAAAGCGGTGCTAAACGGCCCGCGCGGGTCGCTGCCCGTGCCCGAGGGACTGGGGCAGGCGGTCGAATGGATCGTGCGGCAGGAGCGGTTCACCGCCGACGAATTCGCTGGTTCCGCCGAAGCGTTGGAGCCGGCTGTTCGTGACAAGCTGTTGGGCGATCTGGTCACGATGAAGGTGCTGGACCAGACCTAGCGGCAGCGGGTCATCAAACCCGCGTCAGGTCGGGTCCGTGTCGAGGCGCTTTTCGTCCAAGGATTTCTCCCGACGCGCGCCTTCGATGTCGTCCTTGCGGCGTTCGGATTTGCTGCGTCCGAATTTGACCCTGTTTTCGGCGGCCTGGCGTTGTTTGTCGGCGCGCCTTTTCGACTTTCGCGCCTGGCGCAGATTGACGATTTCGCCCACGGGCACGGCCTCCAATCAGTTTGATCCACCCACCGCCTTCGCATAGCTTACCCGGCGGGAGTTACGGGTGTGAACCCCGTGCCGGCCATCCAGGGGATTCTGCGTTTGTACAAGCTTTTAGGAGGCGTTGCGGTAATTGCGATTCTTGGCGTGGTGGGTCTGTTGGCCGCGCCGGCCCTGATCGACTGGAACGCCTATCGCGATGCGCTGGAAGAAACGCTTAGCGAGGCCACCGGCGTGGCCGTCGATATCGCAGGCGACCTGGATATCACGCTTCTTCCATCGCCCCGGGTGAACGCCCGGGACGTGACCTGGGCCGACGCCGGCGGTCAGCAGGCGTCGATGCAGGTCCGCGAAGTGCGCGCCGCCGTCGCACTGACCGACCTCATCGGCGGCGATCTTCGGGTGACGGATGTCATCCTGGCGGGTCCGCGCGCACTTCTGGTGCTGGATCAGGATGGCTGGCCGCTGGTTTCCGGGTTCGGCCCGGAAGAGCCAGGCGCAGCGGATGCGCCGGCGTTTCGTCTCGATAGGGTGGAGATTCGCGACGGCGTGCTATCGGTGGTGCGGCAAGGCCGACCCGATGGCATCCTCGTCGTCGACGCGTTGAGCGGCGTTGTCACCACGTCGGGAACCACGGGGCGGGTCAGCGCAAAAGGGGCCGGCCTGGTCGATGGCGTTCCGCTGGACTATTCGGCATCCGTCGGCCGCATTCGTCCCGGTCAGGCCATCCCGCTGCGCTGGACGCTGGGCCTGCCCGAAGCCGGGGTAACGGTTTCGTTCGACGGTGGCGTGGAGGGAACGATGCCCGAAGCCGCCGCCAACGGCACACTCGAGATCGAGGCGGAGCGGCTGGCCAACCTCGCCGAGTCGGCTGCGCTGCCGCTTGCCGCCCCGGCCGACGCCGGCGCAAAGCTGGAGGCACAGATTCGGCTGTCAGCGGCCCGACTGGCGATGGCCGATGTCGAGCTCTCGGCCAATGGCGTCAGCGCCGCAGGTGCGCTGGATCTGGCCTTCGGCGGTCGCCCGCACGCCGTCGTCGAGGTCGCCTTCTCGCGCGTCGACATGGATCGTTACGTTGCCGGGGGCCGTACCGACGTCGCGGCCGCGGCGGCATGGTTCCTGGAGGCGCTTGTCGACGCCGATCCATCCGACTTGACGGACCGTTTTTCGTTCCAGCTGCGCGCGAGCGCGGATGCGATGAAGGTCGGCGGCAGCATCGTCCACGATGCCGTCCTATCGGTCGGCCTGCAGGACGGAACTCTGTTTGTTGAACAGGCGGAGGTCCTGCTGCCGGGTGGATCCGATCTGACCTTGAACGGCGTGATGGAGCCGCGGCAGGAAAGCCTTGCATTCGAAGGCGGGCTTGCGATCACGTCCGACAACCTCCACGCGTTGATGGATTGGGTCGGCGTGGACTCCGGCCGGGTGCCACCGGCGCGGCTGCGCGCGCTGGAATTGCGGGGAACACTGCGGTCCGGGCAGGAGGTCCTGTCCCTGGATGACCTGTCGGCCCAGGTCGACGCCACGCGCGCGACCGGACGGGTTGCCCTGGGGCTGGGCGCCAAACCCCGCTTCGACATCGACCTGGCGGTCGACAGCTTCAGCTTGGATGCCTATCGGTTGCAGGAAAGGCGAAAGCCCAAGCCCGCCGACGCCGGTGTCGAACCGCCCAACCCGCTGAGCTTGTTCACATCCGGGGAGGGCGACGTCCGTCTTCGGTTCGATCGATTGACCGCCCTGGGCCAACCGCTGGAGAGGGTGGTGATGGAAGGGTCGATGTCCCCAGGGGGCGTCGATTTGCACACCCTGGAGGTCGGCGATTTCGTCGGCATATCGCTGGATGGCTCGGTTATGGTGTCTCTCCGCGATGGGCGGCCGCAGATCGGTCTGGAAATGGCGTCGCGGACCCGCGATCCGGAACGGCTGTTGCGGCATGTCGGGCTTTACCCGACGTCGGCATCGCGTCGTCTGACCGGTTCGACCCTGGAGGTGCGGGGCGAGGGCGATCTGGATCTCGTCACGTTCAGCGCAGAGGCGGCGCTGGCGGGCGGCACCTTGATCATCGATGGCGGTGTCGCCGACCCGTTCGGCATCGCGCAATTGACGGCCGAGGTCCAGGCCAGTCATCCGGCTCCGATCCGGCTGATTGGGGCGCTGGGTCTCCCCGGCATTACGGCCGCCGATACCGAAGGCCTTGGCGACGGCGAGATGCTGCGCATGGCGGCCCAGGCACGTGCGGTCGGGGACAGCGTCGCCATCGACATTGCATCCCTGGCCATCGGCGAATCGGAGATCGCGGGCCAGGCGAATCTGCTGTTTGCCGCCGACCGCCCTGAACTGGACGTGGTGATCGCTGGTGGCGAGGTGTCCGGCGTGGCCGTTCTGGCCGTCCTTTCCAGTGTCCAGCGCGCGACCGATGTGACGCTCGGTCTGGAAGCCGAGCGGCTGACGCTGGGACCGATCTGGATCGACAATGCCAGCGCCAGAGCGGAAATGACCGCGGTTGGGGCCGCGATCGGTCCCGTTCGGGGAGAGACGATGGGCGGGTCTGTGGATCTTGCCGTGTCTGTCGGGGCCGAACCCGGGCAGGATCTGATCGAGGGGCAGATCGCCGCCAAGGGCCTTGACCCGGGTGGCCTGCTGCAGGCGCTGGGCGGTCCCGCAGCCTTGAGCGGGGGGCTCGACCTGGACTCCGCCTTCTCTGCGCGGGGCCGAACCGTAGGAGAGTATCTCGCCAGTTTGTCCGGGCGGGTTGAAATCGGCGGCGCGGTCAAAATCGAACCGGCGGAAGGGGGCAACGCCCGCTATGCAGCGGGATTGCTGGGCGACAACCTGCCTCCGATCCGTCAGGTCAGTGAGTTGTCCGCCGTGTTGGAAGGCGCATTCGGCAGGCAGGCGACGCCCGTCAGCGCGGTGATCTCAGTTTCCCAAGGCATCGCGCGCACCGAAACGGCCGTTGTGACGGGCGATAACGCCCGGGCCGTTGGCTACGGAACCTGGGACATTCCCGGCCAGCGGCTGGAATCATCCATCGACGTGATCCGTAACGGCGCCGATGGAGCCCCGTATTTCACGCTGGGCCTTGTCGGGCCTCCGCGAACGCCGAACGTCCGAATTGCGGGATCCTGGCTGAAGCCCCGCTAGCGTGACGCAAGAAGAGTCTGCAAGACGTAGATGCGGATCGCGCTTGAAAGGTTGCCCCGTCGGCCGCGGTCGATTTCGGTGACGATCTGATTGACCGAAAGCTTGCGGTCGGCGGCAATGTCCTTGAGGACATCCCAGAACGGCTCTTCCAGCGAAATGCTGGTGCGGTGACCGCCGATGACGACAGAGCGTTTTTTGATTGTGTCGGCGCTATTCCCGCCGGAAACGTCACGGTCGCCATTCACTGTTGCGTCGGCCAAGGTCATCTCTCCCCCCTTGGATTGGAACTTGCCGGACCATTCGGAGCTCCGTTCTGTTATCGCCAGACCCTTCCTGTCACCCGCGCCAGGTTGGCCGGAGATATCATGGGTCACATCATCAATGATCGGATTGCGCATGATTATGAACCGTTGCTGAAATGGAGGGGACTGCAGTCACACTGCCTCTGCCCCAATAGGCACGCGATCGATCCAGCAGATGACCGGTCTGGCGGATGAAGGCGCAGCAATCCCTGTTGTGCCCAACAGCGTCGTCGGTAACCGGGACCGATGTTCCTGCGGGCCGGAATACCGTGAGTATGTGGGTTCAACATTGGTCCCCCGGAACACTTGCCGCACGCCCCCCGCGCGGCCTTCTTCTGCCTGAAATGGCCGCACGAGCGACCCGGCCGATATTCGATAAATTTTGTTCTAAATTTTATCGATTGGTCTAGTCCCTATTCTGTGATGTAGATCACAAAATTCGCGATTGCTGATAATGCGCGCTCGAAATTCGCGCTTTCGCTGGTTCCGGATGCCTTGCGAGGCTTGAATCCGTGGTCCCCGTCCTGCAGCCAGCAGACTTGGATGGAATCCGACAGGTCATAGCCTTCGACCTCGGCCCGGCTGCCCATTGTGTCCCGCTCGCCCTGGCAAATCAGGGTCGGCGTGCGCATTGTCGCCAGATGCTGAGTGCGCACCCGGTCCGGGCGTCCGGCCGCATGAAACGGGTAGCCAAGGCATAGAAGTCCCAGCACGCCGGCCTCGTCGGCGATGAGGCTGGCCATGCGGCCGCCCATGGACTTGCCGCCGATGATCAAACGTTCGCGGGGGCCTGCAGTGTCGATCGCCTCTTGCCAACAGGCCAGCAGCGCCGGCTGGCGATCGGGGGGACGGCGCCGGCCATCCTGCCGCCGCCGCGCCATGTAGGGAAACTCGAACCGGCCGACGCGGAGCCCGATATCGGCAATACCCTCCGCAAAGGCAATCATGAATGGCGTGTCCATCGCTGCACCCGCGCCATGGGCCAGCAAGACGGTCACCGGCGCTTCGTCCGGGCCGTTCCAAATGAATTCAGGGGCGCTCATCGGGCGGTCTGACTCCATGACTAATGTGCAATATTTTATAATTAAAACAACGAGTTATCGCCTGATCCATGCCGTCAAGCGGATGTTAACTTTGGCCAATTAAGACTGCACCCTCACCCGGTGAATGGGCGCGCCGCGGAGAATGGCCGCCCTATTGCGAGGAGCAGGAGAACGGGCATGGCTACGGAAGTAGCGATCGCCGACCCGCAGTCGGTCTTGGTCGGCGACGAAGAACAACTGGTCACGATGACGATCGACGGCCAGCTCTACGGGATTCCGATCCTGAACGTTCAGGATATCGTTGAGCCCGAGCAAATCACGCCTGTGCCCCGTTCGCCGAGCGCTATTGCCGGGGTCTTGAATTTGCGCGGCCGCATCGTGACCGTTCTGGATCTCCGCAAGTGCCTGGGCGATCTGACGGACGACGGCCCCAGTACGCAAATGGGCGTCACGGTCGAACACAAGCATGATCTCTATACCCTGCTGGTGGATTCGATCGGCGACGTGCGGCACCTGCCGCGCAAGGATTTCGACAAGCCGCCGGTGACGCTGGCCGAGAGCATCCGGCGCGTCTGTTCCGGCATCTTTCAGCTTGAAGACGATTTGTTGGTCGTTCTCGACGTTCAGAAGATCCTGGAAGAAGAGACCCTCATGCGCACCCCGATCATGACGCGCAAAAGGCTTGTCTTCAACCGGAGTCAGGATAATGCCGCCGTCGGCCTGCCGGCCAATGACGCCGAGAAGAAACCGGCAGTCGAAGAAACAGCGGCGCAGATCGCCGAGAAACCCGAGCGCGAATTGGCCGTGGCGGCCGAGCCCGCTGCTCAAGAAGACGCAGGCGACGAGTCCGAATCGGAGTCGATCAGCGCCGATGTCGAGACGGAGCCCCCGTCGGGATACAAAGTGATGGAAGAGGGCGGCGTGGTCCTTTAGCCGCGCCGGGACGGTAGACCAGAGGGCCGGCGGCGATTGCTGCCGGCCCTTCTCTTTTGCGGCACGGTCAGTCGGACGGACTGACCATGTCCTGCGGCCGCACCCATTGCTCGAACTGCTTTTCGTCCACCAGACCCAGTTTTGCGCCGGCCTCCTTCAAGGTCGTGCCGTCCGCGTGGGCGGTCTTCGCAATCTTGGCGGCATTGTCGTATCCGATATGGGGATTGAGCGCGGTGACCAGCATCAGCGATTGCTGCATCAGTTCCTCGATCCGCCGTTCGTTGGCTTCGATCCCGTCCAGGCAATTATCGACGAAACTGTCGAACGCGTCCGACAACAGGCGTGCGGACTGGAGATAGTTGTAGATCATCACCGGCTTGAAGACGTTGAGCTCGAAATGGCCGTTCGATCCGGCGACGCTCACGGCAACATGATTGCCCATCACCTGCGCGCAAACCTGGGTCAGGGCTTCGCACTGGGTCGGGTTGACCTTGCCCGGCATGATCGACGAGCCCGGTTCGTTGGCCGGCAACACCAGCTCGCCAAGGCCGGACCGGGGGCCGGATCCGAGAAACCGGATGTCGTTTGCGATCTTCATTGCGCCGACGGCCAGGACGTTCAGGACACCCGACGCCTCGACCAGGGCATCGTGGGCGGCCAGCGCTTCGAACTTGTTGGGCGCTGTCTGGAAGGGCAGGCCGGTGATCTTTGCCACCTCTTCTGCGAACTGCTCTGCAAAGCCCTTCTTGGCGTTCAGGCCGGTTCCCACGGCGGTCCCGCCCTGGGCCAGCTCCAGCAGGCGGGGCAGCATTCCCTCGACGCGCGCGATGCCGTAGCGCATCTGCTGGGCATAGCCCGAGAACTCCTGTCCCAGCGTCAGGGGCGTTGCGTCCTGGGTGTGGGTCCTGCCGATCTTGATGACGTCTGCGAAGCCGTCCGCCTTGGCCGCCAGCGAGTCAGCCAGCCGATGCAAGGCCGGCAGCAACCGATTGTGTGTCTCTTCGGCCGCTGCGATGTACATCGCCGTTGGGAACGTGTCGTTGGAAGACTGACCGCGATTGACGTGGTCATTGGGATGAATGGGATCCTTCGACCCGATTGTTCCGCCCAGCATCTCGATCGCACGGTTGGCGATCACCTCGTTGGCGTTCATGTTCGATTGCGTGCCCGAGCCGGTCTGCCAAACCACCAATGGGAAGTTGTCGCCCAGCCGGCCGTCGATGACTTCGTCCGCCGCCTTAACGATGGCGTCGCCCCTGGTTTCGTCCAGTTCGCCCAGCGCCATGTTCGCCTGCGCCGCGGCCTTCTTCTGGATACCCAAAGCGCGGACCAGGGGAGCCGGCATGCGTTCCTCGCCGATCCGGAAGTTCTGCAGCGACCGCTGGGTCTGTGCGCCCCAGTAGCGGTCCGCCGGAACCTCGACGGTGCCCATCGTGTCGGATTCGGTGCGTGTATCGGTCATGCGATGCGTGCCTTCTGAACGGGAAAGGAAGGGTTGTGGCGGTGTTCTATACGGCTGCCGCGGCGCTGGCAAACGCCGTCCGGGAAACGAATGGGGCTATTTCTTCCGGAAGGTGTCCAGCGTGACGATGTTGTCGCCGCCGTCGGGCGCTTCGCCGTCGGCACCCTCTTGCTCGATCAGGGGATCGTCCATCTGGATGATCTCTTCCACGTCGATCTCGGGATCTGAGGCGACAGGTTTGGCTTCCCGCGCCGACTCGTCCTCGCCCGGGTCGACGTGGAACTGGAGGCCGAAATTGACGCTTGGATCGGCGAAGGTGACCAGTGATTCGAATGGGATGCGCAACCGCTCCGGCTGCTTGTTGAAGCTGAGCGTGACCTCGAACCCTTCGTCGTCGATCTCCAGGCCCCAGAACTGGTGTTGCAGGACGATTGTCATCTCGCTGGGATATTGCTGCCGCAAGTGGTCCGGCATGCCGACATCGGGATGATCGGTATTGAAGGTGACATAGAAGTGGTGGTTGCCGGGCAGACCGTTCTCCGCAGCGTGAGTCAGGGCCTGGCGGACCACGGACCGCATGGCCCGTTCCACCATTTCATTGTAGCCCAAGAGATCCTGCGTCATTGCCGTGTGCCCGCCTTCAAGATCGATACTTTAGCAGTGGATCCCGCGTGCCGGTACCGCAGAATTCCGCTTTTTGCTCGGGGTCGATTTGACATGGGATAAGGTGCCGGCCTTCTGTTGCTAGGCGGCCGGCGGCCCCACTACACGGCGCTAACCGTGGAGAATCGATAGAGGTTACCGAGCTGACTAAGCAGCCAGGCGAGCCTCAGCATAGTTGTCATTCGCAACTATTATGATGGCCCGATAACGGCGGTACCATGCCGGGCGCCGACGATGTCTTTACCACGCGCGTCGATCCTGATTCGCCCCCGAAACCGAAGGCCCTCGCATTTGAGGGCGGGCATCGAGATTGGTGGAGGCGCCGGGTACTGCCCCCGGGTCCGCTGCGCTTATTCCACAAAGCCGTTTAGCGCCATAGTCGGTCTCCCGACGCCTTCAATATAGGATCTGCGCCAGCGTGTTGAAAGGCCGAAAAAAACCGGAATCCGGGCGGAACCGCCGGCCCGTTAACCAAGAATATCGGCGATTCTGGCGGCGTAGGCAGGCATATCGTCCAGGTCGTGGTAAACGCCGAACCCGAAGCGCAAACGGTCGCCGCGGCAGTCTGTGACGATGTCGGCGTCCATCAGGCGCCGGTTGATTTCTCCTGCTTTCGGGGTGCGATAGACAAGAAACTGACCCCGATCCGGTTCGTCCAGCGGCACCACCAGGCAGTCGCTGCCCAGGCCCGGCAGGCGGCGGGCGTCCAGCGCCTGGGCGAAGGCGCGCTGCAGGTCGTGCCCGCGGCGGTGGATTTCGGCCGGCGTCAGACCCAACTGGACTGTCCAATCCATCACCGCGACAAACCGATACAGTGCGGTCTGGTCGAACGACGACCCGATAAACCGTCTGCCGTCGGCGCCGTAAGGGACTGTCGAGTCGCCGGCGGCCGACAGCGCCGAAAACGCGGCGTACCACCCCGTGTTAACGGGGCGCGGCCCGTACCCGTCCGGCACGTGCAGGAAACAGGCGCCTTCGCCTGTCATTGCGTATTTGTAGCCGCCGCCGATATAGAACACGCGGTCGGCGATTGTCTTGATGTCGACCGGCAAAGCCATGAAGGCGTGATAGCCGTCGATCACGATATAGGTGTCCGGGTTGCGCACGGCATTCGCCACCGCCTCCAGCGACGGAACCTTGAAACCCGAATTGAAGAAGACGTGACTGAGAAAGACCAGGTCATGGGCGCCCTCGGCGGCGGCTGCGACGAAACGGTCCTGGAAGGTCTCAAAAGGCTCGACCGGCACCCGCGCGACCGTGACGCGACCCGATTCTTCCAGGCGCGCCATCTGCCGGGCGAAACTGTAGAACTCGCCGTCCGTCGACAGGACCGACAGCGGGCCGGGCCGGTCGTCCAAGCAGGACAGAATGCGCAGCAGGAAGTCGTGGGTATTGGGACCGAACACCACGCTGGTGGGATCCGGCAGGCCGATCAGCCTGGCCACATGCGCCTGGGCCGCCGGCCACAACGCGCCGAAGATACGGTCCCACTTGCGGTCTGCATGGGCCGCGGCGTCGGTCCAGGCCTGGCAATGGGCATCGAGACTCACATCCGGCCATAGATGGTGGCTGTGCGCGGCGAGATGAATCCGGTCAGGCGCTGCGGACAAGAACCGCGTGAAGTGGGACTTGTAACTCTGCATTGCGGTCAACCCGCTGCCGCGTCGTAAGTGAATCCCATACGGGCGCGCAGTCCGACGGGAAGCGGCGGAAGCTGCGAGCGCGGCACGAGATAGGTGGACAACGCAAACAGGTCGCCGAAGACCTGATGGCCTTCGGCGGTGGACCGCAGGTAGTCGCCACCGGACGAACCGCCGGTTCCCAGCTTCAGGCCGATCATGCGTTGGACCATAAGGGCGTGCCGATGCCGCCATGCGGTCAGCGTCTCGTCGATATCCATCAGATGGCTGAGCAGGCGGAACGGCAGATGCAATACGGGTTCGTCCCGGTACAGCGTGATAAACAGCGCGGCCTGCAAGGCGCGGCGCGAGAACCGCCACTGTCCGGCCTCTTGGGCCTTGGCGAAGGCGGCTTGTTCGAACAGCGCATCGAACCGGGCGAGGGCAGCGTCCAGCCTGGCCAGCTCGGCCTTACGCTGGTCGCTGTCCAGGTTTGGGTTGGTCCGCACGTAGGCCATATCGGCTTCCAGCGATGCGCCCACGGTTCCGCGGAACGCGCCTTCGAAGCTCCAGCCTTCGCTGTCGACGAAGGGTGTGCGTTCCAGCCATGCCTGGACCTGGTCGGCAAGGGTTGGCAGGGTTTCGGCGGCGGCAAGCGCGGCGCGGTCGGTTTCGTCCAAGCGCTGGTCGAAGGACTGCTGGTCGAACTCCAGACGGTTCCGGCGCGGCAGTCCCAGCCGTGTTTCGATCATGCGGAACTGCAGGCTCTGAAAGCCGGAGGCCGGATATAGAAGATCCCTGAAATCCAGAAAGTCCAGCGGCGTCATCGTCTCCAGGATTTCGATCTGTGAAACCAGGAGGCGCAGGATTTCCTGTATGCGGCCGAGGCCGCGATCGGCCGTCGCGATGGCCCGGTCGTCCACGCGCTCCGCTGAGAAAACGGCGCTGACCGCATCCAGCTCGAACAGGATCTGCTTGAACCACAGTTCGTAGGCCTGGTGAATGGTGATGAACAGCATCTCGTCATGCGCCGGCCGCTTTTGCCGCTCGCTCTCGCGGACCTGGCTGGACAGCAGGCGGTCCAGCTGAAGATAGTCGCGGTAATACAGTCCGGCGGTCCGGTCATTCGCGGCCATGGTCGGTCTCCTCGATGCGGCGTCCTGCAGTGTAGTCGGGTTCGCAATTGGTTGCACCGTGCCCGCGACTCAGTGGTAATCTTGCAGTCCCAGCCATGCAGCAATATCTCGACCTTCTCAGACTCGTTCGCGACACAGGTGCGCGGAAGACCGACCGAACCGGCACGGGAATCCTGTCGGTCTTCGGTCATCAAATGCGGTTCGATCTTGCCGACGGCTTCCCGCTGGTGACGACCAAGAAGCTGCACCTCAAGTCGATCGTCCACGAACTGCTGTGGTTTCTGGCGGGCGACACCAACATCGCCTACCTCAAAGAAAACGGTGTGCGAATCTGGGACGAATGGGCCGACGAAAACGGCGAACTCGGTCCGGTCTACGGCCATCAATGGCGATCCTGGCCGACGCCCGACGGCGGCCATGTGGACCAGATCTCTCGCCTGGTAGAGAGGATCCGCAACGACCCGGATTCGCGCCGCCTGATCGTCAGCGCCTGGAACGTCGCCGACATCGACCGGATGGCGCTGCCGCCCTGCCACTGCCTGTTCCAGTTCTACGTGGCGGACGGAAGACTGTCCTGCCAACTCTACCAGCGCAGCGCCGACCTGTTTCTGGGCGTGCCCTTCAACATTGCCTCTTACGCGCTGCTGACGATGATGATGGCGCAGGTCACGGGTCTGAAGCCCGGCAGTTTCGTCCACACATTCGGGGACGCGCATCTCTATCTCAATCATCTGGACCAGGCCGACGAGCAACTGGCCCGCAGCCCGCTGCCGCTGCCGGAAATGCGGATCAATCCCGACGTGGATGATTTGTTTGCCTTCCGCTACGAAGACTTTGAACTGGTCGGCTACGAGGCGCACCCGCACATCAAGGCGGCGGTCGCGGTCTAGCCGCCGGTCACCGGGGTGAAAGTTTCCATCATCGTCGCGCGGGCCGAGAACGGGGTCATTGGCGTCGGCAACAAGATGCCGTGGCACCTTCCCGACGATCTGAAATTCTTCAAGCGGGTCACCATGGGCAAGCCCGTCATCATGGGGCGCAAGACCATGGACTCGATCGGGCGCCCGCTGCCAGGACGGGCGAACATCGTGATCTCGCGACAGGGCCGTCTGGAGCGGGAGGGCTACACCGTGGTTGCTTCGCTGGACGCCGCGCTGAAGGCGGCGCGGGCGACGGGGGCGGACGAGGCGATGGTGATCGGCGGCGCGCAGATCTATGCCCAGGCGATGCCGCTGGCAGGGCGGCTTTACGTGACCGAGGTGCATGCGGTTTTCGACGGTGACGCCCATTTCGCCGCGCCCGATCCGCACGACTGGAAAGAGGTTTCGCGCAACAGCCAAGCGGGGGACGACAGCCGTCCGGCCTGCACCTGGATCACGTACGAGCGCATCTCCTAGTGGACAGTTTGAGCTTGCCTTCGACGGCGAAGGCAAGATCCACGTCCATTATTCGACCGAGCGACCGGAAGCCATCAACGTTGTCTTTGCGCATCCGCGCCAACCAGATCGACGGTCGCATCGTCCTGGAGACCTGACCCAGGCATTTGTTTGCGCGCGCCGTGACGTGTAGCAATAGGACCATGGCGCGCAAACTGACGGATTTCTCGGCGGTTTCGAGTGCGTTCCGGCATCGGAACTATGCGCTATACGCAGCCGGCAATGCGGTTTCGCTGATCGGGTTGTGGGTTCAGCGGGTTGCCGCGGGCTATCTGGCGTGGGAGCTGACGAAGTCTGGCTTCTGGTTGGGCGCGGTCGCCTTTGCGGACCTGTTCCCGGTGGTGGTGATCGGGCCGTTCGCCGGCGTCTTGGCCGACCGACACAACCCGCAAAGGATCATCCTGACCTGCCAAATCCTGGCCATGGCCCAGGCGATCGCCCTGTTCGGTTTAACCGCGTCCGGACTGATGACGATCGAGATCCTGTTCGGGCTGACCTTGTTTCTGGGCATCGTGATCTCGTTCCACCAGCCTGCGCGGCTGTCCTTCATTCCGCGTCTGGTTCCGCGCCAGGATCTTGGGGCGGCGGTGGCGATCGGTTCAGTGATCTTCAACGGCGCGCGTTTCGTCGGCCCGGCGGTGGCCGGCGGGATTATCACGGCGTTCGGCGTGGCGCCGGCTTTCCTGTTCGATGCGGCCAGTTACCTGGTGATGATCGCCGCCTTGCTGGCGATCCGCGTTGCACCGCCCAGCCGCGCCGTAAAGGCGCGCCAAGGGCTGTTAAAAGAAGTCGGCGAGGGATTGGCATACACCGCCCAAAGCGGGGCGATCGGGCCCTTGATGCTGATCTTGATTGCGATCTGCGTGCTGGCTCGGCCGGTCTTCGAACTGCTGCCGGGATTCGCCGATGCGGTCTTCGACCGCGGCCCGGCGGGGCTTGCGATGCTGACGTCGGCGGTGGGACTTGGCGCAATCGGCGGCGGCATCTGGCTGGCGCAGCGCGGCCGGATCGAAGGCCTGACCCGCATTGCTATGTTCAGCGGCGGCATGGCCGGCGCGGCGGTCGTGGTGTTCTCCTTGACGGACTGGTTTCCTCTGGCGCTGGCGGCGATGTCGGTGGCCGGTTTTTCCATGGTGGCCTGCGGCGTGGGGACGCAGACGCTGCTGCAGAGCGCGGTGGACGAGGCGATGCGGGGACGCGTTCTGGCGTTGTGGGGGGTTGTCTTCCGAGGCGGTCCGGCGATCGGCGCGCTGATCATGGGCGCCCTGTCCGGGCAGTTCGGTCTTGCGCCGCCGCTGATGGTGGGCGGCTTGCTGTGTATCGGATGGTCGGTCCTGATGATGCGCCATTCACGGACGCTGGCCAGCCGGCTGGAGTCGGTGCGGGCGACCTAGGCCCGCCCACAAATCAGGGAGTGTTTTCGCCGTCGCCGGAGTTATCGACCCGACCGATCAGCCGCGTCCCCGACAGGACCGCGCCCGCAAAGCGGGCTTCGCGAATGTCGATATTGCGGGTTCTGGCATGACTCAGGTCGGCGCCGCTGAGATCCGCGTCCCGCAGGCTGGCCCCGCGCAGGACGGCCGATGTCAGCACTGCCTGGCGCAGGTTCGCCCCTGAAAGCTGTGCCGCCTCCAGCCTGGCGTCGCTGAGGTTTGTGCACCAGTTCTTGCGCACATCTCCTGCAATCTGGACCGGATCCATGCGGGCACCGGTGAGGTTGGCGCGCCCGAGATTTGCGCGGGTCAGTGTGGCGCCGCGCATGTCCGAGCCGCTGAGATCCGCCTCGCGCAGGTCGGCGAAGGCGAGGTTGGTCATCATCAGCTGGCAATCCCGCAGCTTGGCGCGGCGCAGCAGACAATAGCTCAGGTCCGCCGCGGCCAGGTTCTCGCCCACCAATCCGACTCCAGTCAGATCGACGCATGTGAAGGCGGCGCGGGTGCCTTCCCGGCCTTCGGTCTGAAGCCAGCGTTTATGATCTTCCATCATCGCCAGGAGGTTGGTCCCCAGCTCGTGCAGCGGCCGCGGCCGCTTGGCGCGGGACATGTCCACATGGCGCAGGTCGACCGCGTCCATCACGGCGCAGACCAGGTCGGCGGCGTCCAGGTTGGCCCCGCCAAGCCGCGCTTTGGTCAGGTTAGCGGCACTGAAGGTGGCGTTCCGCAGATTGGAGCCGGATAGATCGGCGCCTTTTAACGACGCGCCGGTAAAGTCGGCATTGTTCAAGTCGGCCCGCATCAGCCGGGCATCGTCGAGACTGGCGTCCGTGAGGTCGGTCCTGACGATGATCGCATCCTTGATGGAGGCGCCCTGGAGGTTGGCGCCTTTCAGCACGGCGTCGCCGAGATCGACGCGACCGCGCGCCCCCGGCAAAACCATCAGGTTGCCGTCTTCGTCGGGCGTGAACAGCTTGCCGGCCCTGAGGTCGGCTTCGATGAGGGAGGCTTCGGTCAGATTGGCCGCGCGCAGCGAGGCGCCGCGAAGATCGACCCGGTCCATCAAAGCGCGCCGCAGGTCCGCTTCGGAGAGATCGGCGGCATAGAGGACCGCACCTTCAAGTTTGCAGCCGGAGAGATTGGCCTGATAGAACCGGGCGCCCGTCATTTCGGCGTGGGTCAGGTCGGCGGATCTGAAATCCAACCCGCTGGCATCGCAGAGCTTGAGCCGGGCCCGAACCCCGCCGCTCTTGTTCTCGAGATGGCGGTGGTGCTGCTCGATGATAATATCGAGCTCAGGTTGTGTAAGCCTGCGTCTTTCGATCGTCAGGCGCGCTGCGGGCAGCATCGACATGTGCGGTTCCGATCGTTCGCTCTATGGGCAAAATCCAACAAGTTAAGACAACCTTATGGATTATCTTCACGGACCCTTAACAGGCGGTAAATACCTACCGCAGACGGCGGAATCTAGGGACTTGAACCGTTCCCGATGGCACGCTAGGTGATCGTTACCGGGGCAGTCCCGTCCCGGCCACGCCAAGCATGGATCGCCTCTCATGACGCAGCACCACCACAGCAAGGTCCTCATCATCGGGTCCGGCGCCGCCGGCTACACAGCGGCGATATACGCGGCCCGGGCCAACCTGGAACCCGAGATTGTCGCGGGCCTGCAGCCGGGCGGGCAAATGACCATCACGACGGACGTGGAGAACTATCCCGGCTTCGAAGCGGTCATCCAGGGGCCTTGGCTGATGGAGGAGATGCGCAAACAGGCCGAGAACGTGGGCACGAAGATCCACTATGACCTGATCACGGAAATCGATCTGGCGCGGCGCCCGTTCCAGGCCAAGGGCGACAGCGGCAACACTTACTCGGGCGATACGGTCGTCATTGCAACCGGCGCCCAGGCGCGTTGGCTGGGGCTGGATGGCGAGCAGAAGTTTCACGGACGCGGCGTTTCCGCCTGCGCCACCTGCGACGGGTTCTTTTATCGGGATCAGGAAGTGGTCGTTGTGGGCGGCGGCAACACGGCAGTCGAAGAGGCGCTGTATCTGGCCAATATCGCCAGCAAGGTGACGCTGGTGCATCGCCGGGACGCCTTGCGGGCGGAAAGGATCGGTCAGGATCGCCTGTTCCGGAACGAAAAGATTGCCGTCGTCTGGGACAGCGTTGTCGAAGAGATCCTGGGCGGCGACGACCCCATGGCGGCGGTCGAGGGCGTGCGCGTGCGCAACGTCAAGACCGGCGAGACAAGCGACATTGCGTGTACCGGCTTCTTCGTCGCCATCGGGCACGATCCCGCCACCGCTGTCTTCAAGGGCCAGGTCGACATGGACGACGAAGGCTATGTTCTTACCAAGCCGGACAGCACGCTGACCAGCGTTCCGGGCGTTTTCGCGGCGGGCGACGTCAAGGACAAGGTCTATCGCCAGGCGGTGACGGCCGCCGGCATGGGCTGCATGGCCGCGTTGGACGCGGAGCGTTTCCTGGCCGAGATGGAAGACGCCGCCGCGGCGGCTGCGGCGGAGTAGGCAGCCGACCGCGCGCGTTGCCCGAGGAATCGGTTGTCGCATTCCGACTTGTTGCGTAGCATGACCGATCCGGGGTCGTATGATCCTGTGGATCAGCTTGGGGGCGGCAGGATCATGTTCAACAATTCGAAGAAATCGGCCGGAGGCGAAACACCGGCACCGGCGCGCAATCCTTCTGTGATCGGCAAGGACATGCGGATCATCGGCGATGTGATCTCGGACGGCGAGGTCCGGATCGAAGGGCGCCTGGAGGGAGACATCAACTGCAAGAACGTCACTGTCGCTGAGGATGCGGAAATCCGCGGCAACGTCGATGCCGAGGAACTCACGTTGCGCGGCGCTCTGGTCGGCAGTGTTCGGGCTCGGGTGGTGCGTCTGATGGCGTCATCCCTGATGATGGGCGACGTGGCGCACGAGGTCCTCAAGGTGGAGGCGGGCGCCAAGGTCGAGGGACGGTATCGCCCCGCGCGCTATCGTGACGACGTCAAGGTCCCGCGACCGACGGTGTCGCCGGATGGGCCGCCCAAGGGCATCAAAGGCAAGGTTGCTTCATCGCCGCTAAAGGGTTCGGACAAGAAGCCCGAGCCGGCGCTGGAGGGAACCGGCACACCCACCACGCTGCAATAGGCGAAATTCGCGGTGCGCGCCGCTCAGGCGGCGGGGCGCGCCACGCTTCCAATCCCGTCTCCCGCGCGCCAGGCACCGATCATGAGGGCCATGTCGTCCTCGGCTTGGTTGGTCAGCCGGCCGGAGCGCAGGATCTGGCGGATGCCTTCATGCGCCTCCGAGTCGTCGCGCGTGGTTGCGATATAGTCGTCCAGCCTTCGAAGGAACGGGTTCTCCGGCCTGACCGGACCCTGCTGGTTGGAGGCCGCGCCCATACCGTCGGTGCCCGCACAGATGAATTCCACCGGACACGACATCGCCTTCATGGCATCGATGCGAATGGCTTCCGGACTGGTGACGTATGTGCGAGTCCGATCGCTGTGAATAGAAGGCTGGAACAGATAATCGTAACCGTCCGCCTGAGTTCGGCAGGCCAGGAAGCTATCCCCGATCTGCTGGGCTGCGATACCGGAGGGACCGGCAATGAAGGCAAGCAGAGTGCAAGCAAGACCTTCCGGTCTTGCTTCGCTCTGACGCGCCGTCTCCTCCAGCGCCGCGCGCACCTGTTCGAGCATGCCGTCGAACAGCCCCAGCGAATCCGACAGCCGCCGGGCCGAGCCCGGATCGGCTTCAACCCGCCGGGTCAGATAGCCCATTGCCGAACGAACCACCGCCTTGGTACCGAGTTGCGCCAAGGGCGCCTCCGCGGAGCCATCTGAAAGGACTCCGATCAAGAGGTCGTCGCCAAATTTTCTGATTTTGCCGTAATCCTGGCAAGGCAGGCCGCGTTTCTGGCGCAGACTGCCGCGTCGATAATCGACGGCCGCCACCCAACTCATCGTATTGCTCCTGCGGGGGCGGCGAGGAGCGAGTCTTCTGCCGCGGGAATGTGAGAATCAAGTCGGACCGGTCCGGTCGCTTGCTTCATATCGTTTAGAGATTGAGCCGTCATTGACAGGCCTTTCCGGCCAGAGAAACCAGGGTCCAGGCAGGTAACAGAACTGTCTCTTCGATAACTCAGCCAATGTACCGCATTTTTGTGTGAAGATCAATAAGGCCTCAAAGGCCGATCAGTAAATCGAAGAAAAGCCAAAAGATAAAATTCGACGGATATTCGAATCTCTCTTGAAACGGCGGGGCTGTTGCTCCTGCCTGGGGTGTGGAGGCTGGTCGAACCTCCGCTGATTTGGACTCGCGCAGTGCATAAGGCGCCCCCGGCACGATGTCGTGTTCTTGTCCGACGGGCGGGCCGCAGCTGATTCAGACACAAGACGCGCCGCGCGGTCCGGTGTATGCAATGATGCGGTGGGCTGATCGTTTGGGCCCCGTGGGCGGGCGGATGAGATGTCTGAGAATGTGAAACGGCGGTTGACCGCGGTCATGTGCGCGGACGTGAAGAGCTACACGCACCTGATGGAGGTCGACGAGGCGGGGACGTTAGATACGCTGCGCCGCTATAGCGCGGCGATGGATGCGCTGGTCAGACGTCACGATGGACGTGTCGTCAATACCTGGGGGGACGCCGTCATCGCCGAGTTCGCCAGCGTGGTCGAGGCGGTTCAATGCGCGATCGAGATCCAGACCGATTTGAAGGGCCGCAACCGAACCCTTCCCGATGACCAGCAGATGTGGTTCCGGATCGGGATCAATCTGGGCGACGTGATGGTCGAGCAGGACAACATCTATGGCGAAGGCGTCAATATCGCCGCGCGACTGCAGGAGGCGGCGGACCCGGGCGGGATCATGATTTCCGGCCCGGTTTTCGATCAGGTACACCACCGGCTTTCGGTTCGGTTCGATCGTGTCGATGCGCAGAAATTCAAGAACGTCTCCGCACCCGTGGTCGGCTATCGTGTCGCTCTTGACGGTCCGCCCGGCGGCCCCGGCCGCGCGGCGGCCGAGCAGCCGGAGGCGGACGACAATGGGGATCGTAGGGGCGGTGGCGGTGCGATCCGGCCGCACGGATCCTGGGCAGCATTCGCCGAGTGGTTTGCGGCATTGCCGCGGCCGGTTGCCTATGGTCTTGCGGTTGTGGTGCTTCTGTTCTTCATCAATCTCTTTTCCGGGATCGGGACGATCTGGTTTCATTGGCCGGCGATGCCAATCATGGTGATGGTGCTGTTTCACGCTTTGCGGGCCGGCGGACGCAGACACAGGCGCGAGTCAGGTCGGACACGCCGAAACGATCGCCGCTGACGACGCGATGAACCGTCCGGCGATCCACCACGGGCGACGCGACCGGCACCAATGTTTGTTGCGAATCAGCTTGTAATTTGATCATGAATGCCGGATCGTTTCTAAGCAGGTGTTGGCTTGCCCCTGCGCGTGCGGCAGCGGCGGACCGGCGCTGAGGGTAGCCGGTGACGCCCCGCTGTACAGCAAGTCGCAGCGGTTCGGCCGAGAGCAGGAAATCCGGGGGGTTTTCGTGTTGTCTCCATGGGAGTGGGTGGAGATCGCATCATCCGATCAGATCGGGTCTGGGTATCTCAGGGCGCTGTACGAATATTGGGAAGAGAAAGCGGCTGGACGGCGCTGTCCCTCCCGCAGCGACCTGAGCCCGGAAGACATGGTGCAGTGGCTGGGGTCAATCTCGCTGTTAGACGTGATCGACGACGGTGAGGACATGGTCTACCGGCTGGTTGGAGTCGATGTGGTCAATATGTGCGGCATGGAGTATCGGAACAAGAAGGTTTCTGAGATCGACTGGGGCGATCGTCGCGACCAGATCTTGGAGGAATACCGCTACGTCGCACGAACGTGCCGCCCTCTTCTGGTTCGCAGCGCCCTGATCAGCCAGGACCGGCTGTACAACGACCGGGTGGTGCCTAAACTGATGCTGCCGCTCAGCGACGGCGGAGACAAGGCAGCGAAACTGATGACCTGTTTCGAACTGAGCCCGGAAACCTGAAACCCGAAACATCATGGCTGCGCCCGCACGACGTTCTGTTGTGCGGTCCTGCGCAGTGCGGCCATAATGTGGCGCAAGCACCGCGGACCCAACGCGCGGTCGAACGCCTTAAGGGGAGGGGCCATGATCAAGGCGATCATTTTGTTGAAAAGGCGCGACGATCTCGATTTCGAGGCGTTTCGGGACTGGCTGCTTGGCGCCCACGCGCCCAAGGCGACCGGCCTGCCCGGCATCAAGGGGTATCAGGTGAATGTGGCACGGGATGGCGACGGGCCTTACGACGCGGCATCGGAACTGTGGTTCGACAGTGAGGACGACTTGGCAGCGGCCTATGCGTCCGAACACGGCAAGGCGGTTGCGGCGGATTCGATGGCGCATGTGTCGCGCCGGGACCGGTTGATCGTCACCGAAAACCCATTCCAGATCCCGTCGGGATAGTATAGGTACTGCGCCGGAAACCGTTGGCTGGAACGGCGGGCAAGGAAGACATGCCGGTGGGAAGAACCGCCGGCGCAGCAAGGGGAAATACCGATGGCAGAGACGCTGTATCATTATATCGGAGGCGGCCGCAGCGCCGGCGCCAACGGTCGATTGGGCGAGGTCTTCAATCCCGCAACCGGGGAAGTAACCGCCCATTTGCCCTATGCGACCGCCGCCGATGTCGATGCGGCGGTCCAGGCGGCGCTGGCGGCTTTCGGCGAATGGTCGAACATGTCTGCGCCCCGGCGATCCGGCGTCATTTTCAAGTTTCGCGAACTGGTGATTGCCAATCGCGACAAGATCGCCGATCTGGTGGGCCGGGAACACGGCAAGACCATCCCGGACGCGCTGGGATCGATACAGCGCGGCATCGACGTGACCGAGTTCGCCTGCGGCGTGCCGCATTTGATGAAGGGCGAGTTTTCCCTGAACGTGGGCGGCGGCATTGACTGCTACTCGTTCCGCGAACCCGTGGGCGTGGTGGCCGGAATCACGCCGTTCAACTTCCCGGTCATGATCCCGCTGTGGATGGGCGTGATGGCGGTCGCATGCGGGAATTGCTTCATCAACAAGCCCAGCGAGCGCGATCCGTCGGCGCCGCTGTTCCTCGCCGAACTGTGGAAGGAGGCAGGTCTTCCCGACGGCGTTTGGAACGTGATCAACGGCGACAAGGAAGCGGTCGACGCCCTGCTGACCAATCCGGACATCCCGGCGATCAGCTTCGTCGGTTCCACGCCTGTGGGCGAATACATCTACCAGACCGGCACGGCCCATAACAAACGCGTACAGGCCTTCTGTGGCGCCAAGAACCACATGATCATCATGCCGGACGCCAACATGGATCAGGCCGCCGACGCCCTGATGGGGGCGGGTTACGGCTCGGCCGGCGAACGCTGTATGGCGATCTCGGTTGCGGTGCCCGTTGGCGAGGAGGCCGCCGAGGCGATCCGCTCGCGGCTGGAGCCGCGGGTGAGGGCCCTGAAGATCGGACCGTACAACGATCCGGAAGCCGATATGGGGCCATTGATCACCGCCCAGGCCAAGGCGAAAGTCGAGGGTCTGATCGATGCCGGCGTCGCAGAAGGCGCGGACCTGGTCGTCGACGGCCGCGGTGCGACGCTGCAGGGGTACGAGAACGGCAACTTCGTCGGCGGCACCCTGTTCGACCACGTCACGACTGACATGGAGATCTACCGGACGGAGATCTTCGGTCCCGTCCTGTCGATGGCGCGGGCGAACAGCTTCGATCAGGCCGTGGGCATGGTGAACGACCATGAATACGGCAATGGCGTCGCCATCTTCACCCAGGACGGCGATGCGGCGCGGGAATTCACCCGCCACGTCGACGTGGGCATGATCGGCGTCAACGTGCCGATCCCCGTGCCGATGGCGTTCCATAATTTCGGCGGTTCGAAGCGGTCCAAGTTCGGCGACACCCAGATGCATGGGCCCGAATCGATCCGCTTCTTCACCAAGATGAAGACGATCTCGTCGCGTTGGCCGAGCGGCATTCGCGCCGGTGCGGAATTCACCATGCCGACGAACCGGTAGCGCGGTACGGGTCTCTCCGTATCCGGCCTGTCGGGACACCTTCTCTTTGCGGAGAGAAGGAAGGTTACCGTATCTGATTGCCCATCACCGCCTCGGCGCCGGTGACCACGTCCAGCAGTTCCTCCGTGATGGCGTTCTGGCGCAGCGCGTGTTCTTCGCGGGTCAAGGTTTCCAATCTGTCGCCGATATTGCGGTCCGCGGCCTCCATGACGGCAAGGCGGGCGCCATTTTCGCTGGCGAGCGCTTCCATCACAGCGGCGGTCAACTCGGCGAACAGATACTCGCCGGCCAGCCGTTGCAGCAGCAGTGCCGGCGGCAGCTGGCACAAAGGCCGTCCGGCTCCTTGCCTGCCTTTGAACAGCGCCGGTTCCAGCGGCAGGACGCGTTTCACGGCGACCCGAAATCGCCCGCCGCGACGGTATGCGGCGTAGACGATGTCGGCGCTGGTCGCGGTGGCCAGATAGTCGGCGGTCCGGCGGGTCAGCGCCAGCACGCCGCCCGCATGCGTCGGCATGGGAAACCGCCGCGCCACGGCCAACTTGCGTTCCTCTGCCAGCATTGCGCCGCGCCGCCCGACGACGACCAGCTGCCGGCCGTCCCCGGTCTCGGCGTCGGCGCGGTCCAGGATCAGTTCGTTCAGCGCGCCCACGAATCCTTGTTCCGAACATATGGCGATCACGATCCCAGGCCCGATTGCGGGCGATGCGACGCGGTCGTCCCGCGCGGCGGTCAACAGGCCCAAAGCGTCCGCGATGGAGTCCTCGACGACGTCGGCGTAGCGCCGCATGCCGGCCACGGCGCCCTGGGCCTCCTGGACGTGCGCCGCGGCAAGCGCACGCAATGCCCGCATCAGGTCCCGCAAATCGCGCAGGCTTGCGATGCGCGCCTGCAGTCTGGGGAGTTTCTCCATGTCAGCCGGTTCCGCCGGGCCTGACCGAAATCGCCGCCAGACAGTCGTCGATGGCGGCCAACAGGTCGGCGCGGTCCTCGTCGGTCACGTCGCCCGTCTTCTCAAGCCGCGCCACGACGCGAGGGCAGCGCTCGGCAAGCGCGTCGCCGATCGATGTCTTGAACCGGTCCACTTCTTCCAGGGGCACGGCGTCAAGCCGTCGTTCGCTGACCGCCAGCAACAAGGCCACCTGCTGGGGTAAGGAGACCGGCCCGTGTTCGGGTTGTGTCAGGATCGCCCGGATCCGGCGTCCGTGTTCGATCGCGCGCCGCGTGCGTTCGTCGGTGATGGCGCCGAGCCGGGTGAACACTTCGAGCTCCAAGAACTGGGAATAGTCCAGACGCAAGGTTTCGGCGAGGCGTTTCATCGCCGGAGCCTGGGTCTGTCCCCCGACCCGCGACACGCTGAGCCCCACATTCACCGCGGGCTTCTGGCCTTCGTAGAAGAGCTTGGGCTCCAGATAGATCTGCCCGTCGGTAATGGAGATCAGGTTGGTCGGGATGTAGGCGCTGAGGTTGCCGGCCTGGGTCTCGGCAATCGGGAAGGCCGTCAGCGAACCGCCTCCGCACGCCTCGGAGAGTTTGGCCGCCCGCTCCAGCAGGCGGGCATGGACGTAGAAGATGTCGCCCGGATAGGCCTCGCGACCAGGCGGATTGCGCAGCAACAGCGACAGTTGCCGGTAGATGATCGCATGTTTCGTCAGATCGTCGATGACCAGCAACGCGTCGCGTCCCCGATCCCGGAAATACTCCGCGATCGAGCAGGCGGCGTAGGGTGCGATCCATTGCAAGCCCGGCGCGGAATCCGGTTCGCCCACCACGAAGACACACCGGTCTATGGCCCCGTGCTCCCGCACGGCGGCGATCACTTGACCGACGGTTGAGGATTTTTGCCCGATCGCCGCATAGACGCAGATGACGTCCGATGCCCGCTGATTGATCATGGCGTCGACCGCCAGCGCGGTCTTCCCGGTCTTTCGGTCGCCGACGATCAGCTCGCGCTGTCCGCGGCCCAAGGGGATCATCGCATCGACGACGGTCAAGCCAGTCATCATCGGCTCGGTAACCCGTTCCCGTTGGGCGATCGCTGGCGCCGGCCGGTCGATGGGGGCGGTCTCCGGGCTCTCGACCGCCGGACCTCCGTCCAAGGGCCGTCCCAGCGGATCGACCGTCCGTCCCAGTAGCGCCTCGCCCACGGGCACGCGAACGAAGCCGCCGGTGCCCCGGACGCGGGTACCTGCGACAACCGTATCGGCATCGCTGAGCAGAATGCAGCCAAGCCGATCCCGGTCGACTCTGAGCGCAAGGCCGAGGGCGCCGGTCTCGAACCGCAACAGCTCGTCGATGCGGGTTCGCGGCAAACCGGCAACCGATGCCACACCGTCGCCGACATATTCGACCGTGCCCACATGTTCGAGTGTCGGCTTGGTCTCCAGTTCGGACAGGCGGCTGCGCGCCTCGGGCAGCCAATTGCCCAGCGCGTCACGAAGCGTCGTCATGGCCGTCCAACAGCTCCTTCGCCTTTTCCAGCTGGTCCGCCCAACTGAACCGCAAGTGCGCGTGGGGAAAGTGCAGCTCGGCGCCGCCGATCAGGGATTCGTCGCTGTCGAAAACCAGCGCCGCCCCGTCGCACAGATGCGGCGCCAGGCGCGCCTGCCATTGGCGCTGAGCGTCAGCGCCCAACGGCAATGCGGTGACCACCCGGACCCGATTGCCGTTGCGGGACAGGTCGTCCAGCAATTGCGACCGTTCGTCGGCGCCGAGGTCCTTGAGGTGTTCATCGATCCGGTCCAGCGTGGCCGCATACACTGCGTGATCGTCGGCCTGCCGCAACAGTGTCGCGGCAATGTCCGTAGCCAGCCCAACCACCTCCTTGCGGCTTTCCGCGATCGTCACGGTGCGTTCTTCGGCCAGGGCGGCGCGCCCTTGCGCTGCGATGGTCTCGGCTTCGCGTTCGGCTTCCTGACGCATCGCCGTGCGTTCGCGCTCCAAATCGGCGTGCATGCGCTTCAGCATTGAATGGCGTTCTTCGGCCAGCGCGGCGCGGTCCGCCTGCAGTCCGCTGCGTTCGGTCTCCGCCGCCTGGGCCTGCGCTTCGGCGTCACGCATCGCCGCGTCGGCCAGGTCACGTCGTTTCTCGATCACCTGGCGGACCGGCCGGTACAGGAAGCGCCACAGCAGCCAGACCAGGACCAGGAAGTTGACCGTCTGCAGGGCCAATGTCCACCAGTCCAAGTGCATGGTCAGCCGGCGAACGGGTTGGCGTACAGCAGCAGCAGGGCGACGACCAGGCAGTAGATCGCCATGGTCTCGATCATCGCCAAACCGACGAACAAGGTACGGGAAAGCGGTCCCGCCGATTCCGGTTGCCGCGCGATGGCGTCCATTGCGGCCGCGATCGCTCTGCCTTCGCCCAGTGCCGGGCCGATGGCGCCGAAGGATACGGCGACCGCCGCGCCGATGATGCTCCATACTTCAATGCTCATGTCCATTCTCTCACTCCACGTCGACGCTGCCGACGGCGGCGCCGATAAACACGGTCGCCAGGACCGTGAAGATGTAGGCCTGGATGATTCCGATCAGCATTCCCAGCGCCATAAAGGGGATCGGCAACAGCAGGCCTGCCAGGAAGACGACGATTGCCAGGACGAACTCGTGGCTCATGATGTTGCCGAAAAGACGAACCATCAGAGAAAAGGTGCGGGTGATCTCCGCCAGCACGTTCAGCGGCAGCAGAACCGGGTTCGGCCTGATGTAACGGCGAAGGTAAGGGCCGATGCCGCGCGCCCGGATGCCCATCGCGTGCACGGAAAGAAACACAATCGCCGCAAGCGCAGCCGGCGTTTCAATATGACCGGTTGGCGGTTTCACGCCGGGCAGGACCGCGGTCAGGTTTGCGCACAGCAAGAAGATGAAAAGCGTTGCCAACAGCGGCATCAGCGGCCACGGATCTCGACGAACGATCTCGCGGACCTGGTCGGCGATCGTCTGGACCAGTATCTCCAGAACGCTCTGTAACAGGCCGGGTCGAACCGCGGCGCGTCGCATGCCCAGCCATGCGACCACGGTCAGGACCGCCATCAACGCCCACGTGGTTACGACCTGCTGGGCGATCGGCACCGGTCCCAGGTGAAAGAGGATTGTCGGCGACAGCGGGCTGATATCCATCACGGCCCCCGCCGGGCTGTCAGGACGATGGCCGTCCGGGCAATCATGAAGCCGGCTGCGGTCGCCAACAGCGGCCAGGTGCCTGACTGTGCAGCGATCCAGAACGCCAGGACCGCGATGGCGACGCGCGCCAGAAAGAACGGCAGGGCCGCCAGCGCCGCCCCGTGTCGAACGAAGCGGTCGACAGAATGACGCAGCACCAGAAAGTAAAAGGTCCCCGCCACCAGGCCCAACGCGAGATAGGCCGTCAGTTCCGCTGCCTGTGTTCCGTTCATTGCCGGTGTATCCTTTGCCACGCCAGGGCGCAGCCGGCGACTACGCCCACGAAGATCAGGGCGCCTGAAAAGAAGATCCCCGTTTCGAAGGTTCGGTCCAGCCACCGGCCCGCCAGGATCCCCAGCAGGATCGGCGTGACGATCAGCCAGCCCAGGGCGCCGATCATCGACAGGTTTTGCCAGATCGAGCGCTCGGCCTCGCGCTGTTCGCGACGCCGCGCATGGCGGCGCACCGCGTGGTGCATCTGTCGATGGCCGTGATTGGTGTGCGGATCGCTCATCACAGGGACCCGTCGTCGTGCGGTCCGAGCCGCGCGGTCTGCCGCGGTGCCACGGTGGGGTGTACGGGGCTGCGGCCCGCTTCCAGGTAACGTTGCATCTGCCGCATGGCGGCAACATGCAGTCTGGCCGACGACACCCGCGATTCCGTTTCCGCCCGCGCGTCGGACCGAAACCGCGCCAGGACGGCATCGCCCAACGCGCGCAGCGTGTCCTCGCCCACGGCGTCGCGGGTCGCCACCTCGACCAGCGATCCGTCGCGCACGGTCAGAACGCCGCCGCGCACGGCGATATGATGCTCCTCGTCATTGTGGTTCAGCCAGCTGATGACCGAGACGGTCAAGACCGTCACAAGATCGGCGTGACCGGGCAGAATGCCGAAGCTGCCGGTCTCGTCTTCGGCGCGAACATGAGTGACGCGGTCGGCGTCGACGACGACCCGCAACGGCGTTGCAACCATGAGCCTCATGGCGCCATCTCCCGGCGCGCCACCAGTTCCTTTTGGTGCGCCTCCCGCAACGTGCCCACCATGTAAAGCGAGCTCTCTTCCCAGTCGTCGGCTTCTCCGTCCAGGATCGCCTGGCAGCCCGCGACGGTTTCGTCCAGCGGGACCGAGGCGCCGGGCCGTCCGGTGAATTGGGACGTCACCGCGAATGGCTGGGTCAGGAAGCGGACCAGGCGTCGCGCCCGCCGCACGGCGGCGCGATCGTCCGACCCCAACTCCTCCATGCCCAACAGGGCGATGATCTCCTGCAGTTCGCGGTAGCGCTCGATCAGGCGGCGCACCTCGTCGGCGACGGCATAGTGGCTTGCCCCGACCAGGCGCGCGTCCAGCATCACGGAGGTGGACGCAAGCGGATCGATTGCCGGATAAAGCCCCTCGGACGCCATGTCGCGGCTGAGCACGATGGAGGAGTCCAGGTAGGTGAAGGTCTCCGCGACCGCCGGATCCGTGAAATCGTCGGCCGGCACGTAGACCGCCTGGATCGAGGTGACGGCAGCTCCGCGGACCGATGCGATGCGTTCCTCCAAGGCTGCGATTTCGGTCGCCAACGTCGGTTGATAGCCGACCCGCGAAGGGAGCCTGCCCAACAGGCCGGACACCTCGCCCCCGGCCTGGACGAACCGGAAGACATTGTCGATCAGCAACAGCACGTTTCGGCCCATGGCGTCCCGAAAATGCTCGGCGATCGCCAGGGCGGTCAGTCCCACGCGCCAGCGTGCGCCCGGCGGCTCGTTCATCTGGCCGAAGACCAATGCGGTCCGGTCAAGGACGCCCGATCGATCCAGTTCCAGCCACAGCTCGTGGCCCTCGCGCGACCGCTCGCCGATGCCGGCGAAGACCGAGGTGCCCTGGTAGTGCGCCTGGGTTGCGCGGATCAGCTCCATGATCAGAACAGTCTTACCGACGCCGGCGCCGCCAAACATGGCAGCCCTGCCGCCGTTGGCCAGCGGCGCCATGAGATCGATGACCTTGATGCCGGTTTCGAAAATGCTCCGGTTGCCGTCCTGCAGTCTGAATGCGGGCGGCAGTCGGTGGATCGGCTCGCGCGGCACATCGGGGCCGAAGCCGTCGCCGCGATCGATCGGCTCGCCCAGGACGTTGACCATCCGCCCGAGCATGGCGGGACCCGCCGGAACGAGGATTGGCGCGCCGGTATCGCGGACCTGAAGGCCGCAGCGCAAGCCGGCGGTCTCCTGCATGGCCACGGACCGGACGGTGTCATGATCCAGATGCTGCTGGACTTCGGCCACAACGAGCCCTGTGCCGTCCCGCGCGATTTCCAGGGCGTTGTTGATCGGCGGCAGCCGATCCGGCGGGAACCGGACATCGACGACCGAGCCGCCGATGCGCACCGTTTGTCCCGGACCGAAGGGCGCCGCGTCCGGCCCAGGGCCGGTGCCCGCATCAGATGTCTGTGTCTCGGCCACTGCGGTTGGCCTCTGTGGCGACGTCTGTGCCGGATTATAGGCCGCCGGGTCGGGCCGCAGACTTGATCTGGGTCACGACCGAGGCGCGCGCGGATCGCGTCTGTCAGACCGCGGGCATCCGGTCGGGATGGTCGGTGAAGACGGAGGCGACGCCGATCTGAAACAGCGCCGCCGCCCTTTCGGGTTCGTTCACCGTGTAGGCCCGCAGCACATAGCCCGCATCGACCATTGCCCGGGCGGTCTCGGGCGTGAGGAGGGCGTGGTTTGCGTGGATGGCCGTACAACCGAGGCGTTGCGCCTGCCGGTCCCAATCCGGCGGGACCTCCCAAAAACCGATGCCGCGTGGCAGGCCCGGGGCAAGGTCCGCACAAGTGGCAAGCACGTCGTCGGAGAAGCTGCACAGGACAGGCGCTGGCAGCGACCCAGGCCATTCCGACAAAAGCTGGCCCACGACGGCCCTGGTCACCTTGACCGGGTCGTTGTTGCCGGCCTTGATTTCCACGATCGCGCCCTGGCGGTTCTTGTGCATCAGCGCGATCGTCGCTTCCAGCGTCGGGATCCGTTTGCCCGCGAAGGCATCGCCGAACCAAGCCCCGGCATCCAGGCGCTGCACTTCCGCCAGATCGACAAGATGGATGTCGCGGGGATCGCCTGTCGTCTTGGCGAGATCGGCATCGTGCAACAGCACGACGCGACCGTCGCGCGTGATCTGACAATCGAATTCCACCCATGTGCAGCCCAGATCCGCCGCGCGCTGGATGCTGACCAGGGTGTTTTCGGGGCTGTCGCCCGATGCGCCGCGGTGGGCGATGACTGGGTCGACGGCAGGTTGTTTGGGGCCGAACGGCACGCCTACAGTCCCGGGACCCGCGGGCCCATGGAGCCGATATAGATGCAATAAAGCGCCAGCATGGCGCCCCCCTCCAGGCGGCTGATGCGGCGATCCCACCACAGCAGCGGAAGGAACAGCAAGGCGGTGGCCAGCATCACCCACAGATCAACGTTTTGGATGTCTTCGGCGATCGGCAGCGGCGTCACCAGGGAACTGATCCCCAGGATCGCCAGTACGTTGAACACGCAGGACCCCATCGCATTGGCGATCGCCAGTTCGGTATGCTTGCGAATGGCGGCGATGATGGTGGCGGCCAGTTCCGGCAGGGACGTCCCGATCGCGACCAAAGTCAGCCCGATGACCGATTCAGGAATTCCGGCGGCGCGGGCAAGGCCGGTGGCGCCCAACACCAGCATGTGCGCACCGCCGACCAAGCCGATCATGCCACCGATCACGAAAAGGCCGATCAGCCAATTGTTGTGCGGCACCGCATCCGGTTCGTCGATAACAAGATCGTCGTCCTCCAGCCGGCAGAGTCGCCTGTCATGCAGGTAACTTCCGACGATGAATCCCACCAGCAGGACCAGCATCACCATCCCGTTCCAGCGCACGATCGAGCCCATCATGCCCAGGACGCACAACAGGCCGACGGACAGCAGCATCGCCAGCCCGTCGCGGACCGGTGAGCGGGGATGGCAGGTCATTGGATAGATCAGGCCGCCGATGCCCAGGATCAGGAGGATATTGGCGATGTTGCTGCCGACGACATTACCGATGGCAAGGTCCGGGGTGCCCTGCAGCGCAGCATTCAAGGTAACGACCAGCTCTGGCGCCGAGGTTCCGAAACCGACCACCGTCAGCCCGATGACTGCCGGCGAGACGCCCAGGGCCTGTGCCAATCCCACGGCGCCGCGCAGGGTTGCCTCGCCGCCCACAAAAAGGACGACCAGGCCGAGGGCCACAAAAAGCAGGTCCATGAATCAGCTCATCCAGACGACATCGCTGTTCGGCGCTCCATACGGATCCGAATAGTCAGGCAAGCTTCGGCATGAGACCGATGCAACGGGCGCGGGGCGCGTTTTGCGGACGGCCGGAGAAAGCCAGCACACTGCGGGGTAAATGGCGCTATTCGCCAGGAATTCCAAGTAGAATTTCCTTAAGAGGCTTGGAAACCGGTCCTTAGCCGCTGCTGCGCGTGCGCCGCACCGCATCGCGCCAGCCTTCATACAACGGTTCGCGGGTGTCTTTTGCCATGATCGGGCGGAAGGTCGCCTCGACCTGCCACCGCCGGGACAGGCCTTCCATGTCGGGATAGAGCCCCGCCTGCATACCGCCCAGATAAGCCGCGCCCAGCGCGGTGGTCTCGGTGATCATCGGGCGTTCGACCGTTGTGCCGATGATGTCGGCCAGGAATTGCATGGCCCAGTCGTTGGCGACCATGCCGCCGTCGACGCGCAGGGCCGCCGGCCGTTCCGCGCCATCCGCCGCCATCGCTTCCAGCAGGTCGCGGGTCTGAAAGCACACCGATTCCAGCGTCGCCCTGGCGATCTCCGCCGGCCCGCTGCCGCGTGTCAGGCCGAAGATTGCGCCGCGGGCGTCCTGGTCCCAATAGGGCGCGCCCAGACCGGTGAAGGCGGGCACCAGGTAGACCCGGCTTTGCGGGTCGGCGGCGCGCGCCAGGTCTTCGGTCTCGGGCGCCGACCCGATCAGCTTGAGTTCGTCGCGCAGCCACTGCACCGCGGCCCCGGCAATGAAGATGCTGCCTTCGATCGCATAGGTAACCGCGCCGTTCAGGCGATACGCCACCGTGGTCAAAAGCTGATTTTGCGATGCAACGGGGGTAGGCCCGGTATTGATCAGGACGAAGCAGCCGGTTCCGTAGGTGCTCTTGATCATGCCGGGCTGGAAACAGCATTGGCCGAACGTTGCCGCCTGCTGATCACCGGCCATGCCGCGTACCGGGATTGCGCCGCCGAACAGCGCCGGCGCTGTCGTTCCGAACTCGCAGGCATTGTCCATGACCGTCGGCATCATTGACCGCGGGATCTTCAGCAAGGTCAACAGGTCGTCGTCCCAGTCCTGGGAGTGGATGTTGAAAAGCATGGTGCGTGCTGCGTTCGACGCATCGGTCGCGTGTACCGCGCCGTCGGTCAGCTTCCAAAGCAGGTAGCAATCGATGGTGCCGAACCGCAGTTTGCCGGCTTCCGCCTGGGCGCGGGCGCCGTCCACATGATCCAGCAGCCAGGCGACCTTTGACCCGGAGAAGTAGGCGTCGATGACCAGCCCTGTCCGCTCCTGCACCAGGCCGGCGTGGCCTTCCTCTTTCAGCAGGTCGCATATGCCGGAGGTGCGCCGGTCCTGCCACACGATGGCGTTGTGAATCGGCGCGCCGGTTTCCGCATCCCAGATGACGGTCGTCTCGCGCTGGTTGGTGATGCCGATCGCCGCAACGCCTGTGGCGTCGATGCCAGCCTCGCGCATCGCCTCCTGACAGGTCCAGACGGTGTCTGCCCAGATGACGTCCGGCTCGTGTTCCACCCAGGCCGGCCGCGGATAGTGCTGCGCAAACTCCTTGTTGACCTGCGCGACCGGCGTGCCGCTTGCGTCAAACACCATGGCACGGGTGCTGGTTGTGCCCTGATCTATGGCAAGCACGTGGCCCGGCTGACTCATGATTTGTTCCTCCCCGATGGTCCCGTCGCGTTCTTGATTTGCGCCCGCAGATCGTGCCTGGGATGCGGTCGCCGGTCCAGCGGCAATATCTTTCTTTGCCAACCCGCATGCGCTAGTGATTGCCGGCGACACCGAACGACAATCACCTGGCGGGGAGAACGGCAAGAATGAACCCAGGAGACGTAAAAACCGTTGCGGATGCCGCGCGGATCGTGTCGGAACGCGGGTTGGATCACGTCAAGATCGGCGTCTTCGACAATGACGGCGTGTTCCGCGGCAAATACATGGCGGCGCCGAAGTTCCTGTCCGCCCTGGACGGCGGTTTCGGATTCTGCGACGTGGTTCTGGGCTGGGACATGCAGGACCAGCTTTATGACAGCGTCGAGTTCACGGGCTGGCACACCGGATACCCGGACGCCACGGTGCGGGTTCTGCCGGAAACATGCCGGTCTATCCCGTTCGAAGACAACATGTTGCTGTTCCTGGGCGAGTTCGAAGGGGTCGCCGAAACCGTCTGTCCCCGGGCGACCCTGCGGCGCGCCCTTGAAAAAGCCGACGCCATGGACATGGAGGTTACCGCCGCGATCGAGTACGAGTTCTTCCTGTTCGAAGAGACGCCGCACAGCGTGCGCGAGAAGGCCTATCGGGACCTGCGCAACATCACGCCCGGATTCTTCGGTTATTCGATGCTGCGCAGTTCGGTGCACGCGGAGTTCTATCACGAGCTGTTGCAGACCTGCTCGACGATGGATTTCCCGCTGGAAGGTCTGCATACCGAGACCGGCCCCGGCGTCCTTGAAGCGGCCCTGGCCGCCGACGGCGCGCTGGTGGCCGCGGACAAGGCGGCGCTGTTCAAGACCTATACCAAGATCCTGGCGCAGCGGCGCGGCTGGATGGCCAGCTTCATGGCCAAGTGGTCGCCGGACTGGCCCGGTCAAAGCGGCCATATTCATGTGTCACTGAAGACAAAAAACGGCGCCAGCGTGTTCCACGATCCGACGCGGCCGGACAATATGACGGACGCGATGCGGTACTTCATCGGCGGCCAGCAGAAGCTGATGCCCGCCCTGCTGGCCATGGTGGCGTCCACGGTGAACAGCTATACCCGGCTGATACCCGGTTTCTGGGCTCCGACGGATGCGAGCTGGGGCGTCGAGAACCGGACCTGCGCCCTCAGGGCGATCACCGGGTCGGCCAAGGCACAGCGGGTGGAGTACCGGGTCGCGGCCGCCGACATCAACCCTTACCTGGCGCTGGCCGCGGCGGTTGGCTCGGGTCTTTACGGCATCGAGCACCAGATCGAACCGACGGCGCCGGTCACCGGCAACGCCTACGATCAGGATCTTCCGGCAGAGCTTCACCTGCCGCGCACCCTGTCGGCGGCGGCTGAACGGCTGCGGACAAGCGCGGAGGCCCGCACGCTGTTTGGGGATGCCTTCGTCGACCATTACGCCGCCAGCCGCGACTGGGAGGAGCGCGAGTTCCGCAAGGCGATCACCGATTGGGAACTGGAGCGGTACTTTGAGATCATTTGAGCGCCGGTCCGCGGGGGGGAGGAGTTGATGGGCCATCCCATGGAACTGAGCGGCAACTGGAACTATCCGACGCGCATCCTGTTCGGGGCGGGGCGGGTCGACGGCCTGCCGCGGCTGGTCCGGTCGGTCGGCATGCGCCGGCCGCTGCTGGTGACGGACCCGGGGTTGGCCTCCCTGCAGATGGTGCGCGATGCGGTCCAGAACAACGAGGCGGCGGGCCTTCCGACTCATGTCTATTCGGACGTCAAAGGCAACCCAGTGGACAGCAACGTCAGCGACGGCATCGCAGCGTTCCGGGCCGGCGGCCACGACGGCGTCATCGCCTTCGGCGGCGGCAGCGCTTTGGATGCGGGCAAGGCGATCGCCTTCATGGTCGGCCAGGACAGGCCGATCTGGGATTTCGAGGACGTGGGCGACAACTGGCGCCGCGGGTCGACCGACGGCATCGCACCGGTTGTCGCGATCCCGACGACGGCCGGGACCGGCTCGGAAGTGGGCCGCAGTTCGGTCATCGCCAATTCGGAAACCCACGAGAAGAAGATCATCTTCCATCCGTCGATGATGCCGGCGGCGGTGCTGTCCGATCCGGAACTGACCGTCGGGCTGCCGCCCCACATCACCGCGGCAACCGGCCTGGACGCCTTTACCCACTGCTTCGAGGCGTTCTGCGCGCCCGGATGGCACCCGATGGCCGACGGCATTGCCCTGGAAGGCATGCGGCTGGTCGCCCAGGCGCTGTTGCCGGCCTACCGCGACGGCAGCGACATCGCGGCGCGCGCGCGGATGCTGGCGGCCGCATCGATGGGGGCGACAGCCTTCCAGAAAGGCCTGGGCGCGGTGCATGCAATCAGCCATGCGGTCAGCGCGCTTTACGATACCCACCATGGGCTCACCAATGCGGTGGCGCTGCCTTATGTCATGCGCCACAACGAGACGGTCCTGGGCGAGAAAGCAACCCTGATCGCGCGCCTGCTTGACTTGCCCGATCCGGGATTTGCGACCCTGATGGATTGGTGCCTGCGCTTTCGGGAGGATCTCGGGATACCGGCGGGGCTGGACGGGATCGGCGTGGATGCCGAACGGGCCGAAGAGGTCGGCGAGATCGCCGCACGCGACCCGACCGCGGCGTTCAATCCGGTGCCGGTGACGGCCGTGGACCTGGCGGGGGTGTTCGAAAACGCGGTTGCGGGGCGGCTTTAGACTCGTCAATAGGGAGTCGGGAAGCACCCTGTGCAAGCGCCGTGTTGGCGGTTATTCTCCCGGTCCCATCCAAGTCCTTTCACCCCTTCCCATGGAGAGCGCATGTCAGGCCTGATGTTCTCGCTTCTCACCGTGACCCTGGCGGTCGGCATTGCCGGCGCGGCGGCGGCGCAGACCGGCGACCCGGAAAACACGATCTATCTCGATCTCAAGGACGGGCGCGTCGTCATCGAATTGCGGCCTGACCTTGCGCCGCAGCATGTGGCGCGGATCAAGCAACTGACCCGCGAGGGATTCTACGACGGCCTCACCTTCCACCGGGTGATCGACGGCTTCATGGCCCAGACCGGCGACCCCAACGGAAACGGAACCGGCGGTTCGGGCATAAACTTGCCGGCCGAATTTTCCGACGAGCCGCACGAGCGCGGCACCCTTTCGATGGCACGGGCGCGCAGTCCCGACAGCGCCGACAGCCAGTTCTTTATCGTGTTCGATCGGGCGCCGCATCTGGACGGTCAATACACCGTCTGGGGCAAGGTGGTGGACGGCATGGAACATGTCGACCGGATCAAGAAGGGCGACAGCCGCGCCAACGGAGCGGTTGACGATCCTGACACCATCATCCGCATGCAAGTGGCAGCAGATGTAGCGGAATAGGGCTTCTTAGCCACTAGATCTGGTATTACCGGGCATTCGTCCTTTCAGCTTTCGTTAGGAGTTGCACCGCAGAATAGGGGCATGGACGCCGCAGAAGCGCGGCGGCCGGCCTCGCCGGGCGGGGCAAACTGCAACGGACAGAAGGTCACGAGCCCATGTCGGATATCGCCTCTGCGGTCGTCTCCCAGGTGGTCAACGCCAAGTACGACGTGCTGATCGGCGCGGTGAAGAACACCGCACGCCGCGAGCAGGACATCGTCAACATGATCGAAAAGACCGTCGGCAGCGGGTCGCAGCCGCTGAACGCATCCGGCCGGGGCAGCACCGTCAACACGTTTGCCTGACCGCTGCAGCGCCTGCGGGCGTCTGGCCTGCTTTTCAGACTTGACCCGCGGAGGGGACTTCGGTTCCCTCCGTTTTCATGTGGGTTGGGCCCTTCGGATCGAACATGCCATTGCGACTTCCTTCATGGTTCGCCTTTTCCGTCAAGCTGTGCTTGACCGCGGTCCTTATAGCGCTCATCGCGGCGAAGGTAGATCTTGGGGCGGCTGTCGATCGGGCAAGGCAACTTCCCTATTGGGCCGGCGCCGCCGCCCTGACGCTGGCAACGGTCCAGGTCGCGCTTAATGCCTGGCGTTGGCGGCTGGTTGCCGCTGCAGAGGGTGGGCAACTCCCCGTAGCTACGACGTTGCGATCGGTTTTCCAAGGACTGTTCTTTAACCAGGCGCTTCCTTCGGTCGTGGGCGGCGATGCCCTTCGGGTTGTGCATGCGATCCGTGCTGGCCTGGACCCGGGGCATGCGGTGCGCTCGGTCGTGTTGGATCGGCTCGCCGGCATGGGCGCCCTGGTGCTTATGGCGGCAATTTCGCAGCCGATTTTTTTGGCGCGGGTCGACAACGTTGCGGCGCGGGGCGCGACGCTGGGCGTTGTGGTGCTGGGGGTGGTTGGCCTGGCCGCCATTTTGGCACTGGCTGCCCTGCCGATGGGATGGCGCCGGTTCCGGCTAGTCGCTGCAATCATCACCCTGAGCCGCAGCGCTCAGCGCATCTGCGCGCGTCCAGCGCTTTTGGTTCCGGTGATCGGCCTGTCGCTGGCCGGGCATGTCCTGTTTCTGTTCGGCGTCATTTGCCTTGCCGAAGGTTTGGATTTGGGCATCGGCGTTGCTGACTGCTTTGCCGTCGTGCCGGTAGCGCTGTTGCTGGCGATGGCGCCGGTATCGATCGCCGGCTGGGGCGTACGCGAAGGCGTCATGGTCGCCGGCCTAGGTCTCATGGGCGTGGGCGCAGATGGTGCCCTGGCGCTGTCGGTTCTAATGGGCTTGGTCGTATTGGCGACCAGCCTACCCGGCGGGGTGGCATGGCTGGCGGACACCCTCCGCCGGCGGGAAGCTGCGTTGTCCGGACCCGCGAGCGCGCGGGAAAAGAGCGGCTAGTGCGGCCATGTCGATTCATAAGGTAAGGCTAAAACCGCTGTCGTCGCGCAAGCAGACGATTGTCCAGCATGCAGATGCGACCGCGGCGGAACGCGGCGGGTGGATTTCCCGCAACGACGCCTATTACGACGAGGACCGCCGCACGATGCGGTTTCTCATTCCGCCCGGCGCGCGGGTTCTGGACCTGGGCTGCGGCACCGGCGATCTCTTGGCTGCCCTGCGGCCGTCGGTGGGCGTCGGCGTCGATTTCTCGGAAAAGCGGATCGAAGCGGCGGCCCGAACCCATCCGGAGTTCCAGTTTTTCGTCGGGGATATCGAGAACCTGGAGGCGCTGGCCCCGGACCTGTCGGGGCCGTTCGACTACATCGTTCTGTCCGACACGATCGGCTACCTGGACGATGTGGAGGAAGCCCTGAAGGGGCTGCACCGTCTGTGCAACGGCGAGACGCGGATCGTCGTCGCCTATTATTCCCACCTGTGGGAACCGGTGCTGCGCCTGGGCGAGGCGATCGGCCAGAAAATGCCCCAGCCGGAAGTGAACTTCGTCTCGCCGGCCGACATCGCCAATGTGCTGCATCTGGCCGATTTCGAGATGATCAAAACGGAATGGCGCCAGCTTTTGCCAAAACGCCTGTTCGGTTTGGGTCCCTTGCTCAACCGCACGATCGCGCCGCTGCCGATCCTTCGCGGCCTGTGCCTGCGACACTACCTTGTGGCGCGCTCGGCCCGCTTGATCGAACGCCAGGTCAGTTCGGTCAGCGTTCTGATTCCCTGTCGCAACGAGAAAGGCAATATCGAACCGGCGATCCAGCGCCTGCCGCGCCTGTGCCGCGACATGGAGGTGTTGTTCGTCGAAGGCAATTCAAGCGACGGCACCTTCGAGGAATGCCAGCGCGTGGCCGAGGCGTTCGGCGACCGGCTGGACATCAAAGTCGCCAAGCAGGACGGCAAGGGCAAGGGCGATGCAGTGCGCAAAGGGTTCGATATGGCCCGCGGCGACCTGTTGATGATCCTGGATGCCGACCTGACCATGCCGCCGGAGGAACTGCCGAAATATTACGATGCCTATCGCCGGGGTAAGGGAGAGTTCGTGAACGGCAGCCGTCTGGTCTATCCGTTCGAAAAGGGCGCCATGCGGTTTCTGAACTACTGGGCCAACCGGACCTTTGCGGCGATCTTCTCCTTCCTGTTGAACCAGCGTTTTACCGATACGCTGTGCGGCACGAAGGTGCTGGGGCGCGAAGACTATCGCAGAATCGCCGCGAATCGGGCCTACTTCGGTGAGTTCGATCCGTTCGGCGATTTCGACCTGATCTTCGGCGCGGCGAAACTGAACCTGAAGATCGCGGAGGTGCCGATCCGGTACATGGACAGAACCTATGGCGAGCCCCAGATCTCGCGGTTCCGCGACGGGTTCTTGCTGTTGAAGATGGTGATCTTCGCGTGGCGCAAACTGAAGGCGCTGTAGCAGACGGCGACAGCCGGCGGACGCTGGACCGGCACCGCGCCGCGTGGGAGGCCAAGGGCGCCGTCCGCGCGGTCTATCTGGACTATCACCGCCGCCTGGTGGCGGCCTGCCCCGAGGGACGCATCCTGGAGATCGGCGGCGGCTCCGGCCATCTTGCCGAGACCGCGGGCGACGCCGTCTCGATCGATATCGTGCCGTCGCCCTGGGTCGACGCGGCGGCCGACGCGCACGCCCTGCCGTTTGCAGGCGACAGCTTCGATGGCATCGTCATGCTGGACGTGCTGCACCACCTGGAACGGCCGGCGTTGTTCTTTCAGGAGGCGGCGCGGGTTTTGCGGCCGGGCGGCCGCCTGGCGATGATCGAGCCGGGCATCACCCCGGCCAGCTGGCTGTTCTACAAGCTGCTGCACGAAGAACCAGTGGAAATGGGCGCGGATCCTTTTGGTCCCGATGAGCCCGACCCGATGCGCGACCCATTCGATTCCAACCAGGCCATCCCGACCCTTCTGTTCAAGCGCCAGGAGCACCGGATCGCGTTCTTCGAGCGTTGTCCGGACTTCACGGTGACCCGGTGCGCCTGGCTCAGCCTGTTCGCCTATCCGCTGTCAGGCGGATTTCAGCCCTGGACGCTGTTGCCGGGTGCGCTGGCCGACCCGCTGATTTCGCTGGAGGATGCGTTGATGCCGTTCCTGGGCCCATTGACGGCGTTTCGGCTGTTCACGGTACTTGAAAAGAAGCCATCGCACGGGTAGCCGCCGGACCGGCCGCGCCTGAAAGGAACCGTTAAGGAACCGGGCCGATTTGGTCCGTTATTGCCCGGAATCTCAAGCTCTTCACCGTTTCCTAACCGCGCCGGTGTTGGATCGTACCCGGTCTGCGTCCTTGCCGGCGCAGCGGAGATTTTCGTCTTGCGGCGGCTTGAGCATCGCCCGGACGGACCCCGAACGGGTTGGAGGGCGGTATGAGCAAATGCGCGTTGGTGACCGGGGCGTCCGGTCAGGACGGTTCCTATCTGATCGAGTTCCTGCTGGCCAAGGGCTACGAGGTGCACGGGCTGATCCGGCGCGCCAGCACCTTCAATACCGAGCGGATCGATCACCTGTACCAGGACCCGCACGAGAAGGGCACACGGCTGTTCCTGCATTACGGCGACCTGGCGGACAGCTCGGGCCTGCGCCGGGTGATTGGCAAGATCCAGCCCGACGAGGTCTATAATCTGGGCGCACAGTCCCACGTCCGGGTCAGCTTCGATCAGCCGGAATACACCGCCGACGTGGTCGGCACGGGCACCCTGCGCCTGTTGGACGCGGTGCGCGACTTCATCGCCGAAACCGCGAAGCCGGTGCGGGTCTACCAGGCCGGCTCGTCGGAGATGTTCGGCGCGTCGCCGCCGCCGCAGTCGGAAAAGACTTTGTTCTATCCGCGCAGCCCCTACGCCGTGGGCAAGGTTGCGGGCTACTGGTACGCGGTGAACTACCGCGAGGCCTACAACATGTTCGTGACCAACGGGATCCTGTTCAACCACGAAAGCCCGCGCCGGGGCGAGACTTTCGTCACCCGCAAGATCACCCGGGCGCTGGGCCGGATCAAGATGGGGCTGCAAAGCAAGCTTTATCTTGGTAATCTCGATTCGGAACGCGACTGGGGTTTCGCCGGCGACTATGTCGAGGCGATGTGGATGATGCTGCAGCACGACTGCCCCGACGATTTTGTTGTGGCTACAGGCGAGTCGTACACGGTGCGCCAATTCCTGGAAATGGCCTTCGGTTATGCCGGGCTGGACTGGCAGGAATTCGTGGAGTTCGACCCCCGCTATCTGAGGCCGACCGAAGTGGACGCTCTGTGCGGCGATCCGTCGAAGGCGAAGAAGGCGATGGGCTGGAGCCCGCGCACCTCGTTCAACGCGCTGGTCGAGATGATGGTGGACCATGACATGGAACTGGCCGACCGGGAGCGCACCCTGCGCGACGCGGGTCACAACGTGGCCTTCGCCCAGGGCTGAGGCGTATGCGGCCTGACGCGCGGATCTTCGTTGCCGGCGGCCGCGGTCTGGTTGGCTCGGCGATCGTGCGCGCGCTGGCCCGGGCCGGCGCCGGGTCGGTTCTGACGCCGCCGCGGGCCGAGGTCGACCTGCGCGACCGTGTCCAAGTGGACCGGTTCATGGACGCGGAAAAGCCGAGCCATGTATTCCTTGCTGCGGCCAAGGTGGGCGGGATCCACGCCAACAACACCTACCGGGCCGAGTTCATGTACGACAACCTGGCGATCCAGAACAACGTGATCGACAGCGCCTACCGGCACGGCGTCGACAAACTGCTGTTCCTGGGGTCCAGCTGCATCTATCCGAAACTCGCCGACCAGCCGATCGCCGAAGAGGCGCTTTTGACCGGACCGCTGGAGCCGACCAACGAGCCCTATGCGATCGCCAAGATTGCGGGCCTGAAGATGTGCGAGGCCTACCGGCACCAGTACGGCTTCGACGCGATCGCGGCCATGCCGACCAACCTCTACGGGCCGGGCGACAATTTCGACCTCCAGAACAGCCACGTCATCCCGGCGTTGATGCGCAAGGCGCACGAGGCCAAGGTGACGGGCGCGCCGCAAATGACGGTCTGGGGGTCGGGCACGCCGCGGCGCGAGTTTTGCCATGTGGACGACCTGGCCGAGGCCTGCCTGTTCCTGATGGAGAACTACGACGCCGCCGCGCCCGTCAATGTAGGCGTCGGCGGCGACATCTCCATCCGCGATCTGGCGGTGCTGATCTGCGAGGTGGTCGGCTACGAGGGCAAGCTCAGCTTCGACGCCTCCAAGCCGGACGGCACCCCGCGCAAGGTGCTGGACGTGAGCCGCATCAAGGCGCTGGGCTGGACGGCGAAGATCGGCCTGAAAGAGGGCTTGGCCGCGACCTACGCCTGGTACTGCCAAAGCGGCGCGGCGCAGGCGGCGGAGTAGGCCGTTTCGGCTTCAGCGAACTTGGGATCGAGCCCGCTTCCTGAAATCAGAGTCAGATTCTTCGAATGCCCGCTATGCCGCCAGGGGCGCGGCACGCGCCATCAGGGTCTTGGCGATCAACGCGGGGATTTCAGCAAGCGTGCCGACCGGGGGAAGCAGCGCGCCCGGGAACGACGCGGACGCGAGCGCCGCGGGCAGGTCCTTGGTCACATGGCCCGCGCGCGCCGCGAAGAAGGGCAGGCACAGGGCCGGGCCTTCGATCCGGGCTGCTTCGGAGAGGCTGGGCGCGCCGTCGATGAAACCGACCTTAACGGCCCGGAAACCGCCGGTCTCTGCGATGCGGTCTGCGGCCTGGCGCGCCACCGCGCATGGTCGGGGGTCGGTTGGGGAACCGTGGGCGGCCAGAAGGACCGTGGTCTCTGCGCATTCATATCCCGATCCTGCAGCGGCGCGGCGCAGCGTTTCCGTGCACAGGGCATGGACTGCCGGGTCGGTTCCCAGCGGCGCGGCAACGTCTGCTGCGCCGTCCCGATATTCGGCGATCAGTTCAGGCAGCCGCGTGCTGACGAACCAGCCGTCGGACATGAACAGCGGATAGACCAGTGGACGCCGGCCATGCGTCGCTTCCAGCGCGGAGGCGAAGCTTCCTTTTGCGGCCAGGGTCGCACCCTCGACAGACCAGCCGGGCAGCAGACAGGCGACCCGGAAGGCCAAAGCCCTGATGGCGCGCTCCTGGGTCCATGGGTCCGACGGCGCGCCGTGGGCGACGACAACCGCCGACCGCGCGTCAATGGCTGGTGCCGGCCGAGAAGGTAATCTTGTTCCAGACATTGTATTTCCCTGATGGTTTGCGCATCGGCAACCGGGTGACTTCTTCCAGCGTGGCGGCGTCGTAAACGATGACGGCGCCGTCATCCTCCCAGACGCTGACCAGCGCGTGGGCGCCGTCGCGGTCAAACTCCACATGCGCGACGGTCGCGCCCGGGACGGGCTTCAGTGTTCGCACGATCTCAAGCGTGTTCTTGTCGATGACGTGGATGACGTCCTTGTTCGGTCCGAAGAACACGTCCGACCAGACATGCGCCGCGTTTTCGTGGCTGCGCAGGAAAAAGCCGGGACCGAGCGTCTCGATGGTGTCGACGACCTGCCAGCTTTCGATGTCGATGACGGACAGGCGCGCCTCGCGCAGATGCGGCGTTGCCATGACGTGCCGGCCGTTGCTGGTCCAGGAAATGCCCGACCCCAGGTGGGGCATGCCGGGCAGGGGCAGTTCGGCGATCTCGCGGCCCACATTCAGGTTCACCACCACGCCGCGCCTGCCGTCCCGGGCCGCGCCGATCAGGTTGCGATAGTCGGGCGTGAAGAAGAAATCGTCGATCGGCTCGCCGACCTCGATCCGGCGCAAGGCGAACAGACCCTGGGATGAGGCCAGCCCCTCGACCATGCCCTTTTCATGACTGTGGACCAGCCCCTCGAAGACCGGCGGCGCATTCGGGTCTGTCGCGATCTCCCAGATCTCCGCGGCGTCCTTCAGCGCCAGGATGAAGCTGTCGCGCTGTGGCGCCTGGTAGACGGCCGAGACGCGGGACGGCGCGCCGTCCTTGTCCGCCACATCGAACACGCGCTGGACGGAAAGATCCGCGGTGGACAGGATGGTCAGGCTTCGCGGCAGGTAGTTGGCGACCGCAAGATGCAGCCCGTCCCGGGAGATGGCGATGTTGCGGCTGTTGAGACCGGCGCGCACCCGGCCGACCTCGGTCAGGCTCCACAGGTCGTATTTCTGGACCCAGCCGTCGCGGGACATGATGAAAACGAACCGGCCGTCCGGCGTGAACTTGGGGCCGCCGTGTACCGCAAACGGCGTCGGGAAACGGTCGAGGACCGTGAACGTGTCTCCGTCCAGGACGCTGACATGGTGGTCCCCGGTTTCGACGACCAGGAAGACGTTCATCGGATCTGCTGCGAAGACCGGTGCTGCGGCGGGCCGATAGTCGGGGTCTAGGGTGCGGCTGTCGGCGATCTCGTCCGGTCCCCAGGCGGGAATGCGCTCAAGCGGGACTTTCACGAACGCGGTCAGCGCGGCGATCTCGTCCTCGCTCAGCACGTCCGAAAACGCCGGCATTTGGGTGGCGGCCCGTCCGTCCCCGATCACCGCACCCAGCTTCGGCCCCCGCATGCGTTTCAGCGTTTCGGGGATCAATGCGGGCCCGGTCCCGCCCAGCCTGTCGGCGCCGTGACAAGACGCGCAATGCTCGTCGTAGAGCGCGGAGGCCGGAGACTGGGCGCCTGCGGGGGCCGCGGCTGCTGCGACCAGCAGGCAGCTAATGAAAACGATGAACCGGATCATGGCTTTTTCCCCGGAAGGGCGTGACGGTGAGGCGATCCGCGCCGGCAACCCCGATTTCGGCGTCGTAGAGGTAGCAGGCGGGATCCTCCGCCCAAGGGTCTCCGGTGAGTTGCAGCGCCCTGATGCGCGTGTTGCCGCCGCAGATGTGTTTATAGGCGCAGGC
>Ga0056115_1000032_pt1 | contig 84478 bp, 72 predicted proteins | sample WorMetOlspDAHAB1_FD_77007 | JGI IMG/M metagenome (GOLD analysis project Ga0056115, IMG submission 77007) | Marine gutless worms symbiont microbial communities from Max Planck institute for Marine Microbiology, Germany - Olavius sp. DAHAB.1 ...
CGGAGGAGGGGCTGCTGTCCTCGCATCGGCTCTACTCCACCGCCACCCACCTGGGCGATGGCGTCTATGGGGCCGCGACGGGCAAGAAACTCGCCTACCGGATCATTGCCGACTGCCATGCGATCGCCAACAAGATCGACGACGAATGGCTGATCCGCGACCAGGGCGCGGTGGTCCGGCAACTGGGCCTTGACCCCCGAGACTATGCCCGCGATCTGATCCGCCGCGAAGGCGGCCCGGCCGACTGCGTGCGCCCGTTCTCGCCGGCGATCGACCAGCCTGGTCCGTATAAGGGCAAGGGCAACGACAACGAATGGCGCGCAAAATACGCCGAGATCCTGACCCGCATCATGGGCGCCGACATGGCGGTGATCCCGGCGGAATACGACCGGGCCTGCCAGCTTGAATATCCCGGCGGCGTCGGCGGCCACGGCCACGGCGACGCCGACCGGTTCTGGTTGGGCCTCAGGTCCAGCTTCCCCCATGCGACCTTCAAGATCGATCACCAGATCGGCCGCGACGACGTCATGATGCCACCGCGGGCGGCGATCCGGTGGAGCCTGCATGGCAAACACGACGGCTGGGGCGTTTTCGGTACGCCCACGGGGGCGGAGGTCTATGTCATGGGCGCGGCGCATGCGGAGTTCGGCCCCTGGGGCCTGCGCCGGGAGTATGTGCTGTACGACGAAACTGCGATCTGGAAACAGATCCTGCTGCAGACGGAGTGACTGGCATGACGCCGCAGGAAATGGAAACCCATATCGTGCGTTACGGCGACCTGCGGCCGTGCCGCACCGCTTTCATCGACGCGCACACACCGGGGTCGGATCAGAAGGAGAACTTCACGATCATCGGCGGGGGAGTCTCGGAAAGCCCGGACCAGCACGTGCATATCAGGGAAACGCCCGGCTTCAACATCGGCGCGGCGGGCCAGCCGCCGAAATGCCGTAACTCCTTGCACACCCACCGCACCGCCGAGGTGTTCTTCGTGCTGAAAGGACGGTGGCGATTCTTCTGGGGCCGCTGGGGCGACGCCGGCGACGTGGTGCTGGAGGAGGGCGATATCTTCAACATCCCGACGGGCGTGTTCCGGGGCTTTGAGAATGTCGGCACCGACTACGGCATGATCATGTCCATCCTGGGCGGCGACGATTCCGGCGGCGGCGTGGTCTGGGCGCCCCAGGTGATCGAGGAGTCGCAGGCGCACGGTCTTGTTCTGGGCGAGAACGGGCGCCTCTACGACACAAAAAAGGGCGAGAACCTGCCCGACGACGTCGCGCCCATGCCTCTGTTGACCGACGAAGAACTGAAAGCGTTCCCCGAAACGCCCGCTTCGGTCGTGGTGAAGGATTTCGTCGCGCGTTACTGGGACCTGATGGCGCTGGCGGCGCATGAACCGGCGCTGGTGATCGGCGAAAGCGGGCTGTTAAAGGACCGGCCCGGCTTCGAGGTGGAATTCCTGACCCGCGGATCGATCCCCGAAAAGCCCTATGCGACGCCGCGGTCCGAGGTGTTGATGATCATGCGCGGGCACTGGCGCCTCGCCTGGCCGGACGGCGAAACCGTGCTGGCGCCGGGCGACACCTGTTCCGTGCCGCCGGGTCTTGAACGCACCCTGATCCCGGCGATGACCGGGGAGGCAAGCCTGTTCAGGATCCGCAATACGGACGACCCGGCCGGGGCCACCGGCCGGTTGATGCAGAGCGCGGAGGCGCCGCTATTGCCATGAGCAGAATTCTGACGACCCATGTGGGTTCGCTGCCGCGCAGCCAGGCTGTGGTGGATTTCATTTTCGCGCGCGAGAAAGACGAGCCGTACGATCGGGCGGAATTCGACGCCTGTATGGCCCGCTCCGTTGCCGAGACGGTGGGCCGCCAAAAGGAGGCCGGCATCGACATCGTCAGCGATGGCGAGACGTCGAAGATCTCCTATTCCACCTACGTCAAGGACCGCTACACGGGCTTTTCCGGCGACAGCCCCCGAAACGCGCCGGCCGACCTGAAACTGTTCCCCCGCTTTCTGGAGCGACTGGCCAACGAAGGCGGAACGCCCCAATTCTCCCGGCCCTGCTGCACCGGGCCGGTGGCGGCCAAGGACAGCCACGACCTGGAAGCCGACATCGCCCACCTCAAGGATGCCATGGCAAAGCATGGCGTCGAGCGCGGCTTCATGAACGCCGCCTCGCCGGGCGTGATCTCCCAGTTCTTGCCGAACCAACACTATCCCTCGCGTGAGGCTTATCTTTCCGCCTTGGCCGACGCCATGAAGGCGGAATATGACGCCATCGTTGCCGCGGGGCTAGACCTTCAGCTGGATTGCCCCGATCTGGCGCTGTCCCGCCACATTCTGTTCACCGAGCTTTCCGATGATGATTTCGTGAAGGAGGCAGAAGCGCATGTGGAGGTGCTGAACCACGCCCTGCGCGACGTGCCCAGCGAGCGGGTGCGGGTGCACATCTGCTGGGGCAATTACGAAGGCCCGCATGTCTGCGACATCGCCATGGAAAAGGTGTTCGCGACATTGATGCGGACCAAGTCGCGCCATGTCCTGTTCGAGACCTCGAACCCGCGCCACGCCCACGAGTGGACGGTGTTCCGGGACCGCGCCGACGAGATCCCCGACGACAAGGTGCTGGTGCCCGGCGTGGTCGACACCACCACGAACTTCGTGGAGCATCCGGAGGTGGTGGCCCAGCGCATCGCGCGGTTCACCGACATTGTTGGCACGGAGCGCGTTATCGCCGGAACCGATTGCGGCTTCGGCACTTTTGCGGGCTTCGGCGCCGTCGATCCCGACATCGCCTATGCCAAGCTGGAGACGCTCGCCAAAGGCGCGGAGATCGCGTCCCGCGCGGGGTAGGGCCGCGCGGCGATGGCGCGCGAAAAACTCGTTCTGCTGCCGGGAATGATGTGCGACGCGCGGCTGTTCGCGCCGCAGGTCGAGGTCTTTTCCGACCGCTACCAGGTGATCGTTGGCGATCTGACCGGAGCCGATACGATCGAGGCGTTGGCCCACAACGTGCTGGAAATGGCAGGCGAAGAACCCTTCAACCTGGCCGGTCTTTCCATGGGCGGGATCGTCGCCATGGCGGTGGCGCACATGGCGCCAGACCGGGTGATGCGGTTGGCGCTGTTGGACACAAACCACCTGGCCGATCCGCCCGAACGCCGCGCGATCCGGGACGCACAGGTCGAAAAGGTCATGGACGGTCAGCTGCGTGACGTCATCATTGACGAGATGAAGCCCAACTATCTGGCCGCGGCGCATCGCGGCGACCAGGACCTGCTGGACATGTTAGTGACGATGGCGATGGACTTGGGGGCGGACGCCTTCCTCAGCCAGACCCGGGCGCTTATGAAGCGGCCGGACCAGACGGAAGCACTGAAAACCTACGATGGACCGTCGCTGGTCTTGTGTGGGGCGGAGGACACGCTGTGCCCGCCCCAGCGGCATCGGGAAATGGCGGCGCTATTGCCGGATGCGGACCTGGTGCTGGTGCCCGATGCGGGTCACATCTCGACGCTGGAGAATCCGGCTGACGTGAATGCGGCCTTTTTGACCTGGCTTGATAAGCCCCTCGCCCCGGCGGGAGGGGGGACCGATTTAGTATGAAATCCCCATTCCGGGACTTCACCACATAGGCGGCCGACATATCTCCAATCCCAGGGAAGGCGAGTACGAGTCGCGGCACGACGGGCCGGGCAGACTAATCGGAGGAGAGCGATCCCATGGGTGACGAGCAGACGGGGCAGGGGCCGAAAATCTCGCCGGCCAAGAACGGTCCCTTGATCGTGTCCGGGCTGGACACATTCCGAAACTCCCGCGGCGAGACCATCCAGGTCAAAAAGAAGATGGCGCTCTGCCGCTGCGGCGCCTCGAAGACCAAGCCATTCTGCGACGGCACCCACTCGAAAATCGGCTTCAGCGATGAGAAATCGCCCGAGAGGGTTCCAGATAAGCTGGACACTTATGAGGGCGACGACATCACGATCCTGGACAATCGCGGCGTCTGTTCTCACTTCGGCGCGTGCACCTCATGCCTGCCGTCGGTATGGCTGCAGGGCACTGAACCCTGGATTGACGCAACGGGGGCGGGCAAGCAAGAGATCGTCGACACCATTCGCAAGTGCCCCTCGGGTGCTTTGAGCTATGTTGAAGACGGCGAGGTCAAGAACGCGTTTCACGATAAGCCGGAAATCCAGATCGACGGTAACGGCCCCTACAAAGTTCGCGGTGGCGTCGGCCTGGAAGAGGTCACGTTCGGCGAAGGCGCGTCACGCGAGCACTACGCCTTGTGCCGGTGCGGCCAGTCGAAGAACAAGCCCTTCTGCGACGGCAGTCACTGGTATGCCGGGTTCAAGGATGACGAGGCCCTGACCATCGCGGCGGCCAACCGCGCCACAGCGGATGCCGAAGAAGCGTGGGTCACCGTCGGCGCGCCGGCCGACTTTGATGACGGCAAGCCTCACCTGGTCGAGGTTGGCGAGCGTCAGGTCGCGCTGGTCAAGCTTGACGACAAGTGGCACGCCCTGGACGCGCGTTGCCCCCATCAGGGCGGACCATTGGCCGAAGGCACGGTGTGCGAAAACGCGTTGCGCTGCCCGTGGCACGGCTATGACTTCGATGTGCGCACGGGCCAGGGCGTCGGCAACGAGTATGCGGCCGAGGTCATGGAAGTGCGCGAGCGGGACGGGGCCGTCGAGATCGCGCTTGCCGAACCGAAGCGGTCGAGCTGGACGGTCAGTCACGTGCTCGCTGAAACCATGGTGAATTGGGGCGTCGATACCGTGTTCGGCATGGTCGGGCACTCCAATCTGGGCATGGCCGAGGCGATTCGCGTCCAGGAAACGCGCGGCAAGATGCGTTTCTTCGGTATCCGCCACGAGGGTGCGGCGGCGTTTGCCGCTTCCGGCTACGCCAAGGTCAGCGGCCGTCCGGCCGCGTGTCTGGCCATTGCCGGGCCCGGCGCGACGAACCTGCTGACCGGACTGTGGGACGCCAAGATGGACCGCGCCCCGGTGCTGGCGCTGACGGGTCAGGTCAACACGCAAGTGATGGGCCCTGGAGCCTTTCAGGAGATCGACCTGGCGTCGGCTTTCGAGGCGGTCTCGACGTTCAGTCAGACCGTGCTGCCGAACAGCAAGCACGGCGAGCTTTGCTCGCTGGCGCTCAAGACCGCGCAGGTCGAGCGCAATGTGGCCAACCTCATCCTGCCCGACGAAGTCCAGGTCCTGGATGCCGGCGAGCAGGGGCCGGGCAGTCCCGACGGCCGGCTTGCCGGCACGACGATCATGCCGAGCGGGCAATCGCTCGACAACGCGCTCTACCGCATCGCCGCGGCCAGGCGGCCCGTAATCATCGTCGGCTACGGAGCGCGCGACGGCATGGCCGAAGTGGTCGAACTGGCCGAGGCGCTGAATTGCCCGGTGATCACCACGTTCAAGGCCAAGGGGCAGATCGGCGACAACCATCCGCTGGGCGCCGGCGTGTTGGGCCGCAGCGGCACGCCTGTGGCGAGCTGGTTCATGAACGAGGCCGATCTCCTGATCGTGTTCGGCGCATCCTTTTCCGATCACACCGGCATCGACAGGTCACAGCCGATCATCCAGGTCGACTTCGACCGTATGGCCTTGGGCAAGTTCCATGGCGTCGACGAACCGGTCTGGGGTGACATCGCGTTGACTGCCGTGGGCCTGCGGGAAAACCTGCCGGTCGCGCGTGCCTGCACGGACCAGCGCGGCGAACTTGCCGAACGTTGGGCCGTCTGGCGGGAAGAAAAAGCGCGCCGCGAGGCCGAAGACAACGGTGCGGGCATCAATTCGGCGATCCTGTTCAGTCGCCTTTCCGACGCGATGCCCGACGATGCGGTAATCGCTGTCGACGTGGGCAACAACACCTACTCGTTCGGCCGCTATTTCGAGTGCACTGCGCAGACCGTCCTGATGTCCGGCTACCTGGGCTCGATCGGTTTCGGGTTTCCGGCGGCAATGGGCGCGTGGGCGGCGGTCGCGCCTGACCGAAAGGTCGTCTCGATCAGCGGTGACGGCGGGTTCGGGCAGTATATGGGCGAGCTCACCACCGCGGTGAAATACGGCATGAACATCACCCATGTCCTGCTGAACAACGGCGAGCTCGGCAAGATCTCCAAGGAGCAGCGCGACGGCGAGTGGCGGGTCTGGCAGACCGGGCTGCAGAATCCCAGTTTTGCCGACTACGCCACGCTGTGCGGTGCGGTCGGTATCCGTGTCGAAGACGCCGCGGCACTGCCGGACGCGCTTGCAGTGGGGCTTGCGGCGGACGGGCCAGCGCTGGTGGAGGTGATGACCGATCCGCTGCTGTGGTAGTCGGCGAACGCGACCGGCTCGACCCAACACATGTCCGAAACAAGAGGGGGCAACAATCCATGGTTTTGAATGCACAACAGGAAGCCATGTGCACGAACAGCACATGGGACTTCTCCGATCTCAAGGCGCTGTTCATCAACTGTACCTTGAAGAAATCGCCTGAGATCTCGCACACCGACGGTCTCGTCCGCATCTCTCGAGCAATCCTGGAGAAGAACGGCGTTGCGGTCGATGAGATCCGGGCAGTCGACCACAACATCGCCTATGGCGTCTGGCCGGATATGACGGAGCACGGCTGGGACGCAGACGAGTGGCCGCAGATCTACGAGAAGGTCAAGGCGGCCGAGATTCTCGTGCTCACGACACCGATCTGGCTGGGCGAGAAATCCTCGGTCTGCACGAAAGTGATCGAGCGGCTCTACGCGAGCTCGGGTGATCTCAATGCGCATGGCCAGTACGCCTACTACGGCAAGGTCGGCGGCTGCCTGGTCACCGGCAACGAGGATGGCGCCAAGCACTGTTCGATGAACATCCTCTATTCCTTGCAGCACCTGGGCTATACGATTCCGCCGCAGGCGGATGCCGGCTGGCTCGGCGAGGCGGGGCCGGGGCCCTCATATCTGGACCCGGGATCCGGCGGGCCGGAGAACGACTTCACCAACCGCAACACCACCTTCATGACCTGGAACCTGTTGCATCTGGCGCGCATGATCAAAGACGCCGGTGGCGTCCCGGCGCACGGCAACCAGCGCTCTGAGTGGGACGCCGGCTGCCGGTTCGATTTTCCGAACCCGGATTACAGATAGCGACGAACGTTTCTTCCAGGCACCGGAACCCCCTCATCTGGCCCTTCGGGCCACCTTCTCCCCCCTGGGGAGAAGGGACCAAAAGCCCCTCTCCCCGGCGGGGAGAGGGGTTGGGGTGAGGGGGTTCGGGTCTTTCAGCCGCGCGCGATCCGCTTCTCGGTCGTCCCGTCGAACAGGTGGGCGTGGGTCGTGACCGCCTTGATGCCGACCAGCTCGTCGATTTCCTTGCGCATGTGGCGGGGCCCGCGGGCGGAGACGTGCTGGCCGCCGGCGGTGACCGTGACCAGCGTGGATTCCCCGGTCAGTTCCGTCGCATAGACCGGCGCGTCGAAATCGCCCTGCCCGGGTTCGACCACGCTGAGATCCTCGGGCCTGATGCCCAGCACGACGCCCGACTGGCTGCCGCCGCCTATGCCCGGCACATGAACGTTGTCTGCGGTGAAGGCGCCGTTGTTGGTTTCGCCCCGGACCAGGTTCATCGACGGTGAACCGATGAAACCGGCGACAAACATGTTGGCCGGGTTGTCGTAAATGTCCTCCGGCGTCGCCAGTTGCTGGATAACGCCGAAATTCATCACCGCGACCCGATCGGCGAGCGTCATCGCCTCGATCTGGTCGTGGGTGACGTAAATCGTGGTGGTCGCCAGGTCGTGCTGCAGGTGTTTCAGCTCCGCGCGGGTGGAGACCCTCAGCTTGGCGTCCAGGTTGGACAGCGGCTCGTCCATCAGGAACACCTTAGGCTCGCGCACGATTGCGCGGGCGAGCGCGACGCGCTGGCGCTGGCCGCCGGAAAGCTGCCGCGGCTTGCGGTCCAAAAGGTCCTCCAGCTGGACCCGCGACGCGGCCCGGGCGATGCGCTCGTCCCATTCGGACTTCGGGACCTTCCGCACCTTCAGGGGATAGGCGATGTTCTCGCGCACGGTCATGTGCGGGTAGAGGCCGTAGTTCTGGAACACCATGGCGATGTCCCGGTCCTTGGGCAGATCGTCATTGACGATCCGGTCGCCGATCCAGATCTCCCCTTCGGACGGCTCCTCCAGGCCGGCGATCATGCGCATGGTCGTGGTCTTGCCGCAGCCCGACGGACCAAGCAGGACCAGGAATTCCCGGTCGCGGATTTCCAGCGACTGGTTGTCGACGCCGGTGATCGCGCCCCAGCGTTTGGTGACGTTCTTCAGAGTGACCCCGGCCATCAGCGCACCGCCCCCATGGTCATGCCTTGCACGAAGTGTTTCTGGATGATCAGCGCCAGGACGAACATCGGCACCATGATGATGATGCCGGCCGCCGCCAGCAGGTTCCACAGATCGCCTTCCTCGGCCTTGAACAGCGCCAGCCCGACCGGCAGCGTCACCGCATCCGTGGTGGTCAGGATCAGGGCGAAGAGGAAATCGTTCCAGGCGATGATGAAACAGAAGATCCCGGCGGTGACGATGCCGGGCGCCGCCATCGGCAGCACGATGTTGGTGATCACCTGGATCCGGGTGGAGCCGTCCACCAGGGCGGCCTCTTCGGTATCGATCGGGATGCCGTCGATGAACCCTTTGATCATCCACACCGCGAACGGCATGACGATGGCCAAGTTCACGATGATGAGTCCGAGCCGCGTGTCCAGGATTCCGAAGTCGCGGAACATGATGAAGAACGGCAGCACGATGACGACCGCCGGCAGGAACTGGGTCGTCAGGATCATCACGAACAGGATGCGTTCGCCGAACAGGCGGAAGCGCGAAAAGCTGTAGGCTGCCATCGTCGCCAGCGGTATGGCGATCAGCACCGTCACGAAGGCGACGATGGTGCTGTTGAACAGCTTTTCGTGCAGGTCGTAGGGCGACTGGAAGACGGTCTGGAAGTTCTCCAGCGTCGGTGTGAAGAACAGCTTCAGCTGGTAGACGTCCACGTGGGTTTTGAAGGCCGCCGTCGCGATCCAGAAGATCGGGATCATCATGACGGCCGCCGCGATCAGGATCAGCGTGACCCGGATGCCTTCGAAGATTCTCGCCTTTTGCTTGTTGCTGATCGCCATGGCTCAGCCCCTGCGGAAGACGTAGCGGGTGTAGAAATAGGTCAGCACGATCATAGGCAGCACCATGATCCAGGCGACCGAGGCGGCATAGCCCATGTCGTAGTACTTGAAACCATTGAAATAGGCGTAATGCGCCAGGGTCTGGGTGGCGTTGCCCGGGCCGCCGTTGGTCAGCATGTAGATCTGGTCGAAGGTCTTGATCGAGAAGATCGACTTCAGGATGGTCACGATCGCCAGCACCGGCATCAGTTGGGGCAGGGTCACATCCCTGAACGCCGCCCAGGCCGACGCGCCGTCCACATAGGCCGCCTCGATGGTCTCCTTAGGCACCGCCGCGATGCCGCCGATCAGGACCAGGGTGATGAAGGGGATCCAGCCCCAGATGTCGGCCATGACGCAGACTGCGAAGGCCAGCGTCGGATCGGACAGCCACGACACCTCGGCCAGGGGCGGAATGAGCAGGCCGAAGAACGCGTCGAACAGCCCGAATTCCGGGTTGAACATGAAGCGGAAGGAGACGCCGACCAGCGCCGGGCTCATGGCGAAGGGCAGGATCAGCAGGGTGCGCACCGTCAGGCGAAGCCGGCCGCCTGGCGCCAGCAGCAACGCGATGCCCAGCGCGATCAGCGTCGTCAGCCCGACCGTCAGCACCGTATAGACGGCGGTGACGACGGTGGCGTTCCAGAACCCGGGCTCTTCGAAGATGGCCCAGCTATAGTTCTCGAAACCGATGAACGGCCCGGGCACGTTGGACCGTGAGAGTTTCCACGCACGGAAGCTCAGGATCAGCGACTGGATCAACGGCCAGATCGCGGTGGCGAAGACCACCACCACGGCAGGCAGCACCAGAATGTACTTCAGATGACGGTCGCGCATTGCGCCCCGTTTCCCGGCTGTCGTCGGTTGAAGGGAAGGCGGCCCCGCCTAGAACCGGCGGCGGGGCCGCCCCTACCGAGCGTGTCGACGCTTAGTAGTAACCCGCCCGTTTCAGGATCTTCTCGGACCGCTCCGCGGCTTCCGTCATCAACTCCCGCACGTCGCCCCCGGCGGCGGCCTCGGCGATGGCGGCTGACAACAGGTCGCCGATTTCCGGCCATTCGGGGATCTGCGGCATGATGTCGGATTCCTTCAGCGATTCCCACGCCGCCATCTGGATGTTGGCGTTGGCGGCGTTCACTTCCGGATCCTGCAGGTTCGCCTTGTGGGTGACCACGTTGTTGATGATGGTCTTGCCTGCGACCTCGCGCTGGGTGGCGTTGGCCTTGTCCATCGCGGGGTTCGACAGCCATTTCAGGAACTCCCAGGCCGCTTCCTGGTTCTTGGAGTATTTCGAAATGGAGAACGGCATCGAGATCGCATAGGTGACCGACCGGCCCTTGTAGGCGGGCAGGCCGGTGAAGGCGACCTGGTCCTCGTTCAACACCGAGGATTTCGGGTTGATCATCGAGGAATAGGCCCACCACCAGACCGGGATCATGGCCGACTTGCCCTGCATGAAGGACTGGCGGGCATCCTGCTCGACGAAGGACAGCGACGCCGGGTTTGTCACCTTCAGCGTGGTGTGAAGCGCAATGTAGTCTTCGGTCGCTTTCAGGCCTGCCTCGGAGGCCCAGGTCGGCTTCATGTTCTCGTCGAACACATCGGCGCCGGCCGACCACAGGTAGTTCAGCCAGATGAACAGGTTCTGGCGGTTGCCGTCATTATGGTAATAGAGCGCCAGCGGCTCGATGTCCTTGCCGGACGCCCGGATCTTCTCCGCGGCGGCGATCACGTCGTCCCAGCTTTTCGGCGCGGCAAGGCCCAGCTCTGCAAAGACGTCCTCGCGATAGAACATCAACATCGCATGGGCGCGCAGCGGGAAGCCCAGCGTCTTGTCCTGGAACATCGCCGATTTTGCGAATGCCGCGGGATAGCGCTCCATGGAAATCCCGTCCCGCGCCATCCAGTCGTCGATCGGGACCAGCCAGTGGGAGTTCGGCGGTCCCCAGGAATCCAGATAGTTGACCACGTCGAAATTGCCGTCGGCCGCGACGCCCACGGACGCGACTTTCTCCTGCAGCGCCGTGAACGGGATGAACGTCCAGTTCGTCTTAATGCCCGTCAGGTCGGTGAACTCCCCGTCCCGCAGCATCAGTCCGTCGAACTGCGGCGTGACGACGGAAAGGATATTCAGCTCGGTGCCCGCGTAGGGTTTTCCGGGCTTAAGATTGTAGGGCACGTCCTGGGCGACGGCGGGGCCGGCAAGACCGGCGGCAAGCGTCGCGCCAACGATGGCCGAAATGGCACCCCTTCTCGACAGCTTCATTGGTAACTCCTCCCCATTCGGTATGACAATCGGCCGTCATACCCGGCTCTCTTTGCATACGTATGCATACTGATTACCACCAAACGGCGAAAAGCGCAAGAACCTGCAGCTCCGGCGTCCGTTCGCCGCGTGTTTCGATGGTTTGAAATTGCTGCGTTCCTTTCATAGGGTAGGGGCGGGCGTGATCGGATGCGCGCAGTTGTTGATGAGGTAACCTGATTGGTGAAGTGCATGGTCAAAACATTCAGCGGCGCCGTGGCCGGAGCGGTTTTGTTGCTCTGTTTAACCGGCTTCGGCGCCTCGGCTGCAACGAACCCGTACGGCGTTGCGGTCATTATCGGCAACAAGAACTACGCGAACGGGCGGGTGCCGGAGGTGAGCTTCGCGCACCGGGATGCGGACGCCTTCAAGCGCTACGTGCTGGATGTCCTGGGCTACAGGCCCGAGAACATCGTCGACCTGCGCGATGCGACCCAGGCCCAGATGGAGACCGCGTTCGGAAACGAACGTAGCCATGAGGGCCAGCTGTGGAGCTATCTCGACCCCAAGGGCCGCTCGGACATCGTGGTCTATTATTCCGGGCATGGCGTGCCGGGTCTGAAGGACAGGCGCGGCTACCTGCTGCCGTCCAACGCGAACCCGGATACGGCCGAGATCAACGGTTATCCCATCGACCTCTTGTACGGCAATCTGGGCAAGCTTGAAGAGGCCCGGTCGATCCGTGTGTTTTTGGACGCCTGTTTTTCCGGCGACAGCCACCATGGCATGCTGGTGCGCTCGGCCAGCCCGGTCTTCGTGCAGGCGGAGGTCCCAAAAACGACTGGAAATCTGACGGTGCTGACCGCAGCCAGCGACGAACAGGTGGCAAGCTGGGACGAGACGGCCGAGCACGGACTATTCACACATCACCTTCTGGATGCGCTCTACGGCGAGGCCGATGCAAACGGCGACAGCCAAGTCACGGCAACCGAGGTCAAGGACTACCTGGACGGTACGATGACGGTTGCGGCACGGCGGACCTATCTGCGCCGGCAGGTCGCCAGCCTCAACGGAAGTGGCGAGACCGTCCTTGCGGTCGCGACCGGAGAGGTGACGCGGACACGCAGTTCGTCCCGGCAACGGACAGCGGCAGGTACGCCGGCTGCCGGCGGGCAGGGAGAAAGCGTCGAAGCGACGCTGGGCCTGTCCCGGGCGGAAAGGATCGCCATCCAAAAGGGGCTCAATGCGCTGGATCTGAATGCGGGCCCGGCGGATGGGATGTTCGGCCCGAAAAGCCGCGACGCAATCAAGGCCTGGCAACAGGCGAAAGGCTTTCCGGCCACGGGCTATCTGGATGCCGATCAGGCAGAAGCCCTGGTTTCGACGGGGCAAGACGTTGCCGTCCTCACGCCGCAACCCGCATCCACCCCTGCGTCGGTCATCGACGATGCAGTCTTGATGGGCGCCTGGTCGGTCGATTGGAAAGGGGCGAACCATCACTATACCGGGACCATGCAGGTGGACCAGCGTCTGGGGGACAACCGCTTTCACGGTGTGGTCACCGTCAAGTGGAACGAGGGAAAGGAATCCGTCACCCAGCAAGCCACCATCGAGGTTTCGGGCAACGAGGTCACCATCAACTGCTACGACCCCGACAGGGGCTGGAACCCAGATAACTTCTTCGTGACGCTTGCCGGCGACCGCATGGAAGGTCATTCGGTCGACGACAGCGGCCAGCGTGGCAGCAGCATCGTTTTTACACGATAGCTGTGCAGGAGACTTCTTCGCCTCGACCGGTCGGGCGTGGCGCTTTCCTGGTCCTGATCTACGGGAACGCGTTTGCGACGGGCGCCATCGTGATGGCGTTCGAGATGCTGGGCAGCCGGTATCTCAACCCCTATTTCGGCAGCGGCATTTATACCTGGGCCGCCCTGATCGCCACCATACTGCTGGCACTGGCCGTCGGTTATTTCCTGGGCGGCTGGTTGGCGGACCGCTGGCCGCGGGCCGAGGCCTTAGGCGGGCTGATCCTTTTGGCGTCCGTCTACCTGCTGGCGGTTCCCCTCTTTGTTTCAGGCTTGTTCGAGCTGGTTTTTGACCTGATCGAAGACGTTCGGCTGGGCAGCCTGATCGGGGCCGTTGCCCTGACCCTGATTCCGGTCTCCCTGTTGGGGGTCTATTCGCCCTTTGCGATCCGCCTGACGCTGCAGGCAACAGACCATTCCGGACGCGTGGCGGGGCGCATCTACGGCGTGTCGACACTGGGCAGCATTTTCGGCACGCTGGGGACCACGTTTTTCCTGATCCCGGCAATCGGCACGGCGGCGATCACCGCGTGGTTGGGTGGGATAGGCATTGTCTGCGCGCTCACGTTCTTCGCAGCGAGACCCTTGGTCGCCGCCGCCGTATCGGAGCGCAGAACGACCGCGGCGCTGGTCCTACTGCTTTTGGCGCTCGCGGCGTCGGGCGCGCCGGCAGAGGCGTCCCAACGCCTGTCGGCCAGGCAGTTGTTGGAGATGCCGGACGGCCTGCTGCAGGAGATCGAATCGGAATATAACAATATCTACGTGCGCAAGGCCGGAACGTTGTTGAAGATGTCGTTCCGGCGATACGGGAACGACTATACCGAGTCCGTTCTAGATCTATTGGACAAAGACAATCTGGCCGTCCCCTACACGCGCCTGATGACCGTGGGCGTGGCCTTCGCGGAACGGCCCAGGTCGCTTTTGATGATCGGTTTAGGCGGCGGCTCAACGAGTTCCTACTTGGTCCGTCACATGCCCGGCCTCAGTGCTGATGTGGTCGAACTGGACCCCGGCGTAATCGCCGCCGCCGACCGTTATTTCGGCATTCGCGAGACCGACCGCTACAAGGTCCACGAAAGCGACGGCCGAGTGTTTCTGCTGCGCAACAAAGCGACCCACGACGTCATCATGGTTGATGCGTTCCGCGGGGGGTACGTCCCGTTCCACATGCTGACCCGGGAATTCTACGAACTGGTCGCCAAGCGGCTTGCGCCAGGCGGCGTTGCGGTCTTCAACGTGCAAACGGGTACCCGGCTGTTTCGGGCGACCGTTGCGACTTTGAAGTCGGTCTTTCCGACCGTGATCGGCTTTGGCAAGCCGAACCTGTCCGGCAACGTCGTCGTCGTCGCGTCGCTGCAGACTTCGATCGGTATAGGGGCGGTGGCTCAACGGGCGCGGGCCCTGCAGGACGCCAGCAGGTTCCGATACGACCTGACGCAGCTCGTGCGGGAGGCCATCGACCTGGATCGGGTGCCCGGCGACACCGTACTGACGGACGATTTCGCTCCGGCGAACCTCTACGAGGCCATCGAAGTCGAAAATGCGAAGAAGTGGTGACGCTGAGAGCGCTTCACAGTTGCGATAATTCGAATGTATTATGGTGATGACTTGGTGAGGAGCTAGAACTAGCTGCGGTCGACACCGTTCCAATCGCCGAACAACAGATGCAGATGCCGGACAAGAAGTTCGATTACGACGTTCTCCACGAAAGCGCGAGTCAGGCCGAAGCCTTCCTTAAGGCGTTGGCAAACCGCAACCGTCTCCTGATCCTGTGTCATCTGGTTGAGGGCGAACGGACCGTGGGCCAACTGGAAGAGGCCCTGAGCCTGCGCCAACCGACCCTGTCGCAACAGCTTGCCCGGCTGCGGGATGACGGCATGGTCACGACCCGGCGGGAATCGAAGAACATCTATTATTCGATCGCCAGTCCCGAAGCTGAAGACATCATCGGGCGGCTGTACGAGCTTTTCTGCGGTCCCCGCGCACGCGGCGGCGAATAGAGCGCTGGCGATCAGCGGCCTTTGTCCGTGGCGTAAGACTTCACGAAAACGTCGACCGTCGATCCGATGATCTCATTCATTTCGGATTCGGAAACCACCTGACCGCTGAACACCACCGGCCAGAAGGCCTGCGCCTTGATCATGCCCAGGAACTGCTCCGCCGCGCGATCCGGTTCATCGGTTGCGATCGCGCCGTTGGCCTGGGCCGCCTCCATGAACTCGCGGAAGATCGAGATCTTTTCCATGCGCGCGTTCATCTCCGCCGCAAGCGCCGGGTCGCGCATGGTTTCGCCGATGGCCATGCGGGCAAGGCGCATGAACGAGGCCGACGTCAGCAGTTTGCCCTCCGTCCAGCCCAGCGCATGCAGTTGCGACGCCAGCGGCGCGGATGGGTCGTAATCGAGCGTCAGCGCGGCGTCCGCCTCGGCGCCCATGATGTCCAGGATGGCGCGGAACAGCGCCTCCTTGCTGTCGAAATGGTTATAGACGGTTCGTTTCGAGACGTTCGCGCGCGCCGCAACGCGGTCCATGCTGGTGCCGGCAAAGCCGTTTTCCTGGAACTCCGCAACCGCGGCGTCGAGGATCTGATTGCGCTTGTCGTCGATCATTGTTTTTTCCGCCCAACCGGTTGGCGGCCTTTGCGCGCAACCTATATAGACCAGGATGTGAAGTAAACTGCCCAGTTTACATCTGCCGGAACAGCGTTATACTACACCGTGTAGTTTACCCCATCAAGGTGCCGATACCCCCATCAACCCCTTGGACGCAGGGAGGTTAGAGACTTCATGTCCATGACCCTGAAGATCAACGGCCAGGACCGGACGGTCGAGGCCGAGCCCGGAACGCCCCTTTTGTGGGTGATCCGAGACGAACTGGACCTAACCGGGACCAAGTTCGGGTGCGGCGTCGCCTCGTGCGGCGCCTGCACGGTTCATATCGATGGCGAGCCCACCCGGTCTTGCCAAACCATGGTCGAAGACGTCGCGGGTGCCGACGTCACGACGATCGAAGGCCTCAAAGGTCCGGTGGCGACCGCGGTTCAGGCCGCCTGGCGCGACCTGGACGTGGTGCAGTGCGGCTATTGCCAGTCCGGCCAGATTATGTCCGCGATCGGCCTGCTGAGCGAAACGCCGAAGCCGAGCGACGCGGACATCGACGCCTATATGAGCGGCAATGCCTGCCGGTGCGCGACCTATCACCGGATCCGGGCGGCAATCCATTATGCCGCGCGCCAGCTGGAGGCCTGATCCATGACACTTCAAACCTCACGACGCGCCTTCCTGCAAGGCGCTGCGGCCAGCGGCGCCATCCTGCTGGTCGGTTTCGACCCGAAAGGCGTTCTTGCGGCCGGTTCCGCAGGCGCGCAACTGAATCCCTTCGTCAAGATCGGTGCGGACGGTTCGGTGTCCGTCGTCATCAAGCATTTCGAGATGGGGCAGGGCACGACCACCGGCCTTGCGACGCTGGTTGCCGAAGAGATCGACGCCGACTGGGATAGCCTTCAGGTCGAATTCGCGCCGGCCGACAACGGGCGCTACGCCAATCTTTTCCTGGGCGGCCAGGGAACCGGGGGCTCCACGGCGATCGCCAACTCCTTCATGCAGTATCGCCAGGCGGGCGCCGCTGCGCGGGAACTGCTGGTGAAGGCCGCGGCGGAGACCTGGGGCGTTTCGCCTGACGCGGTCACCATCGAGAATGGCCTGTTGAAAGCGGGCAACCGCACCGCGCATTTCGGCGAGGTCGCAGCGCATGCAGCGACCCTGACGCCCCCGGCCGAGCCCATGGTCAAGTCTTCCGACCGGTTTCGGTTGATCGGCAAGGCGGACCTGCCGCGGAAGGACAGCAGCGCCAAGACCGACGGATCCGCGAAGTTCGCCATGGATCTGAAGTTGCCGGGGATGCTGACCGTCACCGTGCTGCGGTCGCCGAAATTCGGCGGCACGCTTGCGTCTTTCGACGCGTCCGGCGCCGCTTCGGTAAAGGGTTTCGTCGATGCGAAGGCTCTGCCGAACGGCGGCGGCGTCGTTGTCTACGCCAGCTCGACCTGGGCAGCAATCCAGGCGCGCGACGCGATCGAGGCGACGTGGGATTTCGCTGCGGCGGAAACCCGCAGCACGCCAGAACTGATCGCGCATCACACCGGGCTGTTGGACAACCCCACCTACCAAGTGCGCGCGGGCGGCGACTTCGGGGCCACGGCGACGGCGATCGAAATGGCCGAGAAAGTCGTGGAAGCCGAGTTCGTGCTTCCCAATCTGGCCCATGCGCCGATGGAGACTTTGAACTGCCTCATCGAACCGACCGCCGACGGCGTTCGGGTCCATGACGGCTGTCAGTTCCCGGCTATCGCCCAGCCCACGGTCGCCGCCATTCTGGGGCTGAAGCCCGAGCAGGTGGAAATCAACACCGTCTATGCCGGTGGGTCGTTCGGGCGCCGCGCCACGCCAACGGCCGATTACCATACGGAGGCGGCGATGGCCTTCGACATGATGGGCCGTGCGACCCCGATCAAGCTGGTCTGGACCCGCGAGGACGACATTCGCGGCGGCTACTACCGGCCGATGGCGGCGCACCGCGCCAAGATCGGTATCGGCGCCGACGGCAAGATCGTCGGGTGGGACCACCGGATCGCGGTCAAGTCGATCCTGAAGGGCACACCGTTCGAAAGCATGCTGGTGAAAGACGGGATCGATCACGTCTCCATCGAAGGGATCAGCGACACCCATTACGGCATTCCCGCCATGGCGGTTGGCCTGTCTGACGCGCAGTCGGCGGTTCCGGTCTTGTGGTGGCGGGCGGTCGGCCACACCCACACGGCCTATGCGATGGAGGTCCTGCTGGATATGGCGGCGGAAGCCGCCGGCGCGGATCCCGTGGCGTTCAGGCTCGATCTGCTGTCAGGCGGCGACAAGGACCAGCAGCGGCTGGCCGGCGCGTTGAAGCTGGCGGCGGAGAAGGCCGGCTGGGGCGGCCCGGTTGCGGCCGGGCGCGGCCGCGGCATCGCCGTCCACAAGTCCTTCAACAGCTACGTGGCGGAGGTTGCCGAAGTGTCCGTCGACGGCGACGGCGCGGTGAAGATCGAAAAGATCACCTGCGCCGTCGATTGCGGCGTCGCCGTCAACCCCGACGTCATCAAGGCGCAGATGGAAGGCGGCATCGGCTACGGTCTGGGCGCGGTCATGCGCAACCAGATCACCATGACCGATGGCGAGGTCGATCAGGCAAACTTCCCCGACTATGAGCCGCTCAGGATCTCCGACATGCCGGATATCGAGGTCCATATCGTTGCCTCGTCAGAGGCCCCCACGGGCGTCGGCGAGCCCGGCACGCCGCCGTCGGGTCCGGCGCTGGCCAACGCCATCTACGCAGCGACCGGCAAGCGGGTCACCCGCCTGCCGATGAGCGAGTCGGGGATCGCGTTCGCATAAGTCCCGGCCGAGACCAAGTCGGCAAGTTGGCGCCCGTCGCTGTCGCGGCGGGCGCTTTTTTTGCCTGACCGGCCTTCAGGTGCCCGGAAATCTGCGGTGTTTTCAGAGCCTGTACAAAATGTCGCAGGCTCCGAATGTAAAGCGGATCCTAACCGCTGATCCGTAAGCTCTGTCTTTCGAACGGCGCAGAAGGCAGACGGGCACGTCTGCACTTCGGCGTATGAGAGAGAACGAGGCGCGAAAAACCGCGCCCAAACGGGGCTCCAGGTCCATCGAGGTGGTTATGTCCATTCGGCAGAAAATGCTCGGGTGCCTGTTCGGCATTCTGGTGGTCTTTTCCGTGGCAATCAGTTTTGCAGTCTACTCGCTGAACGCGGAGACGCGAGCGCTGGGCAAAGCCCAGACCGACGTCGAGACATCTTTCTCGCAGATCGTGCCGTTGAACCTTCTGGTGAAGGACATCCGCTTTCACGTCGTCCAGGTGCAGCAATGGTTGACGGACATCTCCGCAACGCGCGGGCTGGACGGCCTGAACGATGGATTTGACGAGGCCAAGGCACATCGCGCCGCGTTCGAAGCGGCGGTTGCGCAGGCTAAGCAACTGGCCACGACGCTAGAGCTCACCGACATTCTCGAGGCCCTGAACTCCGCGGAAGCTGCGATGCCGGCCTACTTCCAGCAGGGCGAAACCATGGCTAACGCCTATATCGAAGGCGGCGCCACGGCGGGCAACCAACTGATGGGCGCCTTCGACGAGGCGGCGGGCACCATGGGCGACGCCGTCGATAACCTGAGCGAGCGGATCGAAAAACTGGCGTCCGACAACGCCGCTGCGGTCACGGCCGACATGGCCCGAAGCCGCGAGACAACCTCCGGAGTGGTCATGGGCGTTATGGCGACGACCGTCATTGCCCTGGGTCTTGCGGTCGTGCTGGGCATTTACCTGTTCCGTGTCATCCGCGAGCCGATCGAGAAGTTGCTCGCCGATCTGGCGACGATCGCCGATAGGGAAAACGATGCCGAGCTGCTTCTGACCGCAGAGCGCCGGGACGAGTTCGGTCCGGTCGGACAATCCCTGCACGCCTTGCGGGGAGATCTGGCCGAGGCCGACCGCCTTGCCGCACACCAAAAGGAAATCGAGGAAAACAGCAGACGCGAGCGCCAGGAAGCCATGAACGGGCTTGCGGTGGCGTTTGAATCCAGCGTCGGCGGCGTCATGAGCAAGGTGGGCGCGGCGGCCGATGCGCTGAAGGGCTCGTCGTCGATCATGTCCGCCGCGACGGATCAGGCCGGGCAGCAATGCGCCTCGGCCGCGTCGGCGGCCGAACAGGCGGCCAACAACGTCCAGACCGTCGCGTCTGCGGCTGAAGAGCTGTCCAGCTCGATTCGCGAGATCAGCCAGCAGGTGACGAATTCCACGCAGATCGCGTCGGCTGCTGTGGACGAGGTGCAGCAGACGACGGAAATGGTGAGCGGTTTGACAGACGCTGCGCAGCGGGTCGGCGAGGTGGTGAACATGATTACCGACATCGCCGAACAGACCAATCTTCTGGCGTTGAATGCGACAATCGAAGCAGCACGAGCGGGTGAGGCCGGCAAGGGCTTTGCCGTGGTTGCCTCGGAGGTCAAGAACCTGGCGAACCAGACGGCCAAGGCCACCGACGAGATCGGCCAGCAGATCACGGGTATTCAGTCCGCAACCGAGGATTCCGCCACGGCGATTGCCGGAATTAGGGATACCATCGGCAAGATGAACGAGATCACGTCTTCGGTTGCTGCGGCGGTTGAAGAACAGGGCGCGGCCACTGCCGAAATTGCGCGAAACGTAGAGGAGGCGTCCGCGGGTACCCAGGAGGTCTCTTCGAACCTCCAGGCGGTCACAGGCGCCATCAATGAGACATCGCAGGCCTCCCGTCGCGTGGAGGAAGCCTCGCAGGAATTGAACGCGGAATCTGAAACGTTGGAAACCGAAGTGACCAACTTCCTTTGCGAGGTGAGGGGCGGATAGGCGAGACCTCTCTGGCCCGTCTGATGACGCGCATGGCCGAACACCAGTTCAAGTAAGCGCCGTGGTTGAAATCGCTCAGGACCTGGTGAGCCGGTACCTGATGTAGGGTTCCGCGCATTCGAGATCCCGGCTGACTTCCTGCCAACCGGCGGCCTCGTAGAAACGCTGTGCTGCGGTGTTGCCGACCCGGCACTTCAGGTCGGCTGAGGCACCGGCCGCGCGCACGACTGCGTCCATCAGTGCCGTGCCGATGCCGCGTCCGCGCCACCGCGCCTCGACCATCAGAAAATGGAGAAACGGGCCGGATGGCCACAGCGATGCAAGGCCAACGATCTGGGCGCCGACTTGCGCGACCCAGAGGCATTCCCCGGCGGTGTGCCCGGCGAAGGTGGCCGCCGCATAGGTCGCCGGGTCGTCCTCGGGAAAGGTTTCGTGCATCACCCGCTGGAAGAGGGCGGCGCAGGCGGGCAGGTCTGCCGCGGTGTAGGGGCGGATCGAAAACGACGGAGTCATGGCGCGTTCACGCCGGCGCGTCGAAATGCAAGGCCAGCCACACGGTCGGTACGTCCGGGTCGGTCCAGGTGACCCGATGGCGCGCATGTGCCGGGATCAGGACATGATCGCCGGGCACCAGCGGCCGGGGTGCGGCTTCGCCTTCGAACAGAAGCTGCGCACCGCCCTGCAGCAACACGACCCACTCGTCCCGGTCCTGGTCGTACCATTCGCCTTCGGGCGTGGTCTGGCCGGTGGAGACGATCCGTTCCAGCGTGAGGCCGGGGGTTTTAAGGAGGGTTTCGAAGCGTTCGTCTTTGAGCGACGCGGGGAGGTCGCGAAGGAGGTTGCCTGCCATCATAGCGCCGCCAGCCTAGGCGGTTCGTTCGCACACCGGAACCCCCTCATCCGGCCCTTCAGGCCACCTTCTCCCCCCTGGGGAGAAGGGAACAAGAAAGCCCCTCTCCCTTGGAGGGAGAGGGGTTGGGGTGAGGGTGTTCGGGCGTCTATGCAGCCGTGCGCGCCTTCCACTTCTTGTAGGCCACCGGCAGCAGCGACAGGACCGACAGCCCGACCAGGGCGGTGATGACCTGGGGGGTCAGCACGCCGGTCGCGGAGAAGCCTTCCATGGAATCGAACACGCTGCCCAGGCCCGCGCCCACCGACGCGAAGACGAAGGCGCCGGGAATGATCCCGATGAAGGTGCCGATCACGTAGGTGCGCAACGGCACGCCCAGGAACGCCGGCACCAGGTTGACCACGAAGAAGGGAAACAGCGGGATCAGGCGCAGCACCAACAGGTAGCTCAGCGCGTTTTCCTGGAACCCTTTCTCCATCTTTCGCAGCGACGGGCCCGCCTTCGCGCGCAACGCATCCCCGAAGGCAGTCTTGGCGATCAGAAAGACGATGGTCGCGCCGATCGTGGCGCCGATTACCACCCAGGCGGTGCCCAGGATGCTGTTGAACAGGAAACCACCGGCCACCGACAGCACGGTGCCGCCCGGCAGAGACAGCGCGGTCGCCGTGGCATAGAGGCCGACGAAGGCGGCGATGGCCAGCACGCCGTATGAACTGACGAAGCCGGTCAGCACGGCGCGATGCTCCTGCAGCGCCTCGAAGGTGAGGTATTCGTTCAGCCCCAGCCCGAAGAAGGCGGCGGCGAGGCCGGCCAGGACCAGGATCGGAAGCAGCCGCTTGAACAGGCTTTTGCGGCCGGCGGGTGCGGAAGCGTCCGCAGTCTGGGTCAGGTCGCTCATGGGTGTCTCTCCGTTCAAGAGGCGAGTTTCAGGGAAGACGCTGCAACAGCCCGACCAGCTTGCGCGTGCGCGCGCCGAACAGGGCAGGCGTGAAGTAGGATCCGGCCACGCGCTTGCTGACCTCTCCCAGGGTCGGGTAGGGCGCGATGAAGCTGGCCATGGCGCCGATCTTCATCTTCTGGCTGATCGCCAGGATCCAGGGCATCAACAGCTCGCCCGCATGGGGGCCTGCGATGCTGACGCCCAGGATGCGGCCGCCCTTGGCGACCACCACCTTGATCAAACCGTCGGTTTCCCGTTCGGCCTGGGCCCGGTCATTCCCGTCGAAGGACCAGCGCAGAACTGTGATCTTGTCGCCGAACTTGTCGCGCGCGGCGGCTTCGGTCAGGCCCACATGGGCGATTTCCGGGTCGGTATAGGTGACCCAGGGCACGGCGTCGTAATTGACCTTGGCCGGCAGGCGGAACAGCGCGTTGCGGATGACGATGCCCGCGTGATAGCCGGCCATGTGGGTGAACTGGTAGCCGCCGGCCACGTCGCCGATCGCGAAGACCCGCTTGTTGCTGGTGCGCAGCCGGTCGTCGACCGTGATCCCTTTGGGCGAGGATTCGATCCCGGCCTTTTCCAGGTCCAGACCGTCCACGTTGGGGCGCCGCCCCGCTGCGACCAGCAGGTGGGAACCGGTCAGGATGCTGGTCTCGCCGCCGGCATCGATGGTGACGCTGATGCCGTTTCCGGTCTTCGCGACTTTTACGATCTTGACGCCTTCCAACATGTCGATGCCTTCTTCGGCCAGGCGGTCGCGCACAATCTCGGTCACGTCCGGATCGTCCTTGCCCAGGATCTTGAACATCTCAACCAGGGTTACCCGGGATCCAAGCCGACGGTGCGCCTGGGCCAGTTCGGCTCCGATCGGACCGCCGCCGATGACGATCAGATGGTCGGGCTTGTCGCGCAGGTCGAAGACGGTCTCATTGGTGAAGTAAGGCACGTCTTTCAGGCCGGGGATCGGCGGGTGGGCGGCCGACGAGCCGGTGGCGACGACGAACCGTTTGGCGCGGATGCGGGTGCCGTTCACCTCGACCTCGCGCGGACCGGTGAAGCGGGCCGCGCCCTGGATGACATGGACGCCCAAGTCTTCGAACCGCTCGACGGAATCGTGGGGTGCGATGGCGCCGATGACGCCGTGCACATGGTCGTTGACCGCGGCGAAGTCGATCTCCGGTTCGTGGCCGTTAACGCCGAACCGGCCCGACGTGCGGGCGTTGGCTGCGGCGTGGCCGGCGGCGATCAACGCTTTGGACGGGACGCAGCCGTAATTCAGGCAGTCTCCGCCCATCTTGCCCTTCTCGATCAGCACCGTCTTCGCGCCCATCTGGACTGCGCCCGCGGCGACCGACAGGCCGCCCGATCCGGCGCCGATGACACAGATATCCGTTTGCACAAGCTCGCTCATCGTCCCGTTCTCCATGTTCGGGGTATGCGGGGGACGGGCGCGGCTGTCGCGCCCGTCCCGGCGGATCAGCCTTTGACCACGATCTTGTAGTCGGGGGTGGGGTTCAGCGGGCAGGAATAGACGTATTCGCCCTCCACCAGCTCGATCACGTAGTCCTTGGTCGCGCCGGTCGTGAGGCCGCCGCCCGAGACGCTGGGCAGGGTGGCGCGGGAGACGAGGCCATCGCCCCGCAGCCAGAAGCCCAGCGGGTAGGACACGTTCTCGTTCGTGACGCGAAAGACGTACTTGCCGGGCTTCAGCTCCAGGGTCTTGGACCTGGCAAGGCGCTCGTCGCCGGAGGTCTTGTTGATCGCCTCGCAGTCGGCCTTGCTGGCCGAGGAATAGCCATGGTCCATGCCCTCGGCCTCGACGAACTGGCAGGCGGTCTGGGTCAGCGTGATGACCGTGGGGTCGGCCGCCTGGGCGGTGCCGGCGAAAGCCGCGGCGATGCCGGCGGCGACGAGGGTGGTCTTGAAAGCGGTCTTGGTCAGCATCAATTGGTCTCCGTCAGGTTGGGTCTTGCTCGTGCTTTGGGAGATGTGGATGGGCATGTCCCGTTTGAAATATCGATGAGCTTCTGTTTCGATAGCCGTGCGCTATAGAGATGGTGAAAAACCCAAAGAAATCAGCACTCTTCACGCGATTTGACGGCTTCGTGATAGCCGGTGAGCATCAGGCAGAGGGGCCCGCCCATGGAAATGCACCAGCTGCGCTACTTTCTGGCGGTCTGCGAGACCATGAATTTCACCCGCGCGGCGGAACGCTGCCATGTGGCGCAGCCGTCCCTGACCCGGGCGATCCAGAAACTGGAGGAAGAACTGGGCGGGCCGCTGTTCCGGCGGGAACGCAGCCGGACCCATCTCACCGACCTGGGGAGGCTGATGCAGCCGCACATCCAGGCCGCCTACGACGCCACGGTCACCGCGCGGGCCGAGGCGGAGAGCTACCGCACCCTGGAGCGGGCGCCGATCCGGCTGGGCGTGATGAGCACCATCGGGCCGACCCGCCTGGTCGATTTCTTCGCCCGGGTCCGGCGCGAGATCCCGTCCCTGGACCTGGACCTGCGGGAAGCCGCCGGCACGACGCTGCTGGACTCGCTGATGAACGGCGACCTGGACATCGCCCTGATCGGGCTGCCGTCCTATCCTGACCGGGTCGACGCCATGGCCCTGTTCGAGGAAATGCCGGCCGTGCCGGTGTCGGAACTGGCGGGCGAACCCTACCTGAAGCGCCTGCATTGCGAGTTCATGGACCATTTCGAGGCGCTCGGCGGGACGGCGGATCTGGACGTCAGCCTGCGTTATTCCAGCGAGCGGGAGGACTGGGTGCAGGCGATGGTCCTGGCCGGGATGGGCTCGGCGATCATGCCCGAATACCTGCCGGCGATCCCGGGCATCGCGACCCGGGTGCTGGTCGAGCCGGAGGTCAGCCGCACGGTCAGCCTGGCCTCAGTCGCTGGGCGGCGGTTCTCGCCGGCGGTGGCCGCCTTCGTTAACGCCGCCCGTCACTTTGCCTGGGAAGGCTAGGGTCCCGGCGGGTCCGGCTGGTGAAGGGCGTTAAGGTTAACTCCTTCATATATCTATGTTTTTCTGCCAAGTTTGCGAATTCGAAATCTTGATGAAGGATACTCGCCCCGAGAGAAGAGACGAGCTGCGAAGCAGCCGGAGAGTTTAGGAGGCCACGGTGTGAAGGGGCGGAGACCCCGTGACGCACCGGGTACGGGGTGGAATGGTTCACATCAGACGAGAACGGCCCAGCCAGAGACTGCATCATCGTGTGACGGCGCCTCTGCGCGTCGATATCGGGGATCGGTTCTTTGACGCGGTCGACTGGAGCCTGACCGGCTTCGGCATCGACGACTATGACGGCCCGGAAATGCCGGGCGAGATCCTGTCTTGCACACTTCATCTCCCGTTCCAGGGCTTCGGCATTTCCTTCGCCTGCGACGTGACCATGGTCCGGCGCACCGAGACCGGCAACGTTGGATTCACCTTTAACGAGCTCGGCGAGCGCGAAACCGAGATCATGCGCCACTTCGTGGACGACTTGCTGCGCGGCGCGATGGTCAGCGCGGCGGACACGATATTGCGCATCGACACACCCGTCACGCCGGTGCCTTTGACATCCGACAAGGACGCCGGCGGCGACAAACCCCTGCGCCGCTGGACGGCGAAGGCGCTACTGATGAGCACCTTCTATTCCGTCGCGGGACTGGCCGTAATCGGCTACGCGATTCTGGCGCTCTACGCGAACTTCTGGCGCCTGGAGATCGAGACCGCCGTGGTCAGTGCGCCGGTGCAGGAGATCATTGCTTCGGCTGATGGTCGCCTGACGGCCCCATCGGCGGAGGTGGGGACCCTTGTATCGGCCGAAGCAACGCTGTTCGGGGTCGAGGATGCCGGGTTCCGGGAGACGGTCGAACGGGCGGAAATCGCGGTGGAGCGAGCCGTTGCCGAACTTGCTGCGAAGCGCCTTGAACACGCCGCGGAACGTGCGCGTCTTAACGACTACCAGGACATCGCCCTGCGCCAGCTGCAACAGTCGGAAGTGACGGTTCGCTCGCTGGAAGAGCAGATCGCCCTGATCGAAGATGAAATGAAACGTGCGGCAGCGCCCGGCCGCGACGGCGGCGGTCGGTCCTTGACCTCTCTGCCACGCCAGCATGCCGCCCTGGTGGGTGAACTCGGTCGTGCGCGACTTCTGCTGGAAGAGCGGAACCGCCTCGTCCGCAGTTTCCAGGACGGTCGGTACTTCAATAACGACAATGTCGAAGGTCGTCTGAACGAGCTGGCGGCAACCGTCACACTGTACGAGAGCCGGGTCGAACTGGCAGAAGCTGAACTTGAGGCTTTGCGCCGACGCCAGAGGAGCCTCACGATCGTCGCGCCGACAGCCGGCAGGCTGCTGCAGGTGATGCAAGCGAATGGTGGCTATGTACGCCGCGGCGACCAGGTCGCCTTGTTCGAACGGGACGAGGCGCGGGAGATCCAGGCCTTCTTGACCCAGGAAGAGGTTCTCGAAGTCGGCCTGGACGATCCGGCGACCGTTTATTTCCCTTCGCTTGACGAACGCGTTCGTGCGGTTGTCGTCGCAATCGACCGAACGACCGGCTTCGTCGACGAGATGGATGCGCAGTACACCTGGCGTGGGCCGCGGGACCGGTCGGCGGTGGTGACCCTGGCTTTCGTCGAGCTGGATGCCGGAACCGTGCGGCGCCGCTTTCCGGCGGGTCTGCCGGCGACCGTCATCTTCGAGCGTCGCATCACGGACGAACTCACCAGCGGCCTGGCCGAGCGGATGACGGAACCCGTCATTCGGGTCAAGTTCCCCGAACGCAAGGGCGCGAGGGGCAAGGAGATATGACCTTGGCCGCTGCCGGACGCGACGTTCCGGCTTCGCTGGTCGACGATCCGTCGAAGCCGGTGCCCTGGCGGGAGAAGTGGTCCCTGCCGGTCATTTTGAAGATCGTGCTTTATCTGGCGCTCTGCTTCATCGCGGTCGATCTGCTGCCCAACACGATCTGGGATCCGGAACTCCGGCATGTGACGCTGTTGATCGGGGCGCTGGGGATCTGGCGTTACCTCTGGTGGTCGACCCATGCGGTCCGCGCCACGATCTACGGCAAGCTGGTCTTTCCCCGCCTGCGCCGCCGCGGCCTGGCAAGCCGGGGCGCGGCCACGGCACGTGCACTTCATGATGACGACCCATCACGAGGACCGCCCGGTCACGGAGGCGGTGATGGAAAGCATCTGCGCCCAACTGCGCGACATGGGCGTTCCCGGCAGCATCTGGCTCGGCTCGTCGAACCTGGAAGACGAGCGCATCATCGAGGACTACCTGCGACTGAACGCCGGCGATCTCGATCTCACCTATACGATGGTGCGCCAGAACCAGCCCGGCAAACGCCTGGCGATCGGGCTGGTGCTGCGGGCCATGAGCCGTGGCGGCGTGCGGCCGGAAGACGTCGTTGTCTTCATGGACGGCGATTCCGTCCTGGGCGAGGGGTGCGTGCGCAAGTGCGTTTCCGTGTTCCATGCCGATCCGGACGTGCGGGCGGTCACGACCGACGAAGAGGTCGTCTGTTTCGGCCCCCGCTGGGTCCAAAACTGGCTGGCCCTGCGTTTCACCCAGCGTCGGATCGCCATGCAGAGCCACAGTCTGTCGGGCAAGGTGCTGACCCTGACCGGTCGCATGTCGGTCTTCCGGGCCAACCACCTGCTGGATCTGCGTTTCATCCGCCTTTTGGAAGCGGACCACCTGAACCACTGGCTGTGGGGCGATTTCCGGTTCCTGTCGGGCGACGACAAGAGCACCTGGTATTACATGCTGACGATCGGGGCGAAGATGCTCTACGTGCCCGACGCCATGGTCTACACGGTCGAGCATGTATCCGGCTCGGGCATCGCCCGCATGGTTCAGAACTTCCGCCGCTGGTCCGGCAACATGCTGCGCAACGGCGCCCGGGCGATCGCGCTGGGACCGCGCCGGGTCGGTTTCTTCATTTGGTGGTGCCTGATCGACCAGCGGATCGCCATGTGGACCATGTTGGTCAGTCCGATCATGGCGATCATGGCGGGCACGTTGCACACCGCCAGCTATTTCGTCTCGTATTTCATTTGGATCGCCATTTCCCGAATGATGCTGTGCCTGGCCATGTACGGCTACAGCCGGCGGGTTTCGCTGTCCTATCCGTTCATTCTGTATCTCAACCAGCTGATCAACGCGGCCGTGAAGGTCTATTGCCTGTTCCGCTTGTCGAAGCAGCGCTGGACCAACCGGGGCGACCAGGCCGCCGGCTACGAAGTCGGCTGGGGTCAGCGGATCCGCGAAGCAATGGCATCATACCTGACCGTGCTTTACGTCTCGTGCCTGTGCCTCGCGATCGTCAGCTATACGCGGTTGATCGAGCTGCCCTCGCTGAACATGGCGATGTCGCTGCTGGCCGGCTGATGGCAGGGCCCGTCGACCGGACGAGTCACAGCCGGTCGATATTCATCAAAAGCGAGGCGTTGGAGAGCCGGTCCAGCAGCCCCGGCATGGATTTGCCGACGATGATGAGATCAGCATTGCTGGCGGCCGCCTCCACGTCGTCGGTCATCAGGGAAGACAGGTGGGGCAGATGGGATTTCGCGAAACACAGGTTGGTCCCGGTCAGTTCGTCCGTCCGGAGGTCGGGATCGTAGATCGTCAATTGGTATCCCTTGCCCAGCAGATTCTCGGCCAGGTCCACCAACGGGCTTTCGCGAAGGTCGTCGGTATCGGTCTTGAAGGTCAGGCCCAGCAACAGCACGCGCCCGCCTGTCGGCACCTGCGCGATGGCGCCTTGCGCCAGGAAATCCTTGTGCGCCCCGTTGCTGTTCAGGATGCTCTCGACCACCGGTGCGCTGACGCCGTTGTCCCTGAAGCAGGCGGTTAGCGCGCGCACATCCTTGGGCAGGCACGAGCCGCCGAACGCTCCGCCGGGACGCAGATAATAGGGGGAGATGTTCAGTTTCCTGTCGGACACGAAGATGTCGGCGACCGCCTGGGGCGGGATTTCCAGCACGCGGGCGAGGCGTCCCAGTTCGTTGGCGAACGCGACCTTCAGCGCATGGAAGCTGTTGTCGGCATATTTGGCCATCTCCGCGACTGCGATGGGCGTTTTGAAGACGGGTGCCTCGATATTGCCGTACATCACCCGCAGGCGCCGGCCGCACCCGGGCACCCGTTCGCCGATCACAATCTTGGGCGGCGAAAAGTAGTCCTGAACGGCGGTTCCTTCGCGCAGGAACTCCGGATTGTAGACGACGTCATAGCGGTCTCCCGGCGGGCTGCCGGCTGCCTTCGCAAGCGCCGGGATGACGGTCTTGTCCATCGATCCGGGCAGCATGGTGCTGCGGTAGTTTACGATGATCTGGCCTTCCCTCTCCGGCCGCCGTTTCAGGGCATCGCCGATCTCGGCTGTCACCGCCAGGACCTGGGAGAGATCCAGCGCGCCGTTGCGGTGGCTGGGCGTTCCGACGCTGACCACGATCATGTGCGAATCCGCCGCATGGTCGGCGATGCAGGTGTCGGCGGCGAGGCGGCCATCGCCCAGGCCGGAGGCCAGCATCTCGTCGACGCCGGGTTCGCTTATGGGTGACGCGCCGCCGAGGAAGGCCTCGACCTTGTCGCGATTGACATCGATCCCCACCACGCTGTGGCGGTCCCGCAACAGGCAAGCCGCCATGGTGCTGCCCACATATCCAAGTCCGCAGATGATGATCTTCATAATGGCCTGCTCTGATGGGGCGGAGGGGACGGGCAACGCGTTTGCCGGCAGCCCTCCGGCATACCGCAGGCCTGCCGAAAAAACCGTTAAGTCGGGGGGCCTGGAGACCGGTGGCCTGAGATCTTCCCGACCCTTGGAGCCGATCTGACGCCAATGACGGGTACATCGGGAATGTATCGGCCTGCGATTCTCTCCTGCAGTGGCCGCTCTCGTGTATGCGGCCCGAACCCTCGCCTGGGAGGCCTAGGCGCTGCCTTCCGGCTGGTCCGTTTCGCTCAGGTGACGTTTTTCATCGGCGGCCTGGGCCAGGGCCCGCGTTGCCACGGCGACGACGAGGCCGATCACCACCACACCGATGAAGCCGGCAATGACACTGAGAGCCTGCCCGATCCCAGTCGCCGGCGTGATGTCGCCGAAACCGACGGTCAGACCTGTGATCAGCGTGAAATAGACCGCCTCGCCCATCGGCATGTCCTCAACGAAGGCAATGCTGATCGCGCAGGCAAAAAGGATCAAGGCTAGGACACCGAAGATCGCCCACACGAAGGACAGCAGTTGGAACAGGTGCCTGCAGAAACGGAGAAAGTCACGCATTGCTCGCCTCAGCCCGTTAACAGACGCTTCAACTGGTCGGCCTTGAAAATGCGGCCGATGGAAAGGCCTTGCACCAGCAACGAAAAGACGACGACCCAGAACGTCATGTGCAGGATGATCTCTTTCTCGGGTCCTTCCGGCAGCGACAAGGCCATCGCGATGGCAAGACCGCCGCGCAGCCCGCCCCAGGTCAGAAGGTTCGTGAGACCGAGCCGCCGCGCCCGCAGCGCGCCGATCCCGCTCAGAAAACCGAGCGAAAGGTTGACGCTGAGCCACCGGGCGGCGAGGCAGATCAGGATCGCCGGCAGCCCGGATATCGGCTGGGCCGGCACGAACACGGGCACCGTCGCCAGTTGCAGCCCGATCAGAACGAACAGGGTCCCGTTCAGAACTTCGTCGATCGCCTCCCAGAAGGTCTTGAACCGTTCGCGGGGCCCTTCCGCGACCCGCGGCATCGTGTAGTTGCCGATCACCAGGCCGATGACGACCGTTGCGATCGGGCCCGAGACTTCGATTCTTTCGGAGATCGCATAGGCCGTCGCAACCACGGCAAGCGAGACAAGCACATGCGTGCCGTATACCCGGGTCCTTGTCAGAGCGTGATGCATCACCCCTGCAGCGACCAGGCCAAGCGCGATGCCGCCAAGCACTTCACGCAAGAACATGAACACGGCGTCGCCGGCGGTGGGGTCCTGGGTTCCGATGGCAATCGTCAGGCAAATGGAGAAGATCACCACCCCGACGCCGTCGTTGAACAGACTCTCGCCGTTGATGATGGCTTCCAGCCGTGGCGGCAGGCCGACCTTGCCCAGGATCGCCAGGGCTGCAATCGGGTCGGTCGGCGAGATCAGCGCGCCGAAAACCAGACAATAGATCAAAGCAAGCGCGACGCCGAAGATCGGCAGCACAGCCCACAGCGCGGCCCCGGTCAGGATGGCGGAAACCAGCGTAGCGCCGATCGCAAGTGTCACGATCGTCCATTTTTCCTCGCCCAGGGTCCGGGCCTTCACATTGATGCTGCCGGAAAACAGCATGAAACACAGGACGCCGTTCAGCAGGCTGCGGTCCAGCCTGAGGCTTTCAACGAATTCCTGCTCCCATGTGTACAGTCTGGTCAGACCCAACCCATTCAGGCCGGCAAGCGCCAGCGTGAACAGGAGCGCGATCAGCATCAGACCGATCGTCTGCTGAAGCCTCAAAAACCGATCGTTCAAAAGGTTGAACAACGCAGTCAGGAACAGTACCGCGGCGACAACGGCGATTGCGCTCATGTTTTCCCCTCAAGGGCGCTGACCAATAGGCAGCGTGATTGTGCGGTACCGTATCAGAACCGCGCCTCTTTCCAATGACGCCAGTTGATTCCGGAAGCCAGATCCGCGTAGGTCCCGCCCGCTTCCGACAGGGCGCGGAAGGCACCGACGACCCGGTACAACCCCTCAACTTGTTCCTGGCTTACTTCGGCTGCGCCCATCCGGTCGCGAACCTCGCCGATCCGCTTTTCCATACGGTCGATGCGGGCCGCCAGCCTGTCGTCGATATCCACGGGTGGCGGCCGGCCCGGGTCTTCGGCCCAGTGATGCACGACATTCCGCGCCGCCAACCGCCAGTCCCTCAGATCGTCTAGCAGTTCCAGGACAAGAGGATTGGCCTTTTCGGGCTCGCGGGTGTCCATCAACTCGGTGATGCGAAAGGCGATCGCCTGCATCGAGGCGGCCAGATCGCGGACTTCTTCCCGGTTGGTGCCTGGCAGGACGTCATAGTCGATCCGGTCGGCCAGCACGGCCAGCCGCGCGGGTATCCTGACTATGTCGGCGCGATAGAGCAGGGTCCGCCATACCCCCGACAAACCGCGCTCACGCTCCCAGTCCACCGAGAGACACGTCAGCAGGAACTCCAACTGACGAAAGAAGCGGTGCAGCAACCGCAGAAAGACCTTCTCGGGCCGTGGCGAGAACGGGAAGTACTGCATCAGCGTCGCCAGCGCCAGCGTCAGGCTCATACTGGTAATCGTTCTGAACATTTTGGCAACGTCATAGCTCTGGTTGTTTTCCAGCTGTATCAGGAGAACGAAAATGGCCAGGGAGGCCGTTCGGGTCGGTCTCCACTTCGGTTCGGAGAAGAGCCAGAACAGGGCAAAGACGACCAGGAAAAGCACAGAGCCCAGCGCCACGAATCCGGTAATCTGCGGCAGGACAAATATGTACGTCAGGCCTCCAACAACATAGGCAACAAGAAAACCCGGCACGAAACCGATGACGTTGGCTCGAGCCATTGCCGCTGCCTGCGCCCAGTGGGTCGCCATGAACACGAACAGGGCGTGCCTCGGCGGGTCGAGGTAAATCCATATGCAGTAGGCCGCAATCAGCGTAGCCACGACGGTCGCACTGGCGTGAAGACGGTCCGGATCAAGCGCAAAGCGTTTGGGGGGCGCCGGCGCGGCCACTTTCGGTGAACCGCCAAAGCCTCTGATGTCGGAAACGCAATCGAACAAGGCCCGTGTCTGTTCTTCGAACCTGTCCAGCTGGGCCTTGAAGGCGGCAAGCGCGGCCCGATCGAAGTGCGACCGTGCGCGGGCCTCTGCGCGCCCGACTTCGAGCTTCATGGGTGTCGGTGAGTACTCGGGTGGTTCGCCCTTCAGCATCCTGCGGATGCCGGAAACGCGATCTTCCAGTTCGGCGGTGAACGCCGCATGGTTGGGCAGCAGGACGTCAAGGTCCAGATGACGGCACTCCGCAAGCGTTTCGCGCCAGCGTCCCAGCGTCTGCATCAGAGATCTCGACAGATCATGGTACTCGCGCCACCGGTGACGCATTTCCCAGGCCTCGTAGCTGTCGTGGATCGCCGCCTCGAGGGTCTTTTCGAACTTTCCCAGGGCTTGGATTTCCCGGATTGCAACGGGTTGCAGATCCTCCGGTGCCAGCTTGTTCGCCAGTCTGTCGAGCGACGCGCGGTAAAGGTCAGCCTGGACTTCAAACAGCTTCTGCGCGGCGCCTTCCAGGTCGCTGAGGCTGCTGCACGGCCAAAGCAAGACCGAGATGATCGAGTAGATCAAGATCCCCGTCGCCGTCTCCTCGAACCGGGCCATCGCGATCGTAAACAGATCGGATGACACCGGGGCCCCGTCGATGATCACGATCAGGCAGACAAAGGAGCATACCAACCAGAAATACTGCCGCCTGGGGCCCGTAGCCATGTACGTGCAGAAGCCGTAATAGATGCAAAGGATGGCGAGCAGGCCCCATCGATCCTGGGGAAAAAGGCAAAGAAGGAGAGCGCCATGCAGACGCCGATGACCGTGCCCAGCGTGCGCATGGCCGCCTTTTGCAGCGACTGGCCGGTGGTGTCGAGGCTGATCATAATAGCGCCGAAGGCGGCCCAGTACGGTTTTTCCCAACCCATGTATAAGGCGATGCCAAAGGCGATCACGACTGCCAGGGCGGTCTTGATGGATTCCCTGGTGCGAGGGCTCAGAAGGGGGCGCGTGAGTGACAAGAGTGTTCCCGTGCGGTTGCTGCAGCGGCTGCGGTGCCGGCCCGGCATTCGCCAAGGCGCTACCGCAGACTAGAACCTTGCCTCTTTCCAGGGGGGCCAGTTGATTCCGGCAGCCAGATTTGCATATTCGGAACCGGCCACCGACAACGCCCGGAACGCACCGACAACGCGGTAGAGGCCCTCAACCTGTTCCTGGCTCAGGTCGACCGAGCCAGGCTTATCGCGCACCTCGTCGATCCGTTCTTCCATGTGTTTGATCCTGGCGGCGAGCCGTTCGTCGATATCCACGGGCGGCGGCCGGCCCGGGTCTTCGGCCCAGTGATGCGCGACATCCCGCGCCGCCAACCGCCAGTCGCTCAGATCGTCCAGCAGTTCCAGGACAAGGGGATTGGCCTTTTCGGGCTCGCGGGTGTCCATCAACTCGGTGATGCGGAAGGCGAGGGCCTGCATGGCGGCGGCCAGATCGTGCACCCGCTGTTGGGACGTTCCCGGCAGGACGCTATAGTCGATCCGATCAGCCAGGGCTGCCAGTCGCGCAGGTATCCGGATGATGTCGGCGCGATAGAGCAGGGTCCGCCACAGGCCCCACAAACCGCGCTGACGTTCCCAGTCCAGCGACAGCCGCGTCAGAAGAAATTCCAGCTGGCGGAAGAAGCGGTGCAGCAGGCGCAGGAACACCTTCTCCGGCCGGGGCGAGAACGGGAAATACTGGGTGAGCATCGCCAAAAAGACCGACAAGCTCATCCCGGCCACGATCAGGAAGAAATTGGCGACGTCGTAATCCTGGTTGTTCTCCAGCGATATCAGGACAACGAAATTGGCGAGCGCGGTGGTGCGGGTTCCCCGATGACGAGGATCGAAGAGCAGCCAGAACAGGGCGAAGACGACCAGGAAAAGCATCGTCCCCAGTTCCACGTAGCCCGAAAGGCTCGGCATGACGAAGATGTAGGCGATGCCGGCGACGACGTAGGCGACAAGAAAGCCCGGCACCATTGAAACGACGTTCTGACGGGCCATTACCGAGACCAGGGCCCACTGGGTTGGCAGAAACACGAACAGGACGTGCATGGGCGGGTCGAGATAGATCCAAACGCAGTACGCAACAATCAGCGTCGCCACGACCGTCGCGCTGGCATGCAGCCGATCGGGATCAAGAGCAAAACCGGTTTTGCGTGTAGGAGCGACTGTCTTGGCCCCGGTGGTAGCACCGAAGCCCTTGATATCCTTGACGCACTGGAAAAGGTCCCGCGTCAGCTCTTCCAGCCTGTCGAGTTGCACCTTGAAGGCGGCGAGCGCCGCCCGGTCGATGTGCGGCAGCGCACGGGCCTCCGCGACACCAACTTCGAGCTTGATGGTGGTCGGTGACGTTTGAGGCGGCTTCCCCTGCAACATCCGTCTGATATCTGTGGCGCGTCGGTCCAGTTCAGCGGTGAACGCCGCGTGGTTCGGTAGCACGCCCCGCCAGTCCAGATGCCGGCATTCCTCCAGCGTCTCGCGCCAGCGTCCCAGCGTTTGCATGAGGGATTTCGACAAACCGTGGTACTGGCGCCACCGGTGACGCATTTCCCAGGCCTCGTAGCTGTCGTTGATCGCGGCTTCGAGGTGTTTTTCGAACAGCCCCAACGCCTGGATTTCCCGTATGGCGACGGGCTGCAGGTCCCGATGGCTTCCTTTGTCCGCCAGCCTGGCAAGCGATGCACGATAGAGATCAGCCTGAATGGCGAAGAGCTTCTCGGCGGCGGCCTCCAGGTCGGCGCGGCTGCTCGTCGGCCACAGCAGGATCGATATGACCGAGTAGACGAGGATCCCCATGGCCGTCTCCTCGAACCGGGCCATGGCAATCGAGAACAGCTCGGTCGAAACGGGGGCGCCGTCGACGATCACGACGAGACAAACAAACACGCTGACGAACCAGAAATACGGCCGCCAGGGGCCAGCGACCATATAGACGCAGAAACCGTAGTAGAGACAAAGGACGACCAGCATCCCCCAGCGATCCTGCGGAAACAGCGCGAAGAATGTCAGCGCCGCGCAGACGCCGACGACGGTTCCCAGCATCCGCATGGCGGCCTTGTTCAGCGACTGGCCGGTCGTGTCCAGGCTGATCATGATGACGGCGAAGGCGGACCAGAACGGCTTGTCCCAGCCCGCGTAGAAGGCGATTCCAAAGGCAATCACGACCGCCAGCGCGGTCTTGATGGATTCCCGTGTGCGAAGACTGAACATGTCGCGCGGCTGCGCTTCGGGCCTTCTGGTCTCTACTGCAACGGCCGCGGTACCGGCGGCACGGGCCCGTCATGCGGGTTTTCGCTGGTGCCGGTCATGACCAGGACAGAGGTCGTCGTCCCGACGCGCAGTCTGATGTCCTCCGGCATGTCGACCAGGTGCACACGCACCGGCACCCGCTGGGCCAGCCGGATCCACTCGAACGTGGCGTCGATATCCGGGAGCAGGTCAAAACCGGTGCTGCCGTCGTCCTGGGAAATGCCCCAGCCGACGCTGTCGACCCGGCCTTCCAGCGGCCGGTCCGGATAGGTCATCAGGGTGACGATCGCACGGTCGCCGGGGCGGATGTCGGCGATCCAGTTTTCCTTGAAGAAGCCGTGAATCCAGTAGCTGTTGACGTCGACCAGGGCGAGCGCCGGTGTGTTCTCCACCGCCTGGTCGCCGAGCCTGAGGGCGAGATTGGTGACGTAACCGTCGACCGGGGCGACGACGCGGGTGAACTCCAAATCGAGCTCGGCCGAGCGCACCGCCGCCTTGGCGGCCCGAAGCCGGGCATTGTCTTCGCCCGGCGCGCCAAGCTGCGCGCGGGCCTCGGCAAGGTCGGCTTCGGATTGAGCCCGCTGGGCGAAGGCCTCGATCATTTGCGCCTGGGCCCGGCTGAGGGAGGCGACGGCGATATCGAAATTCGCCTTGGCGTCGTCGACGGACTGCCGCGCCACGGCGCCCGTTTCGCCCGCCTTGGTCATGCGTTCGAAATTCGCCGTGGCGTCCGCCAGGCTGGCTTCGTTCGCGTCGATCACGGCCTGCTGCTGCACGATAAGGGACTCGTACTGGTCGACGATCGCTTCCGCTGCCCTGACCTGGCTCTTGAGGGCCTCGATGTCGTCGCGGGTCCGGTCCAGGTCGGCGCGGGCCTGGTCCAGCGCCGCCTCAAAGGTGCGCGGGTCGATCTCGAACAAGAGGTCGCCGGTGCGCACGAACTGGTTGTCGACGATCGGCAGATTGACGATCGGCGCGGAAACCCGCGGGGTGACCTGAACCACCTGGGCCCGGACCTGGCCGTCGCGGGTCCAGGGATTGATCAGATAGTCCCAGTATTTGTAGGCCACGACGGCCACGGCGACGAGAACGACAGCGCCGGTCAGCAGAACTCTGAGTGACGTTTTCAGCATCGAAGCCTCAAGCGGGAATCAGGAAAGTACCGATGATGCCGGTATAGATGACCGACAACGCCAAAAAGACTAGCGGCGGGTACCAGAAGAAACGCGACAGGCGATAGCGGTTGAGCAGGAATGCCGTCAGGGCCGCAAGCGCAACGCCAAGCGCGCTCGCCAGCAACAGCGGCGGAAAATAGACGCCGCCAAGGGCGACTTCGCTGGGGATGAACTGCATCAACTGCTCCCGATCTCGCGGCTCATTATTGATTGAGTCCTGTCAAACGTCCAATGGCGCGTTCTGGGCACCGACGTCCTGGCTCATCGCCGTTTTCGCGGTCCAATGGGGTGGGATTCCCAAGCGCGCGCAGCGATGATTCGATGGCTGCTACTTGTGAGTTTTGGCCCAGGTCCACTGGGTTTATGCAAACGCGTTCGCTCAGTATTGTGTAGCCGGGGATCAACGATCAAACACGCTAGGCCTTATTGTGCGCGTCAGTTCTTTCAACGACCGAATTGATCCGATAGAGGCCGCGTCTTCACGCTGAGCATTTGACAGGGGGATCAGATGAAAAACGCCACTGGTAAACCGCATGGCTTCCGAATTCCGGTCCTGCAAGGTTTGTTGCCGGTCAAAGGCTCAGAGATCCCCGGCGAGATCATTGCCGGCATCACACTGGCGGCGCTCGCGGTCCCGGAGGTGATGGGTTACACCAAGATCTCCGGCACGCCTGTCGTGACGGGCCTGTACACCATTCTCATCCCCATGGCCCTGTTCGCCATCTTCGGCTCGTCACGGCACCTGGTCGTCGGCGCCGATTCCGCTACGGCGGCGATCCTTGCCGCCGGCCTTGTCGGACTTGCGTCCGTAGGCTCGGACGAATACGTGGCTCTGGCTGCGGTCCTCGCGATCATGGTGACGGGATTTCTCATTCTCGCTCGGTTCATCGGCCTGGGATTCCTTGCGGATTTCCTGTCGCGCACCGTGCTGATCGGCTTCTTGACGGGGGTCGGCATACAGGTGGCGCTTGGCGAAGTCTCGGGCATGCTGGGCCTGAAGGGCGGTGGGCACGGCACCCTGGGCAAGATCTGGACCGACATTCAACAGATCGAGCAGGTCAATTTCTATGCGCTGGCCCTTGCGGTGGGTGTGATCGTCGTCATCGCCGGATCCAAGAAGATCTCGAACAAGATCCCCGGCGCACTAATCGCGGTGATCGGCGCGATCGTGCTGAGTTGGGCGCTTGACCTGAAGCAGTACATGCATGTGCTGGAGACCGTACCCGGCGGCCTGCCGCATCTGGGGCTGCCGGAGGTCAAGTGGAGCTGGGAGCTGATGGGAAAACTGGTGCCCACGGCATTCGCCATGTTCGTGGTGATCCTGGCCCAGAGTGCAGCGACGTCGCGGGCCTTTGCCGCGCGATACAACGAGGACTTCAGCGAGAACACCGACCTGATCGGCCTGGGCATGGCCAATATCGGCGCGGGCCTGTCCGGCACCTTTGTGGTCAGCGGCAGCCCGACCAAAACCCAGATGGTCGACAGCGCCGGCGGGCATACGCAACTGTCGCAGGTCGTGACCGTCGTGGTCGTCTTGCTTGTGCTGTTGTTCCTCACCGGTGTTCTCGCCTTCATGCCGGACGCGGTGCTGTCGGCGGTGGTCTTCCTGATCGGTGTCGGGCTGATCGACCTGAAGGGCATGCGCAAGATCTTCGTCGAGGCGCGGTCGGAGTTCTGGGTTGCCCTGATCACGGCGGCCGTCGTCGTGGTGGTCGGCGTGGAACAGGGCATCATTGTCGCCATGGTGCTGTCGATCATCGACCACACCCGGCACGGCTACCGGCCGAAAAACGCAGTCGTCGCTCCGGCCGCGTCGGGCTTCTTCCAGGCGACGCCGGTTGCGAGCATGACCCAGGCCGAACCCGGCCTGCTGATCTACCGGTTCACCCACGCCATGTATTACGCGAACGCACAGAAACTGTCGGAAGAGGTTACCGGTCTGGCGAACCAAGCGGACCCGCCGTTGCGCTGGTTGTGCGTGGATGCCTCTGCCGTCGACGATGTCGATTACTCGGCGGCGGAAACGATCCGTTCCCTGCATGGGATCCTGAAGGAGAAGGACATTCGTCTGGTGTTCGCCAAGGTCGATGACGACGTCAAAGCCGAATTGGACCGTTACGGCCTGAGCGACCTGGTGGGTGCGGATGCCTTCCATGAAACGCTGCACGAAGTTTTGACGGCGTACCGGCAGAAGGCGGATGCAAATCCCTGACCAGGCGATCCGTTTGGAATGACAGCTTAGCAGTGGCCGGCAACCGAGCCTGATTGAACTGTCGATCGGTCCCGGTCGTGCAGAAAGCACAAAGGGAGCAGGGGGTTTCAGCCTTGTCGACTTGCGCGGCCTGACCCTAACCCCCGCGGTGACCTGGCAGGCCACTCGCGACTGGGCTGAATGCCAGCGACATTGCGTCGTGAATGACCTCTTCGGCGTCGTCGCTCAGCACCAGCTTGCCGTTCTTGTTCACGGAGAAGGCGGCGTCGTCGAAGTTGTGCCCCCCGGCCAGGACGTCATCGTTCAGTAGGATGCGTGTCCGGAAGAAATTCGCCCAGGTGAACTCCGAAAATGGTGCCTCGTTCTTCAGATACCCATGACGGTCGCGCACGATCCACGCAAGGCTGCGGTAGGGGTCGTAGCGAAGGTCCTTCACATGCGCCGGAAGATCGCTCGGGCTTTGCGGGCCGCCTCCTGTCTCGTCGAAGAGATAGACCCAGTTCCGTTTGTGCATGGTTTTCCAGAAATAGTTCTCTTCCACGCCGGTGAAGTTCGCCATGACGGTGACGTAGACGCAGAGATCCTTGCCCAGTTCTTTGTTCAACGCATCATGCAGGGCACGGACCAGGTGATGGTGGTCGACCAGATGGTACTTCTTGCCTCGAATGACGATCGGGACCGGCCTGACCCGAAGATAGTCGTGGAGCTTATGGGGATCCTTTCGGTGTTTGTTCCGCATGCGCGTCGCGCGCACTTGCACCTCCGCCTTGCCGACGGCGAACTGTGTCGGCGCAAGGTCGCGCACCCGCAATTTGTAGATCTGATCCTCCCTGGCCTCGGGCGAGCACCAGTCGATTTCCGAATCGAATATGCAATTGGCCATTTGACGATATCCCCCCAATGCTCCGGCAACTTTGCCGAAAACGTTAGCAGACGGGGCATTCCAAAGCGACTCGGTCCGATTGCCGCTGAGCTGGGATTGCCCCCGCGGCGCCCATTGTACGCAAAGCACCGACCGTGCCGTGGCAGTGGGACATACGCAAACCTTCAACAGAACGCGGCCGCTTGTTGTCAATTGGCAATCACTGAGCACCGCTCGCTGGGACAATAATCGACCAATCTGGTGCTGTTTGTGAGCATGCGCGGCTGTGGCAGACGCGCTATGCTGTCCATCGTGGCAACGAAGTGACAAGGAAGAATAACGATGAGCGGGGAAGACGGAACGGGAGGAAAAGCGCGGCAACTGGTTCGCAGATTCGTGCCGGGCGTCGAGTCCTTTTCGCGCTACGATCTGGCCACCCTGCGCGACGATCTACCTGCTGGCCTGTCCGTGGCGGCCGTCGCGCTGCCGGTGGGCATCGCCTATTCCCAGATCGCGGGCGTTCCCGCGGTCGTCGGCATTTATGCCGCGATCTTCCCGCTGATCGCTTATGCGTTTTTCGGGTCCTCCCGGCAGTTGATGATCGGGCCCGACGCCGCGACCTGCATCCTGGCCGCGGCAATTCTGGCGCCGTTGGCCGGGGGCGATCCTTCGAAGTACCTGGTGATGATGGTGGCCCTGACCCTGATGGCAGGCGTGCTTTACATCATTGCCGGATTTCTGAGGCTGGGATTTATCGCCAACTTCCTGTCGCAGCCGATCCTGGTCGGGTTCCTGAACGGCATTTCGCTGCTGATCATCGTCGGGCAGATCCCCAAGCTTTTCGGGTATTCGCTGGAGGAAAAGGAGTTCTTTCCGAAAGCCGCCGAGATCGTCACGCGAATCGACGAGACGCACATCCCTACCCTGGTCCTGGCTGTGTGCATGCTGGTCATCCTGCTGGCTCTGCGCCGTTTCGCGCGGCGTCTGCCGTCCGCACTGATCGTCGTGATCATTGCCGTTGCTGCGGTGGTCGCCCTGGAGCTGGAAGGCCAGGGTGTCGCCATTCTCGGCACCGTGCCGGCCGGATTGCCGTCCTTCAACCTGCCTGTGGTTGAACTGTCGGACCTGGACGACATGATCGCCGGCGCTGCCGGCCTGGTGCTGGTCAGCTTCACCAGTGGCGTTCTGACGGCCAAGAGCTTCGCGCGGCGCATTCGCGAGCGTGTCGACCCCAACAAGGAACTCATCGCTTTCGGCGTCGGCAACCTTGCCTCCGGCGCGATGCAGGGTTTCCCGGTGACGGGCGCGGATTCGCGGACGGCGGTCAACTACGCCATGGGCGGCAAGACCCAGATGGTGGGGCTGGTCGCCGCGGGCGCCATGCTGTTGATTCTGTTCTTCCTGACAGAGCCGCTGGCGCTGGTGCCGACCGCGGCCCTGGCGGCTGTCATCATCGTATCGGCCGTGCACCTGTTTGACCTGGGGGCGCTGAAGGAACTCTACGGCGCCAGCGGGCGGGAGTTCATCCTGTCTGTCGGAACGACGATCGGCGTGCTGGTCCTGGGCGTGCTTCCGGGCGTGCTGCTGGCCGTTGCATTGTCGCTGGTGTGGCTGCTGATGGTCGGGTCCAAGCCGTCGGACGCGGTGCTGGGCCGGGTGGAAGGCATGAAGGGTTTTCACAATGTCAGAGAATACCCCGAGGCAACCACCGTGCCGGGGCTTATGCTGTACCGCTTCGACTCCGATCTGATCTTTTTCAATGCCGAGGTCTTCCGGCAGCGCGTCCGCGAAGCCATCGCCGCTGAAGAGCACCCCGTCGAGTGGGTGATTCTCGATGTCAGCCCGATCAATGTCGTGGATTTCACGGCGGTTCAGCAGTTTCAGGAACTGCATGAGGAACTGGCTGCCGAAGGGATCGTATTGGGCACAGCCCGTGCACGCGGGCAACTCTCACAGTTCTTCCGGCCCAGCTTCGTCTCGGAGGTTCGCGGCGGCTACGATCAGTATATCTTTCCCACGCTGCGGGCGGCCGTGAAGGCGTTTCACAACCGCGCGGCGCCTGAAGCGGTCGAAAAGGCATCCGAAGTGGGGGCGGCTGTCCGCCTTTAGACCAGCGGCGATGAGGCGTCGAACCCGGAGTTCAAACATGAAGCCTCTCATTGTCTTCGGCCTTGCCTTTACCGCGGCTTTCGTCAGTCCGGTCCCTGTCGCCGCGCAGACCCAGGAGGCGGCGCTGGAGACGGTGGCCGCGGCGGTCCGTCAGCGGGGATACGCCTGCGACAGGCCCGTTTCCGTGGAGCACGACACGGAGCATTCCGAACCCGACCGCAAGGCCTGGATCATCCGATGCGAGAACGCCACCTACCGGGTGAAATTCATGGGCGACACCGGCGCCGAGGTGGTGCGGTTGGACTGAGCGGGCTTTGACCCTGACCGGGCCCTGTCAGTGCAGAGACGGCGCGCCTGCAGCGATCCATGCCCGCACGCCCGCCCGCAAGGCATCGGTATCGTCCGCTGCCGCACCCTTCGCGAGGTAACCGTGTATCGCCAGACGTCCCCGAAACCGTTTCGCGGCTTTGGGGTTCGCGGCCAGCGCTGCCTCCATATCAGCCGCAGCGCCGTCGCCGTCGCCCAGACGCGCACGGGCGATGGCCCGATTGTACAGCGCGCCGGCGTGCCCGGGTTTGGCCGCGATGACGGCGGAATAGTCGGCAGCCGCCATCTCATTGTCGCCCAGCGCGCGATGGGCGTTGCCGCGCGCATAGCGGGCTGAAAGATGGCCGGGTTGCAGCGCCAGGGCGCGGTCGAAGTCGGAGATTGCGTCTTTTGCCCTGCCGCTTGCGAGCAGGGCCTGTCCGCGATTGTGCCACCAGGACGGGTTATCCGGTTGGCCGGCGATCGCTACAGACAGATCCGCGATGGCGCGGTCGATATCGCCGGTCCGCAAATGCAGGCCGGCGCGGTTGCCATGGGCGATGGGGTCGGCCGGCGCCAGCGCGATCGCCTTGTCGTAGTCGGCCAGCGCGATCTCCAGCCGGCCGGCGGCCCGGTGCACCAGGCCGCGGTTGTTGTAAGCGTCGGCGAATTCCGGCTTCAGCGCGATTGCCCGATCGTAATCGGCGAGCGCAAGCGCATGCCGGTCCAACCTGTAATAGGTGATGCCCCGGTTGTCATAGGCGACCGCGTAGTCGGGCTTCAATTGCAGCGCGCGGTCGTAGTCGGCGAGCGCCGGCTTCAGTAATCCCTTTTCGCGCAAGGCATTGGCCCGGTTGTTGTAGGCGGCGGCAAAATCGGGCCGCTGTTTGATTGCTGCGCTGAAATCGTCGATCGCACGGTCCAGATCGCCGATGGCGCGTCGGCTGTTGCCCCGGTTGTTCAGGACGACCGGGTCGGACGGGTCCAGTTCCAGCGCGCGATGGAAATCCGTCACCGCCCGGTCGAACGCGCGGAGGTCGTGGTGGGCGATGCCCCGGTTGTTGTAGGCCTCGCCATAGTCAGCCCGGCGTTCGATGGCGGCGGTGAAATCCGCAACCGCATCGCGAAGCGCGCCGCGCTGGCGCTGCGCATTGCCGCGGTTCTTGTAACCGACGGGGTCGTCCGGATGCGCGCGGATCGCCGCATCGAAATCCGCGACGGCCCCGGCAAGGTCGCCGGCGTCCTGGCGGGCAAGTCCGCGGTTGTTGAGCGCGCCCGCATGCCCCGGCTCGAGAGCCAGCGCCCGGTCGAAATCCGTCAGAGCGCGGTCCATGTCGCCGCGTGCGTGGTAAAGACTGCCGCGATTGACCAGCGCGTCGGGAAAGTCCGGCCGCATTCGCAGCGCAATGGTGAAGTCCTTTAGCGCCCGTCCCTCGTCGCCCCTGAGGAGGTACATGAGACCGCGGTTGTAGGTCAGCGCCGCCCGCACCGGGGAAGCAAGTTCCCCTGACCGAAGGGCGCGCGAACAGCCATTGATGCGGGCGTCGGGGGTCTGCGTGTCGTCCCGGCACAGGGTGCGGTCGTCCAAGACCGGCGCCGCCGCCATTGCCGCGCCGGCGAACAGGAATGCAGCAATAAGGGCGCACGCACGCATGGCGGGTTCCGTTCCGTATCCTCCTTATGGCCATGCTAAACTGATGGCGAGGACGGCTCCATATCGAAAGGATGCATGATGAGCGATTCGCGCCTGGCGTTGATCCAGCGGCTGGAGGAGGCGCGCGAACGCTTGACGGCGGTCGACGACCATCTCGCCCAGGTGGCGCGCGAACGCGAAGCGCTGGAATCCAGGATGGACGAGCTGCGCCGGACGGTCCAGTCACAGGGCCATCAGGCCGGGGAGTTCGAGCAGATGCTGGCCGACCTTGAACTGGAGGACCAGGAAGCGGCGGAGGCCGAGGAGCACAAGCTGCACAAGCGGGACCAGTTGATCGCCGAAGTCAGGGAACTCAAAGAACGGCTCGAACGGCTGGACTGACGAAAGCCGGTCACGGAAGCCGCGACGGTTTGTGGGCCGTATCACAGACTGGGTGCCCGAACCTCAATAGCGTTTGCCCTCGATGAGAAAACCAGTCGGCGGCGATTCTGCGCCGGTCATTTGGATGCGACCAGTGCGCGAACCCGCACCGCCAGTGGGGAGGGTGCTTATGTTCGGCTTTATTGCTCGCATTGGGCGCATGGTTCAGCCCGTCCTGTGCCGCCTTTATCTTGGCTACGCGAACTTGTTCGGCACGCGACCGCGACTAGAGTGCTGGCTCATGGCTCACCCCCGGGTCGCGGACAGCTTGAAATGGCAGCCCCGTTACGAGTCGAATGCATATGACATCCCGGAATCGGCCAAGGACAAATGGCGGGATTGGTCATCCGCCGAACAGAAGGAACTAATCGACGCATTCAACCTGACTTGGACCTGGCTGCACGACTCGGCCGACCCGTTCCGGAACCTGGACGAGCGGATCCCTTATCCGCCCGTCAATATCGCGGACAATGTTTCGGTCGACGCGGCGCAGCCGCATGTCGTTGTCAGCGAGGAATACGCCCGCGCGCTTTATGTTCATTGGGTCGCACTCAACTTCGTTGTCGAGATCGCCGGCCTCGTTCCTTGGTCGCTGACAGATTACGACGACGAAGAGCGCCAGGTACTTCTGGACAGTGCTGCCATCATGAGCCGGCGTGGCGACGACAAGTACACCTTGTGCAACGCGAACGTTGCCCACGATGCGTTCGTTTATCGGGATGACAATCTCGGACAGTCGCTCATTGCGCCGCCCCGGTACACCTATGCTTTTTTGAGGCGCAAGAAACTGATCGGGGCAACCCGTCGTTCGACGATCGTCAATCTCCTGCAATGGCTGAGAGACAACGCGCTTCATTTCTACGGCAGCGCGAATTACGGAAACATGGAGGCCCATTGGCAGTATCGGGGCATCCCTCCCATCACTAAGATCATCGAAGGCACCAAATTTACCGAACTGGGACAGTTCGGACATTGGACCGCAGGATGCCACGGGACATGCGGCTTTCTCCGCAACGTCCTGCGCGCCGCCAATATCCCAGTGCAGATCACGCGGATATGCGATCATGCCCTGCCCTACTTCATGACCGAGGGGCTGTACCTGGACCACGGCGATAACCCGTATAACATCGCGTTCAAGTCATCCGTTCATTCTGTCGAGGACCTCCTGATCGACGAAGCGACATTCGTGAACTGGTTCGGGCGGAACACGAAAAACCACGATGACAACTGCGGCAGTATCGGCCGACAGCTCGATATCCTGCTGACGGGTTGACCCGGTTGGACGGAGTTGGGTCTGGGCCCCGGACTAGGTATCCCCGGCAACGGCGATGCGTCGCCTGGCGATTACGACGGCCAAGACCAGAAAGGCCAGTCCGTGCAGCACGGCGAACACGGCCAGACCGTGCCGAAACGATGTGGATGGGTTCCCGGGCAACAGCGTCATGTCGCCATCCCAATAGACAGAACCCCACAAGATCGATCCCGCAAAGAGCCAGAAAAGCAGCGCGAACAGCCCCCAAAAAACGGGGTAGGTGCAGAGGCGCTGGCACCAGGCGCCGACGGGGTGCGGCACGGCTGCTTCGGGCTGGGCTCTGTCCGTCGGACCGCGCATCGCAAGGACATTGTGCAGGAGAAGATGGGCGATGGCCCCTTGCGCAATGACAACGGCGTTAAACACGGCCATGAAGTTCAGGGTCGACATCGTCGTTTCCGCATCCGGGGTGTGTTGCAGCATGGCGATCGCGAACAGCGGAAAGTTGTAGGTGCCGTGGAAAACCACGGGCAAGACGAGCGCCAGCGCCCACCAGGCGATCCCGCCGTCGCGATGGACCGCGCGCGCGATTGCGAACCCCATCGCCGCCCCCATGAAGGCGTGGCCCGGCACGGCGGTCAGGCTTCGCAGCACTGCATTTGACGACCAGTCGCCCGCGCCCACGATGTAGGTGATGTTCTCCAGGCAGGCAAAGCCGCAGGCCGTTGCCACCGCGACCGCGAAAAGGTGGTTCGGCGGTAGGCTGCGCAGCTGTCGACCGCAGAGGCAAAGCACCGCGGCGAGTTTGCAGATCTCCTCGGGAACAGCCGCGGTCAGGAATGCCTGCCTTGCGCTTATTTCCATGGGCGTGGCGCTTGGATCGGTCAGCATTCCAAAGAGTCCGCCGACCAGGGCTGCCGGCAGCATGGCGCAGGCGCCGAAGCCGAACGCCGTCCAGACCAGGGCCGCATCGACCCGCACCCGGGCGGCCGCCAGGAAGTAGGCCAGAATTGCAAAGGCGGGAAGGACCGCGGCGGCCAGGGCGACAAGCCGTAGAGAGGTGTCGGCCATGCGGCCCTACGGCACCAGGCCGTCCATGCTGGGTCCCATATTGACCCGGTATTCGCCGGTCGCCCGGTCGTTCCAGGAAAGCCCCAGATAGTAGGTGTACTGCTCCTGTCCCCAGCTCACCTGGAACTGACAGATGTGCGAGGACCCGTCCGCCGCGGAACGCACTGCCTCGAAATCCGTGAGCTTGAGGCCCATGGCGCGCACGCCCGACTCTTTCAGCCTCTGGGCGATCGACTCTTTCGCAAGGTGCTGGACCCGGGGCGAATCGCAGCCCGGCAGCGGCATCGTCAGCGTCTCCCCGGCAATGAATGGCAGGACGGCAAGCGCGACGACGATCACGGCGCCGAATATCGCGCCGGCCACGGAAACGCCGCCTGCCTGATAGATCCGTTCGTTCTGTTCTTCCCGGGACAGCTCCAGCGCCGTGATCTTCTTGATGCGGGACATCGCCGTCGTCACGTACCAGTGGTTCGCGACAAAGCCGAGCGCCACGCCGAAGCTGGGGACGCCGGCCTGCGCCAGTTCCGGAAACACCAGGACTAACAGGATTGGAACCAGCAGAATGGCAGTCCCGGCCAGGTACATCCTGCGATAGAAAAGCCATGGGGTGCCGAACAGCCAGGCAACCCAGTTGAAGTTCCAGGTTCGGCCCTCGCCTGTAGCGATGGCGCGGTAGAGCTTCATGAATTTGCCGGCATTAGGGCCGACGAACAGGCAGAAGAGCTCTTCTTCGGTGGTGGCCGCCCGCCGGACGTCGACCGGCCAATAGTCGTCATCGCCTTGCCCGGCGCGCAGGGCTGCGATGCGGCCGCCCGTTTGCGCGCCGCTGTTAACCAATTGCTGTTCGGACATAAACGCAACCCCCTCCCGTGGGTTCGGGAGAAATTCTAGCGTTGCCGATATTGATCGAACCTTACCGGATGGCACGCCGGCGCGGCATCTCGCGGTATTCAGGCACCAAAATCGTTAACGGAGGTCCCGCCCGCGGGTCGGGCGCAGGCTGTGGATTTCGTCCTGTCCAGGACGGTTGCGATCCGATCAGCCGCCGTTTAGCGCCCGCCAGACCCGCTCCGGCGTTGCCGGCATATCCACGTGGGTGACGCCGCGGTCGGCGAGCGCGTCGACGATGGCGTTCATGACCGCGGGCAGGGCGCCCGACACGCCTGCCTCGCCGCAGCCCTTCACGCCCAGCGGGTTGGTGGCCGCCGGCACGGGGTGCGAGCCGAAGGCGAAGAATGGCACGTCGTCGGCGCGGGGCATGGCGTAGTCCATGAACGACCCCGACAGCAACTGCCCGTCCTCGTCATAGACCGTGTCTTCCATCAAGGCCTGGCCGATGCCCTGGACGATGCCGCCATGGACCTGGCCTTCGACCAGCATCGGGTTGATCAGGGTGCCGAAATCGTCGACGACGCTGTAGCGTGCGATGGTCGTCGTCCCGGTATCGGGATCGATCTCGACCTCGGCGATATGACAGCCATTGGGAAAGGCCGAGGGCGGCGTGTCCATCGCAAGCGCCGCACCCAGTTCCGTCGGCAGGCCTTCCGGCAGCGGACCGGCTTCTCGCAGCCGCCGGGCAAGTTCCATCAGGTCGAGCGTGCGGTCGGTGCCGGCGATCCGGAACGTGCCGGCGTCGAATTCGACGTCGGTCTCGGCGGCTTCCAGGAAATGCGCCGCCAGGCTGCGCCCGTTTTCGATCACCTGGTCCGCCGCGGTCACGATCGCGGTGCCGCTGCAGATCACCGAGCGGGATCCGCCGGTTCCGCCGCCGACCAGCAACTGGTCGCTGTCGCCCTGGACCAGGTCGATCATGTCGTAGCCGATGCCCAGCTTCTCCGAAAGGATCTGCGCAAAGGTCGAGGCGTGGCCCTGGCCATAGTCCAGGGTGCCGGTGACGATGGACACCCGGCCGTTTTCCTCGAACCTGATGCCGCCCATTTCCTTGCCCGGGGGCGCGGTCACCTCCAGATAGGTGGCCAGCCCGACGCCGCGCAACAGGCCGCGCCCGGCTGACTCCGCGCGGCGCGATCCGAACCCGTGCCAGTCGGCCAGCGCCAGGGCCTTGTCAAGCACGCCCGGGAAGTCGCCGCTGTCATAGGTCAGGCCCGACACGGCCTGGTACGGAATGGCCGCCGGCGGGATCATGTTCTGACGCCTGAGGCCGATGGGGTCGCGGCCGGTTTCGCGTGCGGCGGTGTCGATCAGGCGTTCGATATAGTAGTTGCCCTCGGGCCTGCCGGCGCCGCGATAGGGCCCCACCGGCGTGGAATTGGTGAAAGCGGCCTTGGTCTCCACCAGAAGCAGCGGCACCTTGTAGAGGCTGGGCGTGTTCTTCTGGATGTTCACGCACTGCATCATCGGGCCCATCATCGAGAGATAGGCCCCCGTTTCCGCGATCCCCTTGACGTGAACCGCCAGGAAGTTGCCGTCGGCGTCCAGCGCCAGCGCCGCCTCGACCGTGCTGGCCCGGCCCTGATTGTCGGAGACAAAACTGTCCGTGCGTTCGTCGCGCCACCTGACCGGCCGTCCCAGGGCCCGCGCCGCGTGCAACAAGGGAACGTATTCCGGATAGGACTGAGCCTTCATGCCGAACGAGCCGCCGATATCGCCGGCCAGCACCCGCAGCCGGTCGGGCTCGATCTTGAGAATATCGTTCGCCAGCGACTGGCGCAGGCCGAAGGCGCCCTGGCAGCCGATGTTCAGCGTGAAGTGGTCCGACCCGGCGTCGAAGGACGCGAGCGCGTTGCGGGGCTCCATCGCCGCAACGACAAGCCGGTTGTTGACCAGCTTCAGCCGGGTGACGTGGGCGGCGGTTGCGAAGGCGCGCTCGACCGCTTCCACATCGCCGAAGCGCCAGTCCAGCGACAAGTTGCCGGGCGCCTCGTCGTGCAACTGGGCCGCATCCGGCGCCAGCGCGGCAGGGCCGCTGGTGACCGCCGGCAGCGGGTCGATGTCCAGCTCGACCGCCTCGGCGGCGTCGCGTGCCTGGACCGCCGTCTCGGCGACCACGAAGGCCACGGCCTCGCCGACGTAGCGGACCTTGTCACGCGCCAGGGCCGGCCGCGCGGGCTTGATCAGCGGCGTTCCGTCATGGCTCTTCAGGGGGACCTTGCAGGGCAGGTCGCCATAGCCCGCTGCCGTCAGGTCCGCATCGGTATAGACCGCCAGCACGCCGGGCATGGCCTTGGCCACCGACGCGTCGATGCCGTTCAGGCGGCCATGCGCAATCGGGGACCGCAATACGTGGCCCCAGACCTGGCCGGGCAGGGTGATATCGTCGGTGTAGCGGCCGCCGCCGGTCAACAGGCGGGGGTCCTCCTTGCGGTGGACGGGCTGGCCGACGCCGAAACGGGCCATGTGCAGGTGTGTCTGTTCGAAAGTGTCCATCATGGGGGCAACATGGGGCGTCGCGGGGCGCCGGTCCAGTCCATTCCCGCCATTCGGCAAGCACCGGGATCGCCGCCTTGGGCTAGACTGCGCCCTGCTGCACACCCACCCCGGACGAGGTTTGGCTCATGCACTGGCTCTACCTGTACGTTGCGATCGGCGTCGAGGTCGGCGCGACCACGATTCTCAAGCTGTCGAACGGCGGCGAACGACCGTGGCTGCTGGGCGGTTCGCTGGCGCTTTACGGCGTGAGCCTTTTCCTGCTGGCGATTTGCCTGAAATCCATTCCCGTTGGCGTCGCTTATGCCATCTGGGCGGGGCTTGGCATCGTGCTGGTGGCGGTGCTGGGCATCTGGCTGTTCGGGGAGAAAATGAGCGTGATCCGGCTGGTCTTTTTCCTGATGATCGTGGTCGGGTGCGTCGGGCTCAACCTGGTGACCGAGGCGAAGGCAGGCGCCAGCTAGACCCGCGCCGCCACCGCTTCGACCTCGACCTTGAATTCCGGCCGCGCGAAGGCGGAAACGACGATCAGGGTCGACGCCGGCGCCGGAAGCTGCACGAAGCTGTTGCGCACCTCCATGTAGGCCTGCAGGTCGGTCGGGTCGGTGAGATAGACGTTCAGTCGCACGATATCGCCGAAATCCATGTGCGCGGCTTCCAGGATGGCGCCGATGTTCTGAAAGACGCGTTCGGTCTGTCCCGCCACGTCCGCCGGCACCGTCTCGTCGGGCGCGATGCCAAGCTGGCCCGAACAGAACAGCCAGCGGGCGCTGGGCGGCACCTCCACCCCGTGGCTGTAGGTGGAAAACGGCGCGCGGATGGTTTCCGGCGTGTGATGCACTATCATGACTGGAGCCCCTTGTGACCGGCGAGCGAATTGGAACGGAGTGACGCTAATGGTCCCGTCGCACTACTGGCAAGACCTGACCACCAAGGAGTTCGAAGCCCTGGACCCGGAACGGACGGTGGCCGTGTTGCCGGTCGGCGCGATCGAACAGCATGGGCCTCATTTGCCGGTTTCGGTCGACGCGGACATCAACAAGGGCCTGATCGAGGCGACGCTGGAAAGGTTGGACGCCGACCTGCCGGTGCTGGTGCTGCCGGCGATGCCGGTGGGCAAGAGCAACGAGCATATCGACTTCCCCGGCACGCTGACCCTGTCGGCCGAGACCCTGGCGCGGCTGTGGTTCGAGATCGGCGAGAGCGTCCATCGCGCCGGCGTGCGCAAGCTGGTCTTCTTCAACAGCCACGGCGGTCAGCCCCAGGTGATGGAGATCGTGATGCGCGATCTGAGGGTCAAGCATGGCCTGATGTGCGTGGGGCTGAGCTGGCCGGCGATGGGTATCCCGGCCCTGTTCGACCCGGCGGAGGACAAGTACGGCATTCACGGCGGCACGGTGGAAACCGCGATGATGCTGCATTTGCAGCCCGACCTGGTCCAGATGGACAAGGCCAAGGACTTCAAGACCGTCATGGAGGCGATCGAGGGCCGGTACGAGAAGCTGACCTACCTGGGGGGCGTCAAGATCGCCTGGCAGACCCAGGACCTGAACGCGCAAGGCGCCTGCGGCGATGCGTCCGCGGCGACGGCGGAGGCGGGCAAGGCCGTGGTGGAGCATGTGGCCGACGGCTTCGCGACGCTGTTGCGGGAGGTGTCGGCCTACCCCTTGGAGGCGATCAGGGAGCGCTAGGCCGGTAACCCCCTCACCCCGACCCCTCTCCCCTTGGGGAGAGGGGCTTATTTGGATTGCCGCCGGTCCGTTCATATCGGTCGGCATGAAACGCTCACTTGCACGACGGTTGCGGAGCAAAGCTACGGAAGCCGAGCGCCTTTTGTGGGCGCGCCTTCGAGGCCGACGGCTTGCCGGCCTCAGATTTCGGCGACAAGTTCCCCTCTTGACCTACGTGGTCGATTTTCTTTGCCAGGAAACACGGCTGATCATCGAGCTGGATGGCAGCCAGCACGCGGAACGGTCTGTGGCGGATACCCGCCGAACGACTCACTTGGAGGCGGAAGGCTATCTCGTATTGCGCTTCTGGAACCGCGATGTCCTGGCCAACATTGACGGCGTCCTTCATGCCATCCTTGACGTCTGCGAAACGCGACCACGCCAAGAGCCCCTCTCCCCGAGGGGAGAGGGATTGGGGTGAGGGGGTTACCAGCGTCCGAACGCCGCTGTCCGCTCTCTTGAAATCCTACCGTCCGTTAACCCTTTTAGAGTAAGACACAGCCCACACTTGTGGCTGTGCAACCGGCGGATCTGGCCGGGTGCCCCGGAGGACAAAGAACATGCACAAGAACGTTGTGATCGCAGGCTATGCCCGATCGCCCTTCCAGGCCGCTGCGAAAGGCGCGCTGGTCAAGGCGCGGCCGGACGAGATGGCGGCCCAGGTGGTGCGCGGCCTGTTGGACCGCACTGGCATCGACCCCGCTGACATCGAGGACCTGATCGTCGGCTGCGCCTTTCCCGAGGCCGAGCAGGGCCTGAACATGGCCCGGCTGATCGGGTTCCTGGCCGACCTGCCGAGCTCCGTCTCCGGCGCCACCGTGAACCGCTTCTGCGGCTCTTCCATGCAGTCGGTGCACATCGCTGCGGGCGCCATCCAGCTCGACGCCGGCGAGGCGTTCATCTGCGCCGGGGTGGAATCCATGAGCCGGGTGCCGATTCCGGGCTTCAACCCGATGCCCCATCCGCGCCTGGCCAAGGACTTCCCGGCGGCGTACGTCTCCATGGGCGAGACCGCCGAGACCGTGGCCGCGAAATACCAGATCCCGCGCGCGCGCCAGGAGGAACTGGCGGTCGAAAGCCACCGCAAGGCCGCCGCGGCCCAGGCCGCCGGCAAGCTCAAGGACGAGCTGGTGCCGATCCAGGTGAACGGCGGCGCCGTCGATGCCGACGGCTGCATCCGGCCCGACACCGATGCCGCGGCCCTGGCCGACCTGAAGCCCGCCTTCCGGACCGACGGGTCGGTGACCGCGGGCACGTCCTCGCCGCTGACCGACGGGGCCGCCGCCGTGCTGGTGACCTCGGAAGAGTATGCCAAGGCGCACGGGCTGACGCCGCTGGCGCGGCTGAAGGCGGTCGCGGTCGCCGGCTGCGAGCCCGACGTGATGGGCATCGGCCCGGTGGTCGCCACCAACAAGGCGCTGCAGCGCGCCGGCCTGTCCATGCAGGACATCGATATCATCGAACTGAACGAAGCCTTCGCCAGCCAGTCCTTGGCCTGCGTCGATCAGCTGGGCATCGACACCGGCCGCATGAACATCGACGGCGGCGCCATCGCGCTGGGCCATCCGCTGGGCGCGACCGGCGCCCGGATCACCGGCAAGGCGGCGCAGCTGCTGTCCCGCGAAGGCAAGCAGCTCGCACTGGCGACCCAGTGCATCGGCGGTGGCCAGGGCATCGCGACGATCCTGGAAGCGGCCTGATGGGCATCGAACACGTCACGGTCATCGGCGCCGGCGTGATGGGGGGCGGGATCGCCGCCCAGATCGCCAATGCCGGCATACCGGTTCTGCTGCTGGACGTTGTGCCCGACGGCGCGGCCGACCGCGACCAGGTTGCCAAGCAGGCGATCGCGCGCATGCTTAAAGCGGATCCGGCGCCCTTCATGTCGAAACGGGCGGCCAAGCGGGTGACGCCCGGCAATATCGACGATCACCTGGACCGCGCCGCCGACAGCGACTGGATCGTCGAGGCGGTGGTCGAACGGCCGGACGTCAAGCAGGCGCTCTACGCAAAGATCGAGAAGGTCCGCAAGAAGGGCTCCATCGTCTCGTCCAACACCTCCACCCTGCCGCGGGCGGTGCTGGTGGACGGCATGCCGAAATCCTTCGCGGCGGATTTCCTGATCACGCATTTCTTCAATCCGCCGCGTTACATGCGGTTGCTGGAAGTCGTGTCGGGGCCGGAGAATGCGGCCGGGACCGTTGCGGCCTTCAAGGATTTCGCCGACCGGCGCCTGGGCAAGGGCGTGGTCGACGCCCACGACACGCCGGGCTTCATTGCCAACCGGATCGGCACCTTCTGGATCCAGTGCGCCATCGTCGAGGCCATGGACCGCGGGCTTTCCATCGAGGAGGCCGACGCCTGCATGGGACGCCCCCTGGGCATTCCCAAGACCGGCGTCTTCGGGCTGATGGACCTGGTCGGCATCGACCTGATGCCCTACGTGGACCAGAGCCTGGCAAACGCCCTGCCGGCCGACGACGCCTATATGGCGATCCGCCGCGAGGTGCCGCTGATCGCCAGGATGATCGCCGACGGCTATACCGGCCGGAAGGGCAAGGGCGGGTTTTATCGGCTGAACACCGAAGGCGGCGGGCGCGTCAAGGAGGCGATCGATCTTGCCACCGGCGCCTATGCCCCCGCGGCCAAGCCTGCGCTGGAAAGCCTGCGCGCAGCGCGCGGCGGCGCCAGGGCGCTGGTCTCCCACGCCGACAAAGGCGGGCAGTATGCCTGGGCGGTGATGTCGAAGACGCTGGCCTACGCGGCCTCGCTGGTGCCGGAAATCGCGGACGACGTCGACGCCGTCGATCGGGCGATGCGGCTTGGCTACAACTGGAAGAAGGGCCCGTTCGAGCTGATCGACGATATCGGATCAGCCGACATGGTCGCGCGCCTGGGAGACGAGGGTGCGGATGTGCCGGAATTCTTGAAATCCGCCGCCGAGGCGCAAGGGTTCTACAAGGTCGAGGCCGGCCGGCGGCAAATGCTGAGCCTGGACGGCACCTATCGGGATATCGACCGGCCCGACGGCGTCACGCTGCTGGCGGACGCCAAGTTGGCGTCCCCGCCCTTGGCCCGCAACGGGTCGGCCAGCCTGTGGGACGTGGGCGACGGGGTGGCCTGCTTCGAGATCCACACCAAGCTGAATTCGATCGACCAGGAGGTGATGGGCCTGTTGCGCAAGGCGATCGGCATCGTCGCGAAGGATTTCAAGGCGCTGGTCATTTACAACGAAGGCAGCCATTTCTCCGCCGGCGCCAATATCGGTCTGACCCTGTTCGCCGCCAACACGGCGATGTGGCCGATGATCGAAGACCAGGTCGCCCAGGGCCAGAAAATCTACGCGGAATTGAAACGCGCGCCGTTTCCGGTGGTCGCCGCCCCGTCCGGCCTGGCGCTGGGCGGCGGATGCGAAATCCTGCTGCATGCCGACGCGGTGCAGGCGCATGCGGAAAGCTATGTGGGCCTGGTCGAAACCGGCGTTGGCCTCGTGCCTGCCTGGGGCGGGTGCAAGGAAATGCTGATGCGCCTTGCCGCCGATCCGAAGCGCCCGAACGGACCCATGGCGCCGGTGGCCCAGGCGTTCCAGACCATCGGGCTGGCCGATGTCGCGAAATCGGCCTTCGAGGCGCAGGAGAAGGGCTTCATGCGTGCCGCCGATGGGATCACCTTCAACCGCGACCGCCTTTTGGCCGACGCCAAGGCCAAGGCGCTGGACCTGGCGGAGGGCTATGCCCCGCCCGAGCCGGTTGAGTTCGCATTGCCGGGACCGTCGGGCAAAGCGGCCATCGGGCTGGCGCTGGACGAATTCCGGGCCAAGGGGATGCTGACGCCCCACGACGAGATCGTGGCCGACGCGCTGGCCGACGTTCTGACCGGCGGCCCGAAAGCCGACCATACCGAGCCGATAGACGAGGATACCGTCCTGAAGCTGGAACGCGCCGCTTTCATGCGCCTGGTGCGCACCGAACCCACGCTGGCGCGCATGGAACACACGCTGGAAACCGGCAAGCCGCTTAGGAACTGACACCATGGTGACCTACGCAGCCCCCTTGGACGACATCAAGTTCGTCCTTTACGAATTGTGGGACTACGACAACGAAATTCCCGGCCTGCCCGGCTGCGAGGATGCGACCCGCGACGTGGTCGACGCTGTCCTGGAAGAAGGCGCCAAGTTCTGCGTCAACGAACTGCTGCCGCTGAACCGGTCGGGCGACGAGGAGGGCTGCACCTTCGAAAACGGCGTGGTGCGCACGCCAATGGGCTTCAAGGAAGCGTACGACGCCTTCGTCGCCGCGGGCTGGACCGGCCTTGCCTGCGATCCGGACTTCGGCGGGCAAGGGCTTCCGAACACTTTGCAGTTCATCATGGATGAACTGGTCTGTTCCACCAATCTCAGCTTTGGGACCTATCCGGGCCTCAGCCACGGCGCCTACCGGGCGCTGGAGCTGCACGGATCGGACGCACAGAAGGCGACTTTTCTGCCGAAGCTGACCGACGGGACTTGGTCGGGAACCATGTGCCTGACCGAGCCCCATTGTGGCACCGACCTTGGATTGATCCGCACCAAGGCCGTGCCAAACGGCAACGGGACCTACAAGATCTCCGGCACCAAGATCTTCATTTCCGCGGGCGAACACGACCTGACTGAGAACATCGTGCATCTGGTGCTGGCCAAGCTGCCGGACGCGCCGCCGGGCATCAAGGGCATCTCGCTGTTCGTCGTGCCCAAGTTTCAGGTCAAGGAGGACGGCAGCGTCGGCCCGCGCAACGGCGTCCAATGCGGGTCGATCGAGCACAAGATGGGCATCAAGGCCTCGTCCACCTGCGTGATGAACTTCGACGAGGCCGAGGGCGAGCTGGTGGGCGTGCCCCATTCGGGCATGCGCGCCATGTTCACCATGATGAACGCGGCCCGGCTGGCGGTGGGCATCCAGGGGCTGGGCCTGGCCGAGACCGCCTATCAGTCGGCCACGGCCTACGCCAAGGAACGGTTGCAGGGCCGCGCGCTGACCGGTGCTAAGGCGCCCGACAAGGCCGCCGACCCGATCATCGTTCACCCGGACGTGCGCAAGAACCTGCTGACTATGCGCGCCTTGAACGAGGCGGCCCGGGCCTGCGCCCTGTGGATCGGCATGGCGCTGGACATTTCCGAAAAACACCCGGATCCGGCGCGGCGCCAGGAGGCCGAGGACCTGGTGGCGCTGATGACGCCGATCATCAAAGCCTTCTACACGGACTATGCGTTCGACGCGACGAACCTGGGCGTCCAGGTGTTCGGCGGCCACGGCTATATCCGCGAATGGGGCATGGAACAGCTCGTCCGCGACGCCCGCATCGCCCAGCTCTACGAAGGCGCCAACGGCATCCAGGCCCTGGACCTGGTGGGCCGCAAGCTGGGCCAGAACATCGGCCGGCCGCTGCGCCGGTTCTTCCATCCGCTGCACGCCTTCCTGGAAGAGAACCAGGAGGACCCGGCGATGGTTGAGATCGTGGTGCCTCTGGCCAAGGCGTTCGGGCGGCTGCAGCAGGCGACCGCCTGGATCGCCCAGCAGGGGTTGAAGAACCCGGAAGAGGCGGGCGCGGCGGCCAGCGATTACCTGCGTCTCTTCGCATTGGTGGCGATGGGCTACATGTGGGCGCGCATGATGAAAGTGGCGCTGGAAAAGCAGGACGGCGACAACGCCGCCTTCTACGAGGCCAAGCTGGCGACCGGCCGGTTCTACATGGCGCGCATCATGCCCCAGACCTCGGGCCTGTTCGCCGCCATTATGGCCGGCGGCGAGACGATCATGGCGCCGGAAGAGGCGTGGTTCTAGGCGGCCGGCTGCTTCGCCCGGCCGCAGGTTTCAACCCTTTGGTCTATTCCGCCGCCAAAGTGGTCGAATCAGCCTGAGGCAGTTCGCGATATTCGCCCCAGGGCGTCTTTCCAAGTCCGTATTTTTCAAGCTGGATGCAGGCCATACATTCGTCTGTAAAGACCCAGGGGCACTGCAGGCAGCGATCTGGATACAGGCACTCGTTCATGGAACCCATGATCTTACTCCTCCACCCATTGCTATTCCTCGCTCTCTACTCCAGTTAGTCACATTTGCGTAAAATTACCCCTAACGGGATCATGGTTATTTCGGGGGCAACGGGGGCGAATTGCGGTCAGGCATGCAGGCATAGCCAGCACCGCATTGAAGGCACGGTTTTTGAGGTTTTCCGGCTGCCCCGGCGGCGGCAGCGGTGATAACGACGGGGCGGCGCCTTAAGGGTTGTTCGCGGGCGCCCTATCCGATCTTTCAGGCGCCAGAAAGCGATACTCCCCCCACGGCGTCTTGCCGATTCCGTATTTTGCGAGTTTTGGGCAAACCAGGCATTCATCCGTAAATATCCACGGGCATTCATGGCACCGATGGGGATACAGACATTCGTGCATGGTGTTCATGGTTCTCCTCTTGGACTGAGCGGTCCGCGTAACGCGTTGGAGTGGTCCGGTTCGTTCAAGGAAGTGCGCACGCCGACTCGGCCGCCGTGCGACTAAGAGCGTTGCGCTGCTATCGGGAGTCGGTCAAGAGTCGTTGGACAGGGTGTCGCAGCAAAGACCATATGTCGCAGAGGGTTATTTGCGCGCTGCTCAGAACCGCTCCCAAACCGGCGTCGGGCCCAGGCGGTCGGCCATGAAGTCAACGAAACTGCGCACTTTGGGCGCCAGATAGCGGTTGTGCGGATACACCGCGTAGACCGCCACATCCAGGACCAGGAAATCCTGCAGAACGACGGTCAGGTCGCCCGCCGCAATGTCCGGCCCGACCGCATAGGCCGGGCACAGCGCGATGCCCGCGCCTTGCAGCGCCAGATCGCGCACGGCGCGCGAGCTGTTGACGTGAAATCGACCGTCTACATTGACGTGGACGCGCGCGCCGTCCACCTGGAACGGCCAGCGCCGAGGCGACCGGACGTTGGTGTCGATGATGCAGTCGTGGTGCTTCAGCGCCTCGGGATGCGTCGGCGCACTGGCCCGGGCAAGGTAGGCGGGGGCCGCGCAGGCGACGATCCGGTTGTCGGCAAGGCGACGGGCGATCAGACTTGAATCCTCCAGCGCGCCGATCCTGATGGCAAGGTCGAAACCCTCGGCCACCAGATCGACGAAACGGTCGGTCAGCGTGAGATTGACGCTGAGCCCCGGCTGCTCGTCGAGAAAGGTGGCGATCAGGCCGGTCAGATACATCTCGCCGAAGGTCTGGGGCGCCGTCACGGTCAGCGTGCCGCGCGGCCCGGTCTGGACATGCTGGACGGCCGATTCCAGGTCGTCCAGGTCGTCCAGAAGCTGCTGGCACCGCGCGAAGTAGGCCTGTCCCACCTCGGTCAGGCTGAGGCTGCGGGTGGTCCGGTTCATCAGGCGCACCCCCAGACGATCTTCCAGCCGGGCCACGTACTTGCTTGCCAGATTGGTCGAGATGCCGAGTTTCTTGGCTGCCGCGGTAAAGCTGCCCGCGGCAGCCACGGCTGCGAACGTGCGCATTCCGTCGATGGTGTCCATGTTTATCCCCATATCATGGATAATCATTGAACGAACAGGCTATTTATATCCGCGATGGCCTCACCCATTTCCCCGGTATGCCGTTCAAGGCCAACTCTGCCGAAGGGAAATCGAGACATGACCGACGCTAAATCCGCTTCCTACGCAGCCCTTGTGCTGCGCGTGACCATGGGCGTTCTGTTCATCGCCCATGGCCTGTTGAAGGTTCTGGTTTTCACGCCTGCTGGAACAGTGGGCTTTTTCGAATCGCTGGGCCTGCCGGGCTTCCTGGCCTATCTCACCATCATCGCCGAAATCGGCGGCGGTTTCGCCCTGATCGCCGGTGTGTTCACCCGTTGGGTCTCGCTGGCCCTGCTGCCGATCATGCTGGGGGCCGTGGCCGTCCATTGGGGCGCCGGCTGGGTCTTTTCCAGCGAGGGCGGCGGATGGGAGTTTCCGGCCTTCTGGGCGGTTACCCTTGTCGTGCAGGCCCTGCTGGGCGATGGCGCCTATGCGCTGAAGCTTCCCATCGGGTCGTCGGCGAGAGCCACCGCCAACGCATAAACGAAAGGCGCGCTCGTGATGTACGGGCGCGCCGGTCTATGCGATTGCGTTTGGGGAATTTAAGCCCCTCTCCCTGGAGGGAGAGGGGTTGGGGTGAGGGTGTTACCGGACTATGGATTTCGGCACCGGAACCCCCTCATCCGGCCCTTCGGGCCACCTTCTCCCCCCGGGGGAGAAGGGGACATCAATCATCCAGCATCGCTGCCAGTTTCATCGCCACGCCCATGGAGCCGTCGATCTTCAGTTTGCCCATGGTGTAGGCCAGCGTCGGATTGAGGTCGCCGGCCAGCAGTTTCAGAAGGTTTTCCACGCTGAGGCGGATGGTGACGTCGGCATCGTCGGCGCCTTCGGAGACCGCGGGCGGCATGGCGGTGGCGTCGACCGTGACCGCGCCGTCGTCGCCCATGTCGAACACGACCCGCGCGTTCAGCCCGGCCAGGTCCATGGCGCGGTCCTCAATGGTCTGGGAGATCGTTTCCAGGCTCATTCGGCGTCCTTTCCTTTTGCCTTGCGGCGTTTGGCCGGCTTTTTGGCCTTTTCACGGCGCACCAGCTCGCGTCGCAGCGGCTTGCCGACGATGGTTTTCGGGATTTCGTCGATGAACTCCACCCGACGCGGCACTTCGAACGGCGCGAGCTTTTCCTTCAAGAAGCCGCGCAGCGCGCCGGCGCTGAGCGACTGGCCCGGCTTCAAGACCACGAACGCCTTGACCATCTCGCCGTGATGGGCGTGCGGCACGCCGCAGACCGCGGTTTCGGCCACGGCGGGGTGCAGGTAAATCGCCTCCTCGACCATGCGCGGATAGACGTTGTAGCCACCGGTGATCACCAGGTCCTTGATCCGGTCGATCAGGTGGAGGTAGCCGTCCTCGTCCATGTAACCGACGTCGCCGGTTCGTAGCAGACCATCGTTGAGGACGGAGGCGGTGTCCTTCTCGTTGTTCCAGTAGCCGGCCATCACCTGGGGCCCGCGCACGCAGACCTCGCCGGTCTCGCCGACCGGCAGTGTCCGGGCCGGATTGTCCAGCGAGACGACCGTGACGACGGTTCCCGGGATCGGCAGACCTGCCGAGCCGGGCTTGTTCAGCCCGCCCAGGGGGTTGATGCTGACGACCGGACCGGCCTCGGTCAGCCCGTACCCTTCGACCAGGCAGCAGCCCGTGGCTTCTTCGAAGACGCGCTTGACCTCCTTGGGCAGGGGCGCGCCGCCGGAGATGCAGAACTTGAGGCTGGAAAGGTCGTATTTCTCGCGATCCTTGGCGCCGTTGATGGCAGAGAAGATCGTCGGAACGCCGAAGAACAGGGTCGGCTTTTCCTTGTCGATGACGCTGAGGACCTCCGCCAGGCGGAAGTGGGGCAGAAGGATCAGCTCGGCGCCGATGGCAAGGCCCGCATTCATGACGCCAGTCATCCCGAACACATGGAACAGCGGCAGCACGCCCAAGATCTTCTCGGCACCGGGCACCATTGCCGGGGCCCAGGCGTCCGTCTGGCGGGTGTTGGCATAAAGATTGGCGTGGGTCAGCTTCGCGCCCTTGGGCACGCCGGTGGTGCCGCCGGTGTATTGCAGCACCGCCACGTCGCGATCGGGATCGATGTCGACCGGGGCCGGTTTGCTGTCATTGTTGATGAAGGCGTCGAACTTGAGGTGTCGGTCGTCGGCCGGCAGCCTGGCGATCTCGCGCCGTTTCAGGACCGCAAACACCGCTTTCTTGGGCAGGGGCAGGGCCGCGCTCATGCTGCAGACCACCATCCTGTCCAGGGTGCCGTCGTCCAGCCGGTGCGAGACCTTGCGGTACAGCGTCTTCAAGTTCAGCGTCACCATTGTCTTGACGCCGGAATCACGGATCTGACGTTCGATTTCCCGTTCCGCGTAAAGCGGATTGAAATTCACCACCGTGCCGCCCGCTTTCAGGATGGCGTGAAAGCAGATCACGAAGTAGTGGGAGTTCGGCAGGAACAGGCCGACCCGCACGCCCGGCCCCACGCCGATGTCCTGAAACGCCTTGGCGGCCTTGTCGACGGCCGCGCCGATGTCGGCGTAGCTGTAGCGCTTGCCCAAAAACGCAATGCAGGGGCGCTCGCCGTGGTCCCGGACGGCATCGTCCAGAATCGTGTGCACCGGACGGGGTTCGAATGCGAGTTCCCAGTCCACGCCGTCCGGGTAGGCGTTTTCCCAGGGATAGGGGCGGGTCGAGCCGGCATCTGCGCTGGCGGGCGCGCGCAGCCGGTCCCAGACGTCTCGGATCGAGAAGCCCACCCGCTGGATCGCTGAGAGAACGTTGCTCATCTCGTCTTGCGCCTAGGCCGACGCCGTTCTTTCGAACAGCATCAGCGCGTCGCGGATTTCCGCCTCGGCCTGGTACACCGCGGTTGCGCCCGCTTCGATGGCCTGATCGGCCTTGTAGAAATCCAGGAGCCCAACATGGCCAACCTTCGGCGTGATCACCACGTCCGGCGGCTCGGCGGCCAGGCGGCTGCGCGTCATTCGATCCTGCACGATGTTCATGGTCGAAGCCAGCACGTTGAGCAGGCGCGGCGTGTCCACGACGGTTTCGTTCGGTCCCGGCGCCGGATCATTATCGGTTTCGTTTTTTCGCCTCAGAATGGTGCCGGGCCAGCGCGGCATCACCTCGAACCCCGGCTTGGCGGCCGGCTTTGCCGCTCGTCGGTTGCCGTTCTTGCCGGGCGTCGGCATGTTCAAATTTATGGCGACCGTGATTTCTGCGCCCATTGCGTGGCAGACCGAGATCGGAATTGGATTGACGATGGCGCCGTCGACGATCCAGCGGCCGTTGAGATGGACGGGCTCGAACAGGCCTGGTAGCGAAAAAGACGCCCGGATCGCCTCGGCCAGGGAGCCCTTGTTGAGCCAGACCTCGTGGCCGGTGAAGAGATCGGTTGCGACGGATGCGAAGGGGCAGGAGAGGTCTTCGATCTGGATATCGCCGAGGGCGCGCTGCATCTCGCCGAACAGGCGGTTGCCTGCGATCAGGCCGTTCTTGGCCAGGCCAAAATCCATGAACCGAACGATTTTCAGGCGGGTCAGCCGGCGCGCCCAGACCTCCAGGTCCGGCAGCTGGCCAGTGAGATAGAACCCGCCGGCCAGAGCGCCGATCGAGGTGCCGCAAACGACGTCGAAGCGGATGCCCAGTTCGGACAGCGCCCTGAGGGCGCCCAGATGGGCCCACCCACGCGCGCCGCCGCTGCCCAGCGCCAACCCGATGCCCGGTTTATGCATCTCCGTCATGACGCTCTAATTGTCTGTTAATTCAATAAAAGATTGGTTGCGGCGGGCGCCCTTTACCAGAGTCGGCCGTTCAAGAAATGGCGAGAATCCGGCCTTCGCCGGCCGATTTGACCGGCCCGACCGGAAATCGGCCTCAGGCCGCGGGCGACACCCGGTCCAGAAGGGGCGCCGGATCGATGCCCCTGGGCAAGGCGCCGTAGGCAAGGGCCGGACTGTCGCCGAGGCGCGCGCGGATGAAGGCGGCGGCGACCGCGGGGTCACCCTGGCGGACCAGAGCGGCGCCCTGCAGCGCCAGCGCGGCCTGTTCCGCCACGCGTCGGGCGTCTGCCTCGCCGACCGCGCCGCCGGCGAGGGCGGCTTTCACGTCCGCGACGGCCTTGTCCAGCGTTGCGTCGGATCCCTTCGCGCCGTCCAGTTCCGCCACCAAAGCGGCGGCGGACTCCGGGTCCTTGGCCAGGGCGCGCAGGATATCCAGGCACATGACGTTGCCGCAGCCCTCCCAGATCGAGTTCACCGGGGCTTCCCGGTAGAGCCGCGGCATGATCGATTCTTCGACATATCCGCCGCCGCCATGGCATTCCAGCGCCTCGTAGACCAGTCCCGGGGCGCGTTTGCAGACCCAGTATTTTGCGATTGCCGTTGCGATCCGGGCGAATGCCCGCTGGGTCGGATCGGCCGGCGCGTCGTCGAAGGCCCGGGCAAGCCGCATGACCAGGGTTGTGGCGGCCTCGCTTTCGATCGCAAGATCCGCCAGCACCTGCCGCATCAGGGGCTGATCGACCAGCCTTTTCTGGAAGGCGCTGCGGTGACGGGCATGGAACGCCGCCTGGACCAGCGCCTGGCGCATGATGCCCGCGGCCGAGACCGCCGCATCCAGGCGCGTGTGGTGAACCATTTCGATGATGGTGGACACGCCGCGGCCTTCCTCGCCGATCATGACCGCCGTGGCGCCGTGATACTCGATCTCGCCGGACGCGTTGGAGCGGTTGCCCAGCTTGTCCTTTAGGCGCTGGATCAGGATGGCGTTGCGGCTGCCGTCGGGCCGCCAGCGCGGCACCAGAAAACAACTGAGCCCGCCCTTGGCGTAAGCCAGCGTCAGGAACGCGTCGGACATGGGCGCGGAGCAGAACCATTTATGGCCGGTCAGGCGGTATTCCGCCCCGGGGCCGCCGGGGCCGACCGGTTCGGCCCGGGTGGCGTTGGCGCGCACGTCCGAACCGCCCTGCTTTTCCGTCATGGCCATACCGATGGTGGCCGCGTTTTTGGCCGTGGCCGGCTCGTAACGCGGGTCGTATTCGGCCCGGGTGATGCGGGGCTCCCATTCCGCCGCCACGTCTGGCTGGTGTTTCAGTGCCGGAAGGCTGGCGAAGGTCATCGCCATGGGGCAACAGACGCCGCTTTCGGCCTGGTTCAGCATGAAGGCCAGGGCCGCCCGGGCGACGTGGCTGCCGGGACGCCGGTCGGTCCAGGGCAGGCAGTGGACTTGGTTGCCCAAGGCCAGCGACATCAGTTCGTGCCAGGACGGGTGAAACTCGACCTCGTCGATGCGGTGTCCGAACCGGTCGTGGGTGTGCAGGATCGGCGTAAAGCGGTTGGCGTCGTGACCGAGGGCAATGACCCGGGCGCTGCCCGCCAAGCCGCCGAACGCCGCCAGGGCGGGTTCGTGCCAGGAGGCGCCGCCGTGGGCGACCGCCTCCATCAGGCAGCGGTCGGTCTCGTACAAGTTGGTGTCGCGCAGTGGCGGCGGCTGGTTCTCCACCTCGTGGGTGACGTGCCTCAGCGCCTGCTTGGGTTCCATGGTATCCGCTCCTTCGGCGGCGGCCGGCCACGGCCAATTCTACCGCAGGCTTAAGGAATAGCGGCATTTTGTGTGTGGAAGTTTAAGGAAAACGGGGATCCTTGCGGGCATTTCCCTGGGCAATGGCCCGATTTGTCTCAACTTCAGGCCGCCGATTGTGTATTAGCCTGACGGACCCCGCGAACGCGGCGCCGTGCCGTGGCGCCGGTCGGGGCCGGAGGCAGGCAATCGGTTCGTTATGGCTTCAGAGAGTTTTCGACAGCGCTTGGGATTTCTGGACGTGACCTGCCCGCGTTCTTTCTGGATCGTGGCCGAAACGCCCGATCAGGTCGCCGCGGGGGCAGGGGTCATCGAAGGTCTGCGCCGAGATTATCCTCGTGTCCGGTTGGCCTTTGCCAGCCGGCGGCCGGCGACCCGCGCCTGGCTTGCCGAGCGGTACCCGGACGACATCGTTGTGCCGTTGCCGTTCGATCTCGGTCCGGCGGTTCGCGTCCACATGGACCGGTTGAAGCCGCGCATGATGATCCTGCTGGGCGCTTCGAACGGCGTGGGTCGGCGCCTGTTGGGCCGCCTGAACTGGTGGCGGATCCCGGTCGTCTGGCTGGCGCTGGGCGACGGTGGCCCGGCCGTGCCGGCCAACATACATGCCGAGTCCATCGACCGGTTCTTTTTGCCCAATCCCGCCGTGCGCGAGGCCCTGGCCCGCCTGGGCGTCCCGGGATCCAAAATGGTCCTGCCGGCCGGGACGACCGCGATCTTGCAGGAACTTGCGACCCTGATCCGACAGGATCTTAAGATCAAACGCAGCGAAGACCGTCCCATCCGCAACGCGATCGAGGCCCTGTTGCTGCGGGCCTTGTCGAGGCCGGCCGGGCGGCGGCTGCTGTCTCCATGGGCCCGTCGGCTGGACGACCTGGACGCCGTGGCAGCGGCGCTGGGCCGCCCGCAAACGATCATGTGCCTGGGCAACGGACCTTCGTCCGAGGACCCGGCGCTGCGGAAGATGGAGTACGATTGCCTGTTTCGGGTCAACGATATGTGGCTGGACAGGGGTATCCTGGCGGACGCCCATATGGTCTTCACCGGGGACAAGCGCGCCTGCGGAAGGCTGCCGGACGCGGTTTTTGCGTTCCAGACCGCGCGGGCGGAAGGCCGCCTGGTGAGGGCTCATATCATGGCGGGCCGGATGCGGCCGTTGCGCTATACGGTGATGGAGCGCCTGGGCATCCTGTTCGACGGCACGGACTGGGGCGCCAAGCCCACAAACGGAATGGCGATGCTGGCGCTTGCCGTGGCTCTGAAACCGCGCCGGATCATTATCGGCGGCATGGACCTGTTCGCCCATCCGGCGGGCAGCTATCCCGGGGATTCGGCGACCGCGAACGCCTATACGCCGTTGCACCAGCAGGACGTCGAACTCAGCATCATCAAACACTATCTGGGGCAGTTCGACGGCGAGGTTGTCGTCGTCGGCGACGTGCTGCGGCGCCACCTGGGGCTGGAGGACACTGCAGGCGCGGCCGCGGGGGCGGGATGATGGCAACGGGCCGCCGCCTTGTCCTGGATCAAACGCAATCCGGCGCCACGCGGATATTGTCATCCGCCGTTGGGGGTCCCTATAGTCGGCCCCGCCCGGGAAAACGCAGCGAAGAGGGCGGCGTCGCGCCGCGGTAGACCACGTGACAGTTATCGAGCATGATTTCAAGACCCGGACCCGGCACAAGAAGCTGAGTTATCTCGTTCGTCCGGACAAGGACCGGCCGCAGGGCCGCCGCAGGCAATCGGAGTGCATTCGACTGGATCCGGTGGCCGGGGTCACGCCCAGCGACAAGCCGGTCGTGCGTGTCTATGTGGGCACCGAACCGGCGCAGTTCCGGGCCGAACGCGTCCTGGTCTGGTCGATCATGCAGGTGCGCGATCCCGCGCGAGCCTACGAGATCTATCTGATGAAGGATCTGGACGGCTACGACAGGTCGCGCTGGAAGACCGGCTTCACCAACTACCGGTTCGCGATCCCCGCCATGGCAGGAAATGCGGGCCGGGCGATCTACAACGATGTCGATCAGATCTATCTGGGCGATCCGGCCGAATTGTTCGACATGGAGATGCACGGCCACGGCCAGATGTGCATCACCCGGCGCGAGACTTCGGTGATGCTGATGGATTGCGCGAAGCTCGGCCCAATCTGGGACGAGAACGACGCCAAGCAGGGCGTTCAGCACAAAGTCTTCCGCGCCAGGGTGACCGGCATCGACGACATGTGGGGAGAACTGCCCGGCATCTGGAACGCCCGCGACGCGGAGTTCGTGGAGGGCGAGTCCAAGCTGCTGCATTACACGACCCTGCAGACCCAGCCCTGGCGGCCGTTTCCCGAACAGCTCAAATACCGAGACAATCCGCAGGGCCATGTCTGGCACCGGTTGGAGGAGAGCGCCGACGCGGCGGGCTTCACCCTGTTCACCGAGGGTCGCCCCAGCTCCCGGTTTGGCGAACTGCTGGCCTGCTACCGGGCCGCGGCCGGGCAGAACGCTGGTTCGGCGGGCCCTGGCTTAAGGCGCTGGCTGGAGGGCGGTTCGGCTGCGGGCTTGAGCGGAAGGGTGGGCGCGCTGTTGCGACAGGCCGGCGCGGCTTCGCTGTTGCATCTGTGGTCCGGCAAGGACGGCGGCGCGCTGTGGCCCGGGATCGCGGTCACGCGCCACGATCCGGTCACGGCGACGACGTTCGCCGGGCAGGAGGGCACGTACGACGCCGGGGTGTCGATCGACACGCTGCAGCGGGTGCCGGACGAAGATGTTCCCTGGATGCTGGACGCGCTGTTCCGTCGTGCGGCCAAGCTGGTCTACGTGGCGGTGCCGTGTTTCGCGGCCGAAGAACCCCTGCCCACCGGCGAGGACGCGCATGTCACGGCAATGCCGGCGCATTGGTGGCGCCAGCAGCTTGAAAGCGCGGCGCGACGCAATCCCGGCAGGCGCTGGCATTTGCGGACGGAATCAAGCGTCTTTTCCATGCGCCGGGTCCAGGACTATCAGGGCTGAACTGCGGCGGCGGCAACAACGCGCCGCGCAAGAGATTTGCTGACGAACTATGGGCGCTTTCCGGGTTTCCTTTCTAACGCCGACCTATAATCGCGCCCACACGTTGCCGCGCGTCTGGGAGAGTTTGAACAGGCAGGACCCGGAACGTATCGAATGGGTCGTCGTCGACGATGGTTCGGAGGACGATACCAAGTCGCTGGTTGAAGGATGGGCGGCCCAGGCACGCTTCCCCGTCCGCTACTTCCACAAGCAAAACGGCGGCAAGCATTCCGCGGTCAACTTGGGGACGCCGCTGGTATCCGGGCAATACACGCTGGTGCTCGACAGCGACGACGCCCTGCTGGACGATGCGGTCGACCTGATCTGGCGCTACGTCGCGTCGACGGGCATTGCGGATCTCCCGGGCGTTGCCGGACTTGCCTTTCGATGCACCGATGATGCAGGCAATCTGAGGGCGACAGGTCTATCGTCGGAAACGCTTCAGTGTTCGATGTCGGAGGCGTACTACAAGCACCGGATCCGGGACGAGTGGGCGGTTGTCTTCAAGACGGAAATCATCAGGGCGATGCGGTTCACCGAACTGCCGACGAACGAGTACGTGCCGGAGAGCGTTACCTACGCAAAGCTGTCCAAGACCTATGAACTCATCTGGGTCAATCACGCGATCCGTCGATACTACACAAACGACGGCGAAACGCGGATCACCGATCGTGACGGCAAGGCCGAGGGCAGCTTCAAGTGGCCGCATGGGAAGTACCTTCGGAGGCGATCTGTCCTGAATGATGAGATCGAGTGGTTCCGGGAGGACCCCGCATTCTTCTACCGAAATGCCGCCAACATGAGCCGGTTCGGTTTGCACATCGGGCGTTCGCTGCGCGCCCAATTCGGTGAACTGTCCAACGGACCGGCGAAGCTGCTGTGGGTGGCGGGACTGATATCGGGCGTCCGGAAATACGCGAAGGACCGGCAGCGACAGGCGTCGGCAATGCCTCCGGCGGCTGGGCTAGAGGGAGGCAACTGAGGCCGTTTCGGTCTCTTCCTCGATTTCGTCTTCGTCGCCGCCTAGTTCGTAAACGGCATCGGCGATATTGATCCAGGCCGGGCGGTGCGAGATGGCAAGCACCGTTACGGACTTCGAGATCTCTTTGATGTTCTGGCAAATCGCGCGTTCGGAGTTCTTGTCCAGTGCGCTGGTGACTTCGTCCAGGATCAGAAGCTTGGGGGAATGAACGAGGCCACGTGCGATGGCGATGCGCTGTCGCTGCCCGCCTGACAGGGTGGCGCCGCGTTCGCCCACCACCGTCTCCATGCCGTCCGGCAGTTTGGAAATGAACTCCCAGGCGCCCGCGGCCTTGAGGGCGGCTTTGGCCATTTCGGGCGTCAGCGTTTGGTCGCGCAGGGTGACGTTGGCCAGGATCGTGTCGTGAAACAGGATCAGGTCCTGTGGCACGTAGCCAATCATGTCCCGCCAGGCTTCCAGGTCGATGCTGTCGAGCGACACGCCGTCGATCAGAACCTCGCCGGCATCCGGGCGGTACAGGCCCAGGAGCAGATCCGTCAGCGTGGTTTTGCCGGTGCCGGAATGGCCGATCACCACGGTCAATTCGTTGGCCGGGATTTCCATCGAGATGTCGTCCAGAACCTGATTCTCGCCAAATGCGAATGACACGTTTCGCAAGGCGCATCCGGTTTTCAGGCTCGGCTTACTGCGCCCCACGCTTCCCTCTCGATGCTGCGCCGATTCCTCGATCATATTGTGAACGTTCCAGTATGCCGATTCGACGACGACGGCGTCCTGGAACCGCCGCTGCATCTTTCGGATCCGACTGACCGTGCGCTCCAACAGGACCGCCATCACCAGCACTTCGGAAACGGGCATGCTGAAGATTTCGACCAGGATGTAGAAGCCCGACGCCAGCACCAGGACGAGGATCGGTTCGGGGATATGCTTCAACAGTTGTTTGGAGATCACCTCACGCCGCAGGGCGATCCGCACATCCGCGATTTTCTGGCTGAACAAGCTGGCGAACTGGCCGTGCCGGGCCATTGCCTTCAGGGGCTTGATGCTGATCAGGGCGTCGGTCAGGTGTGTGACCAACTCGCGGGCGCGCTTGTATTGGCGCTTGCCTGCCTTGCGCGCCATTCGCACAAGCGTCCACAGCGATCCGCCGATGGCGAGGCCCACGACCATGCACCCGAGGGCAAGCTGCCATGAGACGAAGAAGGCGACCAGGACATAGGTGATCATCTGGATGCCGCCGGTCAGAACCAGAGCGACCGTCAGGTAGGCTTCGCCGCACCGCTGGGCCTCCAGGCTTATCGCGTTGGCGATCCGGCCGACCGGCTGGCGTGCAAAATAGGCCCAGTTCGCCTGCAGGATGTTGTCGATCAGGCTTGCGCGACGTTCGGTCGTCACTTCGGCAACCGCATAGCCCACATACCGCATTGCCGCCAGCACCAGAACGGCCTTCATCGAGTAGGCGATTACGACGCAAAGGAACAGGATGCCCAGATCGGGCTTGAGCCCGATGGTCCCGAAGACCTCGAGGAAGGCCCGGTTGATGCTGGAACTGGCCTCGATCTCGCCGCTGCCCACGAGCGAAAAGACCGGCAGCAGGCTGGCGAGTCCGATCCCCTCGGCGAACGCCGCGAAGACCAGGCATCCAAGCACAACCCACTGGTTTGTGCCCTTGGCTCCAAAGAAGATTGAAAACAGTTTCAGCATCACGCGGCGCCTTACTATCAGACTTGTCGGGTCGACGCCAGCCGCCCCGGTGGCCGGAAAGTCCAGGGATTTCGGGGGCTGCGGCTTGTCCGTCGGGCCTCGGTCCGGAATGTCAGGCAGGCACTGTCCGGTCGTAGGCTAAGGACCAGCGGTCGCGTCTGTTACGCCGAACCCGCCTGATCGCGGAAGTAGGCGATCGTGCGGGTCAGGCCGTCCGACAATTGCGTGGTCGGCTGCCAGTCCAGCGTTTCGCGGGCCAGGGCGATGTCCGGCTGCCGCTGACGGGGATCGTCGGTCGGCAACGGCTTGAAGACCAGCTCGGACCGGGAGCCGGTTTGTTCCAGGACCAGTTCGGCAAGCTCGCGGATGGTGAATTCCGCCGGGTTTCCGATGTTCACGGGGCCTGTGAAATCGCCGGACACGTCCATCAGGCGCATCAGTCCGTCGACCAGATCGTCGACATAGCAAAAGCTGCGTGTCTGGGCGCCGTCGCCGTAGATCGTTATCGGGTCGCCCCTCAGCGCCTGGACGATGAAATTGGACACGACCCTGCCGTCGTTGGGATGCATACGGGGGCCATAGGTGTTGAAGATCCGGGCAATGCGGATCTTCAGCCCGTGCTGGCGGTGGTAGTCGAAAAACAGCGTCTCGGCGGCGCGTTTGCCTTCGTCGTAACAGGCGCGCGGGCCGATCGGATTGACCCGGCCCCAATAGCTCTCGGGCTGGGGATGGACCTCGGGGTCGCCGTAGACCTCGGACGTGGATGCCTGAAGGATCTTTGCTTTCGTCCGTTTCGCAAGGCCCAGCATGTTGATGGCGCCGTGCACCGACGTCTTCAAGGTCTGGACGGGATCGAACTGGTAGTGAATCGGCGAGGCGGGGCAAGCGAGATTGTAGATCTCGTCGACTTCCACATAGAGCGGGAAGGTCACATCGTGACGGATGAGCTCGAAATAGGGATCGCCCATCAGATGCGCGATGTTCTCCTTCCGGCTGGTGAAGAAGTTGTCGACGCATAGGACTTCGCAATCCCGCGCCAGCAGTCCTTCGCAGAGATGGGAGCCCAAAAAGCCCGCCCCGCCGGTGACCATCACCCTTTTCTTCAGCATCGAACGCCATCACTCCCAACAAAGAAACCCGAGCACGGACTGCCGCCCGTGTCTCCTGCGGACCGTATGACGGTCACCGCCCTGCAGGCGGCCGCAGATAGCACGAATTGCCCTGTTTTGTCTTTGCGACCTGCGCGGCGGTCTCAGCCTAGCCGGATTGCCGGCCGCTCCCAACCGTGATTGGCGACGTCGGTTCGACCGTCCTGCAGCCAGGCTTCCTGCCAGGCTTGGAACATCAGGACGCTCCAGATCAGCCGCTCGTTGGGGTGCCAGCCCGACAGAAACTGATGCCAGATCCGCCCGACGGACCCGGCATCGAGGATGCCCTCGCGTTGCAGGCGTGCCGGATCGATCAGGGCTTCGGCCCAGTCCCGCAAGGGGCCGCGCAGCCAGGCGCCGATCGGCACGCCGAATCCGGACTTCGGCCGGTCTGTCAGGCTGCGCGGGACATAGCGGTCCAGCAGGTCGCGCAAGATGCGCTTGCCGCCGGCCGGCGCAAAGCGGAAATCGACCGGAAGGCACCAGGCGAATTGCACCACCCGCCAGTCCAAGAGCGGGCACCGCACCTCCAGGCTGGTCGCCATCGAAGCGCGGTCCACCTTGACCAGAATGTCGCCGGCCAGATAAGCGGCGAGGTCGAGGTGCATCATCCGCTGGACCGCATCGGCGACCTGCGCCCGCGCGCCGCGGTCGGTCAGCGTGCTGAGCGCTTCCGAGGCGCCAATCACCAGGGTCTCCACATCAGTGCATCGGTCCCGCCTGCGTACGAACAGGTCAACGGCGTCCGACGCACCGTAGGTGTGGGCCCGTCGCTCCCACTTCGACAAAAGCCGGGTCGCGGCGTTGTGACGGAATGAATCCGGGTCCGCATCGGGTCCAAATATCTCCCATCCCTTTCGACCGGCCACGCGCATCGCGCCTGCCAGCCCGCGCCGAAGCGCGGTGGGATAGGGGCCGATCTGATCCCATCCCCGGACCGCCTTGGGATAGCTGTTGTAGCCGGCGAACAGTTCGTCTCCGCCGTCTCCGGACAAGGCAACGGTCACGTGGCCCCGCGCCAGTTTGGAGACCAGGTGCGTCGGCACTTGGCTGACGTCGGCGAACGGTTCGTCGTACATGGTCGGCAGGGCGGGGATCACGGCCCGGCAGTCTTCGGGCGTGACGACCAGTTCGGTGTGGTCCGTGCCCAGATGTTCGGCAACCGCCCGTGCGTCGTCGGCCTCGTTGTATTTTTGTTCGGTGAATCCGATGGAGAAGGTGCGAACGGGCCGGTCGCTGATGTCCTGCATGATGCCGACGATGACGGAAGAATCGACGCCGCCCGACAGGAAAGCGCCGAGGTCCACGTCCGCCACCATCCGTCGTCCCACGGCGTCGTGCAGCAGTTCGTCCAGACCGTCCAGCGCTTCGGCATAGCCGCCCCGGAACGGAGCCTGTTCGCCCTGTTCGGCGGCCTGCTTGGCAGACCAGAATGGCCGGGGTTCCTGATCCAGCGCGCTGCCGGGTCGTCCGATTTTGACCATTGTGCCGGGCGGCAACTGGCGCACGGTTTCGTAGATTGTCCGCGGCGGCGGCACGAAACCGTATTTCATGTACAGGCCCAGCGAATCCCGGTCGACGACCGGCCGATACGCGGGATGGACGGCCAGGGCTTTCAACTCCGACCCGAAAAACAGGGTGTCTCCATTCGATCCGTAATAGAGCGGCTTCTTTCCGACCCGGTCGCGCGCCAGGGTCAGTTCCCGGGTCTCTCGGTCCCACAGACCCAGCGCGAACATGCCGTTGGCCCGCTTCAGCGCCTCTTCGACGCCCCAGGCCTCGACCGCCGCCAGCAACACCTCGGTGTCGCTGTGGCCGCGAAAGCCGTGCCCCTTGGCCTCCAGTTCCGCCCGCAGGTCCTGGAAGTTGTAGATTTCGCCGTTGTAGGAGATGACGTAGCGGCCGCTGGCCGAGATCATCGGCTGTTTGCCGGCTTCAGACAGGTCGATAATCGCCAGGCGCCGGAATCCCAGCGCCAGGCCGGCTTCCACGTCGGCCCACACGCCGGAATCGTCGGGCCCGCGATGGACGAGGCGATCCGCCATCGTGCCGGCCAGATCCGCCAGACGGTCGCCCGTTCGGGGCGCCGAATCAGACCAAAATCCGCAGATTCCGCACAAAACCGGTTCGTCCCATTGCTGTGTTGCGCCTTTCCAGGGGGCAGGTTTGATGCAACAGCATGCCGTATTTCCCGATGTACTGCCGACAGGACAGATTGTCAGCGGCCCTTTTCCGCGTGCCGCCACGGCGATGACAGCGCGACGGCTCGGATGGCGCGGCTGTCAGGGCGGGGAGGTGGCGCGCAGGGGCTTTGACTCAAATGACGATACAGGTGGCCGGGCTAATCCGCTTCCTGAACCAGGACCAGGCTCTCTTTCCTGCGGTTGACCGCAAAGACCCAAAAGCGCTGTGACATGAAGCTCATCGGCGTCAGCAGCGCCAATCCCAGGAGCTTGCCCACGACCGGAATGAGGCCGATGACGTCAATAAACAGGTATGCGAACAGATAGTCGAACGTGATGTAGAACGCGTCGTTGATGAGGAATTTGACAAACTGGCGATGTGGGCGCGATCGCTCGTTGAATGTGAAGAACTTCTGCATCGGAAAGATGCAGGCGATCATGACGGCGTGGCAAATCAACGTGCTGGAAAGCGTCGAGAACTCCAAATATCCGCGGAGAAACGAGAACAGAGTCCAGTTGATCAACACCCCGGTGCCGCCAACCATCAGGTGCCGTACGGCCTGGGCACTGATGTGCTGGCTGCCGAGCAGCCTGTTCAGCACTTGATCAATCGACGTCGGTCGCAACTTTCTGCCTCAACGACTGTGTTCAGACTTTCGCATTGTGGGGAACAAAGCTCCCCCCAGCCAGGAAAACAATATGGCAGTCACAAGCAGAAATCCGTTGCGAACCACATATTTGCCTCGGCTGTTTCTTCTTATTTGCCCCATCTTCTCCAACCGAATCAAGCGAAGATGGACCATGTCCTTCGAGGAATAGTGCATTTCAAGCTGTTCCGGCGCCGCGCTTCCCTTCTCCAGCAACTCCACCAACAGGCGAATACGCCGGCCGGTCTCGCTGAGATTGAAGACGTGGAAGTAGGCGTAGGCGAGCGCGCCGAAGACCAGGCCCGAAAAGACCGTATGGCTCGCTATCTCCGTTAGATCGAGCGACAGGAGCACACCCGCCAGGAGCGAAACCAGGCTGACCGTCGCGGCAGCAAACGCGCTCCATACCATGAGGGCCTTTTGCGCGGATGGGCCGGCGAAGATCAGAACTGAAAACCGCGACCCCACGATATGCACAACCACGAAGAGCGCAAATGCCGCCAGTGTGAACGCTATGTTCAGCGAGATATCCACGCCCAGGAGCCGACTAGCCTTCGCCGTGGATTCGTCTGTAGGTCGCGGTCTTGGGATGCAGCTTGACGTCCGTCATGCCAGACCGTCGGACAATGTGGATTTCCCAGACAAGCCGAAGATAGGCCGATATCACGCCCCGCAGCGACCGAAGGGTCAGGGCCTGGGAGCGGCCGTGAACGCGCGAATTGAGGAAGTGAGGCGTCTCGGCGTGCAGATAGCCGGCCCGTATGAGTTTGATCAGAAGCTCGGCCTGATACAGGAACCCATTCGCGTTGATGGTAATATTCCGAATAATATTGGAGTTATAGATTACAGTTCCATTTGTATAGTTTAGGTTGGTTCCAAAGGAAATGTTGATAATAGTCCTATACAGCGAAGAAATGATTCGTCGAAATTTAGATCTCACTTCGATATTATGAATAAACGGAACAATGATGTCCACCTGGTCGGTGATATGGAAATAGGATAGCGCATCAAGGGGATCGTTTTCATTGTCTCCGGGAAACATCGTGACGAAGTCGCAGTTCGAATCTTTCGCCCCCTCCATGAATGAGGCGCCAATGCCCGCCGGCCGATCGTGATGCAGGACACGGATGCGCGGGTTCTCGGCGGCCAGCTTTTCCACGACCTGTCGGGTGCCGTCCGTGCTTCCATCGTTGATGATGATCAGCTCGCCCTGAATGCCTTTCGCATCCATTGCCTGAAGCGTCTCGGTCGCTGCAGCCGTTACGTTGTGCTCTTCGTTCAGGCATGGCATCACGACCGTCAGGCTGGGCAAGGCAGGCGCCGGTTCGACCGGCACGCCCATAGACTCAGCCAGCGACATCGGATCTGCCCAGCAGCTTTCGGTATATGCGAAACGTTTCGGCCAGAACTCTGCCGGACTTCGTCAACTCTACCTCCCCATCGGCCTTTTGAACCACGAACCCATCATTTACGAGGTCCGTGATTTTCGCAACAAACAGGCTGTCTCGCTGCAGCCCATTCTCAATCTCCACGTCTGATAGCCCTTCATCCGGGTGCTGTTCAAGCAACAATAGGATGCGAAGAGTGGGCGGTATTTCCCGCAAAGCGGGATAGGTCTGGATGAATGCGGCGGAGAGTGAGAACAGGACCAGGGCGGCGGCAATCGATTGACCTGCCGGGATCGTCGACAGAAGCCATATTGCCGCGAAAGCGACGCCGGGAAGTCCTAAGTAGAGCGCGAAAAGCCAAAGGACTTCGCGTCGAACGCGTACCAGCCGCCAGATAACAAGCTGAACTCCCAGGACAACAGCAAACGCCCCGATTCCCGAAGTCACCGCCCAGAACATCGCGCCGCTAGCTCAAACGCCGGGGAGTTCTGCGCGGGCCGCATTGTGCGCCGGTTCGCGCCCGAGCCCGTTCTCCCGCGTTCCGATGAGAGGCAAGACCGTCAGAAGGTGATGTCGCCAAGGCTTGACTTGTCCCGCAGCTTCGTCATGCGGATCCCCTGGGCAAGAATGTGCATCAAAGACTGATGCGCATCCTCGACAACTCCGTAGTTATTCGATGGCACATGCAGGTTGATGTCCGCCAGTTCCTGCGACCGGCCCCCGGAAAAGCCGGTGAAGCCGATCGTCGTCACGCCTGCACTGCGCGCGTATTCCATCGCCGTGACGATGTTTTTCGAGTTCCCCGATGATGAAACCGTGACCAGCACATCGCCCTCGGTTGCGAGGTTCTCGAGCTGGTAGGCGAACACCGCGTCGTAGGAGATATCATTGGAGATCGCGGTCATCAGAGACGTGTTGGACGCCAGCGAGACAACCCGCGGGAACAGGTCCGTCCCCGTCCGCGCCCCCTTGCTGTGGTCGCATGAGAAATGCTCGGCAATGGCCGCTGAACCGCCGTTTCCGCAGACATAGACATTCTTGCCGTCTTCGTAGGCACGGGTCAGAGCTTCGATTGCGGCGCGAATGCAGGCCAGATCAATTGCTGCGACGGCAGCGCGGTACTCGTCAAAATAAGCCACGGCGAAGTCCGCCGGATCCGCGTACGGGCGATCGGGAAAGAGCCTTGATTCAGACGTCCCTGTCTGTTTCTTCATGACTTCTCAGCGTATCAGACGAAATTCAGGTGCTGAGGCGCTTGCTCCGTCGGTTCGAACAGTTTGAACTTGCCCTTGACGTGGCCGTCCAGGGCCTCATTCACCTTGTGCTGCAGATAAAGCGTGCCGCACATCTTCTGGGCGTTGAATTCCTGAGAGGCCAGATGGTTCATGATCTCCCAGTAGTCTTCTGACGCCCAGATATCGCGGAACCGGGTGTCGCAGATATTGCCCATGTGATAGCGCTTGTAGCGTTCGTTAAACAGCATTCCGCATGGGGCAACCAAGCCGGAGCCCGATACCTGCAGAATGAACGGCGCGCCGTAGCACCGCTGGTAGGAACGGTGTTCTCCGGCTTCGATTTTCGACCACTTGACCTTGACCTGGTACTCGTCGTCCGAATAGCTCTCCGCCTCCTTCAACGTGTCGTAAAGCGCCGCATATTCGCCGTAATTGACGCCCAGGTCGCCGTCTTCGTTGTCGCTGCAGTGCTTGATGACCAGATAGTCCGGCCGCAGTTCCTTGCCCAGCTTTGCAAGCGGCAAGACCTGGTCGCCATATTCCGGCATCAGGACCATCTGCAGGCCGATCGTGACTTTCAGGTTGTTCTCTTTCTTGATTGCGACCATGTCGCGGATGTTCTGGATCACCCGGTCGAAGTACTTCTCCTTGACGCCCATGATCTCGGCATAGCGGTCCCGTTCGCCGGCCGAGATGTTGATCCGAAGATAGGTCAGGTGCGGGAGGACTTCTTCCGCCTTCGCCTTGGTCAGCACGAACCCGTTCGTTCCCGTGGCCATGGACAGGCCCAGCCGGTTGCCCGTCTGAACGGCGTGGATGTAGACCGGGGAAATCGTGCTTTCGCCGTCGGAGACGAAACTGATGCCCTTGACCCCGATCTCGGCGCAGTCTTCGAGGAAATTCGTGATCACCTGCTTGTCGATGACCTTTCGGTCGTTCTCCTGGAGCATGGCGTAGCAGAAATGGCAGCCGTAGTTGCAGGCGCGCGTCAGGGCCATGTCGATGGTAATCGGCGCGATGCGCTCGCCGCGCTCCCAGGCGGCAACGCGATCCATGTGCCACTGGAGCTTTGTGCCATCCAGGATCAACTCCGTGTGGTCAGTCATTCCCGTCATACTCAGTTCCCAATCCCGTAGGTCGTGCACGGAGGCGCGACGTTGTCAAAGGCGCCGGATTCTGTTCGCATCGCGCAGTTCCTGGCAATAGACCTGAAGTTTCGGCTCGACCGTGTCTTTAAGCGCTCGCTCGGCGTCCCGCAACAAGCCTGGCTTGCGTTCGACGGCGACCGTGTCCGCAAATTCGACGACCACGCGTACCGGCCACTGAGAGAGGTCGCGCTGCAGTCCCGCCAGCGCCATCTCGCCGTCTTGCAGACCCTGGCGGCGCCCGAAGTCGATCAACGCGGCCTCGATCCTGCCTTTTTGATCTTCCTCGCCCAGTTCGAGCCAGTTCGTCGACGGCGCATCGTCGTAGAAGCTGCTTTCAAGGCCTGTCGTTGCGTCCGCGATCGGTCCGACGGCACGCTGAAGCTCATGGCAGACCTTGTGAACCAGCCCAATCTCCGGCCCGCTGTTAAAGGGTAAAGCTATTCCCTGCTGTGGTTTTTCGTCCGATTCCGCGCGAAGCGTGTCTAACACCCGCGAGGCCCCGTGTTCGCATGCTTCTTGGACCGGCAAGCCGATGACGCGGTTCCGCAGTATCTCAAGCGCGCCGATCTGTCGGGGGCTGAGCGCACCATCGAACGACAAACTGGAAATCTTGCCGGTCTCTTCTTCGTAGCGAACGACGATATCTATGCCGTCCACATTCAGGCCGACGGCCGTGTCTTCCTGTGCGTCCTCACTAACGCGCTCATTGACCTTACCGGCATAGGCTTCCAGGACCGATGTGTAGGCTGGCGGCGTTTCCAGCCTGTAGCCGCTGCCGTAGACATAGCCGATGCGCGCGACCCGTTCTTCCGCCAGTTCGTCGCGCAGATGACGATCGCGTCCGACCGGCTTCAGGTCATGGGCATGGATGATGGTCCGCTCGCCTGCTTGTTCAACAGCGATGGAGCCAAAATACCGAACGCCGTCGCGCAGCCGCTCCAGATTGGCAGGCGACAATGACGCGGCGGGGACTCTCACCGACACGTCCGTCGTTCCGGAAAGGCTGGCGGATTCGAACATGCTCAACAGGCTGCGGACGATATCCTCGTCGGGGACCCAGAGCTGCAAATGTCCGAGATCGGCGCCGTGCAGGCGCAGAGTATCGAGAAGTGAATTGTTGAAGGAATCCACGACGGTTTCGTAGTCCAGGACCGCTGCAGATGCCTTCGTCATCGTATCCATTCTAGAACGGCCCCTTGAAGATCGGGTTTGGTACATCAGCCTCGATGTCGGGTTTGGCTTCCTCGACCGCCTTTTCCAGCGCCCCGGCTTGATCCGCTGGCAGGTCGAGTTGCCCGGCGACGGCGCGCACCAGATCCCGTGCCGAGGGATAGAAGGCCGCGGCCAGCGACCGGGTCGACGGGGTGGGGTGGTCGGGCAGGCCGATGCGTTTCGGCGGCGCCTTCAAGGCGGAAAAGCAGCTTTCGACAATCTCCGAGACGATCTCGGCGCCGGCGCCGTACGTTTTCCAGCCGGTGTCCATGGTGATGAGGCGGCCGGTGCGACGCACCGAGTTGGCCACTTCGCCAGGATCGAGCGGGCGCAGGACCCGGAGGTCCACAACCTCCGCCGAAATTCCGAACTTCTCCAGCACTTCCGCCGCCAAGAGCGCTTCGTAAAGGGCATGGGATGTCGCAACCAGTGTGACGTCGCGGCCAGGGCGCATCACCTTGGCTCCGCTCAGCGGCTCTTCGTAGAGCTCCGCGGGGACGTCGCCGGTTACGTAATGGAACCAGCGGTGCTCGAGGAATACGACCGGATTGGAATCACGCAGCGCGGCGACCATCATTCCTTTCGCATCCCTGGCCGTTGCCGGCATGGCGACCTTGAGACCGGGAATATGCGCGAACACGGTCTCCAGGCATTGCGAATGTGCCGGTCCCTGACCCCATCCGCGTCCCACGACCATTCGCACGACCATCGGGATTTTGTGCTGGCCGTTGGTGACGTAGTGCGTTTTTGCAGCATTGTTCAGGAGCTGCTCCATCGCCAAGAGAGCGAATTCGACGCGCTGGTAGATCATGACAGGGCGACGACCCATGAGCGCTGCGCCGATCGCCACGCCCGTCAGACCATTTTCGGAGATCGGCATCTCGATCACGCGCTCGCTGCCGAACTGCTCGATCAGACCGGCGGTCGTGCCGAAGATGGCTTTCGGGTCGGCCACACCTTCGCCCACGACGAAGATGCTGCTGTCCTCCGTCATACAGTCTCGCGTTGCCTCGGCGATGGCCTGAGCGGCGCTGATGATGCGTTGTTCAGGCATAGACATGCTCGCCCGACGTCGCTGGATCGGGGAACGGCGATGACAGCGCGAACTCGAATGCCTCATCGATCTCCGCAAGGATCTCCTTCCGAAAGCCGTCCTCCATGGCGTCCGTCAAGGTGCCCCTGTCGCCTAATGCGCGCCTGGCCAGCTCGACCGGGTCCCTGTCCAGCCAGGTCGCGCGTTCGCCTTCGTCGCGATAGCCAAGGTGGTCGTCGAATTCAGGTCCGCAGTGCTCGCGGTAACGATAGGTGTCGAGCTGGACGAAGGCCGGGCCCTTGCCCGACCGGACGTGATCGACCAGCGGCAGCACTTCGTCATACACCGCCTCAACCGAGTCCGCCGCCATGCGCCGAGAAACGATGCCGTGGCAGGTGGCAAACCGCGTCATGTCACGATCGGGCTGACGGGTGTCGAGGTGGGTGTAGACGGCATACAGGTTGTTCTCGCAGACGAACACGACAGGCAAACTGTGCAGCGAAGCGAAGTTGGCTGCCTCGTGGAAAGCACCTTCCTCGGTTGCGCCGTCCCCGAAGAAGACGACCGCCACCTGGCCGGTCTTGGCCTGTTTCGCCGAAAGCGCCGCGCCGACCGCGATCGGCACCACACTTCCAACGATCGGGAGACTCATCATCATCCTGACCGCATCATCGATCAGGTGCATCGAACCGCCGCGACCGCCGCAACAACCTGTGGCGCGGCCGTGGATCTCCGCCATCATCGCCTTAAGGTCACCGCCCTTGGCCAGATAGTGGGAATGGCAGCGGTGGGCTGAAAAGACCAGGTCGTCGGGTTCCAGGGCTGCGCAGACCCCGACCGCGGCGCTTTCCTGCCCAATGGACAGGTGCACGGGGCAGCGCATCAACTGCTCCGCGTAACGCTCGGCGATCATCTCCTCGATCAGGCGAATCCGCAGGATTTGCCGGAAAAGGCCAAGCGAATGCCTGTCGCTTTCGGGCATCAGGTCAGTTCCACTTCCTGCATGCGTTTGATGTTGAAGTACTTCGACGCGTGGAGCGAATCCGGCAGGAGGCCCGCATCGAAAGCGTCGACCAGGTCGCGGACGGCCTCTTCGATCGAATGCTGGGGCTCGAATCCGAGATCGCGCTTAATACGTTCCGAGGAGACGTGGTAGGAGCGCAGGTCGTAGGTCGGAACATGCTCGACTTCGGTCCTGCCGTGGACGATCTTGCAGACGATCTCGCCGAGCTGGTCCAAGGAGTGGTTCTCGTAGCCCACATTGTACACGCCACCATCGACCAGGGCGTCGTCCATCTGCAGGATGTGAAGGTACGCGCGGACCATGTCCTTGATGTGGATGTTCGGACGCTTCTGCGGCCCTCCGAATATCTTGATCTTGCCGTTATTGACCGCATGGTTCGTCAGGATGTTGACCACCACGTCCAGGCGCTGGCGCGTGGCGTAGCCGCAAACCGTTGCAGGCCGGACCACGACAGTGGTGAAGCCCGGAGCCCGCTCTTCAGCCAGCACGTCCTCGCACATGGCCTTGAATTTGGAATAGTCGGTCAACGGTTCGAGACTCAGGTCCTCGGTAACCGAGACACCCTCCTTGATGCCGTAGACTGACGAGGACGAGGCGTAGACGAAGCGGCGAACGCCTGAGTCCCGTGCAGTGACCACCAGGGGTCGAAATGAATCGAAATTGATGGACTTGCCGAGGGAGGGATCGAGCTCGAATGACGGGTCATTCGAAATGCATGCCAGATGAATGACGGCATCGCATCCCGTCATCGCCTCCGCCACTTTGCCGGGGTCTCTGACGTCTCCCTTGACCACCCGCAGCGCCGGGTGCCGCGCATGGTCTCCGAAGACCTCGTGATCCTCGCCATAGAGGAACAAGTCCAAAACGGACACTGCGTGGCCGGCGTCCAGCAAGGCGGGGATCAGTGCGCTCCCCACATATCCGCCGCCGCCAGGAACCATCACTGTCCAGCGCTTGGGCATCGTCGTACTCCAACCGTCCCTATTCGTTCCAAACCCTGCGTTCCGCGCGTGCGCTGTCGATGCTTGCGCGCCGTCTACCCCATATTAGGAAGCGCACTGCGCGATACGGGACCTCCCCGCGATCCTATCGTCTCCGCCGACCGAATGCGCAACCGGCCGGGTATCACGGCCAACGCAATTGATCAAGGATACGCTGGATTCCCAGGCCGTATCCGGCATGCCGCAAACCGCGTTCGAGCAGTGTCCGCAGCATTCGCGCGTGATTGAAGCCTTGAAAGAGCAAAGTTATATTTGGGATTTGACACTGAAAGGATCCAAAAAGCTACGCTCTTCATTTATTCGATCTGTTCATTACTTGAGAATTGTCTCCAAGTATTTCAGGAACTTTATCCTTTCGATATAGGCGCGATGCCCGACGATATTGACCTTCATGGCGCCGGCGACATTTCCCAGAATTCCAAGATCGGAATCATCGGCGCCAACCGCCGCGAACAATGAAGTGATGGCGAAAAACGCGTCGCCGGCACCGATCGTATCGACGACCTTTCCCGTCAGTGCCGGAATGCGCTTGAGTTTGTCTGGGTCACTGGTGGAGAGGACGTAACACCCTTGCCGGCCGTGGGTGATCACGATCCGATGGCAGTCCAACAAAGTGTGGGCTCGTGTCGCCATCAGCTCTTCGATCGGCATGTGCTTCTCATGGCACGCCAGCCGAAACTCGGGCTCGTCGATGCAAAGGTAGTCGGCCCTGCGGTACTTGGTGGAGAGATTGAAACCGCGGTTCCCGCTGTTGGTCTGGGCATTGATTGCCAGGAAACGGGCCCTGCGCTCCAGCATCCGTATCACCCGAGGCGTGATCATGCCGTGCCCAAAATCGGTGACCACGACCAGGTCGAC